>Ga0129314_1000611_pt1 | contig 35467 bp, 27 predicted proteins | sample O1111metagenome_FD_94431 | JGI IMG/M metagenome (GOLD analysis project Ga0129314, IMG submission 94431) | Orangutan individual fecal microbial communities from fecal samples from Wisconsin, USA - O1111 metagenome | ecosystem: Host-associated > Mammals > Digestive system > Large intestine > Fecal... | reverse complement strand
GCCCGCTTCCGCCTGCACCATAACGGCGGTTTCCGCCGATGAGCATATACTCAACGACAACTATCTTGGCGCAAACGGCAACGAATTCAAAACGGCAAATGGCATAACCCTTGGCGCATCCTCCGCAGCGGACGTCAAAACAGCTTACCCCTCCGCCAAAAAGGACGGCAGCTACCTGAAGCTTGAAACGCCGTATGCGGACATCAGGTTCTATAATCAGGATAATAACCCCGTTTTCGGAATATATATACGGCTGGACATGACCAAGGACTGCTGGGAAGATACTTCTAATGTGTCCTCCGCCGCCCCCGCGGAATATGACGACGCGGAGTTCATCAACGCATATACCCTGCCGGACTTTGCCGTGGAATCGACCGTTCTTTCGGCAAAGCTTTCAATGACCGTACAGGATATGGTTGACGCCGGGTGGACGATAGAGCGCCGGCCGGACTATATCCCCGCCAATTCATATGCCGAAATATATCTTCGCCTTGACGTGCGCACAACGGCTGTCGTTGAAGCGGTGAATTACACCCGCAACGCAATACTGCCGCAGTACGGAATTGTGATTGCATCGTTTGAGGACAGCAATATGTCCGGCGCGATACACACGGACGATTTGAAGCTGCTCTATAAGGGCGATGTTCTGGCACAGATAGGCGTTTCAACATATTCGGACGTTATAAATGCGCTGAAAGCCGCCGGCTTAACATATACCGAGGACGACGGCAGTATTGCGCTCACGCCGTATAGCAAAGAGCAGAAAATCATGCTCCGGTTCACCAATGCCGATAATGTGCTATGGCGCACATATGTAAGCACGCCATACGATATAAACAAATTTTACTATGAACAGGAGAATGCAAACCAATGAAAACCGTAAAAATCATTGCCGCCCTGCTGGCGGCGCTGCTGCTGACAGGATGCAGCGTTAAAGTAACCGTGGGTACGCAGGACGAGAACCAGCCTGCCGAAACCGCCAAGCAGGTTGTTACTGTTGAGGATATAGGCGCGCTTGTGAGCGAACTGCAAAACGGTCATGTTTGGATGGCTTGCGCCGAAAGCGAGCTGTACAGCCTGCGCATAGACGGCAGCGGCCTTACCATAACCGCCTATGCAAAGCAGGACGGCAGCACAGAAAAGCAGACGCTCAGCGGCACGTTCACGGCCGATGTGGACGGCGTGCATATAACCGACGGCAATGGCAATACGGTGCTTGAGCTCACATGGCAGCTTATTGCGGAAGAAGGCGAAAACGCGCTGCAGCGGCTGGAGATGATTACCAAAACCGAGGGCGGCATACTGCCCAAGGACGTTACGCTTGAATTCTATTCAACGCAGGCGACCGACGAAGCCGGTGAAGAGGAAATGGCGGCAGCCTATCTTGAAAACCGGCAAACGCCGGACCCCGCGAAGGATGATTTGACCACGCTGCTTGCAGGATACAGCGGGGATTCAATAGTTGACGCATGCGTGATGCACGGCATCGATCCCTCGCTTAAAAACCGCGCCACCTACGCCGAAGCCTTCGGCATAGAGGATTACAAGGGAACATCTCAACAGAACCTTACCCTGCTCGAAAAAATGGGCGCAGACGTGGTGATAGGGCAAGACTAAAACGTTTACACAAAAAGATGCAGCCGAAACCGGGCTGTATCTTTTTTGTATTCGTTATAAGGAAGGCAATCCTCCTTATAACCGCAAATTCAGTTTCTACTACTAACACGTTACTAACAGCATAAGAAAAAAGCTCCCGAATTGGGAGCTTCTTTGGTACCCGGTAGGGGTATTTTATAGTGCCCTAATTCTGGGCAAAAATCCCTAATTTACTGTGTTTTTTGGACGCGAAATATTGCCAAATACTATAAAGTTGTCTCCTACTACTAACACGGTTACTAACAAATGAAACGAAAATTCATCCGCAGAATAATTGTATTGAAACAAATGCACAGCGTTGCCAGTGTTATAAATAAACAATTAAAAACCCATGTTTTGGCAATATTCATCAAGAGAATATTCACCAAGTTATGAATTTTGGTTTATGAAGTTCAGTATAGCCTGTTTGGGTATATCGCTTAATGTCTTGCCCTCAGCTGCGCACTTTGCTATGTACCGCTCCGCGTCCTCTTTGTCAATGTAGATTGATAGCCGCTTATAGTTCTCGGTGTTCCACTTGGTCTTGGCCTGTGTGCTGGTCTTGCTCATTCTGTTCCTCCTGCTGTTTTTGCTTTGCTCTTGTTGCCCGTACCCTCAGCGCGTTTATTGTTGGTTCTGCGCGTTTATATACACCTTTGGTATATGGCGCGTAGTTGTTTATTGTCTTGCTCTTTTTGCCTACAGTTGCAGCAATTTCATCAAATGACATGCCTTCGCGGTATAGGCGCGTTTCCTTGGCGGTTATCAAGTCAACGTCCAGCAATACGCGGCGCACTTTCTGTGCGCTCATGCCCGTGCGTCTGGCAATTTCGGCGCGGCTTTCGCCTTCGGCCCATAACCATATTACCTGCGCCACGCTGCCATCCAACTGCGCTAAGTCCTGGTCTTTCAGCCGCCGCATTAGCATTGCTTGCACGATGGGTTCCCGCTCCGCCTTGTTTTTTGCTTTGTCCTTGGCGGCATAATCCTCTCTGGATTCTGGGCGTACAACTGTAACTCCGTCAACGGCAGTATTATCCTCAACGTATGTGTGTAACACGTGCGTCTCTATACCTTGCTTGTCGGCAACGCTGCGTGCGTGACGCACAGCGTTGTATTTATCACGGTTTTGGTAGTTATCCTCTTGTACAATGTAATATCTGAGCATTTATCCTCCCTTCTCCCTTGACACGCAAGGGGATGTCTGATATCATAACTATATCGTCATTAGTGACGTGGATTGAAAAAATCAATACAATGATTTCAAGCAAGAAAGGTGCGCTCAGGCGCACTTTTCTTGTTATCCTTCTGATTTCTTCTGCCCCTCCGCCAGTATCCACTTGCGCGCTTCTTCAAGCGGGTTCCAGTTATTCCATTCTCGGTGCATTTCCTCGATAGCCTTTGTGTAGTCCTCACCGCGCAAGATTTTCTCCATTGCTTTGCGACACATGGTACATACTGTGTCGTCAGCTCCCCGCGAAAAATCTTCCGCTTCTACAAATGCCGCCGCACGAGGGTACTTTGCCGCTATGTCCGTGATAGCAACGGCGGGAGCCGCTGGGGGATTGCCTTCACAGCCTTCCTCGCGCCAACGGTTAAAGGCGGCTCTGTAGTCACTCCAAACCTTTCTGATTGCGCGTAGCTCATCCATACCCTCTATGGTTGCGCTCTGTGCCACCAATTCGGCGATTTTGGTTCTTTCGGCCAGCAAATCGTTAAACACATTGACCACCACGGTGTCGGTTTTGCTGTCGTAGCTGTCGGGCTTAATCTTGCAAGACCAATAGTTTGCATCATGTTCCGCACGGCTCAGGTGCAGCTCGGTGAATTTCCCCGTTTCGGTTTGCTTTGCCCAGCAATCAGGGCAGTATGTGCGGCCTATCAGCTCGCGCATATGGTCGCGTTCTTCAATCGCGCAGTCTACTGTAGTAGTGTGTCCACAAGCGTATTTCAGTTCGCACTTCATTGGTAACTCCTTTCGGGGTATTGCCCCTTGCTTTATCGTGCCTTTAGTATAGCATACTGGCTCCAGTATGTCAAGAGGCTTTCTATAATTATTTTTTGAAATGTCCGTTTTGTCCGCTTTGTCCGCTATATAATGCTACCATGGATATGTACCTCCTGCCCAAAGCAGGGGGTTTTTATATGCTTGGAGGTGATGGCATGAGTGAAGCCATTGTATGGATCCAGACACCAAAGAGCTGCACGGAGTGCCGACACTATGACAGTACCAAAAAGCGGTGCAGCCTAAGCCGGTGCAGATACCCCGCAAGGCGAGGGGGCCGCACGAGGTGAATTTAAGGCGTGTAGCACATAGGTTGCAGCAAGCTTTATGCGCAAAGGGGATAAGGGTAAAAATAAATCAATTACAGAGCTACTCTGAAAAGGCTGAAAGGATGGTGAATGAGTACGTGATAGTCCAAACTGAAAAGCAGATGGATGGCAGAAATAAAAATACCACGCTACTTGAATCCTATCAGCTTGCGGAAGTAGTAAAACTGCTTGCAGGACTGTACAAGGATGCCTAAGCCTAAGACAGACAAGCTTACGCTTACCCCAAAACAAAAAGCCTTTGCGGAATTTTATATACAGTGTGGCAATGCAACAGAAGCTGCACGTAAGGCAGGATACCCTCAAAAAAGCGCAAAAAGCATAGGCAACGAGAACTTGACAAAGCCCCACATCCGTGCATATATAGCCAAACTTACCGCGCCGGACGAAGAAAAGCGCATAGCGGACGCACATGAAGTCATGCAGTTTTATAGCGCGGTGATGCGCGGCGAAGTCAAAGACAGCTTTGACCTCGATGCATCGCTTGCCGACCGCATAAAGGCTGCTGATGCCCTTATGCGCCGCTTGCAGGTCGCGGAAAGCCGCCCAAAGGACGCAGAAGAAGATACCGCTGGTGTGGTGATACTGCCGCCCGTGGCAGGAGGTGGGGACGATGCCTGATGTAGTATGGTCGCCACAGCCAAAGCAAAAAGCGTTCTTGGAGCGGCCTGAGTACGAAGCCTTGTACGGTGGTGCGGCGGGAGGGGGCAAAAGTGATGCCCTGCTTGCGGAAGCCCTGCGGCAGGTGCATATACCACACTATCGCGCTATCATACTGCGTAAAACCTTTCCCCAGCTTTCAGAGCTTATCGACAGGTCGCGCGAGATATACCAGCCCGCATTCCCCGATGCACGGTACAACTCTACATCCCACGTCTGGGTGTTCCCATCGGGCGCAAAGATATACTTTGGCTCGATGCAGCGGGAGGGTGATAAGACACAGTATCAGGGCAAACGATACGACTTTGTCGGCTTTGACGAGCTGACGCACTTTAGCTGGGCAGAGTATAGCTACCTTATGTCCCGTAACCGCCCAGGCGGCCCCGGTACGCGGGTGTATATACGGGCTACCACTAACCCTGGCGGCAAAGGCCACGGCTGGGTGAAGGATAGATTCATTACGGCTGCAAAGCCTTTAACACCCATTGTGGGCGAATACACCATTGTAGCCCCTGATGGTAAAGCCTTAAAGGTCAAGCGGTCGCGGATTTTTGTCCCTGCGACCGTTTTTGACAATCAGAAGCTGCTGACAAATGACCCGACATACATAGCCAACCTCGCCATGATGCCGGAAGCGGAGAAAAAAGCCTTGCTGTATGGTAGCTGGGACAGCTTTGACGGACAGGTTTTCCGCGAGTGGCGTGATGACCCCGACCATTACGACGACCAAAGGTTTACTCACGTTATAGCTCCGTTCAAGGTGCCGTCATGGTGGCCTGTGTATAGGGGCTTTGACTTTGGCTACAGCAAGCCGTTTTCCGTGGGCTGGTATGCTGTGGACGGTGACGGCGTGATATACCGCATAGCCGAGTATTACGGCTACAACGGCACGCCAGATACGGGCATTAAGCTCGACCCCACGGGAATAGCGGCGGAAATTAAGCGCATTGAAGCCGAGGACCCCAATCTTAAAGGCAGACAGATACGCGGCATTGCAGACCCCGCAATATTTGAAGAAAGCAGGGGCGAAAGCATAGCGGCTATGATGGCGCGTTCCCCTAACTTCGTTTACTGGGGTAAGGGCGATAATTCGCGCATAGCGGGCAAGATGCAGTATCATTACCGCTTTGCTTTTGACAGCGAAGGCAAAGCAATGCTGTATATCTTCAACACTTGCAAAAACTTCATCCGCACGCTGCCCACGCTGGTGTACGATGAAAAGCACGTTGAGGACGTGGACACCACGCAAGAAGACCACATTTACGATGAGTGCCGTTATGTGCTGATGGAGCATCCCATAGCACCGCGTCAAAACGTACTGCAAAAGCCCACAGAGTATGACCCATTTGACAGGGACAAAGATACCCACGGGTACGACCCGTATGCATTATACAAAGTAGATGTGTAGACCTATGGAGGAAGCATATGAAAAAAATCTTTATTAGTCAGCCCATGAGGGGAAAAACCAGCGAAGAGATTCGCGCAGAGCGTAAAAAGGCCGTTGAGGTTGTCAAAGCATTTGTGCATGATGAGGTGAAAGTCTTGGATTCATACTTTGATGATTTTGATGGTAATCCGCTCGAATGTCTCGCAAAAAGTATAGCGCTGCTTGCAAAAGCTGATGTTGCGTATTTTGCTAAAGGCTGGAAAGATGCTCGCGGGTGCAGAATTGAGCATATATACGCAGAAGAGTACGCAATCGACAGAATTGAGGAGTGACCATGGATGATATTATACTTGACAACGCACAGGCGGTTGAGGACACCGCTCCCGCGACATATCAGGCCATAGGCCGAGAAGAAGTTAGGGAAGCCGAGCAAATACTGCAGAAGTACAAGCAGGGCAAAGCAATGCTCGAGCAGCGTATCATCGAAAATGAACAGTGGTACAAGCTGCGGCACAACGAGCTGCTTTTGAGCCGGAATCCTGGTGACCCCCGCCCGACATCTGCATGGCTGTTTAACTGCATTGCCAACAAGCACGCAGATGCAATGGACAACTACCCCGAGCCTAATGTCCTGCCACGCGAGGAAGGCGATAAGGACGATGCGAAAATCCTGTCCGATATCTTGCCTGTAATCCTTGAGCAGAATGATTTTGAGCAGACTTATAGTGATATGTGGTGGTACAAGCTGAAAAGCGGTACGGGCGTGCTTGGCGTGTACTGGGATTCGCGCAAAAACAACGGCCTGGGCGATATAGATGTGCGGGAGCTTGACCTTCTCAATCTTTTCTGGGAGCCTGGCATTACGGACATTCAGAAATCCCGCAACCTTTTCACGGTGGAGTTGGTTGACCGCGACCTCGTGGAGGAAAATTACCCCGAATTGAAGGGCAAGCTATCATCGCCCACGGTGGATACGGCAAAGTACATATACGATGATACCGTAGACACGACTGACAAGGCGGCCGTGATTGACTGGTACTACAAAGTACAGCGTAACGGCAAGGACGTGCTGCATTACTGCAAGTTCTGTAATGGCGAAGTGCTGTATGCGTCCGAAAACGACCCCGAGTACGCAGAGCGCGGGTTTTATGACCACGGCAAGTATCCCGTTGTATTCGATACGCTGTTCCCCGTGGCGGGTTCTCCTGCCGGTTTTGGGTACATTGACGTGTGCAAAAGCCCACAGCTATTTGTAGACAAGCTTGACCAAGTGATACTAAAGCACGCAATTATGTCCGCAAGGCCGCGTTTTTGGGTGCGGCAGGACGGCAGCGTGAACGAAAATGAATACGCCGAGTGGGATAAGAATGACTTCATACATTACTCCGGCTCGGGCAATCCCGCTGAGAACATAATCCCGCTGGAAATTCCCCCGCTGTCACCGACTTGTGTTGACGTGCGGACGCTCAAAATCGAGGAATTGAAGGAGACAAGCGGCAACCGCGACTTTTCTCAGGGCGGCACGACCTCTGGCGTGACAGCCGCTTCTGCCATTGCGGCGTTGCAGGAGGCAGGCTCAAAGCTATCCCGCGACATGATAAAGTCCAGCTATCGTGCTTTTGTGCAGGTCAATTACTTGTGCATCGAGCTCATGCGGCAGTTTTACGCCGAAGAACGCTGGTTCAGGGTGATAGGCGCACATGGCGAAATGGAATTTGTCCAGTTCACAGGCAGACAGATAGCGCAGAAACCGCAGGGAACTGACTACGGCCTTGACCTTGGCTACCGCGTGCCGATATTTGACATCGAAGTGACGGCGCAGAAGGCTTCGCCGTTCTCCACTGTGGCGCAAAACGAACGCGCCAAGGAGCTATACGGCATGGGATTCTTCCGGCCTGATTTGTCAGACCAAGCGCTTGCGGCACTTGATATGATGAGCTTTGACGGCATCGAGCAGGTGCGACAGAACATTGCAAAGAACGGCACCATGTATCAGCAAATACAGCAGTTGCAACAGCTTGTAGCCGCTATGTCGATGCGTCTTGACGCAACACAAGGCACGCAGTACGGTGAGCAGGTGGCGCAGATGATAGGCCAACAGCAGCAAGAGACACCGCAGGGCAATCCCGCGAACGAGACAAGCGTTAATGCCTTGGGTGACGCGCTTAACGATGCACGCAACAGCACAGCGGGCGCGGCACGACAAAAAGCTGCGGCTGTATCGACACCGAGGACATAGACCAATGACAACGGCAAGATTATATAAGGACGGTAACGACTATGTTGCCGATATATCGGGGCATGCGGGATATTCCGTTGATTGCCCCGACATTGTATGTGCAGCTTGTTCAACGTTGACATACACGCTCTTGCAGTCCTGTTTCACCACGGGCTGCGACTTCGATTACAGAACCGATGATGGTTCTTTTTTTATGCGCATTAGCAACGGAGGGGACAAGGTAGCCGCGATATTTGACACCATTAGTCAAGGATTCGCGCTTTTGGCTGCCAAGTACCCCGACAACGTTGCATTGCATACAGACGCTGGGGATAGACCCAAGGACGCTGGGGACAGACCCAAGACTAAAAAGACACGCCGGAAAGACGGCAGAAGGAGAAAACCATGAAAACAAAGTTGTTTACCGAGCTTGACTTGATGCTGTTTGCCGATGGCGGCGGCGAAGGTGGCGGCAATGCCGGCACGGGTGCGCCCGAAGGCGGCAGCACACCTGCCAAAGCAAGCAAAAACCCGCTGGCTGATGTGCAGTATGGCACAGGCGGACAGCAGCAGAGCGAGACCATTGTCACAAGCGACACGCAGGTTGATAAAGCTGCGGCATTTGATGGGCTGATAAAAGGTGAATACAAGACCGAGTTCGATGCCCGCGTGCAGAAAATACTCTCTAATCGCTTTAGGGACGTGAATGCGCTGAAAGAAAAGGCTGCACAGCTTGATTCCTACGCGCCCATGATGGATGCGCTTGCATCGAAGTACGGCGTAAGCGGCTCAGACCCTCAGGCAATCCTCAAGGCCATCGAAGAAGATAACAGCTTCTATGAGGATGAAGCCATGGAGCGCGGTTTGACCGTGGAGCAGCTTAAGCACATGAAGCGCATAGAGCGCGAGAACGCTGACTTTAGGCGGGCAATGGAAGAGCAGCAGCGCATGAATGCCCAGCGCGAGGTATTTTCCCGTTGGGACAGCGAATCCGCCGAGTGTACTCAGATATACCCCAACTTCAATTTTGACACTGAAGCGCAGAACCCCGAAACGGGCAGGCGTTTCATGGAGCTTTTGGGCGCGGGCATATCCGTAAAGGATGCCTATGAACTGATACACAAGGACGATATCATAGGCGGAGCCATGCAGTACACCGCTCAGCAGATACACAAAAAGACGGTAAACGACATACGCGCACGGGGCTTGCGCCCTGCCGAGAACGGCACGAGCGGAAGTGCGCCCGCGCAAATCGTTAAGACAGACCCCGCAAAACTGACACGCAAAGACCGCGAGGAAATCTCACGGCGAGTACTTAGGGGAGACCGCACAATTACATTTGATTAGGCGGCCTTCTTTTTTATTTGAAAGGAGAACGCATGATTACTGAACTCTACACCACTATAAACCTCTGCCTGTTTGCTAACCCCAACACGCAGACTACCGCCTCCGAGGGCCTTACCCCCGGTATGCACACCTACTATGAGGATAGGCTCATAGACAACGCTGAGCCTTACCTTGTGCATGACCAGTTCGGAGACAAGTATCCCATACCCAAGCACAGCGGTAAAACCATACAGTTCCGCAAGTACAGCCCTCTGCCCAAGGCGCTCACCGCCCTCACCGAAGGCGTAACCCCTGACGGCGACAGCCTTAACATGAGCATCATAGAAGCTACTGTATCCCAGTACGGCCGCTATGTGACCTGCTCTGACGTGCTGGAACTGACCCATATTGACCCCCAGATAGAACAGGCTACCAAGCTGCTCGGCTCTCAGGCCGGACGCACTCTTGACACTATAACCCGCGATATCATAACTGCCGGTACTAATGTCATGTATGCGCCTAAGGTATCCGGCAGCACCATGACGGAGGTACTGTCCCGCTCTGCGCTGGATAAGAGCGCCCAGTTGACCTATGAGCTGATATTCAAGGCTGTGGCTAAGCTTAAGAGCATGAATGCCACCCCTGTCGGTGATAGCTTTGTTGCTATCGTCCACCCCAACGTGGCCTGTGACCTTATGCTGTCTGATAAGTGGATAGGCGTACACCAGTACACCAACCCCGAAAACATTTATCAGGGAGAAATCGGCAAGCTGGCGGGCGTTCGCTTTGTCGAGACCACCGAGGCTAAGATATTCGGCCCCGCCGTTATATCCGATAAAAAGAGCCGCCTGACAGTCAAGACTGCCATATCTGCCAGCACTACCAGTGTGGCTATAAACGAGGTACTTACTGCCGCTTCAGGGCTTAACATCCCCGTTGTAATCAATGGTACGGCCAATACCATAACCGCCATAGCTACCACCGGCGGTGCAACGACCATAACTCTTGGCACTGCTGTAACCTCTCTTGCCGCCGGTGCAAAGATAAGCGGCAAGGGTGCGACAAACAGCGGCGAATCCGTATACGCTACTATGATAATCGGCGCCAATGCCTATGGCGTGACCGAGGTAAGCGGTGGCGGCTTGCAGCATATAGTCAAGCAGCTCGGCTCTGCCGGTTCTGCTGACCCCCTGAACCAGCGTGCAACCACTGGCTGGAAGGCTCTCAAGGTCGCTGAACGCCTGGTTGAAGAAAACATGATAAGGATAGAGCATTGCTCCGCGACCGAACCTTTCGCGGATGCCAACTAAGGAGGAAAGACAGTGAGCAAAGTGCCTGAAAACACCATTGACCCTATGGAGTACATACCGTACAAGCTTCCCCGCGACCCGCGCAAAAAGAATGAGCGTGGCGTATATGTCGGAGTTAATAAGCTGCGGCTGTTTGTACCCTACGCGCAGACTGTTATGATTCCCCGCTGTGTTGCTGAGGTGCTTGACCACTCCACAGAGCAGGACGACATGACGGCAAACAGGATAATGGAATTGGAAAACAGTTCGAACTTCTGAGGGGCGCAAGCCCCTCTCATCATGCGGGCGGAAGCCCCTATGTGTCGGTGCAAGCCCGACAGCCCGCGACAGAAAAAGGAGGTAGACCATGACTATAAGCGAAGCCATTACACAGTTACAGGCCGTGAAGGAAAACCAGTATGACGATGAAACCCTTGTCCGCTGGATATCAGACCTTGAAGGTATTCTCTATGAAGATGTAGTGAAGAACCACGAAGGCAGCGCAGATATACCGCACGGCAGATACGGTGTTGATACGGACATGGATACCGTCCTTATGGTTCCCGAACCTTATTCCGACATCTATATAAAATACCTTATGGCACAGGTGGATTACCACAACGCCGAGATGCAAAGGTATACAAACAGCATGATAATGTATAACGTTGCTCTTGATGCGTTCGCGGGCTGGTACAACCGCAACAATATGCCGTTGCAGCCTAATTATGTGAGGATATGACATATGTATCTGCCTAAACTTGATAACATACAGTCCTCGCGAGAAAGCGCAACGGAGTTTCGCGGCTACAATCATACCTACCGCGTAAGCGGTAAGGAATTTTACGACATGGAAAATATGTCCGGCAGGAACTATCCCGCTTTGTCTCCAAGGGTGCAGCGCGGTATACAGCATGAAGGCCTTTTGTATGGTATCCACACACATGAAAAGTTCTACGTTTTGCAGGAGGCAACGGCGGGCTGGACTGGGCCGGAGGGGTCGGGACAAATGAGAGCCGTATTCATGTTCTACGGCGGATACTTCAACGGAAAACCAAGAGAAGAACTGGCAGGTGGACACGAAACGGACGGGAAGCCCAAGATGCCACTGTCAAAAACCAAAAAAACGCTTGTTAATATGGGGTCGAAGATACTCATTTGGCCTGATAAAATAATATATGACACTATAACCAATACTCATGAAAACCTTGAGAATAGCGTCACTACATCCGGCGATATAACCTTGCAGCTTTGCAAGGTAGACGCAACTGACTATCAGACGTACACCACAAGTGACACAGCACCAAGCGACCCTACTGACGGGCAGCTGTGGATGAACACTTCCGTAACTCCGCACGTCCTTATGCAGTATTCGGTGCTATATCTTTCTTGGCAGTCTATACCAACGACATACATCAAGATGTCAAAGACCGGTATAGGCGCCGGCTTCAAGGAATATGATGCTGTGACGATAAGCGGCGCGTCCAATCCAATACTTAATGGCGATTTTATTCTTTATGGCGTAACTAATGATTACATTGTAATAACAGGCACGCTCGACCAAGCCGGAACTGAATCGTCTGCTGTGACAATAGAGCGCAAAGTGCCCGATATGGATTTCTTATGCGAGCACAACAACCGCATATGGGGCTGTTCTTCCGGTAAACACGAAATATATGCCTGCAAATTAGGAGACCCTACCAACTGGAACTACTTCACAGACCAAGCTACAGCGAGTTATTCTGCTACGATTGGTTCAACGGGCGATTTTACAGGTTGCATATCCCATGGCGGCTATGTATTGTTCTTCAAAGAAAACGAAGTAATAACCTTGCACGGCAATAAGCCGTCAAACTTCCAGCTTGATTATGCTCGGTGCAGGGGCGTGGAGAAGGGCAGCGAAAGAAGCCTTTGTGTTGTCAACGAAACGCTTTATTATAAGTCTGCTTATGATATCTGCGCATACGGCGCTACACAGCCTACGCCCGTTTCAGATGCTCTGGGCAATGTGCATTATAAAAATGCTGTTGCTGGCTCAATCGGCTCTTTATATTATATCTCAATGGAAGATGATTCAGGAGAACGCTGGTTGTTTTCGTATGATGATAAGCTCGGTATTTGGCATAAAATCGATAAGATAAATATTGAGATGTTTGCTACATACGACAAAGACCTATACTTTATGACTAAAGGCGATATATATTCCGTGAACGGTACGTTTCTGCAAAATTTTGAAGGCCAGAAGAAGCTTGAATCCCCTGTCGAATGGTACGCCGAAACTGGCGATATCGGCATGGGGATACCCAACAACAAATACATATCCAAGCTACAATTCCGCCTTGAAGTGCCGGAAGGCTCAATGGTCAAGATAGCGCTTCAGTATGACAGCGATGGACAATGGATAGAGAAGTACCGCATAAGCGCAACGCGCTTGCGGTCTTTTACCGTACCCATAATACCGCGCAGGTGTGACCATATGAAGGTGCGCATAAGTGGCGTTGGTGATTGCAAGATATATTCGTTCACACGAACGGTAGAAGAGGGCAGCGATATATGATAGATTTCAAGCTCCCCAATTTTAACGATAACCAGCTTGATGATGCCAAGGAGCGCAAGCAAATAAAGGAATACCTCGTTTTGCTCACAAGGCAGCTAAAATACATCCTTAACAACATTGACGTTGAAAACTTGTCATCCGGTCTTTCTAAGTCCATATCCGACAACGGTGCAGCGGTAACCAAGGTGTCGCAAGACTTGCGCGACATAGGCGGTGCAATATCGAAGGTAGAGAAGAACGCAACACAACTCGGCCTTAATGCTGAGAATCGTGAGCGTTCCTGCATCCTCGTGCTGAAAATGGCTGATTCTGAACTTGCAAGGGTGACGATACAGTTTACGGGCAATTTTGTTACAGATACGCAACTCGAACAGAAAGGCTATGTGACAGATACGGAGCTTGAGCAGAAGGGTTATGTAACAGCTACAGAGCTTGCGCAAAACGGCGTATCAAAAATAACGGGTGCCACAGGCACGTTTTCATCTCTTTCCTCCGCTTCGGGAAGCACACAGCTTGACGGGAGCCACGTTGCATCCGCCAAGCTGTTTGCTATCGGAGTAGCTACGGCGCAGGACGGGGAGACCTACTACCCTGTTTACATAAAAAGCAACGGCGAACTAATCAAGGCGGCAGAAGCCTATTCGCCCGCAGAAGGAGGCTAATTATGGCAGAACGCAAAAAAATGCAATGGAACAGTATGCTTGACGGCACGCCGAACTATACCGGCGGGTGGGGCCCGATAGAGGACGTTGATGCCGCGTATGACAATCTCGGTAACCGCAAAACCCCGTTGACATCGGCAAGGAATGACTATTCCAGCCCGACAGGCAGCGGATATTCATACAATTATTCAAGCTCCGGCAGCTATGCCAATCCGGATACAGCCGGAAAACTGGCGGGCTATGAAAACTCGCGCCCGAAGTATAACCAATCTCAGGAAGTAACCGATTCATGGAACAAGGTTAAGCAGCTTGAAGGTTCAAAGCCCGCCGACTATGTCAGCAAGTACGGTGACCAGATACAGGCTCTGCTTGACAAGATACTCAACCGCGACCCGTTTAAGTATGACTTTAATGCCGACCCCATGTACCAGATGTATAAGGACAGGTATTTGCAGCAGGGCAGAATGGCAATGCAAGACACTATGGGCGACGCTGCCGCACTCACGGGCGGCTACGGCAATTCCTACGCGGCTACAGCAGGGCAACAGGCTTACCAGTCTTATTTGCAGGGGCTTAACGACCGTATCCCCGATTTGCGCGATTTTGCCTATAATGCGTGGCTTAATGAGGGCGACCGCATGAACTCTCACCTCTCTATCTTGCAGGGACTTGATGAGAGCGATTATGCTCGTTACCGCGATACTGTAGGGGATTATAAGGACGAGCTGAATTATTACTACAACAAGTACGGCGATATGTCCGACCGCGAATACAATCGCTATCTCAACGATGCATCCGCATGGGAGAAAGACCGCGACTACTGGTTCAATAAATGGCAGTGGGAGCAGGAGTTCAATTACAAGACGGCTATGGCTGCTGCGGCAGCGGCGGCAGCTTCGTTGGGCTCAGGCCGTAGTAGCGGCAGCTCTGGTAAAGGTAAAAGCACCCCGACAAGCACGACAAACAAAAAGACGTATTCTGGGACAACTTATAAAGCCAGGCGGAAAAAAGGCTCAATCCTTGCTGGTGCTGGCCCTATGATGAAAATCACTAATACCCCTGCATATGGAGCCATAAGCACAAAAGAAGCCCAAGATAACGCTAAATTCCAGATATGGAGCCAGATTGCCGCCGCAAGTACAAAAGGCGCGGATGCAGCGCAAAAAGCGTATGACGATGCCGTTAAATCGGGGCTGTTGTTACCCACCAAAGATAATCACGCTACCATCTCTTATATCCGCAGGTGGAGCAGATAAGGAGGACACATGAGTTCCAATAACAAGAAGAAAGCCGAAGAACGTAGCAAGCGAGAGCAGATATCAAAGCAGAATGAAAGCAGCTATAACAAAAGGCTTTCCGAATGGATGGACAAGTATAGCTCCGATTCCCCGAACTACGAGTTCAAGAACACGGAGGTAAAAAAGTCCAACAACCCAGTTTACGGCGAAGTAGAATACACACCTAAGAAAACGTACTACGGCGGGTTTACGCCCAGCAACACAAACTCAGGAGGGGCTACCCCCTCCCGTTTGACTACCGAGGATTACCGCAACGCTGCCAATGCGTATATAGCAAATCGTCAGCAATCGTATGTGCCTAAATTAGCCCGCAACTATAACCCCAACTGGCGACCGCAAATGAACGGAAGTGTGGAAGAGGCACCTCAGCCTCGTATATATCCTGAAATAAAAGTAGACAAGAACAGCGCAGGTTATAAAAAGTACGGAGACAAATGGACACGTGCCTTAACTTTGTCAGCCGTTTCAGAACTTAATAAAGATGAGAAGCGGGAAGCGGCAGAAATACTTAAACAGCTCCAATCTGATTATAACGTTGTAGACCAGACTGACGTTTTCTTCTCGCCTGATATGCCGTCCGATATGTGGAAGACATATATAGACCTATACAACAAGTCAAACGCAGGTACGGGCATAACCGCTGGTTTCATGGATGCGTTCGGCGCCTCCGGTTTGCTTGACAAAGGCTCAGAGCTTGCTTCCGGCATGTTAGGCGAAGAATATACGCCCGGTAGCGTCAAAGAGCAGTTTTCAAGAATAGGCAGCGCACATCCGAAGGCGTATTCAGCTGGTAACGTAGCGGGTTCACTTGCTTCGATGCTTGCAGCTGGTGAGGCTGTCGGCGCAGGTCTTGGCACAATATCTGGTTTTGGGAAGCTTCCTAAGCTCTTGCAGGGAGCGATTAGAAGCGGTGCAACTATGGGTTTATCGGAGGCTGTTTCTGCTGCGGCCAATATGCCTACCAAAAGAGAGTGGGATATATCCGAAGCCAACAAGAAAGAGTTCCTTGCAAGTTTCCCTGACGGCGGCATAGACTATACCCCCAAGGATTATAGCTTTTGGGGACAGGCAGGAGATGTTCTCAGGAAAACCGGAATACGCACGGTAGGCGGATTCGCTGGCGGCCTTGCTGGCGGCGCCGTTGGCGAACTTGGTAAAGCTGTGTTGGTGAAGCACGGTTTGCAAACCCCGTTTGCTGAGGTGATGCGTCAGGCGGTATCAGGCACGGCTTTTTCTGCCGCCGATATCGGCTCTACATATTTTCTCCTTCCTAAAGAAGAAAGACCTAATCCCACGGAAATGGCGCAACAGGTAGCAACGGCGTTCTTGTTCTCCGTCCTTGAAGGCTCAATAAGCACAATAAGCACAACGATGCAGAACAAGGCCAAACTTGAAAATGCCGTGGCACAGATGCAATCAGAATACAGCAGCATGTTAGAAGGCAAATCCCCCGAAGAACAGATTGCTGCTCTCAGAAATATAACCGAGCTTAACAAAAACATTCGTAGTTCCATATCTCAAAACTACTATGCGGGTCAGCAGGATGCAATAAATGACATTCTTCAAACCCTCGATGCAGTAGATGAAGCAATCGGCTTAATACAAAGAGGTATTACTTCTGGTAGTTCGGGAAGCACACCGGCAAATGCGGCAAGCCCCGTTCCGACAAGTCCCAGTCCGACAGGCAATTACCCCGCTCCGATTGGCAACTCTACTGCACCAACAAATAGTTCGGAAGCGGCTAAACAGGCATTGGCGCAAGCTGCCGCGAGAGCATCACAGGCTCAGCCCCCTGAGGACATCCGACAGGCCGCTTCACAGGCGGCTGAAAACGCCGCGCAGAGCGCAATTAAGCCTGAGACGAAGGACAACACCACCCCCACCGCAAAAGAGCCTACAACTGGTGTTGCAACAAACGAGACAGCGGCACAGCCCGAAGCGAACCAAGAGACGGATAAGGCTAAAACCGCTGCAACGGCTCTTGACAACATAACAAAAGCCGGCGCAATGAATACGCCGTATGAAGCCGTAACAGACGCTTACAAGGAAATGGTTTCCACAGGAGTAATCACTCCACGGGAATTGTCTGACGCATATGCTACAGGCCTTGCAGAGTACAACAAGAGCCATGCGGATACTATTGGCGACAATGAATATGCCGCCAAGATTGCTAATGCACTCAGCACACTTAATAAGTATGTTGATAACGACATAAAGTACACCATTCGGGGTAATGACAACTGGGGCTATACAGCTGCCGTCACGAGAATCCGCGATAACAATGGTGGAGTACCGATTGAAAATGCGCGGGATACCTTGTTTATAATGTCAGGATTGAAGACAAGGCAAGATGCCGTTGATGCACTTGTTGGCGTATCTCAAAACCTCGCCCCAGTTGGAACAACGCAGGAAACCGTTAGCCCCACAGAGGCGCCAAAAGTGGAACGCAAGCCGCCCAATGATGCTATGATACAAAAGCTGGAGGAAGCAGGTTTCAAGCGGTGGACAAAAGGTGCTCACGATAGGCTTTATATAAATGCTACTTCTCTCGGCCTTGAATACGAAACCTACAAATCCGGCAGTATCCGCTCTGCTACCTTTAATGGTGAAGAAATTTCCAACTCCCGTGCCGGCAGAATGCTTGCTATGAAGATGTACATTGACGTAACCACAGGAGAACTGCATACCACCAACGGCAAAGGCGTACAGGTTGATGCGGACTTAGCAGCAGCCGCCGAAGCTCTGTATAATTCGATTATTCAGGGCGAAGAAGGCTCTCAGGCGTTGCAGGGAAATGACGTTGATGCTATAATGACCTCAGAGGAACAAGGGGCAATCAGGCAGTATAAGAGCGGCAGCACATCTTATGTGCTTAACGAAAAGATGTACTCTGGCGCGGAGCTGTCCGAAAGTGAAAAAGCCCTTGCTGACAAGCTGGACAAAGCTCTCAACAAGCTGCCTAATTATAAGGGTATCACTTACCGTGTTCTGAGCTTTGACCGGCAGGGCAAAGAGGCCTACGATGCTTTTATTTCACAGCATGTACCTGGGGAGATAATATCATATGGCGCATATACATCCGCGTCCAAAACGCAAGGGGCATACGATATAAATGGTACGCTTAAGGTCAGAATTGAGATTGATGGGAAGACCGGCAAAGATATTTCTCATGGATTCGGGCTTAGTGCAGAAGATGAAGTGGTATACGGTAGAAAAGCCCAATATATTGTTAACTCAGTTGTTAAAGATCAAGATAGAGTGACTATAATAAAAATAGAGGAGGTTGACACAAATGACGAAAGTATTCTCCCCATACGAGGAAAATCAGTGGACAGCTCCGCTCAGGCCAAGGGTTATGCTGTGCAGCAAGTGCAAGAGGTGGAGGGGACTCAACGAGCGAAGGCACCCGGTGTGCGAAGCATTTCCGGGGGGGATACCCAAGGTAGTGCTCGAGGAGGAAGTAAATCACTTCAAGGAGAACTACCCCGGAGACAACGGGATGCTGGGAATACTGAAAGAAGAATAGAGAAACAGGCTGCGGCAACCAACCCGCAGGACGCTCTTGCAACGACCATTGCAGATAAGCTAATCAAGAAAGGGACGGCATTTAATTCGTCCCTTTTGTTCGAATTGGCAGATAAGGCATATGGCGGCACAATGGCTGATGGCACATATACCGTAAAGGACGCATATGATGCAATGGAACTTGCAGTAAACAAGACATTGCTTTCCGTTGCTAAGAACTTTAACGGAGACGTTAAGACGGCGATACGGGCGGTTAATAGGCTGCAATCGATTCTTGACAAGCTGCCCACGCAGACTAAACGAACGGAAGAGCAGACGAGCTTTCAGCAATTCTCAACCCCGCCCAACATTGCGTTTCTTGCGGCATGGGCTGCGAATATAAACGATTCCGATGTGGTTCTTGAACCGTCTGCGGGTATAGGTGGCTTGGCTGTATTCCCTAAAGCATGGGGAGCGGATGTAGTTGTAAATGAACTGTCTGAACGCCGCCTTGCCTTTTTGAAGAACATGGGCTTTGACCGCGTGTTTAACGAGAACGCGGAACAAATTAACAACGTCTTGCCCGACGATGTGAAACCGTCCATTGTAATAATGAATCCGCCCTTTTCGTCCACGGCGGGACGTACTGCCACAAATAAAACATCGAACGCCATTCGCCATGTTGAACAAGCTCTTCAGCGCTTGGAAGATGGCGGGCGATTGGTAGCCATATTGGGTCGTGGAATGGCAAACGATACTGCTTCATTCAAGTCGTGGTGGGACAGTTTGCGGCAGGAGTATGATGTACGAGCAAACATCTCAATAGATGGTTCAAACTATAAAAAGTATGGTACATCGTTTGATGTACAGCTCGCCATTATAGATAAAACGGGGCCACAAAAGGGAGAAACCCTTACAGGCACATATAAGAACCTTACAGAAATTCCAGCAGTATTGGAGGGAATACGAAATGACAGGATTGCAGTTGCGGGAAGCCTTGAGAGCGGCAACGGACGAGGCATTGTCGGACTACACGAGAGTGAGAGCGATAATGGACGAAACCGAGGGATACGACCCGGACATGACGGAAAACCTACTAACACTGAACTCGGCAGTATGGCAGATGGAACCGGAGACGCTATACCAAGCGTTACAGAGCGAAGAGCAGGAGTACAGAAAGAAAATAGCGGAAGCATACAGTCGAATACAGGAAGCGTTGACGGACGAGGAATTGGAAACAGCACAAGCGGAATTTCTGCTGGAATGCATGACGGGACTAAGGGAGATGGAGAACGCCCCAATACAGTTGGACATGAGCGCACACCTGCGAACGGAGTAAAGCGCAAGAAAACGAAGTCAGATAACGGGGTATATGCTGACTACGAACCAGCTAAACTTCCTATAAAAGGGGCGAAACCTCATCCCACGAAACTGGTTGAATCTTCAGCGATGGCTTCCGTCCCGGCGCCTGTTGCAACGTATAAGCCAAACTTGCCACAAGAACTCATAACGAGCGGCGCACTTTCATCCGCACAGCTTGAGAATATAGTGTATGCCGGACAAGCGCATCAGCAAACGCTACCCGATGGGTCGCGTAAAGGCTACTTTATTGGTGATGGAACAGGCGTTGGCAAAGGCCGCGAGATTGCCGGCATAATTCTTGATAACTTCAGGCAAGGACGGAATAAAGCTGTTTGGGTATCTGTAAACCCCAACATGGTGATTGATGCCACAAGGGATTGGACGGGGCTTGGACAAAACAAGGATGACATAATGTCTTTGAGCAAGGTCAAACTCGGCAAATCCATAGCCGCAGATAGCGGTATACTGTTTGCATCGTACAACACACTTGCATCCAGCGAAGGTGAAACGTCAAGACTTCAACAGATTGTTGATTGGTTGGGGAAGGATTTTGACGGCGTAATAGCATTTGATGAAGCTCACAAGATGAATAATCTGATGGGCAAACAAGGCGCGCGCGGTAAAACAGCAGGTTCCCAGATGGCAAGGGCGGGCGTTGAATTGCAGCGAATGTTGCCGAATGCAAGAGTTGTATATGTGTCTGCTACAGGTGCAACGGACGTGAGCGGCCTTGCGTTTGCTGAAAGGCTTGGGTTGTGGGGACGCGGCACCGCTTTTAATGACGCTAAAGACTTTGTGTCGAAGATAGGCTCAAGCGGTATAGCTGCTATGGAGCTTGTTTCGCGCGACATGAAAGCTTCCGGTGTTTACCTTGCACGAAGCATATCCTATGATGGTGTTTCATATGACACTTTGCAGCACACGCTTACACCTACACAAACTAAGATATACAACACTATGAGCAAGGCATGGCAGATTACCTTGCAGAACGTTCAAGCCGCACTCAAGGAAACAGGCGCGAGCAAGGCAAAGGGCAACGCGAAAAGCTCTGCTGTTAGTCAGTATTATAGTGCTATACAGCGTTTCTATAATCAGGTGCTTACATCAATGTCTATGCCTTCCGTTATAGATAGCATGAAGAAGGAGCTTGCGGCCGGCCATTCTTGCGTATTGCAGCTTGTAAACACAAACGAAGCAGAGCAAGAACGACAGGTTGCAAAGATAAAAGATACCAATGGCAGCCTTGACGACTTGGACATAACTCCGCGTGGTGTGCTTATTGGTTATCTGGAAAACTCTTTCCCTGTACAAGTATACGAGGATTACACTGATGAAAACGGCAATACTTACAGCCGCCCTGTCCATGACAGTCAGGGGAATCCTGTACTTGATAAAAAGGCTATCGCAATGAGAGATGCGCTTATAGAACAAATAAACGAAATGTCTGTTCCTGATGGCCCGCTTGACATGCTATTTGATGCGTTTGGCTCTGATGCCGTTGCTGAGGTATCTGGTCGTAAACGCCGAATTGTGTCTAAGACTAATGAAAATGGGGAGACCGTGCGTGTAGAGGAACGCCGTTCTGCTCATGCCAATGATGCTGAGATACAAGCTTTCCAAGACGGCAAGAAAAGAATCCTTGTGTTCTCTGGTGCGGGCAATACCGGCAAGAGCTACCATTCAGACCTGAACGCCAAAAACCAGCAGCAACGAATACACTACTTGTTGCAGCCAGGATGGAATGCATCCGAGGCAACACAGGGATTCGGGCGAACACACCGCTCCAATCAAGCGAACACCCCCAAGTTTGTTCTTGTAACGACTAACGTTTCTGGTCAAAAACGATTTGTTTCTACCATTGCACGGAGGCTTGACCAGTTAGGCGCACTCACAAAGGGACAGCGAGAAACCGGAGCAGGAATGTTCTCTGATAGGGATAATCTCGAAACCCAGCTTGCACGGGACAGTCTGCGTATGTTCTATGAACGGCTTGGCAAAGGGCTTATAGACGGCATTGACGGTATGAGCATTCTTGAGAAGCTTGGCTTAAAGAAAGACTTCGTAGATGAGTTTGGCAATTTCAAGGTTAAGAGCGAAGACACAGCAAGGGATATGGGTAGATTCCTTAATCGTATCCTTGCGCTTGAGGTTGACGAGCAGAATAGAGTGTTTGATGAATTCTACTCGCTTTATGAAGAACAATACGATAAAGCATTAAAAGACGGCACTCTTGACCGTGGCCTTGAGAATGTTAAAGCAGATAGGGTTGAAATACTTGATGACAAGGTTGTGCGCACAGATAAATCAACGGGAGCAACAACAAACTATGTTCAAGCAAAAACTTATACCAAGTCAGCCGTTCTGCGTGATGTGAATAAGCTTGCGTCTCTGCGGCAGGGGTTTCAGGGGCTGTATAAAACCGACAAGGGGAGTGTTGTTGCAGTCTATAAGATTGCCGATAAAACCAATGAACGCGGTGAGGTAAAGCGAATGTTCCGCGCACAATCGCCGGTTGCTGGAAAGTTCGGCACATGGAACGAAACAACACTTAACGAGCATACAAAGAAGCTTGAAAAAAGCGAATGGAAAACCGAGTGGGCATCCGAAGTTGCCAAGGCGCCCGAATACGATGAAAATACCGTTCATATGCTTACAGGCGCGTTGTTACCTATATGGAATATACTTCCGCAGGAAGGGAATACAAGGGCCATGCGTATTACAGCGGAGGACGGTTCGCAGTATTTAGGGCGCGTAATACCTGCCAATCAGATAGATGGTGTTCTCAGTAGGCTTGGCGCAGGTAAACGCACAGTTGAAACATTCGACACAAGAGACGTTATGCAGCGCGTTATGAACGGCGATACCGTAAAGTTATCCGGCGAGCACCAGAAAATCCAGAGGTCGCGTGTAAGCAATGAGTACAGGATTGAGATAACGGGTAAAAACCTTTGGGCATTGCCCACAAATTATCCCGGCATATTCGTTGAGACCATTAACTGGCAGAAAAGATACTTCATTCCTACCGGAGAAAAAGGCGTTGCAATACTTGAATCCATAGTAAAGGATAACCCAATCTCAGAGATTAAGGCCGAGAGCAATGATTTTGACTTGATGGCAGTTGGCGAATCTTCTGATGCTGTGCCTTGGTGGAACGCCAACCGCGTAGGCGATAGAGACAAAAAGTCCATGCCTATATCTGATATTATCAACAAGATGCGTCACGACTTCGGCATACCCATTGGGAAAGGGCGTATGCCGCGCAAAGATGCACGCGGTAGATATAGTAAGCATGACTTCTCCATACGCACACGGGTAACAAACGACCTCCCCGCTATATCGCATGAGCTTGGTCACCACCTTGATAACGTTTATGAGCTAACCCAGCATATAAGCAAAGATTTAGAGAACGAGTTAATCAAACAGCTTCCTGCCGAGTTTCATGAGAAGTATGCGGCAAGCAAACTCAAAGGAGAAGGCCTTGCCGAATTTGTCAGACGGTACTTGCAGAACAAAGACCTTGCGGCTATCGACTATCCTTTGTTTATAGCGCATTTTGAAAACACTCTTTCTGCTGATGCATTATCCTTGGTCAATTCATTTGCAGATGAGATTAACGCTTATTATTCGCTGGATGAAGGCACGGCAGTTTCGTCTATTCGCAATATGAGCGATAGGCCGAGAGATTTCAGGACAACAAAAGAGCGTACTTCACAGAAAGCTTCTGAGTATTACCAGAAATGGGTAGACGAGTTCCACGGCATTGAGTTGTTCGACCGGGCTGCTGGAAGCAATGCGCATATGTCCGCTATAAATAGCGCGTATTCCGATGCCATAGCATATTCAGTGCTTACGGGTGACTTGACCGATGCCAACGGAAGTAAGCGCGGCGAAGGCCTTGGCGATATCTTATCTCCCATAAACATGAAGGATAAAACCGAATGGGCAGAGTTTGGCGAATATCTTGTGGTAAGGCATGGCCCTGAGCGGCTTAGTGAAGGCATGCGCATCTTTGCGGACGACCGAAAGAACTCGGCATTCTGGATGCAGCAACGACAGAGCGAGCTTGAAACTATGCACCCTGAATTTGCAGACGCTGCCGAACGGCTTGATGCATTTCAGCGTAATGTATTGCAAGCATGGGGCGTAGAAACAGGGCTTGTATCCGAGAAGTCCGCTCATAAGTGGGCGGAACGCTGGAAATACTATGTTCCCCTTAATAGAGCAATAGACAAGCAAAATGCCAATGGAGCAAAGCGCGGTTTTGCCAATCAAACCAGCACAATACGCAAGGCTCGAGGAAGCGGTGCAGACATAATTCACCCTGTTGATAACATCATCAATAACACGGTAAAAATGATAAATGCCGGCATTCGAAACGGCGTTATGCTCGATATTCGCAACGCCGCGCTTGAAACCCAAGGCCTTGGCAGTTTCATCGAGAAAATGCCTACCCCCACCAAAGCGGAGAGATTCAACACTTCCGAGTTGAAGGAAACGCTTGTAGATGCATTCGTTGGTGCTGGTTTTACCACAGCAGACACGAACACGGCACTCAACATTGTCTCCAATATCGATGATTTCTTGCTGCAATTCAAACATGGCGTAAAGCCTAATGGCAATATGATAACTGTTCTTGTGGACGGCAACCCAGAATACTGGAAAGTCAATGACCCTATGCTGCTCGAAAGCTTAACGAGTATGTCTCGCGGCAAGACAAGCGAAATAGTAGAATGGTACGGTGCTATATCGCGCCTGATGACTTCCAATATTACCGGGTTAAACCTCATATGGTCTATCGGCTCGAATACTGTACGCGACCTTGGCACACTTGTAACCTACTCCAAGGACAAAAATATTGTGCATCTTATTTCTGGGCTGATTAAAGCATACACAAACTCCTTTAAGGCGCCCAATAAACAAGACCCAATGTATAAGGAGTTCCTTGCGGTAGGCGGCGGAAGCGAGAGTGCATATACCGCCGATAGGGACATGACAAAAAATATCCGTGCTAAACTATCGGGCAGTAAGCAAATGTGGCTGAACCCAATACAGTGGATAGAAGCGTTGTCCAATGTTATCGAACGCGGCCCCAGATATGCCACTTATAAGATGATGCGTGATGCGGGCATGACACCGCAGGAAGCTATATACGAAAGTCATAACATTACAGTAAACTTCCGGCGTGGCGGTAGTATTAGCCGTCAGGTAAACAAGGTTGTTCCCTTCTTTAATGCAAGCGTCCAAGGCGCAGACCGCCTTATAAGCTGGCTCGGATGTAAGGATATTCCTAAAGCGGAACGCACGAAAGCAATTCGCAACCGCGTAGGATGGTATGTGGCGGCCTATGGAATGCTTGGACTGCTGCAATGGTTCATCAACAGTAGAGATGACGAAGATGAGAAATACTATGCGCAGCTTTCGAATTACACCAAGAACAATTTCTGGTGTATACCTATATACGAAAACGGCAAGCACACAGGTGAATATATCACCATACCGAAGCCGCGTGAATTAGCTGTTCCGGCTACAGTTATATCGAACCTGATGGAACTTGTTGCGAGTGGCAACAAACGCGCATTCGGGGAGTTTGACGAATATGTGTTAGATTCCTATTTGCCTAACGTTGCAGATGATACCGCCAAGGGAATTGTTGGCTTTATTCATGGTGATGCCGGCTTTGAGGACATGACGGCTGACCTGCTCGGAAATCTCGGCGTCATTGGAATAGCCGCCTATGCCATGGCGAACAGAGACTTCCTTGGGAAGCCAATAGAAAGCGCATACTATCAGAATCTTGAGAAACGTGACCGCTACAATGACCGCACTTCAAAGCTTGCGTATCTCATCGGACAGGCTTTCAACGAAAGTCCGATAATGGTTGATTATGTCGGCCAGCAGTTGTTCGGTGGTTTCTGGAAAACACAGAAGGCATTGCTCCCAATGAATCCCGACAAGGCAGACTATACACTCGGACTTTCAAACACATATAGGCGAGATAGCCAATATTCAACTGACCTTATAAACGATATGTACGATATAAAGGCCAAAGCAATGTTGGCGCATAATTCGGATAAGGACAACATGGAGAAGGCTATAGCCTACAAAGAAGCCGGCAGCATGGCAGCTTTCTACTCAAACTACAATAAGTTAGAAGGGAGCAGCGACAAGGCAACCCGACAAATTGTGCTGGATATGATAGACGAATTTGTCTGGACAATGCAGTATGGTGAACGTTCGGAAATTCAGAAGCGTATTGACAAACTTTGCACGGAAATGGGCGATACAAGCTATATGTGTTCTGCATTAAACCCATATGTAAAAGATGATGATGGTAACCGTCATAATCTTACAGCAGCACAATATGTAGAATATCAAGGCTTGTTTAACAGCGCATATTGGCAATACGTTGGGAAGGCTCTAATGTCATCAGACAGCACACAGGCAAAAGCAATTGCTGTTAATCAGGCGCGCGCTCGTGCTCGAAGCGAAGCAGATGGTATAATGCTTTCACGGTTTGGTGTTGATAGCAAGTATTCCAGCCAACTTGCAGAGGAAAAGGCAGTCGGCCTGACTGCCGATGATAGTATTGCGTTCAGGTCAGCGCTTGACGAAGTTGATGCAAAGCGCGAAGCAGAGGGCAGTAACCTAAGCAAGAGTGACGTATATGAAATACTTGATAGCATGGATTTGACTGACGCACAAAGGGCATACTTGTACGGTAATCTGAACTACTCCGAGGTGAGTAATATATACTACACATCGAGTGACCTTAATGGTTGGATAGCTGAAAAACGTTCCGAAGGCAAGAGTGATGGAGATATAGCAAGCCCGATTACTAAGACGTACAAAGCATTGTATTTAGAGTATTGGAGGAAGCATGATACAAGCGGGATGCGAGAAATAAAACAAAAGCTCATGGCTCTCAACTTGCGCAAAAAGGACAAACCATACTATACGGAAGACACCTTCAATAAGTGGCTTAATGATTAAATCAAAGGAGCGGTACCCCGCTCCTTTACTTCTGAAAGGAGTGACCTAATATGCGAAAAGTAGAACACAGGCTACGCCTTGACCTGCTGAGAGGCGGCAATCAGGGCTATATCCGCGTGAAGCGCGGGGAGAACGGCGCACGGCGGCTGGCTATTGCGTTGTATATGCATTCCGTGCCGTATATGGCAGATGCAGGAACAACCGCCGTTTTTCGCGCCATAAAGCCTGACGATAAAAAGCTGTTCAATTCGACTACCATCACCGACAACGTTGTAACCGTTGGGCTTACCACCCAGACAGTTGCGGCGCTCGGCACGGTAAGGTGCGAACTGAGTATCTACGGCACGAACAACGAGCTTTTGTATTCTCCGCAGTTTGACATTATCGTTGAGGACTACCTTTTCAGCGATACGGCTATGGAGAGTACAGACGAGTACACAGACCTCACAGAGGCAATCAGCAAGGTAAACAACATTGTCTCGACCGAAGCTGCCCGCGTTGCTGCTGAGAACCAGCGCGTGGCCAATGAGACAGCCCGTGGCAAGGCCGAAACCGAGAGAGAAACGGCAGAGACTGCCCGCATATCAGCCGAGGAATCAAGGACAACCGCAGAAACTGAACGGAGATTTGCCGAAAAAAGCCGCCAGCTTGAAGCCCTACAATGGGCGAATGCCACAGCCGAAGTAAAAGTGCATCATACTCCGAATGTAGTGCTTGGGAACAAAGACGGTCATAAACATTTTGAATTTTGGTTGCCTGCAGGTGAAGTAACGGAACGAAATACGATTGCAGCGGGTGACATTGAAAAATTGGCGAGAAAGAATAAGTATTTTGTTGCCTATAAAATACCGCTCGGCGAAGACATAAACAACGCAAGCGTTGGATTGCCTGCGGATTTAGAGAAAACATTTTTGCTTATAAATATTCCTTATGAAACGGTTTCACATGGGAACGAAGAAAGCGAATGGATTCAGCCGCAAGTAATAATGGACGGAGCTAACATATATATGCGCAGGCTAATGGTAGTAGAGACTGGTACGGGCAGCGAGGACGACCCGATTGTTGTATCGTATTACGCCAAAGAATGGGAACCGGTGGGCGGCACCACGTGGAGTGATATAAAAGAAAAGCCCTTTGGTGAAATTGGAGAGGGGCTGAAAGTGGATGGCGGCAAGCTGACCGTGGACACCACAGACAAGATAGAGCAGGGCAACATAAAGCCCGCCACATCTGCCGCCGTATACACGGAGGTAGGGAATATAAATGCGCTTTTGGCGACTATATAAGGAGGTAAAATGAGTACACAAACTGAAATCACCAGACTGCAAACGGCACGAAATAAAATCCGCACATGGCTTGTAGGGCTTGGCCTTGCCACGACCACCGACAAGCTTGACACACTGGCGACCGCTGCTGCCGCCATAAAAAATCAGGGTGCGATAGATGCGACTGTAAAAGAAGGCGAAACCTACACCGTCCCTGCTGGCTATCATAATGGCACGGGCACGGTCAAGGGCGTAGCAGGCGGCGGTAATTACCATCTTCAGGCCAAGACCATAACGCCTACCAAAGAGCAGATATCCGTCACTCCTGACCAAGGCTACTACGGCTTGAGTGGTGTGACAGTGAAAGCAATCCCCGAAAACTATCAGGACGTATCTTCTACTACGGCAGCTGAAGCCGATGTGCTTGCAAACAAGGTTTTTGTGAAATCGGACGGCAGCGTGAGCGCTGGTACCATGCCCAATAACGGCACGATAGAAAGCACAATTGACGGCATAGACAAGACAAGTGTAGCTATCCCCGCGGGCTATACGTCAGGCGGTACTGTATCGCTTACCAACGCCATCGAAACGGCGCTGGCGGCGATTTAACGGGGGTACACCGTGTCTGTGAACGAGCAGCTTATACGGCTGCAAAACTCGAAATCGGCCTTAAAGACAGCGATTGAGGGTAAGGGTGTGACCGTGCCTGATGATGCGCTTTTAGGTGCATACCCCGCGCTCGTGGACGCAATCTCCACGGCAGACAACATCCAGCACGCCGACATCCCTACTTATGTAAAAGCGGAGGCGCTGGCAGTTGCCGAGAAGGTTAAGGCCGTGCTGCAAGACGATAGCATTGTCTTTGTCGCGGTCTCTGACTTCCACCACCCGGGTGAGCAACAGGACGCATGGCAGACAAATATCAATACCGGAGACTTGCACGCCTGCCAAGCCCTCAAGATACTTGCATACAGTCTGCCACGCATAGACTTTGCCTGTATGCTGGGGGACGTGACATTTGGCAATGCCAAAACAACTACCCCAATAATGCAGCAGCAGTTTAATGAGATTAACGGCTGGCTGGGTGAATCATGGAAGAATATCCCGCAGCTCCGCACGGTAGGCAACCATGATACTGGCGAATATAGCACGCTTGTCGGGGCGCAGTTTTTACGGGCCAACATCACCAAATATAATGCAGGCGCAGTATATGGTAGTGATGAGTACGGCTACTGTTATCGCGACTTCCCTAATAGGAAACTCCGCGTAATTTGCCTAAACTCCTGTGAAGGCGAAACGATAAGCGGAAATAACGCGGCCTACTGCTTTTCCCCGGCACAGTTATTATGGTTTGCACAGACGCTATATGATGTTGGGAGCAAGGCTGATGCGGCGCAATGGGGCATAATGGTGCTGGCACACTATCCATTGGACTTAGGTGGAGCCTACCCTTCAGGAAATATCGCTAAGGCATATGTCGTGGGAGAAAGCACCACGCAGAACGGCGTGACGGTTAATTTCAACGGGCATAATGCAGCAAAATTCATAATGAATGTGCATGGGCATAATCATTGCTTCCAGCATGGCAAGCTGCACAGCATAGTCAACGGGAAAGCTACGGAATTTGACGCATGGCGTATGTGTACGCCTAATGCCTGCTTTTACCGGAATAACAGCGGTGTGGTAACAATGTACGGGATATCTTTCGGCGACCCTGCCCCCCACGACAAGACAGCAGGAACAGGCAAAGACACGGCTTTCAATGTAAATGTCATTAATCCATCTGAACAGGTCTTGTACTCTTTCTGCTACGGCGCAGGTATAGATCGCACAATAGGCTATGCGGCTACTGTATACCACAGTATAACCAATACTTTGACCAATGTTGCCAACAGCAATAGCGCGGTAGCGGCAGAGGACGGCACGGCATACAGTGCTACCATTACAGCGGAAGCAGGGTACACCATGAGCAGCGTCACTGTCACAATGAGCGGCACGGATATTACGGCCACAGCCTACAATGCCGATACTGGAGTAATCAGTATCGCGGCTGTTACGGGTGATGTCGTGATTACCGCAAAAGCAACAAAGGTGGTATCGTATCACAATCTCGTGCCGACAGCAGTGGACAGCAATGGTGCATCCGCTCCATATACAGATGGAATGAAACTCGATTCAGACGGTGCCACGAGCGCATATAATCACTTTGTGGTGACGGGCTTTATACCCTTTGACGGCGGCGCAAATCATGTATACCGTATCGGTGGTGAGGGCATCACATGGAATGAATATGGCGCTATTATAGCGTGGTATAATGCCGACTTTACGCTACATTCGAATGTAATAAAGTATGACAAAATTGGTGCCTCTACGTACTGGCCGACACCAATCGAGGAGCCAAATACTGCAATCACATTCAGCACGGACGTATATGTTGCACCTCCGCAGGGCGCAGCCTATTTCCGCGTATCTGCCAAGGGTAAGGGCGAAAATCTCGTTGTAACACTCGATGAAAAGATTGAGTAAATATAAAGGCTGATTGTTTATCATGGAGGTAATATGAAGAAAAAACAATATTATGGGTGTTTGGAGTCTACGCCCGACCCTCGTGACTATCACATACAGATAGTAGGGACTGCAACATATCCAAAACAGTTTATGGTGACAGATGACCCGCCTGCATACAACCAAGGTCAGATAGGGTCTTGTGTTATACAGGCGTTACGTGGAGCGCCGCACGCAGCAACTGGCGTCGAAATGGGCACAAGTTTTGCCTACGGCTATTGGCGCAGCCACAAGCTTGTTGGTCTTTACGTTACAGAAGCTCTCGCAGGGTTTGTGCGTGATGGTTTTCCCCCGCGCTCGGTAGATAATGTTGACCTTGAAGTAGAGGAAGTTATAGATTACGCACATCGCAATGCAGAGCGTATGCTCAAAGCCGCCGAACCGTACAAGGGTTGGACTTACGCTAAGATAAATTCCATTGATGAGATTAAGGCTGTGGTATACGGGAGCCGCAATCATCGCGGTCAGCGCTGTTTCGTTGGTTTGCCGGTTGTAGACCAGATAAATGGCTGGTGGCGCACTACTGGTGGCCGTCAAATAGGCCGTCATGCATTGGCTATTGTCGGTTGGGATGACGATAAACAGGCTGTTATATTAAGGAATAGCTGGGGAGAGCCCAAGGGTATGTTTCAAAATGGGACTTGTTACTTGTATTGCACATACGATGAAATACTTGCCAATACAAGAGAGTTGTATGCGCTTATTCCCCCAGCGAAGGTCGAACCCAAACCCGACGAACCTGTTAAGCCCAAACCCGACGAGCCCAAGGAAGATGTTAAGGTTGTGCGCACGTTGCGCCTTACAGATCCGTATATGCGCGGAGACGATGTTAAGCACGCGCAGGAGAGATTAATTGTACACGGCTACAATATCACCGCAGATGGCATTTTTGGCAAAAAAACATATAATGCTGTGCGCGAGTTTCAGGCGGCTAAAAAATTAACCATAGATGGTATTGTCGGTAAAAATACTCTTGCCGCGCTGGACAAAGACCCTGCTGTCATTCCCCCTGCCCCTACTATCGATGATGAGCTTCGGGCTGACTTCATAGCCTATCTATATAGGCAGCTCGGTAACATCTATTGTTGGGGCGGTAACGGCGAAGATGCAACTGATTACGCTATAGACGTGATGGAGAACAGTGCAGGCAATAAACGGCGGGCTAAAGCGTTCCTTGCTAAGCAGAAAAAGGCCGGTGTGCAGAACATTAAGATGTACGATTGCAGCGGCCTGATATCCAGATGGCTCCAAGACCACGGAATAGCCAAATCTAAGCGTAATTGTAACGGGCTATGGGAAATGTGCGACCCCATAGAGAAAGGCGCGTTGCAACAGCTGGATTGGGTTTATAGAGGCACCTCAGACAACAAGACGCATGTCGGCGTATATCTTGGGCGCGGATTGGTCATTGAATGCAAAGGCAGGGATGAAGGCGTTGTGGTACGCGGCATAGACGCGACCGATGGATACTGGCAATTCTTCGGGAGACCGAAGGGAATATATTAAAAACAAAACAAAGGAGAAAAAAGACATGGACAAGATTTTTGACGGTGTGAAGTTTGCCGCTGCCGGTATTGGCGGCGTGCTGGCCTACATATGGGGGCCGTGGGACGCGCTGATAATTGCGCTGGTGGCTATGGTCGTTATAGACTATATCACGGGCGTGATTAATGCGGCTGTGCAGGGCAAGCTTTCCAGCTCCGTAGGCTTCAAGGGCTTGCTTAAAAAGGTTGCTATTTTCCTGCTGGTGGCTGTGGGCGTGATGGTCGATAGGATTATCCCCGCGACCAACGAAGCCGTGCGTAGCGCGGTTATTTTCTTTTATATCGCCAACGAAGGGTTGAGTATTTTGGAGAACTCCGGCGAACTCGGCTTGCCGCTGCCCAACAGCCTGAAGAAGGCTCTGGAAAAGATGAAAGCCGATGAGGACAAGGACATAGACGTAAAGTAAACGAAAGGCCGCTATATGCGGCCTTTTTCTTTATCCAGAAACCTTTTCACGCGCTTTCGCGCTGCATCTTCGTACTGGGGCGAACCGTATACAATCGTTGCGGTTTGCCGCCATGTTTTGCCGTCTATGTAATGCACCTCTATAATGCGTCTGAGCTTTGCATCTTCCAGCGTGGCAATAAATTCCTCAATTTCGGCTAACAGCTTGTGCGCCTTCTTTATCCTGACATTCCGCGCCCGCTCTATGCGCAGGAGCGTTGCGTTATGCCGCGTATCCTCGCCCGTGATGCTTATTGTGTGGCTGGTGTAGGGAAAGTATGGGGACGAGCCGCGCACGGTATCCGTGACGATATCGGGCTTTTTCGCTGCTGTCTTGCGCTGCCGCGCTTCTAATGTTGCCAACTCGTCAATCAGTGAACGGTACTGCTCAAGCTTGTCCGTGGTCATTTTACCTTCCATTCCTGCGCAAGCATATTATATATGGCATATCGCTTTTGTATATCATCGGTGCATATCAAATCATTTGATAAGGCTTTCATCCGCTCCCATAGCCCGCATGATTGCATTTCAGGGCAACCGCCCCTATATACGCAATTAGGCACCAGCACGTTTGATATTTCCGGCTGCACATCCCGCAACGCGGCCTTGAAGTCCTCGGCATATGCCCGCGTTTCCGGGCTTGCTTGACGGCATAGCCGCTTGCGCCATGTGTCGATAAGGTGCTGCACGTTCGCTTCGCCTGTGAAGTCCTGAGGCTCGTCTTGCGGCAGTTTAGTGCGGTCAATGCCCGTTCTGTCCGTCCGCTGTGTCCGCACAAACTTTTCCCATTTGTGCCTTACCCAATGCACCGTTACCCAATGGGGCATACCACGCCAACGCCATTTTACGCTTATATCCCGTATGGGGCTATGCTCGGCAATCAGTATGCTTTGCTTAAACTCATAAGACGGTTCTTTGCCTAAAGATTCCTTCCCCACGGTGGCGCGGCAATCGTCCACAACCTCGCTCCAATCCCCTTTGATTTTGATTATCTCGGTTTTCATTCGGCCTCCTTATCCCTCCACAAATAACGGGCAACTCCGCACGCAATATGATTTTTGGCACGATTTGTTGCAATAGCTTTTAGCCGCATACAGCGTTGTTTCGGTTGCGTCCCAGCCGTAACGGGCTTAAAGTGTTTACTCCATGGACAACCGCGCCCAGTGTACGGGTTTGGCACAGAGTTTGCACACTCCCAGCATATTGAGTAGTTGGGGCGGTTGGCTTCAGCGCGTTTTTTATACACCTTGCCGTTGCTCGATATCCGCGCGAACTCATATCCTGCTGCTATTGCAATGCGTGACATGGTTTGACCGGTTAATCCATACGCTTCGCCGATTTTGTCCCACGTTATGCCGCTTTCCTTTTGCCGTCTTATCTTCTCCCAATCCTCCCATTCAGGGTCGTACATGGGGTTAGGCGTGTGGCCTCGCCTTACTTGCGGCAGTTCGATTCCGGCTTTACGGGCTTTTTGTTGCGTTGCGCCTACACACAGCCCATAAAGCGCGTCTATTTCCTTCCAATGTGCGCCTTCAAGGCGCATTTGAATAACGGTTTTCCAGCCTTCCCAGTCAGGCGAAAGCATAACGTCAGGCTGCTTGCGCTTTTGTGTCTCCATGCCCATTAGCTTTGAATACTTGCGTAGGCATATCTCGTCAACGTTATAGTAGACGGCTATTTTCAGCCAACTCATGCCTTTCTTCCGCATTTCTCTAACACCAGCCCAACCTTCCCAGTCCGCGCTTGCCATAGGCGATGGCTTATTGTTTGTGCGCCTTTTCGCCGGTTCGGTTAATTCTATGCCTGCTCGTCTTGCGTGGCGAATTAGGAAGTTATCTGTCGTGCCGTACATGGCTGCTATGCGTTTGATAGGTACGCCTGTCTTGCGTAGCCGCAGTATCTCAGGCCAATGCTCCTAATTAGGGTCATCAATTATCGTTGTTGCTTTTATCATGCTCGTCCTTTCCCTCCGCCTTACTGCAAAAATCGTCCAGCGTTAACCCCATTGCACCCGTGTAAAAGCATGTATATTCTCCCTCATGGACATAATCTGTTTCGCAATGCCTGCAATCCTTGCAGCGTACTACCGGCACAACATCGGCGGCGGGGAACTTAATTAAATCTTTAATTATTGCTTCACCGCTCTGAATAACTACTTCCTGCTCCGGTGTTAAATCGGGACCAGCCCACACTTTCAGCAAAAGTTGTGTTATGCGAAAGTTCTCAACGAATGCGTCAACGTCTATATATCTGCTCATTCATTTTCCTCCTTGAAGCTTTTCAGCCCTTGCCAACCTCGCGAAAAGTTGCTCCCGTTTTCTTTATCTCGATTTTCATGCTTCCTCCCTTACCGCCTTTTCGGCCATTTCTACCGCCCATTTAAGGGCGGCAACCACGTAACTCTTGTCCTCGATTTCTTCCCACGGGCGGTC
>Ga0129314_1000605_pt1 | contig 35679 bp, 38 predicted proteins | sample O1111metagenome_FD_94431 | JGI IMG/M metagenome (GOLD analysis project Ga0129314, IMG submission 94431) | Orangutan individual fecal microbial communities from fecal samples from Wisconsin, USA - O1111 metagenome | ecosystem: Host-associated > Mammals > Digestive system > Large intestine > Fecal... | reverse complement strand
TATCCACGATTTCTACGATTCCACGATCCAGCTTCCCTCGTTCAAGCATCTTTCATCACCCATGCTTATTTTACCATATAAATGCGAAAAAGCCCAGCTATGCTCGACTTTTTCGACAAGCTGGCAGCCGGATCATCCGGCTGTTTTACCTGTAAGGGAAAACCAAAGGGAAAACGTTGGGAAATGCAAAAGGAAAATCCCGTAACCATTGCGGTTACGGGATTTTGTTCTGGTGGACGATACAGGACTCGAACCTGTGACCCCCTGCACGTCAAGCAGGTGCTCTAGCCAGCTGAGCTAATCGTCCGAACAGTTTGTTATTTTACACGGACTTTCCTGTTTTGTCAATGCTTTTTCGGAAATTTTTATTTTTTCTTCAGCGCACGAACCGGCCATACCATAAAAAGATGACAGGTACGAGAGTACCTGCCATCTTTTCTATCACTTCAGGCGGACTCGGCGCTTAATACATGCCGCCCATGTCGGGGTTGGCGGGAGCAACGGGCGCGGGGGGCTCGGGCTTGTCGGCCACCAGAGACTCGGTGGTCAGCACCATGGCAGCCACGGAGGAGGCGTTCTCCAGAGCGCTGCGGGTCACCTTGGCGGGATCGATGATGCCGGAGGCGACCATGTCGCAGTACTCCTCCTTGTAGGCGTCGAAGCCGTAGCCGTTCTTGCCGGAATTCCGGACCTTCTCCAGGATCACGGAGCCGTCCAGGCCGGCGTTGGCGGCGATCTGGCGGATGGGGGCCTCCAGGGCCTTGGCGATGATGCGGACGCCGGTCTTCTCGTCGCCCTCAACAGTGGGGATCAGGGCCTCCACTGCGGGGATGACGTTGACGAAGATGGTGCCGCCGCCGGCGACCACGCCTTCCTCAACGGCGGCGCGAGTGGCGTTCAGGGCGTCCTCAATGCGGAGCTTCTTCTCCTTCATCTCGGTCTCGGTAGCGGCGCCGACCTTGATGACGGCAACACCGCCGGCCAGCTTGGCCAGACGCTCCTGCAGCTTCTCCTTGTCGTAATCGCTGGTGGTGACGGCGATCTGAGAGCGGATCTGGGCGATGCGGTCCTTGATGGCCTGGGAGTCGCCGGCACCGTCCACGATGGTGGTGTTCTCCTTGGTGACCTTCACCTGACGGGCGCGGCCCAGCATGTCGATGGTGGCGCTCTTCAGCTCCAGACCCACTTCCTCGCTGATGACGGTGCCGCCGGTCAGGGTGGCGATATCCTGCAGCATCTCCTTGCGGCGGTCGCCGAAGCCGGGAGCCTTGACGGCAACCACGTTCAGGGTGCCACGCAGACGGTTGACGATCAGGGTGCTGAGAGCCTCGCCCTCCACATCCTCGGCGATGATCAGCAGCTTCTTGCCGGACTGGACGATCTGCTGCAGCACATCCAGGATGTCGCTGATGACGGAGATCTTCTTGTCGGTGATGAGGATATAGGCGTCGTCCAGAACGGCCTCCATCTTGTCGGTGTCAGTGACCATATAGGGGGTGATATAGCCGCGGTCGAACTGCATGCCCTCCACCACGTCGCTGTAGGTCTCGGCGGTCTTGGACTCCTCGATGGTGATGACGCCGTCGGCGGTGACCTTCTCCATGGCCTCGGCAATCAGCTTGCCGATCTCCTCGTCGCCGGAGGAGACGGCGCCGACGCGGGCGATGTCCTTGGAGCCGTCCACGGTCTTGGCCTGCTTCTTGACTTCCTCAACAGCGGCGGTGACGGCCTTGGCCATGCCCTTCTTCACAACGATGGGATTGGCGCCGGCGGCCAGGTTCCGCAGGCCCTCCTGGATCATGGCCTGGGCCAGCAGAGTGGCGGTGGTGGTGCCGTCGCCGGCAACGTCGTTGGTCTTGGTGGAGACTTCCTTCACCAGCTGAGCGCCCATGTTCTCAAAGGGATCATCCAGCTCGATCTCCTTGGCGATGGTGACGCCGTCGTTGGTGATCAGGGGAGCGCCGTACTTCTTGTCCAGCACCACATTGCGGCCCTTGGGACCCAGGGTGACCTTAACGGTATCGGCCAGGGTATCCACACCGGCCTGCAGAGCCTTGCGGGCCTCATCGCCGCGCTTGATCAGTTTAGACATGATAGATTACCTCCAATATAGAAGATGTTGATTTGACAAATGGATCGGCCCGGTTTTCATCCCCAAAAAGGGAGGGGCCAGGGAACCGCAGGTTCCCGGTTCTTTTGCCCAGCGGGCAAAAGAATCCGCCGGAATCATTTTTCCGGCGGCGTGTACGTCGGAAAAATACCGAGACCCGTGCGCCCCTGGGGCGCACACACCAGTGACCGATGTCACTGGTGGTGGGGGAGTTCGAGGGGGAGCTTGCTCCCCTTCGAATTAGTCCACGATGGCCAGGATATCGTGCTGCCGCACGACCACGTACTCCACGTCCTCCAGGGTGACCTTGGTGCCGGCGTACTTGTCGGTGATGACCTTGTCACCGGCCTTGACGGTCATGACAACGTCTTTGCCGTCCACAACGCCGCCGGGGCCGACGGAGATGACTTCCGCCACGGTGGGCTTTTCCTTGGCGGCGCCGGTGAGGATGATGCCGCCCTTGGTGGTCTCCTCGGGCTCGACCATTTTCAGAATGACACGATCAGCAAGCGGAGTGAGTTTCATGGGAATGTGCCTCCTTATAAAATAAAAAATTTTGAAAAAACAAATTCAGCGTTAGCACTCAACTCTTTCGAGTGCTAACGCTGTTATATTACCCCAACGTGTTTCGTTTGTAAAGGGGGTAAGTCAAGAAATTCTGTGAAGAATTTGTGAATAGTGGAAAATGCTCAGAGTTGACAAGTCTCCGGCATGGGGCGGGCGGTGGCGTTGGGATCACAGCCCCTGGGGCCGAAGAAATTCAGCCGTTTGTCCGACAGACGGAGCCGGACTTCCTGGGAGCGGAAGATCTCTCCGTCCAGGCAGGTGACGATGGTGCCGCCGTCGGAATGGATCCGGATCTCCCGGGCTGTGGAGACCTGGATCAGCTCCTGGGGAAGACTGCGGTATTCTCCGGTGGAGTAGGGGCCGAACAGCCGGGCAAAGGTCAGACGGCCGACCTTTTTCACCAGGACGGTGTGCAGGACGCCGTCGTCCATCCGGGCCTCCGGCACCGGCATGGAGCCGCCGCCATAGTACCGCCCGTTACAGACGGAGACCAGGGCGAAATCGTCCTCCAGCGTCTCACCGTCCAGCGTCACCCGCCAGTGCTGGCTGATGCCCTTGAACAGGACGTTGACCGCTGCCGCCGTCAGATAGCTGCGCCGGCCGTTCAGCAGGGGAAAGCCGCTGTAGGTGTGGACGTCCGCCGCCACCCGGGCGTCCAGGCCGCTGCAGGCGATGGTGAGGCAGCAGCGGCCATTGCAGTCGATGAGGTCCAGGGGGAACACCTCTCCGTCCCACAGATTTTCCGCGTCGGCGAACTTACCGGCGTCCGCGCCGAAGTTTTTCAGAAAGTCGTTGCCGGTGCCGGTGGGGACGCAGGTCATGGCGGCGTTGGCAAAACCGGCGATGCCGTTGGCCACTTCGGAGATGGTGCCGTCGCCGCCGCAGGCGTAAAAGCGGAGGGCTTCACCGGTCTCCACCAGACGCCGGGCCATGTCTTCGGCGCCGCCGGGACGTTCTGTCAGCATACAGACGCAGTCCAGCCCGCGGCGTGCCCGAAGACGGTCTGCCATGGCGTAGATGCGGGCGGTCTGATCCCGCTTTCCCGCCCTGGGATTGATGATAAAAACGTGACGCAAGGGCGACACCTCATTTCCGGACAGAATCGGCGGCGGAGAAACAGCCGTCTTCGATGAGACGCTCCAGGCTTATCTTCCGTACAGGAACGCGTCGCACTTGATCATACCGTTGTACAGCTTCCGCTTTTTGTCCGCCGGACGGCCGAAGCAGCGCTCAAACTCCGTGTGGGAGCTGAGGACCACCACCCGCCACTTGGGCGGCAGATCCCGGAGAGCGGCGCCGAAGGAGCGGTAGACGGCCTCCGCCTCCTGCTTCTCCAGCAGGCGCTCGCCGTAGGGGGGATTGCACACCAGCTGGCCGTACTCGCTGTCCCGATGGAACTGTCCGGCGTCCGCCACTTCAAAGCGGACGCAGTCCTCCACCCCTGCCAGCTCCGCGTTGTGGCGGGCCAGCTCCACCGCGGCGGGATCGATGTCCCCGCCCCAGATGTCGTAGCGGCTGTGGAACTCCTTGTCCATAGCCTCATCGGCGGCCTGGGACCAGATCGCGGAGGGCAGGTTCTTCCAACGCTGGGCGGCGAACCGCCGGTCCAGGCCCGGGGCCCGGTTCTTGGCGATGAGGGCCGCCTCGATGGGGATGGTGCCGCTGCCGCAGAAGGGGTCACAGAAGGGGTCCTTTCCCCGGTAGCGGGACAGGGTCACCAGCGCCGCCGCCAGAGTCTCCCGCAGGGGCGCGCCCATGTTCTGGGCCCGGTAGCCCCGCTTGTACAGGCCCTCGCCGGAGGTGTCCAGATACAGGGAGGCGTGGTCCTTGATGATGGCGAACTGGAGCTGATAGCGGCTGCCGGTCTCCGGCAGCGTCTCGCAGCCATAGGCGGTGCCCAGCCGCCGGGCGGCGGCCTTCTTCACGATAGCCTGGCAGGCGGGGACGGAGTGGAGGGTGGAGTTCAGGGAGTAGCCCTTCACCGGGAACTCGCCGTCCCTGGGGATATAATCCTCCCAGGGCAGGGCCCGGACGCCCTCAAACAGCTGGTCGAAGGTGGCGGCGGGGAAGGAGCCCAGCTCCATCAGCACTCGGGCGCCGCAGCGGAGATTGATATTCAGGCGGGCGATGTCCAGCGCCGTGCCCTCACAGTGGACGCGGCCGTTTTCCGCCCGGACATTCTGCATATTCAGCCGGCGCAGCTCGTCGGCCACCAGGGACTCCAGTCCCAGAAGACAGGGAACGGTCAGGATCATGGACAGTTCCTCCTTTTTCAGGATTGCGGCAGTTTTTTACCGGCCCAGTATACCAGAAAGCGCCGCCGGATGCAATCCCGGAGGGGCGTCCGGTATTGTAACCAAAATGAAATGTTTTTTACAGACGGGTTATGATATCATCGGTACAGATAAACGGAGTAAAGGAGGTTTCCCATGAATTACATGGTCTGGGGCTGGCTGGCCGCGGTGGTGGGCTTCGGCGTTCTGGAGGCGGTGACGGCGGGACTGGTGTCCATCTGGTTCGTCTGCGGCGCCGTGGCGGCTCTCATCGCGGCGGCCTGCGCGCTGCCCTTCTGGGTGCAGATGATCCTGTTCATCGCGGTGTCGGGGGCGGCGCTGATCCTGACCCGTCCGCTGGTGAAAAAGCTGACCGCCGGAAAGATCGTCCCCACCAACGCCGACCGGGTGCTGGGACAGACCGGCAAGGTCACGGAGACCATCGACAATGAGAGCGCCGCCGGGGCTGTCTATGTGGACGGCAAGACCTGGACGGCCCGCAGCGCCGACGGCACAGTGATCCCGGCGGGAAGCCGGGTCGTGGTGGAATCCATGGAGGGCGTGAAGCTCTTCGTGAAATTATCGGAAAAAACGGAGGTAGTATCATGCTGAAAATCGTCATCATCGTCCTGATCGTGCTGGCCCTGTTGCTTCTGGCCAGCTGTATCACCATCGTGCAGCAGTCCCGGGCCTACGTGGTGGAGCTGCTGGGCGCGTTTCATGCGGTCTGGAACGTGGGCTTTCATGTGAAGATCCCCGTGGTCATGCGGGTGGCCAAGAAGGTGTCCCTGAAGGAGCAGGTGGCGGATTTTGCCCCCCAGCCCGTCATCACCAAGGACAACGTCACCATGCAGATCGACACCGTCATCTACTTCCAGATCACGGACCCCAAGTTGTATACCTACGGTGTGGAGCATCCCATGAACGCCATTGAGAACCTCACCGCCACCACCCTGCGGAACATCATCGGCGACATGGAGCTGGACCAGTCCCTCACCTCCCGTGACACCATCAACACCCGGATGCGGGCCATCCTGGACGAGGCCACGGACCCCTGGGGCATCAAGGTCAACCGGGTGGAGCTGAAGAACATCATCCCGCCCAAGGAGATCCAGAACGCCATGGAGAAGCAGATGAAGGCGGAGCGGGAGCGCCGGGAATCCATCCTCCAGGCCGAGGGCCAGAAGCAGTCCCAGATCCTGGTGGCCGAGGGTGAGAAGCAGTCCGCCATCCTGCGGGCCGACGCGGAGAAGCAGGCGGCCATCCTGAAGGCCGAGGGCGAGAAGGAGGCCCGCATCATGGCCGCCGAGGCGGAAGCCCAGGCCATCATGCAGGTGCAGAAGGCCCTGGCCGACTCCCTGAAGCTGCTGAACGAGGCCGCCCCCAACGACCAGGTGGTGAAGCTGAAGGCCCTGGAGGCCATGCAGAAGGTGGCGGACGGCAAGGCCACGAAGATCATCATTCCCAGCGAGCTGCAGGGACTGGCGGGCCTGGCGGCCAGCGCCAAGGCGGTATTCGGCAGCGAGGACCCCAAGGCGGAGTAACGAAACAGCGTGCGATCCTCTCCGCGGCAGCGCACCCCCTGCCGTGGAGACAGGAAAAAAGAACCGGCCTCCGGAAGTGATCTTCCGGAGGCCGGGATTTTTCACGGGGGATTACAGCAGATTGTAGAGGATCTTGGCCATCTGGCCCCGGGTGATGTTGGCGTTGGGCTTGAAGGAGCCGTCCTCATAGCCGCTGAGGACGCCCTGGGCCACCATGGTCCGGATGTACCCGGCGGCGTAGGCGGGAATGGAGCCTGCGTCGGAGAAGGTCAGCTCCGCGGAGGCGTAGCCCTTCTCCTGGGTGCGGCCGATCATGGCGGCGGCCTGGGCACGGGTCAGGGAACTCTCCGGATCCATGTACAGCTTTCCGTTCCGCTCCGTGCCGCCGATGACACCCAGGGTGTACAGGGCCTTGATGGCGGTGAGGGCGTAGTCGCCAATCCTGTTCAGATCCGCGAAGGGCAGCTCCACGTCCTCATACTGGCTGCCGTCCAGCCCCAGATAGCGGAACAGCATCACGGCGAACTGCTGGCGGGAGATGTTCTGGCCGGGACGGAAGGTGCCGTCCTGGTAGCCGGTGGTGATGCCGGCGTTGTACAGGAAATCCACGTAGTCTGCGGCCCAGTAGCCCTCGATATCGGTGAATTTGTGGCCCACGCCGCTGGGACCCACGTCCACGGAGGCCCGGCCGATGTTGCCGGAGGCGTCCTTGGCGGTGATGGTGAGGCGGATGGCCTCATGGTCGCCGCTGAGATCGGGCAGGGACACCGTCACCTGACCGGAGGCGGCGTCGTAGCGGAAGCTGACGTCCTGGCCGTTCTGCCGGACTGTGACGGCGGACCGGGGCAGGATGCCGTCCACGGCGTCGGATACCATGGCGGTGACGATGCCGGTCTCGCTGTCCAGCGCGGCGGAGATGACGGGGACCTCCTGGTCCACCATGCCGCTGTAGGAGGCCGTCAGCTGGTCCAGATACAGGGTGCCGGAGGACACGGGATAGGTGAGGATCTGGTCGCCGAACGCATCCAGCTCCAGCTCCGGCGCGCCGGTGATCTGGAAGCCGGTGACGGCGGCGGTGCCGGCGGGCAGGGCCACGGAGACCATGCGCCAGCCGGTGAAGCCCAGGACCGCCGCGTCTGTGGCGGAGACAGTGGTGCCGTCGGATGTCAGCAGGGACAGCGTGGCGCCGGAGCCGTCGCCGTATACCCACAGGTTCAGCTGGGTATAGGCGGCGCCGACGGAGCAGGGCTTCTCAAAGACGGCGGAGGCCATGCCTGTGTCGTCCAGGGTATAGTCCAGCTTTCCGGACTGACGGCCCATCTGCACATAGGCGGGGGCGGTGTTGGCGGTGAGGGACGCGCCGTAGCTGTAGGAGGTCAGGGCGGGGACGCCGCTTTCAAAGTCCTCCACCGTGTTCAGCGCGATCCTGGTGACGGTGACGGGGATGGAGACACTCTTTCCGCCGGCGGACACCGTCAGGGTGCCGGAGCCGGGGGCGGAGGCGGTGATGGTGCCGGCGGCGTCCACCGTGCCGATATTGCCGTCCAGCGTCCAGGTGAAGGCCTCCGGGTCCGCCTGGAGAGTCAGGTGGTTATAGACGGCGCCGGCCGTCAGCTTCTGGCTGCTGCCGGGGGTCATGATCAGGGAGCTGAGGGCTGTGGAGCCGTTTTTCACGGAGATGGAGTCCGGTGTGGCGATGGCGTGGACCACGGAGGAGCCGCTCTTGCTGCCGCTGGAGGCAGTGACGGTGATCTCGCCGCCGGAGGCCGGGGTGGTGAGGACGTTGTCCTTCAGCGATCCGCCGTCAGTGGTCAGCTTGTAGGTGTGAGCCATGGGAATGTAGTTGGTGTCCACCGGGGAGACGGACACCGTCACCTTGCTGCCCGCCAGCACATAGCGGCTGTCAGGGGACACATAGAAGTGGTCCAGCTTTCCGGTGGGATCGTTGTCCGCCACCAGGAACAGGTGGTTGGACACCGCCCGCAGGCCGCCGTCGGAGGGACTGTTGACCACGGCGGACCGGGTGCTGTCCGGCTTGGTGACGGTGAGGGTGGTGGAGCCGCCGCCATCCAGGCACAGGGCGGTGACGCAGCCCAGCTCCGCCAGACGGGCCGCCACCTGGTTCAGCGTGGCGCCGATGGACAGGCCGGACTGCCGCCCGTCGATGGTGTAGAATACCAGGGTGCCGTCGGCCTTCTGGCCCACGGCGGTGCGGGGATGGGCGCCGGTGGGCAGGCCGGAGACCACGGAGCCGTTCTCCAGCAGGGAGTACAGGGCGCCGATGGCGCACTCCACGTCGTTCCACGATTCATCGGCGGCGGTGAGGGACACGGTGATGGTGCCACCCACGGGCACGTCGGAGAGCAGGCCCACAAAGTAGCTGCCCACCTGATTGTTGACGGAGATGACCACCTGATCCGGATTCATGGCGGTGGCGCCGGTGGCCTGGATGACCTCGTCCACCCGCAGCGTCAGGGTGCCGCCGATGGACAGGGAGCCGTCCTCAATGGTGCAGAGCACGTCCACGCCGGGCATGGCGTTGCCGGTGGTGTGGCGGTCGTTGAAGTCGTATGTAAAGAGGAAGACGCCGCTGGTGGAGGAGCGGACCTTGTTGATGCCGGCGATGTTTACCACCACTTCGGTGCCGTAGCCCACGGAGTCATAGGTCTGGTAGCCCAGATCCGCCTTGACGCTGAGGCCGGGTTTTCCCAAAACGGCGCTGCCGTCCTCCCGGAAGCCGATGGCGTAGCAGCCGCCGTCGGAGGAGCGGACCTGACCGTCGGTCATCACCAGACCCACGGGGGCGCCGTTGCCGGTGTCGTAGAAGTCGCCGTTGATGCCGGCCACCACCCGGTAGCCCTGGGCCTCCAGCTCCTTGGCCATGCTGTCCACCGTGGTGCGGCTGGTGAGGGCGGAGCCGTAGGTGATCACGGGGGTGACGGAGCTGTTGGGGGAATAGGTGATGAGGTTCTCCTGCCGCAGGTCGGAGTAAGTGGTGCTCCAGAACACATTGGTGGACAGGGTGGTGGACTCATGGACCAGGGTGTCCTCCCGGGACAGATCCTCCCCCAGCGCCTGGGACGCCGCGGCGGGCACCGCCAGAAGCGACGCCGTCAGCGCGGCGGATAGGAACAGGGACGTTGCTTTGCAAAGAAATTTGTTCATGACTGCCTCCAATACGGGATCGTGTGCGGTATACATAACTCTGCTAAGGATAGCACACTCGCCCAGGCAAGTAAATAACAAAATGTTAACAAAAAGCCGCCCTCCGTCCCGTTACCGATGCTCCTCCGGACGGCGCAGGAGGGTGAAACGGTTCTTCCGGAAATCCAGCAGCCCCTCCCGCCGGAGCTTCCCCAGCTCCGCGGACATGGCGCTGCGGTCCACCGCCAGATAGTCCGCCAGCTGCTGGCGGTCAAAGGGGATGGTGAAGGTACTGCCCTGCCGTGCCGCCTCCCGGGACAGGTAGGACAGCAGCTTGTCCCGGGTGGTGCGGCGGGTGACGTGGGACAGCTTTTCGTTCAGCAGCAGATTCTTCCGGGCGGTGGCGGACAGCAGGTTTTCCAGCAGATCCGCGCCGCCGGGGACGCCGGACAGCCGGGAGACCTCCAGGAACAGCACGGCGCCGTCCTCCTCCGCCTGAACGCCCACGCCGGCGGGAACGCCGGCACAGGCGTAGGCCTCCCCGAACAGCTCCCCGGGGGACAGCGGGGCGATGATGTCCCGGTTTCCCCAGAAGTCCTCCCGCAGGATATGGGCCCGCCCGGACAGCAGAATCCCCAGACGGACCGGGGTGTCCCCCTGGCGCAGCAGCCAGCTTCCCCGCCGGAAGTCCTGACGCCGGGCGTCCAGGGCGGACAGCAGCTCCGGCAGGTCTTCCGCCGGAACACCGGCGAACAGGGGACAGCCCGTCAGCAGGGCAGTCTCAGAAATTTCCATGGCGCACCTCCTGGCTTTGTTGGAAAAACAACAGACTTTTTGTCCCCAGTATACGATACTGGACACACGAAATCAAACGAAACCGGAGGAATACGAATATGATCAGACGCATCATCCACATCGATCAGGAGAAGTGCAACGGCTGCGGCGCCTGCGCCGCGGCGTGCCATGAGGGGGCCATCGGCATGGTGGACGGCAAGGCCCAACTGCTGCGGGACGACTACTGCGACGGCCTGGGGGACTGCCTGCCCGCCTGCCCTGTGAACGCCATCACCTTCACGGAGCGGGAGGCGGCGGCCTATGACGAGGCCGCCGTGCAGGCGGCCAAGGCGGCCCGGGGTGAACAGGCGTCCGCCTTTACCTGTCCCGGCAGCCGAGCCCAGGCCATCCGGCATCAGGCCCCGCAGCAGGCGGCACCCGCCGGAGAGATGCCCAGCCGCCTGTGCCAGTGGCCGGTGCAGATCAAGCTGGCGCCGGTGAACGCCCCGTACTTCCAGGGCGCCCATCTGCTGGTGGCGGCGGACTGCTCCGCCTACGCTTACGGCAATTTCCATGAGAAATTCATCCGGGGGCGGGTGACGCTCATCGGCTGTCCCAAGCTGGACGGCGTGGACTACAGCGAGAAGCTGACGGCCATTCTGAAGAACAACGACATCCGCAGCGTCACCGTCACCCGGATGGAGGTCCCCTGTTGCGGCGGCATCGAGCAGGCGGTGCGGACCGCCCTTCAGAACTGCGGCAGACTGCTGCCCTGGCAGGTGGTGACGCTGTCCACGGAGGGGGAAATTTTGAGCGGCCTGGTTTGAAATCCGATCCGGCGGGAACAATAGGACAAAGAACCGGATCGGAAAGGAAGGATCGGCATGGCATTCAAGGTGGACCCGGATACCTGCATCGGCTGCGGCCTGTGTACCGGACTGGCCCAGGACGTCTTTGAACTGACGGACGCGGGCGTGGCCACGGTGGTGGAGCAACCCGGACCGGACCAGGAGGACGAGGCCAGAGAGGCTCTGGCCAGCTGCCCGGTGGCGGCCATCTACGAGGAATAAACGATCAAACAGCAGAGCGCGGAGACCGGAAAACGGTCTCCGCGCTCTGTAATCATAAAATAGAGGATCACACCACCCGGAAGTCGCCCCGGGCGCGGGCGTCGGTGCGGCGCTGCTTGTCCGCCGCCAAGGCGTCCAGCACGCCGCCGATGATCTGGTTGGACACCAGGAAGCCGCCTGGCGTCAGATGCCAGCTGCCGTCCTCCTCCCGGACGGCGTAGCCCGCCTTCCGGCACTCCTCCAGGAAGGGCAGCAGGCAGTCGAACCGGCGGCGATAGCGGTTCTCAAAGGTTTTGGGCGCGATGCCCCGGACGGTGCGGAGGCCCAGCATCAGATACTCCGTGTCCCGGTCCAGCGGCGGGATGCGCTCGTTCTCCGACAGCATGGGCGTGCCCTTCAGAACGCCCCTGATATAGGTGTCCAGGTCCTGCTCGTAGGCGTAGCGGACGCCGCCGAAATCGGAGTGGGCGCCGGGGCCGAACCCGGCGTACTCCTGGAGGGTCCAGTATTTCAGGTTGTGCCGGGACTCGAAGCTGGGCCGGGCGAAGTTGGAGATCTCGTACTGGAAGAAGCCGTAGTGCCGCAGCGTCTCCACGGTGGAGAGGTACATATCGGCCTGGGCATCGTCGCCGGGAAGGCCGGCGCTGTCCCGCCGGGCATGGAGGGGCGTCCCCTTCTCCACCTTCAGCCCGTAGCAGGACAGGTGCTGGGGAGCCAGGGCCACGGCGGCCTCCAGATTGGCCTGCCACCGCTCCATGGTCTGGTGGGGCAGGCCGTAGATCAGGTCCAGGGAGAGGTTTTCGATCTTCGCCTTCCGAACGGCGTCCACGGCGGTGCGGACCTGCGCCGCGGTGTGGACCCGGCCGATCTCCGCCAGCTCGCCGTCGTCGGCGGACTGCATCCCCAGAGAGACGCGGTTGAAGCCCGCCTTCCGCAGCGTCCGCAGCTCCCGCCAGTCCTGGGCGGAGTCGGGATTGGCCTCCAGGGTGATCTCGGCGTGTTTGTCCACATCGTACTTCTTCAGGATGACGGACAAAATCTCCCGCAGGCGTTTGGCCCCCAGATAGGAGGGGGTGCCGCCGCCGAAGTAGATGGTGTCCACCCAGTGGCGCTCCGCCCGGGGGGCCGTCTCCAGCAGATGGGCGGTGACGGCCTTCACGTAGGCGTCCATCCGCTCCTCCGCGTGGGGCAGGGAGTAGAAGTCGCAGTAGACGCATTTGGACTTGCAGAAGGGCACGTGGACATAGATGCCCAGCGGTTTTTTCTCAGGTTTCATAAGCAGCTCCGGTGTTTTCAAGGTGCCCTCTATTCTATCCCGTTTTCCGGCGCTTTGCAACCCCGCATATTTTTTCCGGGAGCCGGAAAAGCTAGGGAAAATCAATGGGAAAAGGAGCAAAGACCCATGGAAATGACGCCCAAGGAATACCAGGAATATGTGAAGAAGATGTCCCCCGACTCGCCGCTGTGGAAGGACGTGGCCATGGCCTTTCTCATCGGCGGGCTGATCTGCGTGGTGGGCCAGTTGGTGCAGAACGGCTGGGCCGGACTGGGACTGAACAAGGAGGACGCCGGCAGCGCCACCGCCTGCACCATGGTGTTTCTGTCGGCGCTGCTGACGGGGCTGAACCTCTATAACAAGCTGGCCCGGTTCGGCGGCGCCGGAACGCTGGTACCCATCACCGGCTTCGCCAACGCTGTGGTGTCCCCGGCCATCGACTTCAAGAGCGAAAATTGGCTGAACGGAGTAGGGGCCAAAATGTTTACTGTTGCAGGGCCTGTGATCGTTTATGGTGTCAGTGCAAGCGTGATTTATGGCATAATTCTTGTTCTATTGCAGAGTTTTTAGAACAATTTTGCCCACTTCGTAATCGGCGAAGTGGGCATTTTTTTGTATGTCTATTGTAACTCATAAGGCCAAATAGAAGCAAAAAGGCTCTGGAACTCCATGAAACGGGGGAGAAAGTTTCTGAGGAAACCTTTATTTAGATGCTCATTCCAGTTTGACCATGGTGCTTGTATGAAATCTTCTGCCTGCAAGGGATAATCGATAAAATGTGATATTATCACGGAACGACCACGCAGCATCTGTTATGATACGGCCATAAACAAAAAGAAAGGCGGTCTAAATATGAGACTGAAAGATAAGGTTGCGATTATCACCGGCGGCAGCCGGGGCATCGGTTTTGCTACTGCGGACAAATTTCTGAAAGAAGGCGCTACCGTCATTTTGGCCGCAAGTTCTCAGGCATCCGCTGATAAGGCTGTTGCGAAGCTACAGGAAAAATATCCGGAGGCAACCGTCGCGGGGATCAGCCCCAATCTGTCCAGCTTGGAATCTGTCCGAAATGCGTTCCGTGAAGCCACTGAAAAGTATGGCTGCGTGGATATTCTGGTGAACAATGCCGGCGTGTCTGAAAGCACCCCTTTTACCGAATATACTGAGGAGACCTTTGATAAGGTCATGAATCTGAATGTGAAAGGCGTGTTCAACGCCACACGGGCAGCCAGTGAGTGCATGGTGGCCCGGGGCAAGGGCGTTATTCTCTCCACGTCCTCTATGGTCAGTATTTCCGGCCAACCCAGCGGCTTTGCATATCCCGCGTCCAAGTTCGCAGTGAATGGCCTGACGGTATCCCTGGCCCGTGAGCTTGGTCCCAAGGGCATCCGGGTCAACGCGGTGGCACCCGGCATCACGGAGACCGACATGATGAAGGCTGTTCCCAAGGAAGTGATCGAGCCGATGATCAAACAGATCCCCCTGCGCCGTCTGGGCCAGCCGGAGGACATTGCCAACGCGTTTGTGTTCCTGGCCTCTGATGAAGCATCCTATATTACAGGCGTGGTACTGAGTGTGGATGGTATGGCAAGAACCTAAAAACAAACAAGGCGGCTGACACGCAGCCGCCTTGTTTTCAAAACACGGAGGAATGACCATGAAGAAAATCATACCCTTTTTGATGGCCCTGCTGCTTTTGGCCGGATGCGGAGCGCAGTCGGAGGAAAGCACCTACCGCCAGATCAACGCAGAAGAAGCAGCCACTTTGATGGAGACGGAAAGCAGCTATATCATTCTGGATGTCCGGACGGCTCAGGAATACAGCGAGAAGCATATCCCCGGCGCCATCAATATTCCCAACGAGACCATCGGTGACCAGGACATCCCGGAGCTGCCGGACAAAGAGCAGCTGATCCTGGTATACTGCCGCAGCGGTAACCGCAGCAAGCAGGCATCGGAAAAGCTGGTCAAGCAGGGTTATACCAACATCGTCGAGTTCGGCGGGATCAATGACTGGACGGGCGAGACCGTCGGCGGCGCTTCGTGACAATATCACAGAACTTGCAGAAAATGCCGGTTATCATGGAAGCATCAAACAAAAGATCATAGGAGGACTTGCATATGTCTGCCATCAATATCAACAAGAATAATTTCCAGAATGAAGTTCTGAATTCTGAGATGCCCGTTTTGTTGGACTTTTGGGCGCCCTGGTGTGGCCCCTGCCGGATGGTCAGTCCCATTGTGGATGAGATCGCAGCCGAGCGCGGCGACATCAAAGTTGGCAAGGTCAATGTGGACGAGGAGCGGGAACTGGCAGGCCAGTTCGGCGTTATGAGTATCCCCACCCTGGTAGTGATAAAGGGTGGCAGGGTCGTCAATCAAATGGTGGGCGCAAGACCCAAAAGCCAGATCCTGACCATGCTGTAAGGAGGGCGCAGGCATGGGATTTTTCGATTTTTTGAAAGGCCCCGACATGAACCTGGGTGTAAAAGATTATCAGGCCACTCCCGGCGCTGTCCTGCTGGATGTCCGAACACCGGAGGAATACCGGGAGGGCCATATCCCCGGCAGCAAGAATGTGCCGCTCCAGTCCCTTGACAAGGTGACCGGCTTCGTCAATAATCAAGATACGCCCGTGTTTGTCTACTGCCACAGCGGAGCCAGAAGCAGTCAGGCAGTCAGCGCGCTCCGGCGCATGGGATACACCAACGTCAAAAATATCGGCGGTATCGCCGCTTATACAGGAAAGGTGGAACGATAATATGAAAGTTGTCATTGTAGGCGGCGTGGCAGGCGGCGCTACCGCCGCGGCCCGCATCCGCAGATTGGACGAGCAGGCGGAGATCGTGGTGTTTGAGCGGTCCGGGTTCATCTCCTACGCCAACTGCGGCCTGCCCTATTACATCGGTGGAGTCATTGAGGACCCCGAGGAGCTGACCCTCCAGACGCCGGAGAGCTTCTTCTCCCGCTTCCGGGTCGCCATGCGTGTGCGCCACGAGGTCACTGCCATCCACCCCAACAAAAAGACGGTCTCCGTGACAAATCTGGAGACCGGAGAGGCATTCGAGGAAAGCTACGACAAGCTGATCCTCTCTCCCGGCGCCAAGCCCACCCAGCCCCGGCTCCCCGGTGTGGGCCTCAGTAAGCTGTTTACCCTGCGCACCGTGGAGGACACTTTCCGCATCAAGGAATACATTGACCGGAACCACCCCAAGTCCGCCGTGTTGGCGGGCGGCGGCTTCATCAGCCTGGAGCTGGCGGAGAATCTGCGGGAGCTGGGGATGGAGGTCACCATCGTCCAGCGGCCCAAGCAGCTGATGAACCCCTTTGACCCGGACATGGCGTCCTTTATCCACAGTGAAATGCGCAGGCACGGCGTGAAGCTGGCTCTGGGTCACACGGTGGAGGGCTTCGAGGAGAAGAACGGCGGCGTGGATGTGCTTCTGAAAGACGAAGTGCCCCTCCATGCCGACATGGTAGTGCTGGCCATCGGCGTTTCCCCGGACACCCACCTCGTTCAAGAAGCCGGACTGGAGCTGGGCGTCAAGGGCAGTATCGTGGTCAATGACCGGATGGAGACCTCCGTTCCCGACATCTATGCCGTAGGCGACGCGGTTCAGGTGAGGCACTTTGTCACCGGGCAGGATGTTCTGCTCTCTCTGGCTGGCCCCGCCAACAAGCAGGGCCGCATCGCGGCGGACAACATCTGCGGCGGCGACAGCCGGTACACCGGTTCCCAGGGCAGCTCGGTCATCAAGGTCTTTGATATGACAGCGGCTTCCACCGGTGTCAATGAGACTAACGCCAGAAAAGCCGGACTGGATGTAGATACCGTTATCCTGTCTCCCATGAGCCACGCGGGCTATTATCCCGGCGGCAAGGTCATGACCATGAAGGTGGTCTTTGAAAAGGAGACCTACCGCCTGCTGGGTGCCCAGATCGTGGGCTATGAGGGCGTGGACAAGCGTATCGACGTGCTGGCCACTGCCATCCGGGCGGGACTGAAGGCCACGGAATTGAAAGACCTGGATCTGGCCTATGCGCCGCCCTATTCCTCCGCCAAGGACCCGGTGAACATGGCGGGCTTCATGATCGAGAACATTGCCAGCGGTGTCCTGAAGCAGTGGCATCTGGCAGACGCTCTTCCCCGGGACGGCAGCGTGACGCTGCTGGATACCCGCACCGTAGGAGAATTTGCCGGTGGACACATCGACGGCTTCCTCAACATCCCGGTGGACGAGCTGCGGGAGCGGCTGGATGAGCTGGAGAAGGGCAAGCCCGTCTATGTCATCTGCCAGAGCGGCCTGCGCAGCTATATCGCCTGCCGCATTCTGGCCGGAAACGACTTCGAGTGCTACAACTTCTCCGGCGGCTTCCGGTTCTACGACGCGGTAATGAACGACCGCTGCCTGATCGAATCGGCCACCGCCTGCGGCATGGACAAATAACAATAACCCCTTCTCAGATTCCACAGGAAGTGAGAAGGGGTTATCCATTAGTAAATGATTATCCCAAGCACAGCCGAGGCGATGATCAGCAGGATGGGCGAGAGCTTTTTCTTTTTGAGAGTACGATACATCGACATACAGGCAACTAATAACACCACGATCATCAGTGCCCGGAAGTCCACTTTGGCACCTTGCGCCAGAGGAAAGCAGTTGTGCAGCGTCATATAGACGCCGGTGGCCAGGATGATGCCGATCATGCAGGGCTTCAGCCCCTGCAGAACGGCCTGCGCATACTTGCTTTTCAGGATGCCCTTGAGCAGATTCATGACCAGCAGGATCACAAAGAAGGACGGAAGTACCACTGCCAGCGTGGCGAGGACTGCGCCTAAAAAGCCAGCCTGACTGCTGCCCACATACGTGGCCAGATTCACCATAATGGGGCCGGGGGTGCTCTCGCTGACGGCGATCATATAGCTCAATTCCTCGTCGCTGAGCCAGCCGCAGGACAGCACCACATCCCGGATGAGGGGGATGGCGCTGTATGCGCCGCCAAAGGTAAAGCAGCCCACCTTCAAAAAGCCCAGAAGCAGTTCCAGATAGATCATTGCCCCTCACCGCCTCTCTGTTCCGATACGCTTTTCGCAGCAAAAATGGAAAGGCTGATGATCCCTGCTGCCAGCATCAAAGCGACAGAGGAGATCCGCAAGGAGAAGAGGTTGCCAAGCAGCATGATGACAAAGGCGCATCCTGCGATGATACGCGGCTGCGGCTTTTTCTTCATCTTCTTCAGCATCGTTGCCCCGGCATCTAAAATCAGCAGGCTTACGCCCACTTTGATGCCCCTGCATGCTGCAGCAATCACCTGATATTCCAGAAAGTGCTCCAGGAACATGGAGATGATATAGAGGATCACAAAAGAAGGGAGCACGATACCCAGGGTCGCCAGAACGGCACCCGTCATGCCTGCCATCTTGTAACCCACATAGGTGGCGCAGTTGATGGCAATCGGGCCGGGCGTGGATTCGGCCACTACAGTCAGATCCATCATCTCATCCTGCGTCAGCCACTGCTTTTTCTCCACGCAGGCATCGGTGATCACGGAGATCATGGCGTATCCGCCGCCAAAGGTAACCAGCCCTACTTTCATAAAACTGAAAAAGAGTTGAGAGAGCATCGGCAGCGGCTTACGCATGTTGCAGTTCCTCCAATGCGACCCCATCCGTGATCTCCACAGTTCCCCGGGCCAGCTTCACCATGCCCTCGCTCTGGAAATACCGGAGCATCCGGGTGACCACCTCCCGGGCAGTTCCCAGATGGTTGGCGATGGTCTCGTGGGTAATTTTGAGGACCTGCGTTTCTTCCAGCGTGCTTTCTTCCAGCAAAAACGCGGCCAGCCGCTTGTCAAAACTCTTCCACATGATCTGCTCCATGAGCCACATGACCTCGGAGAACCGGGTGGCCATGATCTCATTGGTGAAATTGGATACTGGGGCGGATTCCTGCATGATGCTTTGATATATTTCTGCAGGGACGATCCATAGCTCCGTGTCCTTTTCTGCCTCGATCATCATTTCAAATTGAATGGACCGCATCATGCAGGAGGCGGAGAACAGGCAGATATCCCGGTCAAACAGACGGTAGAGGGTGATCTCCCGTCCCTCGTCGGAGAGGATGTAGGCGCGAAGCTGACCATGCCGGACCAGAAGCAGACCCGTACAATCCAGGTTGCCGTTATGAAGAACAGTCCCCTTCTTTGCAGTGCGGCTGACCGCGCTGCCTTTGAGTTGCTGCTGCTGTGCGGAAGTCAATTTCTCCCAAACAGGAAAATAATCTTGAAACTCCATGGTGCGCCCCCTCTGCTTCAGTCACACCCAGTATAAAGCCGTTTACGGCATATGTCAATTATAATAATTGACATATGCCGTAAACAAGCCTATACTGTGATTATCGACCAATGTGCGGAAAGGAGGCATCTTTCTTGCCAAGGCCAAGGAAATGCCGGCGCGTGTGTGATTACCCCCAGACACTGACATTTTTGCCGGAAGACCATAAAAACAGAGAACAGGTAGTTATCCTGACGGTGGATGAGTACGAGACCATCCGCCTCATCGACAAAGAGGGACTCTCCCAGGAACAGTGCGGCGATTTCATGCAGGTGGCCCGCACCACCGTACAGCAGATCTACGCCAGCGCCCGTAAGAAACTGGCGGATGTGCTGGTGGACGGCCTTCCTCTGCGGATCGAAGGCGGAGACTATCAGCTCTGCAACGGGGGTAACCGGGCCTGCGGATGCACCAATTGCTATAAACAAAAATTCAATCAACAGTACGCAAAGCCAAAAGGAGAACACATCATGAGAATTGCAGTTACTTACGAAAACGGAGAGATCTTTCAGCACTTCGGCCACACAGAGCAGTTCAAGGTCTACGACGTGGAAAACGGGAAGATCGTATCCTCAGAGGTGGTGGATACCAACGGCAGTGGCCACGGCGCGCTTGCAGGTGTTCTGAGCGCGCTGCATGTGGACGCACTGATCTGCGGAGGCATTGGCGGCGGCGCCCAGGCGGCGCTGGCAGCGGCAGGCATCCAGCTGTATGGCGGTGTATCCGGCGACGCGGACCAGGCGGCAGAGGCGCTGGCTGCCGGAACGCTGGCCTATAACCCCAATGTGATGTGCAGCCACCACGGAGAGCACCACCACGAGGGCAACTGCGGTGATCATGGCTGCGGCCATCACTCCTGTGGCTGAAATAAGTGACAAAGTCACGGTATTTGTGCCGTGATTTGATAAAATATGGCTAAAGGAGGCGGTGAACCCTATGAAGCAATATGTTTGCAGTATTTGCGGCTATATTTATGACGAAGCTGCCGGTGGCAAGTGGGAAGATCTTCCTGTCGATTGGAAGTGTCCCCTGTGCGGTGCGGATAAATCCCAGTTCCGTGAGAACACCGAGCAAGCCAAGCCTGCTGCCGCGCTGGACAAGCCCCATGTGGAGAAGGAACTGTCCGCCATGGAAATGAGCATCATCTGCTCTAATCTGGCAAGAGGCTGCGAAAAACAGTATCTCTCCCAGCAGGCGGAGGACTTCCGAAAGCTGGCAGAGTTCTTCCGGTCCAAGGCGGAACCGGTGCAGGAAGCCAGCACCGCAAAGTTGCTGGAGCTCATCGAAAACGATCTCTCGGTGGGTTATCCTTATGGCAACGCGGTATCCGCGGAAAAGCCAGATCGGGGTGCCCTGCGGTGTCAGGTCTGGAGCGAAAAAGTCACCCGGATGCTCCAATCCCTGCTGACACGCTACAAAACCGAAGGGGAAAAGATGCTGGAGAATACCGGCGTCTGGGTCTGCACGGTCTGCGGCTTTGTCTATGTGGGCAACGCGGCTCCGGATCTTTGTCCGGTATGCAAGGTGCCCAGCTGGAAATTTGAAAAAGTGGAAGGGAGGGCTTGATGATGGCTGAAAAATACGCGGTGAGAAATCTTCGCCTGTGCACCAAGGACTGCCTGTGTCTCTATGTCTGTCCCAGCGGGGCCACGGATACAGAGAACAGCGTCATTGATCCAGAAAAGTGCATTGGATGCGGTGCCTGTGCCGAAGCCTGTCCGTCCTCGGCCATTTCCATGGTTCCCAAGTCTCTCCCTGCGCAGCAGCCCAAGGAGGACAAGGTGGTGGAAGCCCTGCGGGGTCTGGTTCAGAGCAAGGCTCAGGCTGAACGCATTGCTTCGCAGCTGCCCGACGCTCTGAGCGTGGCCGTGGAAAAGTCCTCCCGGCTGATGGCGGAGGACCTGTGCCGGGAGGCAGGCTTCATGCTCCCCCAGAGTGGCAACACCAAGGCGTTTCTGGAGCGTATCAAAGCATATCCCGGCATCCCGGCGGATGCGGTGGAATCCCTGTTACATACCATTCAATTCAATGAAAAAACGGAGGAAAAGAAAATGGAAAAGTGGAAATGCTCTGTCTGCGGCTATATTCATGAAGGCCCCATGACCCCTGATTTCAAGTGCCCTGTCTGCAAGCAGCCCGCCGACAAGTTTGTGAAGATCGAAGAGGCCGCCCCTGCGAAGAACCCCTATGCCGGTACCAAGACGGAGAAGAACCTGTGGGAAGCCTTTGCCGGTGAGAGTCAGGCCCGGAACAAGTACACCTACTTCGCCTCCGTCGCCAAGAAGGCCGGCTACGAGCAGATCGCCGCGCTGTTCCTGCACACCGCTGAGAACGAGAAGGAACACGCCAAGCTGTGGTTCAAGGCTCTGGGCGAGCTGGGCGATACTGCCGAGAACCTGCTCCATGCCGCTGAGGGCGAGAATGCCGAGTGGACGGATATGTATGACCGCATGGCCCGTGAGGCCGACGAGGAAGGCTTCCATGAGCTGGCCGAGCAGTTCCGTGGCGTTGCTGCCATTGAGAAGGCCCATGAGGAGCGCTACCGCAAGCTGCTGAGCAACGTGGAGGCCATGGCCGTCTTTGAGAAGAGCGGCGTTACTATGTGGGAGTGCCGTAACTGCGGCCACCTGGTCGTTGGCACCAAGGCTCCCGAGGTTTGCCCTGTCTGCAAGCATCCCCAGGCATTCTTCGAGGTGCGCGCGGAAAACTATTAAGGGGGAGTTATTGATGAGCACAAAGTTTTACATCTGCCGTCACTGCGGCAATTTGGTGGGCGTGATCCATGACTCCGGCGTGCCTATGATGTGCTGCGGCCAGAAAATGGAGGCTCTGGAGCCCAACACTGTGGAGGCCAGCGGTGAAAAGCATCTGCCTGTGGTCGCTGTGGAAGATGGCACGATCAACGTCAATGTGGGCGCTGTGAACCATCCCATGGCTCCTGAGCACTTCATCGAGTGGGTCTATGTCCAGACGGAGAACGGTGGCCAGCGCAAGGCCCTCAAGCCCGGTGATGACCCCAATGTTACCTTCTCCCTGGGAGATGACAAGGCAGTGGCTGTTTACGCATACTGCAACCTCCACGGCTTGTGGATGACCGAAGTGTAATGATATGATTTTGCCGCCTGCCGAGGATACTTGGCAGGCGGCTTTTTTACAGGAGGATGCCTATAAGCCAGGATAACGCCGGCTTTTTCGTATATATAGTCTATCGGCATGCAGAGGATGCCATCGTCTGGTTTTCATAGCACATTACCACGCTTGAAAAAGCAGCCGAGTGTTCCTCCGAAGGTGTGAAAGAAACACAACGGATGATCTGTGCAGAGTGTGAGAAAATTCAACAGCAATTATAAACCTGCTTGGATCCTTTAAGGCGGCTTCGCGTAGCGGAGCTGCCTTTTTGTGATATCGTCACGGAAGCATCGGTTATTCGTGGTATACTGATTATAATAAAGCAAAAGGAGCGATGAGTGATGTCGATTTTGAATATGAATGCAGAAAGCTATCGGAAGTTCACGCAGGCGAAACAGCCTGTTATGGTTGAATTCTCAGCCCCTTGGTGTGTATATTGCCGCCGTCTGGCTCCAGCATTGGAGAGTGTGGCGGAGGAGTACAGGGATACGCTGGTGTTTGGTGCGGTCAACATTGATGACAACCCGGAATTGGCTCAGTCCGAGAAGATTGAAGTTGTCCCCACTTTGCTGATCTATCAGAACGGACAGGTTCTTGGCTCTATCGTAGCCCCGGAATCCAGGGCACAGCTGGTGGCTTTCATTGAGGAAACCTTGCAGCACCGGGAACAGGAGGCGAATATTACGGAACATATCTATGATATGATCGTGGTGGGCGGCGGACCCGGTGGCTATACCGCAGCGCTTTATGCTGCCAGAGCCGGATTGGACACGGTGATTTTGGAGAAACTGTCTGCCGGCGGACAGATGGCTTTGACCGAGCAGATCGACAACTATCCCGGCTTTGAGGATGGCATCGACGGCTTTTCTCTGGGAGAGAAAATGAAGCGTGGAACAGAGCGGTTCGGCGTAGAGACAAAGCTTGCCGAGGTACTGTCACTCGACCTATCCGGTACTGTGAAGAAAGCGGAGACCAGTGAAGGCCCCTTGTTTGCCAGAATCATTGTGTTGGCCACCGGTGCTGGCCCGAGAGAACTGGGGATTGAGGGCGAGCAAGAACTGATTGGCAAAGGCGTCAACTACTGTGCGGCTTGTGACGGAATGTTCTACAAGAACAAAACTGTGGTCATCGCAGGTGGCGGGAATACCGCTGCGGCAGACGCTCTGATTCTCTCCCGCATTTGCAAAAAGGTAATTGTTGTTCATCGCAGAGACACCTTGCGGGCAACCAAGATCTACCATGAACCGTTGATGAAAGCGGAGAATGTGGAATTCCGATGGGACAGCGAGATTATTGAGCTGCTTCACGACGAAAAGGTGATCGGTATCCGACTGCGGAATGTGAAAACCGGAGAGGAGACTACTCTGGCCTGTGACGGTGTGTTTGTCAGCATTGGAAGGAAACCTTCCAGCGAATTGGTGAAAGATCAGGTTGAGGTTGATCCAGCAGGTTATATCATTGCAGATGAGAGTACCCGCACCAACATTCCTGGCGTATTCGCTGTGGGTGATGTTCGTACAAAGGCATTACGGCAGGTTGTGACCGCCGTGGCCGATGGAGCAACCGCTGTGCACTATGCAGAAGAATATTTGGCAGGAGGAATGTGAGATGAAAAAGGGCAAAAAGTGGCTGAAGCCAGTTCTTTTTACCGCAGGTGGCGCATTGATTGGCCTCGCACATTACTACTTTGTCGGATGCTCCACCGGAGCCTGCCCGCTGACTGCTAACCCATTCATCACGATGGCGTATATGGGCCTGGTTGGTTGGCTGCTGTCCGGTGTTTTCGGAAAGGAATGTGAGAGCGGATGCAATATGTAATATCCTTCCTGGAAGGCATCATCACGTTCATCTCTCCCTGTCTGCTGCCCATGCTGCCCATATACATCTCATACTTCGCGGGCGGTGGAGAGCGCAGCACAGGAAAGACTCTTGCGGGAGCCGTTGGCTTTGTGGCTGGTTTTACCGCTGTTTTTGTGACCATGGGCGCTCTGGCAGGCACCGTTGGCAGCTTCCTGCGGGAATACCAAACCGCAGTGAATATCATTTCCGGCTTGGTGGTGATTATCTTTGGGCTGAACTTCTTAGGCGTTTTTGAGCTGAATCTGTTCAAGGGCAGCAGCCGGTCTGTGGATACCGGAAATATGAATTTCTTTTCATCTTTGATCTTTGGCGTGATCTTTTCCCTGGGCTGGACGCCCTGCGTGGGGGCCTTCCTGGGCTCTGCGCTGATGCTGGCCTCCCAGCAGGGGCATGTGGCGGAAGGGATGTTGATGCTCCTTGCCTATTCTCTGGGGCTGGGAATTCCTTTCCTTCTCAGCGCCGTGCTGATCGACTATTTGAAGTCGGCTTTCAACTGGATCAAAGGTCACTACCGGGCCATTAACCTTGTCTGCGGCGTTTTTCTGGTGCTGGTTGGTATCCTGATGGCCACCGGGACTCTTGGGCGGCTTCTGAGTTTGCTCAGCTAAGGAGGTACTATGAAAAACAAGAAAACTGTTATGATCATTCTGCTTGTCTTTGCCCTGATATTGGGCGGCGCCAGTGTGCTTTACAACCGTTTGGGGCGAGACATGGCTCCCGAGCAGTTGGCAGAGCAGGCACAGGCATCAAAGCCTGCATCTGATGATTCGGATAGTTCCGAGGAATCAGAACCAGAAAAGGTGCTTGCACCGGATTTCACCGTGTATGATTTAGAGAGGAATGAGGTACATCTGTCGGACTTCATCGGGAAACCCGTCATCCTGAATTTCTGGGCCAGTTGGTGCGGCCCCTGCCAGAGCGAAATGCCGGACTTTGATGAGGCCTATGCAGAGTTGGGAGATGAGATACATTTTCTTATGGTGAATATGACCACCAGTTCTCGGGAGTCCTTTGAGAAGGCGTCAGCGTTTATCGAGGAGAAAGGTTACTCGTTCCCAGTGTTCTATGACCTGGATTCCAATGCGGCCACGACCTATGGAGTGTATTCGCTCCCGACAACGCTGTTCATTGATGCGGAGGGGTATGGAATTGCTCAGGCCACCGGTGCCATCGATCGCGAAATCCTGCAGAGAGGGATAGACATGATTAAGTGATATTGTGCAGAATGCATGGCCTCTCTTATGGAAAGAAAACTCACCATGTTCAATAAACAGGGGAAAATAGATGCAAAAGAATATCGCTATATACAGAAGCATAGACACATGGCTTGAGAAGCAATACGCGCAATTGGGATTGACTGGACTTCAGGCATCCGCAATTATGGTTCTGTTAGATGCCCATAAGTTATCACAAAGTGAACTTGCCGATGCGCTTGGCGTAGGGAAGAGTGCCGTCTCAAAAGTGTCCAGAAAACTTTTGGAATTGGGCTACGCTGAGCGGCGACGGAGACGGAAGGATAAGCGGCTTCATTTGCTGTGCCCGACCCGGAAAGCTGCTCAACTCAGTCCTCAGTTGGTTGCTATTCAGGACCAGTTGGAAGAAATACTCTTTTCTGATTTTTGGGAAGGTGACCGGGAGAGACTGGAATACTTTTTGGAAAGAATCAGAGATAACATTTCGCTGCTTCATGGGAGATCATTTGAGCCGGTGCTGCCATATCGTAAGGACGATATTCCAGGCGATCTGCGAAAAATCACACCAGAGCAATGGGAGGCGATGCGGAAGGTCGATATCAGAACCGTAGATAAATCTCAACTTGTTGATATCCGGTCGATCAAGATCGATGAGAAACTTCCACCCATTGAGAGATGGTTTAGCTATCTGCGTCAAGTCAAAAACCCATATTGTGTCAGAGTAGGGGACATAGCGATAAAGCTCAACTTTCCTGACGAGCATTGATTTAACCGAGCACCCTATTCATAGGTAACATGTGTCAATCGGGAGTGAATATGATTGTTTAGTCCAAACAGTATCCCGATGCAAAGGCGGCCCACTGAAAAGTGGGCTGCCGTAATTTCTCGGAGAAAAGTGTATGTCTAACTTGACACAACCAGAGGGCTTCGTCACCGGCATGGCGGCCAAGATGTTCGTCATCGCCGGGCCGGTCATCGTCTTCGGCACCCTGGCCAGCGTCATCTACGGCGTGATCCTGATGCTGTTCGGCCTGGCATAAGGGCCGGACACGGCGCGGAAAAGGTCCCCATGCCATTGGCATGGGGACCTTTTCCATGGGCAGACATGGGCCGCGCCTTAACGCTTCTCCGGCGCGGCGGTCCGCCTCCGCACAAGCTCCATCACCAGCGATACGGCGAAGAACAGCAGCATCCGCGCAATGACGTGCAGAGGCGTCAGCAGATAGTTGATCTCCGGAAATACGGGATCCGTGACGGCGAAGGGCAGGGCGGCCAGCAGAAGGCCCGCCGCCAGCGCCGCCATATAGAGGAGCTTTTGCCGCACGGGAATGCGGCACCGTCCGGCAGCCGTCAACACCAGCAGCACCAGAAAGCCCGCCGGAGACACCGCCAGGATGATCCCGTCCGCCGTCTCCCACGCCTCTGTCAGACGCCTGTGCTGCTGAAACACGGCCATCCCGTCCTGGGTCAGCAGCCCCTGGCTGACAGGAAAGAACCGGTTGGCGGACCACAGCAGCCCGGAGCTGAGCAGCGTCAGCCCCACCAGCAGGGCCAGCAGGGCGACGGCCGTCCGCCTGACCCGGCGCAGGTCCTTCAGCACCCGGGCCTGCCCGTAAACGATGCCGTCCAGATCGGTGTCGTAGACCTGACAGAGACGCACCAGCATGTCGATATCCGGCCGCGTCCGTCCGGACTCGTAGCTGGACAGCGTCTGACGGGTCACGCCTAGCTGCTCCGCCACCTGTTCCTGTGTCATCCCGCTGTCTGCGCGCAGGGCGCGCAGGTTGTCTCCGATGGTCATTTGTCATCACCTCGCTCCCATGGTAAAAGAACGCCGCTGGGACTGTCAAGCAACAATTTGTTGCGGGGCCGGTCCTGGCGGATTTTATCATGCCGCGGAAAGCGGCGGCGTATCATGGAGCACACGGAACTTTTTCAGGAATTTTAAAGTTGACATAACGGTGTGGAAAACTCTGTGGAAAATGTGCAAAACCCTGTGTTGGGAATGGTTTGTCAAGGTGACCGAAGAATTATGAAAAACATTGCGCAACAACATTTTCCGAAAACAGGCATAGATCCGGAGGGATTTGTGCAACAGAGGCCCTTTGGGGGCCGAAAAGGGCGAAATTTCGGGGAGAACGGATATTGAACCGGCGGAAAAGGTATGATACAATGCCCAGTAGTAAAAAATGGGCGTGTGTGCCCTGTGACTGAAGCAAACGGAGGACAACGGATGGCAGGCAGAAAAAAGGACTACGGAAACGACAGCATCTCCACGCTGAAGGGGGCGGACCGGGTCCGGAAACGGCCCGGCGTTATTTTCGGCTCCGACGGCCTGGACGGCTGCGAGCATGCGGTCTTTGAGATCTTATCCAACTCCATCGACGAGGCCCGGGAAGGCCATGGACGGCTCATCACCGTCACCCGGTACGCCGACCGCTCCGTGGAGGTGGAGGACATGGGCCGGGGCTGCCCGGTGGACTGGAACGAGAAGGAGCAGCGCTGGAACTGGGAACTGGTGTACTGCGAGCTGTACGCCGGCGGCAAGTACGACAACACCGGCGGCGACAACTATGAGTACTCCCTGGGCCTCAACGGTCTGGGCGCCTGCGCCACTCAGTACGCCTCACGGTACATGGACGTCACCGTCTGGCGGGACGGCCTGGAGTACAGCCTCCACTTCGAGCGGGGCGAGATCGTGGGGGAGCTGCAGAAGAAGCCCCTGCCCAGGAACCAGCTGAGAAAGACCGGCACCCGCACCCGCTGGCTGCCGGATCTGGACGTGTTCACGGACATCGACGTCCCGGCGGAGTACTACGCCGATGTGATGAAGCGGCAGGCAGTGGTGAACGCCGGCGTCACCTTCCGGTTCCGGAACGAGGAGGAGCCGGGGAAATTCACGGAGACGGAATTCCTCTATGAGAACGGCATCGCGGACTACGTGACGGAGCTGGCGGGGGAGGACGCCCTGACGGCGCCGGTGTTCTGGCAGAGCGAGCGGAAGGGCCGGGACCGGGCGGACAAGGACGAGTACAAGGTGAAGCTGTCCGCCGCCTGCTGCTTCTCCAACAAGGTCAATGTCATCGAGCACTATCACAACTCCTCCTGGCTGGAGCACGGCGGCTCTCCGGAGAAGGCGGCCAAGTCCGCCTTCGTCTCCGCCATCGACGGCTATCTCCGACAGAACGGCAAATACCAGAAGAGCGAGAGCAAGATCACCTGGGCGGACGTGGAGGACTGTCTGGTGCTGGTGAGCAACAACTTCTCCACCCAGACCTCCTACGAGAACCAGACGAAGAAGGCCATCACCAACAAATTCGTCCAGGAGGCCATGACGGACTTCCTGCGCTCCAACCTGGAGGTCTACTTCATCGAGAACCCCTTCGACGCGGAGAAGATCGGCGAGCAGGTGCTCATCAACAAGCGGGCCAGGGAGAAGGCCGAGGTGGCCCGGCTGAACATCAAGAAGAAGCTGTCCGGCACCATCGACATCGCCAACCGGGTCCAGAAGTTTGTGGACTGCCGGTCCCGGGACGTGGAGAAGCGGGAGATCTATATCGTGGAGGGCGACTCCGCTCTGGGCAGTGTCAAGCTGAGCCGGGACGCGGAGTATCAGGGCATCATGCCCGTCCGGGGCAAGATCCTGAACTGCCTGAAGGCCGATTACGCCCGGATCTTCAAAAGCGACATCATCATCGACCTGATGAAGGTGCTGGGCTGCGGCGTGGAGGTGAAGGACAAGCACGTCAAGGACCTGGCCTCCTTTGACATCAACAACCTCCGGTGGAACAAGGTGGTCATCTGCACCGATGGCGACGTGGACGGCTTCCAGATCCGGACGCTGATCCTCACCATGATCTACCGGCTGTGCCCCACCCTCATCCGGGAGGGCTACGTGTATATCGCGGAGACGCCCCTGTTCGAGATCAACTGCGGGGAGAAAACCTGGTTCGCCTATTCCGACAAGGAGAAGGCGGACATCCTGAAGGAACTGGAGGGGAAGAAGGTCAAGGTGGACCGGTCCAAGGGTCTGGGAGAGAACGATCCGGACATGATGTGGCTCACCACCATGAACCCCGCCACCCGGCGGCTCATCAAAGTCCAGCCCGACGACGTGGAGCGCACCGCGGCGGTATTTGACCTCCTGCTGGGGGACAACCTCCAGGGGCGGAAGGACCATATCGCGGAGAACGGGTACAAGTACCTGGAGATGGCCGATATCTCGTAACGGCCAAACCAAAGGACTGGCCGGTGCGATATGGTCCCGCGACCGAGCGAAGGCGAGGGAGCCGCGCGACAGCGCGTGACGAAATCAGCCGCTTGACGTTTTGCGGAGCAAAACCGGCGAGCCACATTGCGGAGAACGGGTACAAGTATCTGGAGATGGCGGATATTTCGTAGGATAGGGGGCAGAGGACACGGGTTCTTTAAATCAGAAATTGGAGGGGCTGCAGGGGAAACTGGCGTATCTATGGGCGGAAGCCATCTTGGCCATCTCGCTTTTGAATGCTTTCTGGGACGATTTTCCCACTCTGACGGCGCTGTACGCCTGGATCACCGGACTGTCCCTCCTGTTGGGCGCGGGCTGCCTTGCGGCAAAGACCGGCGCGGCGGCGTGGCGGAGGCGGGGCGTGTCCCTAAAGACGCAGAAGAAATGGGCTCGGATACAGGGCGTGCTGTTTCTGGTGAACGCTGCTGTCTGGCCCGTGGGTGTGCTGCTGGGGCACTTCGTGAGCTTTGACCGGGATTTTGTGCTCATGACGCAGATGCTGGGCCTGCCGGTCATCGGCCTGCTGGGCGTCCTGCCGGCGCTGGCGGCAAAGAAGCGGCCCCAGTGAACAGGGGTCCCTCAACGAATGGAGAAGAATATGGAAAAACGATTTTTGGCGCCGGCGGAGGTGTGCGAGAGCTTCGTGGGCGTAGGTCAGCGGAAGGCGGCGCTGCCTTTCGGAAAGATGCTGGTATCGGCCATCCTGGCCGGAGCGTTCATCGCCCTGGCCGGAGTGGCGTCCACCTGGGCGTCCATGGAGGTGACGAACCTCTCTTTGCGGCGGCTCATCGCCGGATGCGTGTTCCCGGCGGGGCTGGCCATGGTGGTGCTCACCGGGACGGAGCTGTTCACCGGCAACTGTCTCATGGCCATCTCCCTGCTGGACCGGCGCATCACGCCGGGGGCCATGCTGCGGAACTGGTGCGCGGTGTACATGGGCAATTTCACCGGCGCGGCGGCAGTGGCCGCCATGGCGGTGTGGGGCGGGGTGTTCGCCGGGAGAGAGGACTTCCTGATCTCCGCGGCCATGGGCAAGGTCCTGCCGCCGGAGCAGGCGGTGCTGCGGGGCATCCTGTGCAACCTGCTGGTGTGTCTCGGCGTCTGGATGGCCGCCGCGTCCACCGACGCCGGGGGCAAGGTCATCGCCCTCTTTTTCCCCGTTGCCGCCTTTGTCATGGCGGGCTTTGAACACAGCGTGGCCAATATGTACTATCTGACGGCGGGCGTCCTGGCCGGGGCGGAGCTGTCCGCGGCGGACGCCCTGCTGGGGAATCTCCTGCCGGTGACCATCGGAAACATCATCGGCGGCGCCGTGTTCCTGGGCGGGGGCTGCTGGTACATCTACCGAAAGGGAACGGATCGAAATGCCTAAGAAGAAACAGCCTGAGGAAAAGACCCATCATATCGACAATCCCAACGTCATGGGACTTCACGCGGAGGTGGTGGAACAGCCCATCACCCACACGCTGGAGACCAACTATATGCCCTACGCCATGAGCGTCATCGTCTCCCGGGCCATCCCGGAGATCGACGGCTTCAAGCCCTCCCACCGCAAGCTGCTGTACACCATGTACAAGATGGGCCTGCTGACGGGGGCGCGGACCAAGTCCGCCAACATCGTGGGACAGACCATGAAGCTGAACCCCCACGGCGACGCCGCCATCTACGACACCATGGTCCGTCTGTCCAGGGGCTACGGCGCCCTGCTGCACCCCTTCGTGGACTCCAAGGGCAACTTCGGCAAGGTCTACTCCCGGGACATGGCCTGGGCCGCCGCCCGGTACACGGAGGCCAAGCTGGCCTCCATCTGCGCGGAGCTGTTCCGGGATATCGACAGCGACACCGTGGACTTCGTGGACAACTACGACAACACCATGAAGGAGCCGGCGCTGCTGCCCACCACCTTCCCCAATGTGCTGGTGTCCGCCAACAGCGGCATCGCTGTGGGCATGGCGTCCCAGATTTGCGGCTTCAATCTGGGGGAGGTCTGCGACACCACCATCGCGTATCTGAAAAATCCGGACTGCGACCTGACGGAGACGCTGCTGGCGCCGGACTTCCCCACCGGCGGCGAGCTGATCTGCGATCCGGCGGCCCTGCGGGAGGTGTACAACACCGGCCGGGGCGGCGTGAAGGTCCGGGCCAGATACCGCTATGTCAAGGACCAGAACCTCATTGAGATCTACGAGATCCCCTACTCCACCACCATCGAGGCCATTCTGGACAAGGTGGCGGAGCTGATCAAGGCGGGCAAGGCCAAAGAGATCGCCGACATGCGGGACGAGACAGACCTCTCCGGCCTGAAGCTGACCATCGACCTGAAGCGGGGCGTGGATCCCGACAAGCTGATGGCCAAGCTGTTCCGGGCCACCACCCTGGAGGACACCTACTCCTGCAACTTCAACATCCTCATCGCCGGCATGCCCCGGGTCATGGGCGTCCGGGAGGTCCTCAGCGAGTGGACCGCCTGGCGCACAGAGTCCGTCCGGCGGCGGGTGTACTTCGTCCTGAACAAGAAAAAGGACAAGCTGCACCTGCTGAAGGGCCTGAAGCGTATCCTGCTGGACATTGACAAAGCCATCAAGATCATCCGGGAGACGGAAAACGACAGCGAGGTCATCCCCAACCTGATGATCGGCTTCGGCATCGACCAGATCCAGGCGGAGTACGTGGCGGAGATCAAGCTGCGGAACATCAACAAGGAGTATATCCTGAAGCGGGTGGCGGAGACCGACGCCCTGCGGGACGAGATCGAGGACCTGGAGGACACCGTCAACAGCCCCAAGCGCATCCGGAAGATCATCATCGACGAGCTGACGGCGGTGAAGAACAAGTACGCCCAGCCCCGGCGCACCGCCATCGTCTACGGCCATGAGCTGCCGGAGGCGGTGGAGGACGAGGCCCCGGCGGACTATCCCGTCACGGTGTTCCTGTCCCGGCAGGGATACTTCAAGAAGATCACGCCCCAGTCCCTGCGGATGAGCAGCGAGCAGAAGTACAAGGAGGGCGACGGCCCCAGCCAGTCCTTCGAGACGACCAACAACGCGGAGATCATGTTCTTCACCGACCGCTGCCAGGTGTACAAGAACCGGGTCAGCGACTTCGACGACGCCAAGGCCAGCGTCCTGGGGGACTATCTCCCGGCGAAGCTGGGCATGGACGAGGGGGAGAGCGTCCTCACCGCCGTGCTGCCCGGAGACTACTCCGGCGGGCTGCTGTTCTTCTTCGAGAACGGCAAGGCGGCCCGGGTGGCCCTGTCTGCCTATCAGACCACGTCCAACCGCCGAAAGCTCACCGGTGCCTATTCCGACAAGTCGCCGCTGGCCTGCATCCTGCCCCTGACGGAAGACCGGGAACTGGCGGTGTACTCCACGGAACCCCGGTGCCTGATCTTCCACACCGCTCTGCTGGCCCCCAAGACCACCCGGTCCACCCAGGGCGTGGCGGTCATGACTTTGAAAAAACACTATAAACTGGAGCGTGTGCGGCCGGTGGAGGAGACACCCATTACCCACCTCACCCGCTACCGCGTCCGCGCCCTGCCCGCTGCCGGCGCGCTGGTCCGGGAGGAGGACTCCGAGGAGCAGCAGCTGGGCATCGAGGGCCTGGAGGGGACGCACTGAGCGCCCTGTCCGGCGCGATATCACTGTATCTGAAAAAGAGGCTGACCCATGAAAAAAGTTCTGAAGCAATATCTGATCATTACTATCGGTTCCATCATCTACGCCGTGGCCTTCGATTGGTTCTTCGCGCCCAATCAGGTGGCCCTGGGCGGCATCACCGGTCTGGCGCAGGTCATCAACGCCGTGGTCCCGGCATTGTCCGTGGGCATTATGACCATCGTGATGAACGTGCCCCTGTTCCTGCTGGGCTGGAAGTTTATCGGCTGGCATCTGCTGACGTCGTCCCTGTTTGCCATGCTGCTGAGCTCCGCGGCCATCGACGCCATCGCCGCCGTCCACACCTTCACGTCCATGGACCCCATGCTGGCGGGCCTCTGCGGCGGAGCCCTGATGGGGTTGGGCCTGGGCATCGTGTTCTCCCAGGGCGCCACCACCGGCGGCACCGACGTGGTGGCCCGGCTGCTGAAGCTGAAGTTCCCCTGGCTGCCCATCGGCAACCTGGTGCTGATCCCGGACTTCGTCATCCTGTCCCTGGCGGCGCTGGTGTTCGGCCGGGTGGAGGCAGCCCTGTACGGCCTGATCTCCCTGTTCGTTCAGGCAAAGGTGATGGACACCGTGCTCTACGGCATGGACACCTCCAAGGTGGCCTACATCGTCACGGACCGCTGGAAGCAGGTCTCTGACGCCATCCTGGCCATGGAGCGGGGCGTCACCTTTCTGCGGGGCGAGGGCGCCTTCTCCGGTGCGGAGAAGCACATCCTGATGGTGGCCTTCAAGCAGAAGGAGATCGTGCAGATCAAGCAGCTGGTACATGAGACGGACCCCCGGGCCTTCCTCATCGTGGTGGACGCCCGGGACGTGCTGGGCGAGGGCTTCGGAGAATATCAGAAAGATGAGATCTGACGCGGCGTGACCGCGGCGGAACCCATACATTACTATATTGATTGCAGCGCGGCAGCGCGGGGAGGACATCATGGCAGATTTCACGGAAGTCAAAAAGAATCTGGAGCAGCGGGGCTTCACCGTCCGCAGCTTCGCCACGAAGGAGGAGGCCGCCGCCTATCTGGACGGAGCCATCGACGGCACCACCGTGGGCTTCGGCGGATCCGTCACGCTTCAGGACATGGGGCTGTATGACCGGCTGGCCGCCCACAATCAGGTCCACTGGCACTGGGTCAACGGTCCGGAGGAGCGGAAGCAGGCCATGACCACCCAGGTGTACATCACCTCCGCCAACGGTCTGGCGGAGACCGGCGAGATCATCAACATCGACGGCGGGGGAAACCGGGTGGCCTCCACGCTGTACGGCCATGAGAAGGTATATTTCGTCATCGGCCGCAACAAGCTGGCCCCCACCTATGACGAGGCCCTGTGGCGGGCGCGGAACATCGCCTCCCCGAAGAACGCCCAGCGCCTGGGGTGCAAGACGCCCTGCGCCGTCAAGGGCGACCGCTGCTACGACTGCAAGAGCCCGGGGCGCATCTGCCGGGGACTGGTGGTCCTGTGGGGGCCCATGATGGGCGTGGAGGCCGAAGTCGTCCTGGTGGACGAGGAACTGGGATATTAAAGCGGGACTGATGCCCAACCGGCCTGACGGTCCAAAATGGATGAGAGGAGGACGCAGTATGAGAGCGATCCGGATATTGGCGGCGCTGGCGTGTGCCTGCATGCTCACAGGCTGCGCCTCCCTTCTGGACCGGGAGTACACCGTGGTGGAGGAGCACTCCAGTAAGTATTGGGAGAGCGGCACGGCGGATACCATGCGGGCGGAGTCCTATCAGGACATCGTCAACGATCTGCTGCTGCTGGTGGGCCAGCACACGGAGAACGCCATCCTGCGGCTTTATGGCTATGAGGACGACACCGTGGTGGCGGACGATCTGGAGCGGGCGGCCTCCGAGGTCCAGCTGGAGACGCCCATGGGGGCCTACGCCGTGGAGTATATCACCTCTGAGACCCAGCGCCAGCGGAGCTTCTACGAGGTCAGCGTCCGGGTGGGCTACCGCCGGAGCCTGGAACGGATCCAAGCGGTGGTGAACGCCACCAGTACGGCGGCCCTGCCGGACCTGCTGAACGCCGCCCTGATGGCGGAGAAGACGGAACTGGCGGTGCGGATCGGCTACTGGAACGAGGACAGCGCGTCCCGTGTGGAGCAGACCGTGGAAGAGATCCGGGAGAAGTGGGGCCTGACGGAGACGCCGCCCTGGACGGTGGCGTACTATCCCGCCGAGGGAAAGGCGGGCCTGCTGGAATTCATTATGGACGGCACGCAGGAGCAGGTGCCGGAGCCGGAACCGGAAGACGCCGGAGAGGAAGCGGGGCAGAGCACGGAAGAGACCGCTGAAGGAAGCACCGAAGAGAGCGCCGGGCCCGACGGAACAGAGAGCGAAAAAATTGGATGAGAAATTTGCGGAAAAGGATTGACAAACAGCGAAACGTCTGTTAAAATCAATCCTGTTCTGCGGGCATAGCTCATCTGGTAGAGCGCCACCTTGCCAAGGTGGAGGTAGCGAGT
>Ga0129314_1000604_pt1 | contig 35807 bp, 36 predicted proteins | sample O1111metagenome_FD_94431 | JGI IMG/M metagenome (GOLD analysis project Ga0129314, IMG submission 94431) | Orangutan individual fecal microbial communities from fecal samples from Wisconsin, USA - O1111 metagenome | ecosystem: Host-associated > Mammals > Digestive system > Large intestine > Fecal... | reverse complement strand
TATATTTGCTGAAAAAAACTCCCAAGAATCATCGGCATTGCAAAAACCGTCAACGCTTTGAGGGGCGCATCGGTTATCAAATACTCATCTTTCGACATTCTCATATTCCTCCATGGTATCTTGCATCGTAGTATCCGATTTATTTGCATTCACAACTTCCGATTTGTAGATCTGTTCGGCTCCATATTATCATATGGCCGGATCAACTACAAGAACAGCCACAGCAGTGCAAGCTGCTGTGGCTGTTTGCTGCCTTACGAACACCGCCCTTTTGCCGCGCTGTTCCTGTTTTTTATCGGTGACTTCTCACTTATTTTCAATGCTTCCGATGTGGTTCAGCTGAATGGAGAGCGTGCCGTCCGGGTTGTTCAAAAACTGGATGTACTCGGGGTTTTCAAAGTACTCGGCGGGCACGGTCAGCTCAATGCCCGTGTCGGTTTTGATTTTGTGGGTGCGGGCGGTTTTGGCCGCGTAGGTGGGTTCCACCTTCACTTCAGCGGGCAGGCCGGCCTGGCGCACCCGCTCCTCAAACTCCTTCAGCACCGGCTCTGGGTCCTCCAGCTCGCTGAACACCTCTCGGGCCGCCTCCAGCGGGGCGAACTTTTCCTCGGTCTGCCCCTGCTGGGCGAGGCTTGCCTTCACCCGGGTGGCGGCCTGCACGGCCTGCACCGGGTCGGCCCCCTGCTCGGCGGCCAGCTCCACAGCGATCTGCTGCACGGCCTTCACGGTCTCCCGGGTGCTGGGGGCGGCATCGCACTGCAGCACCGCCTGGCGCAGAAGCTCAAAGTCCTGGTTGTTGCAGCGGCGGCGCTTTTCGGCAAAGCGCACCTCAAAGCTGAAGGGGTCCGCCACGGCCCAGCTGTCCAGCTTCTGGCCGGGGCCGGGCAGAATGGCCTGGTGGCGCAGCAGCTGGTTGCTCAGCGCCCCGTCCTCGGTGAGGGCCTGGTGGGTATAGGCGCTCTTGTGTCCCAGCAGCATCAGAGCAATGAGGCTTCGCCCGTCCTGGTTGAACTGGGCCAGCACCAGATCGGCCCCCTCGGCCTTGTCCAGCTGGCGGAAGGACTCGTAGCAGGCCGAACCCACCACCCCCGCAAATTCGGTGAAGGGGATCTCCCCGATGTTGTACCGCTGCATGGTGGCGGCAAAGCCGCTGTCGTTCCAGAACTGGCCCTCGTGGCCCGCCGGGTCCGCCAGAATGCGGCCCATGTGCTTTTCCAGAAAGCCCCGGGTCTCCGGGTCGTTCAGGTCCATCTCCTTCTGGCTGAGCACACACAGGTCGCTGGTGCCGTCCATAATCTGCAGCACTGCCTTTTCCACCGTCAACATGGTTTTGGTCCTCCCTTTCCTGCCCTTGGGGCGCAACGCCTATTCTAGCACGCCCGGCCTACCCCGGCAAGCGCGGGGGGCATTTCTTCCCATAAAAAGTGCGGGGTACGGCGCCCTTCGGCGGTACCCCGCATTCTGTACACGTCAGCTCACTCCCGGATGACCCGGCCGTCCTTATCCCGGCGGCCCACCTCGCCCAGCGAGGCCTGGCCGTACCGGCTGTAGGTTCCGTAAGCGCCGTAGCGCCCGCCGTAGCCGCCATAGGCCCCATAGCGCCCGTAGCCGTAGCGGGCGTAGCCATAGCCATAGCTGTGGCCGTGGCCCGGCCGGTCGCCGTTGAACAGGTAACCCAGCAGGTGCACGCCGCTCTCGCTCAACACCTCCAGCCCGTCCCGCACCTGGCGCAGTTTGGTGGCGTCATACCGCACCACATACAGGGCGGCATCGGCACTGCGGGCCAGAACCGCCGCATCCGCCAGCACCCCTGCCGGGGCGGTGTCCAGAATCACCACGTCCGCGGCCTCCCGCAGTTTGGCGATCAGCTCCTCCATGCGGGCGGTGCACAGCAGCGGCTCAGCCTCCTTGCTGCCGTGCAGCACCAGCAGGCTGCCCGGCTGGGCGGCCTGCACCGGCTGCAGGGCCTCTTTGGCCGCGGCCCGGCCCTCCAGCACATCCGCCAGCGTCGGCCCGGCCGGGGCGGTGCCCAGCACCCGGCCCACCCCGGCGCCGCGGGGGTCACAGTCCACCAGAATCACCCGCTTGCCCTGCTGGGCCATGGAGACGGCCAGGTTCACCGCCACGGTGGTTTTGCCCTCGCCCGCCAGAGAGCTGGTGATCAGCAGCACCCTCTGGCCACTCTCTTCCAGCGCGGCCATGATCTTGATGCAGGCCTTGCGCAGGGCTTCCAGATAGCCCTGGGGCACACTGCGGCCGTTCAGCAGGCAGATCTCTTGCCGGGGGGCGCTTTTTTTGCGCCGCTTGCGGGGCACCAGCGGCAGGCTGCCGCAGTCGGTCAGGTTCAGGGCCTCCTTCAGCTCCCGGCGAGACTTCACCGTGCGCCGGGTGAGCACATACACCGCCATCAAAGCCACGCCCAGGGCCGCGCCCTTCAGCGCCCCCTGCCGGGCCGAGCCGCGCACCGCGTAGGCTTTGCCGGTATCGCTGGGCACGCCGGTCTCATCCAGCACGTCCAGGCTGGTGGGGCCAAGCACGATCTCCGCCACCTGGGGGTAGGTTTCCAGCACCACCTGCAGTTCATCGTACACGGCCTGGGCATCCAGCCCGGTGACTGAGATGGTCAGCAGGTTCATGCCGTCCTCAGCCGTCACCGAAATGCTTCCGGGCAGGCTGTCCACCTCCATGGCCTGGGCCACCGTGTCCTGCAGCAGGCCGCTGGTCATGATGTAGGGAAAGATCTGGGCCATCTGCTGGGCCGTCTGGTTGTTGATGTAGTCAGCGTCCTCGCTGGCCGCCGAGGTGACCGCCGCCGTGGCCGAGGCCACATACCGGGGCTGGTAGCCCCGGCTGACGGTCAGCCAGTTTTTGGCGGCAAACAGCACCGCCAGCAGCACCACCAGCCACCACAGCTTTTTCACGCCCTGCATCCCGTCCTGCACAAGGCCGGTCAGGTCGATTTTTTCCAGCTGGTCCTCCCGGCTTTTGGAATATTCCGCCATGGTGTTCACCCCCTTGCGTCTCCGCGTTCATGCCGGCCGTACCCGGCCCGGCCTGCGCCGGGCAGCTGTTCCAGCAGGCGGTCAAAGCTCATCTCGCCGTTCAGCACCACGCCCAGCACGTTGGCGCGGTTGTCGGCAAAGTCGTCCAGCACCTCGTTGATGTCCTCGGCCAGCATATAGTTCTGGCGGGCCGTCAGAATCACCCCGTCCGCATACTGGCTGAACACCTGCGCGTCGCCGATGAGGCCCACCGGCGGGGTATCAATGAGGATAAAGTCCACCAGCTGGCGGCACTGATCCAGCAGATTGGGCAGCCGCTGGGAGCGCAGAAGCTCGGTGGAAGAAGAATAGCAGCCCCGCCCGCCCAAAAAGAACAGCCGCGGCCGGTCGGTGGGCAGGATTACATCGGTGGGGGTGCCGCTGCCCTTGAGGTATTCGCCCAGCTCGTTTTTCTCCTGCACGTCCACCCCGAGAATCAGGAACTGGGCCGGGCGGCGGATGTCGCCGTCCACCAGCAGCACCCGCTTGCCCCGGGCCGCCAGCGTAATGGCCAGGTTGGCCGCCAGCGTGGACTTGCCCTCGTTTTCGCTCACGCTGGTGATTACCAGCACCTTGCCGCCGCTGCGGCCCAGGCGGTATTCCACCCGGGCGGCCAGGCGTTTGTAGTCCTCGGCAAAACGCTGGCTGGCCAGGGGGCTGTCCGCCAGAAGGGCGGCCTTGCTGCGGTGCAGCAGCTCCCGCGGGGTTTTGTATTTGCGCTCATACCCGATGGCCCCCAGGCTGCGGGCGTCCAGCTTCTTTTCAATGTCGCTCTCCCGCTTCAGGGCGCTGCACCAGTAGGAAAGCGCCAGCACCGCCGCACAGCACAGGCCCGCCCCGGCGGCAAAGCCCTTTTTGGCGGCCGCGCCCCGGTTTAAGGGGTTGTCCGGCGCAAGGGGCACCTCCGGCTCCTCCAGCAGGGTCATCACGGTGCGGCCCACGGTGTAGTAGGCCACCTCGGAATAGTGGTCCATCACCGCGCGGATCACGTCCGCCACCTGCCGGGGCGACGCGCCGGTCACCGAAAGTTCCAACAGGTTGGTGTTTTCGATCACCCGGGCGCTGATCTGGGCGTCCAGCTCCTCGTCCCCCAGCGTTTCCTCAATGGTTCGGGTCATCAGGCTGCTCTGCAGGATCTTGCCGAAGGTCTGGGCCATCTGGTTGGCGGCCGAGAGGTTGCTGAAGGCGTTTGCCCCCTGTTTGGAGGCCACGGCGTAGGTGGCCCGTGCGGTGTAGCGCGGGGTGTAGCGCGCCCCGGCCGCCACCGTGGCCAGCATCAGCCCGGCCAGCCCCGCCAGCAGAATGACCCACCAGTTCATCACCAGATCCTGCAGCAGGGTAAACGGCTCCGGGCGCTCGCCCCACAGCGGTTCGCGGTTTGTCTCCTTCATCGGCTCACTCCTCCACAACCACATACAGTTTCGTTTCGGCCTCCACCGTCTGGGCGGCGGTGCCCGTGCCGCTCAGGTAGCGGTAGCCCACCTGCACGGTGTACAGGCCGGGGGCGGTGTAATCCGGCTCGCCGGTCACCGTCACGCTCTGGCGCAGCCGGGCCAGCACCTGGGCCGAATCCGGCGCTTCGCCCGAGGCCACCAGGGCGCTGGGGTACGAGGCCACGCCGTTGAAGGGCTTGGTCAGGTCGTACTGGTTGCCGTTCTGCTCCACCCCGATCACATCCCCCAGAATGTCCGCCGGCTGTCCCTTTTGGGTGTACAGAATGTACTCGCTCAGCAGTGGGTAGGCCCGAAGCCGCTCGGCGGAATCGGCGCTGTCCACCACATCGGCGGGCAGGGCCAGGCTTCGGGTATCGCCCGCGCTGTTGCTCACCTGCAGCGTATAGGTGTGGGTGCCGATCTCCCGGGAGTACAGCCCGTCCTCCGCGCTGTACTTCACCTGGGCCGTCAGGTCGCCCTCCAGGCAGTCCTCGGCGGCGGTCAGCACGGTCAGGCCGTCGCTGCCCGTCTGGCTGCCGCTGGCAAAGCGCAGGGCCTGCCGCAGGTAAATGCGGGGCGGGGTGTAATCGGTGTAGGTGAGGGTGCGCTGGGCCTGGCCCGGCTGGCCCGCCGCGTCAAACACCACGTAGTTCACAGTGCGCTGCCGCTGGGCGTTGAACCGGGAGAGCGACGCCACCCGGATCTCCCCGGTCAGATCGCCGTCCCGGTCGTCCCAGGCCGTCAGGCCCTCCAAAAGGGCATCGCTGCCGTCCTCCACGCTCACGGTCAGCTCATCGGTCTCACAGGTGATGACCGGGGGCGTGGTGTCCAGCAGCAGCTTCTGGCGCACCGTGTACCCGGCAAAGATCACCGCCGACAGTACAAACACCGCCAAAACGCTCAATCGTAACTTTCCCATTGCCTGTCCTCCTTGTCTGGCTGCCGGGGCGGCAGCGCCTGCCCGCGGCAGATGGCCCCCGGCCCGATCTCGAATAAAAAGCGGGCTTCCGCCTGCCCCAGCTGTTCGGCCACGGCCTCATAGGCCTCGGCCAGCCAGGGGGTGCGCCGGTCGGGGCGGTGGGCGTCGCTGGCCACGGCGGCCGCCATGCGCCGGCGCACCAGCTGCCAGGCCGTGGTTTGGGCCTGCGGCCCGAAGCGGCCCAGCAGGCTGCCCTTGTTCACCTGCAGCAGGCAGCCCGCCGCCTGCCACCGGGCGGCAACGGCCGGGCTTTGCTGTACAAATTCGTACCGCTCCGGGTGGGCCACCACCGGCGTCAGCCCAAGGGCCTGCACCTCGCCCAGCATCCGGGCGGCAAAGGCCGGGTCCTCACCGAAATCAAACTCCATCAGCAGATAGCGGCTGCCGTTCAGCGGCACCACCAGCCCCTCCTCGATCAGCCCCGGCAGGTCGGCGGTGCAGTACACCTCCATGCCCGGCCACAGCCGCAGAGGGATGCCCTCCTCCTCAATGGCCCGGGCGGCGGCCTCAAAGGCGGCCTGGTAGGCCCCGTTGTAATAGTTCTCGTACAGATACGGCAGGTTGCAGTGGGGCGTGGCGATCAGGTCGGTGGTGCCGCTGCGCACTGCCAGGTCCGCCATGGCCAGGGTGTCGTACAGATCCCGCGCGCCGTCGTCCAGCCCCGGCAATATGTGCGTGTGCAGGTCGGTCAAGGCGGCCCCTCCTTTCGTTTGAAGGCCCCGTACAGGATGCTCAAAGCCCCGCGCAGCGGGCCGAGGTTCGGCCAGACGCGGGCAAAAAACTCCCACCAGAAGCTGCCGGGGCCGAGCCACCGGCCCTTGCGCCGGGCCTTTACGGCCAGCGCCCGCACCGCCTGCGGCGGCACCGGGCCTTCCTGCTGCTGCTGGCCGTCGCCCATAAAATACAGGCCCTCAGGCGCGGTGCGGCACACCCGGTGCAGCACATACTGGCCGTTTGGCCGCTCAAACAGCGCCACGTCGCCCGGTTTCAGCGGGCGGTTCACCGGCGCAAGCAGCACCGCGTCCCGCCCGTGGATGAGAAACGGGGCCATGCTGCTGCCCCACACGGCCAGGCTCACCGGCCGATCGGGGCGCATCAGCTCCAAAAGAAGGTTCACGTACTGGCGGGTATCCAACCGGGGCATGGGCGTTCTCCTTTCCGTACCGGGTCATTCCTCCCGGGCCAATGCCCGGACTTCCTCTGCATTCAGCAGGCGAAGCTGCCCGTCCTTGATCTGATACACCCGCTGGCACAGCTCCAGCACGCTGGGCCGGTGGGTGGAGACGATGCAGGTGCGCCCAGGCCCGCTGCGCACGATGCCCTGAAGCACCCGGCGCTCGGTCTGCACATCTAAGGCGCTGGTGGCCTCGTCCAGCAGCAGCACCGGCGCGCGGCGCAAAAGCGCCCGGGCAATGGCCACCCGCTGGGCCTGGCCCTCGCTCAGGCCGCGGCCCCGCTCGCCCAAGGGGGCGTTCAGGCCGCCCATGCGGGCCACAAACTCTGCGGCGCAGGCGGTATCCAGCGCGGCCAGCAGGGCCTCATCGTCGGCGGTTTCATCGGCAAGGCGCAGGTTTTCCGCCACGGTGCCCGAAAGCAGGGTGTTGCCCTGGGGCACCAGCGAAAACAGCCGCCGGGTGTCGGCGGTCACCGGGGTCTCCTCGCCGTTTTGGGCCACCAGCACCGCCTGCCCCTGCCCCGGCTGCACCAGCCCAAGCAAAAGGCGAAGCAGCGTGGTTTTGCCCTCACCGCTGGGGCCGACCAACGCCACGATCTCCCCCGGGCGGGCGGCAAAGTTCACCTGCCGCACCACCGGCCGGGCTTCGGTGTAGCCAAAGTCCACGTTCCGCAGCTCCACAGCCAGCCCGCCCGCGGCCAGCGCCTCCAGCCGGGCCGCGGCGGCGGGGTCGTGCCGCTCCTTGGGCAGCTGCACGATCTGCCGCACCCGGTGGGCCGAAACCGCGCTGTTCAGCATACCGGGCAGAATGCCCACCAGCGAGTTGAAGTTGCTGCTCAACGCGCTGCGCTGCTGCAAAAACAGGGTCATGGTGCCGTAGGTGATGGCGTCCGTCCACAGGCGGAACAGGCAGTACCCGAAGGCCGCCAGCGACACCAGCGTGCTGAGCAGCGAGGTGGCGATGCCGGTTTTGATGCTGAACAGATTGTAGTCCAGATTGTACTCTTTGTATTTTTCCTGCCAATCCGCCAGCTTTTTGCGGTAAAGTTCCGCCGCGCCGAAGCCCTTGATGGTGTCGAAGTTGTAGAAGGTCTCGGTTTCAAAGCTCATCATGCCGCTGTTCAGTTCCAGCACCCGGCGGCGATACTCCCGGGTGCGGCGCACCAGATACCGGCTGGCCAGCAGCAGAAAGGGCGCACTGGCCAGCGCCAGCAGCGCCATGGTCACGTCGTAATACAGCAGCACGCAGAAGGTGGCCGCAAAGGTGTACAGGTTGATCACCAGCCCCGGCAGCCAGTTCACGGCGTTGCTGGCCACGGTGTTCACGTCGCTGTTGAAGCGGTTCAGCAAATCGCCGTTTTCGTATTGGCTCAGCGCCTGCCACTGGGCGTCCAGAATGCGGGCGAAGATGTCGGCCTGAATGTCGTTGTTCACCCGGATGCTGATCTTGGTGGAAAGGCGGCTGACCAGGCTGGAAAACACCAGGCTGAACACCGTGCTGCCCACCATGGCCCCGGCCAGCAGGCCCAGCTGGCCAAAGCGCTTGTTCACCACAATGTCCACCAGATATTTGCTGACCACCGAGGCCCCCAGCCCCAGCGTGGAGCTGAACAGCCCCAGCACCAGATAGAACAGAATGGCCCCTTTGTAGCGGCGGCTGTAACTGAAAATCCACTTCCAGTCCTCAAAAAATTCCCGCAGGGTGCCGTCGTCCAGCTTGTCCAGAATGGTCTGCACCGCGCGGGACTTCAGCAGGCGGTTCACCCCGGTGTAGGGGGCGTCAGGGGTTGGGCGTTCCATGGTGTACACCCCCTTCCGCTTCCAGGGCCGCGGCCAGGCAGTCCACGGCATTCCGGGAAATGGTGCAGCCCAGCCGCCACACCGGCACATTGCGGCACAGCTGTTCCAGCAGGGCCGCCGCCTGGGCGCAGGCCGTGGGGTTCCACCGGTTGATGGTGATCTGCCCGTACAGCGCCGCAAAGGCTGCCGCCGGGCGCAGGCGCCGGGCAAAGTTTTCCGTTTCCTGGGTGGGCAGCACAATGGCCCGCAGCTTCCGGCGTTGATTGAAACAAATCTCGCTGCTGCCGCAAACCGGCCAGCCGCCCGCCGTCCAGCCCTCGGGGCCGGGCAGAAGCAGCGCCCGGTCGCCGTTTATAATGTCCGCGCCCCGGTACTGCTGCCACAGCCCGGCCTGGGTGCTTTTGCCGATGCCGGAAGGCCCGCTGAACAGCAGGGCCTGGCCCTCGCTGGCCGCAAAGGCACAGTGCAGCACCAGCCCGCCCAGGGGCAGCACCCGCCGCTCCAGCGCCAGCAGGCCGGTGAAGGCCGTGTCCACCCCGGCAAAGCGTGGCCGCCAGCCGGGCGCAAGCACAATGCGGGCCTCCCGCAGCGAAACCTCTTCATAACAGGCCAGCCAGCCGGGCACCCCTCTGGCCCCCAGCAGCCGGGCCTCCCCCGCCGGGGCGGTGTAAATTTCCGCGTCCTCCCGCCGGGCCAGGCAGTCGCCCGCCGGGCGGGGCAGGGTTTCGGCTTCTGTAATACGGTATGTATAATCTTCCGGCGCGTCCGATGCAAATTTCATCAGGTTGGCGGGGGCCAGCCCGTCCGGGCAGCACAGGCGGAAGCAAAACCCGCCCACCTCAAAGCGTTTGTCCATGGTCAGCCTCCCTGCGGCGGGCCTGCCGCTGCTGCAGCAGGTGCAAAAATTCCTCGGCGCTTTGGCAGATGTAGTCCGGCAGGCCGTCAAAGCGGCCGGTCTCCAGCCGGGCGGCGGCGGCGCAGGTGTTGCACAGGGGCCGCAGGCGGCAGCGGGTGCAGGCCCCGTTCACCCGCTGCAGGCGGGGCGTTGCCTCGCTCACCGCCTGCCAGGCGGCCTCAAAGCCCTGCTCAAACACCGGGGCCGTGGGGGCGCTGCTGGCCACACAGGGGCGCATCAGCCCCTGCCAGCTGATGTTGAAGGAGGTGGCCCCGCCCTGGCACAGGGGCGTATCCGGCCAGTGCTCGGGGTGTTCCACCCGGGCCAGCATCTCCTCGGCCCAGGCATCCAGCGCGGCGAGGTCGTTCTCGGCCTCCAGCGCGTGCAGCCGGGCGGCGGCGGCCTGCGCCGGGGCCAGCCGCACCCCCTCGGCGGGGTTTTTGCGGCCGGGGCCGCCGGGCATCATGTAGGCGTCCATGTGCATGGGCACGTCCAGTTGGCGGGCAATGGCATACAGCCGGTCCATCTCCCCGAAGTTTTCGGGGGTGACGCTGCCGTTCAGCTTCACGTCCACCCCGCGCGCCCGCAAAAGGCGCACCGCGGCAAGGGCTTTTTCAAAGCCGCCGGGGCAGCGGCACAGGGTCTCGTAGGCGGTGTCGTCGGCCCCGTAGAGGGTGATGTTCACCCGCCGGGGCTTGTGGCGGGCAAAAAAGTCGGCCCACTGTTCATCCAGCAGGGTGCCGTTGGTGTTCAGGGTAAGCACCATGCCCTCGGCCTTCAGGGCCAGATACAGCTCCTTAAATCCGGGCACCAGCAGCGGCTCGCCGCCGGTGAGCAGCAGAAACAGCACCCCCGCCCGGGCCATGGGGCGGGCCAGTTCGGCCCACTGCTGGCCGGTGCGCAGGGTACCCGCGGCCCGGGCCTGCCCGGGCGAAAGGCGCACATAGCACATGCGGCAGTTCATATTGCACAGGGGGGTCAGCTCCAGACTGCCGCTGACAGGGCGGCGCAGGGCCGCGGCCCGGGCGATGAGCTGACGCTCCAGCGTGGTGGTGGGGGTGTGTTCCATGAAAGACAAAGACCTCGCACAGCCCGAAAACGGGTAAAATCAGAAAAGGGGCCGGACGTGTCCGGCCCTTTTGGGGGTTTGTATTGAATTAGGAATGGTTGGGGCGGCTGGGCTCATCCAGCATTGCATAACCATAATGGGTGTAATGACCGGTAGCTGCCTCGCCGCCATCCGTGGAACCCCAAGTGGCATACCATTTACCAGGGCTTGCCTCAGAACCACGATTTACGCTGTCAACAAACGAAACCGGCTTGCTGTTCTCGTAAAACTGCTTTGTAGATTCATTGTAGCTGGAACCATTTGCACAGGGCTGACCGTGCAGCTGGCCATCATGTTTGATCGTGCCGAGATTGCCCCAGCTATCCACATCATCATTAAACCAAGTGTCCTCGTAAAATCTACCTTCACCGTCACCGGCCACTTTGCAATACAGCGAATAGCACGCTGCTACATATTCATTGGCCTCAAACTCCTGCACCTGGATGCGAGGCGCCTGCCAGTTTTTCTTCATACTTCGTCTGCCTCCTTCAAAATTTGGCACCCCAGTGCCGCCTGTACAAATCCGCACACCTGGGCGCGGATCATCGCTTCATCGCCCTCGTATTCGTTCAGCGCCAGCTGCACCGCCTGCTCCGCCGTTCGGGGCTGCTCAAAGGCATGCCACAAAAAGGCCGCGGTGTCGTTTGGCTCCAGAATCGCGTTGCCGGCCGGGGCGTTCTCCCCAATGGGAATGATGACCGCCTCACCGGCAATGTCCCGCAGCAGGTACTGGCCGCTGAGCTGATAGCGTGGTTCGCTCATCATCCATCCTCCGATCATATTGCAACGCTTTTACAAGGATATAGTACCACATGCGGTGAAAAATTCAAGCAAAACTTTTCGACTTTGCCCATTTTTCACCGCTTGTTCCCCCCGGGGTTGCAATTTCCGGCAAATTTTTTAAGTTTTTGTGCACCAGCCGCCGGGCGCGGCCCTCAATCGTCGCCGAACAGCTCCTTCAGCGCGGCGGTGTAATCCGCCTCCGGCTCCTCGCTCTGGCCCGGAATCATCTGGAAGGGCAGCGCCTCGTCCTCCATGGGGGTGGGGCGGTCCTCCTCTTCCGCCCGCAGCGCCTGGGCAAAATCCTCGGGCGCGGCGGCGGGCGGGGCCAGGGGCGTTTCCTGCCAGGTCGGTTCCTCCTGCCGGGGCGCGGGCTGGCCGAAGGCCTCGTCCATCGCCGCACCTTCCGGCGGATCGGCGGCCTGCTCACTCTCCGGTGCAGCCGGTTCGATCGGCGCAATCGGCTGTTCCGGCTGTTCCGGCGCAATGTCCGCCGGGGTGAGCACCACCGGGGGCTGGGCGGCCAGCCAAGCGCGGCTCACCCGCTGCACGGCGGCGCTGTTTTCGGGCAGGTCGGTGAAGGTGCGGCCGTAATGGGCGTACAGCACCCGGCCGCCCTCACCCACCAGCAGGGTGAGGGGCAGGGGCTGGGGGCCTTTTTCTTCCCGGAAGCCCTCTTTTTTGGCGCTGCGCAGAATGCGGGCGCTCTCGCCCGAGCGGCCGCGCCAGCCGCTGACCGCCTGCTGGGCGAAATACTCGGCCAGCACGCCCTCGGGGTCGCACAGAATGGTGAAGGGAATGACCCCCTCGGGGATGTTTTTGGCCAGGGTGGCCGGGTCGCTGCGCACCACCACCACCAGCCGGGCGTCCAGCAGCTGGGCATGGTCCTGCGCGTAGGCCAGAATGTAATGCCGGGTGATGGGGTGGCCAAAATTGCGCAGAAACACCATGCACACCGGCTGTTCGTCCGAACAGAGGCTGTAAAAATCGTTGGCGGGATGGTAGGGCGTATCAAACGAAAAACGCTGGATCACATCCCCCTCGCGAAAACGTTTGCTCATGGTGGTTCCTCCCCTGCGGCCGGCCGGGCCGCGCTGCTGTGTTTCGATCCGGGCCGGGTTTGGCCCGGCACTTAACTACCATTCTACACCCGCGGCCCCCGGTGTCAACCGGCGGGAAGCCGATTTTGGCCGAAACGGGGCGGATGGTGCGTTTTGCCGCCGCTGTGCTATAATAAAGGAGAAATGCCGGTGGTGTTTTTGCCGGGCCGCCAGCGCCCGCCCCCGGCCAAAAGGAGGTAAGAACCATTATGCCCAATCCCCTGGATAAAGTGCTGGAACTGCAGATCCAGCGCACCATGAACGCCCTGGAAGCCAACAACATGGAAGCCCACTATGTGGCGCGTGCCGACCAGGTGAAGGACTTCGTCGCCCAGATGATCCCCGAAGGGGCCACCGTGGCCAACGGCGGCAGCGCCACCCTGGCCGAGACCGGCGTGCTGGACCTTTTGAGCAACGGCAAGTACAACTTTCTGGACCGGCGCACCGTCACCGGCGAAGCGCTGGACAAGCTGTTCCACGACTGCTTCAACGCCGACTGGTACCTGGCCAGCAGCAACGCCGTGACCGAGAAGGGCGAGTTGTTCAATGTGGACGGCAACTCCAACCGGGTGGCGGCCATCACCTTCGGCCCCAAAAACGTGCTGCTGATCGTGGGCTGCAACAAAATCGTGCCCGACCTGGCCGCCGCCCAGGCCCGGGTGAAAACCATTGCCGCCCCGGCCAACACCATCCGGCTGAACTGCAAGACCCCCTGCGCCGTCACCGGCCAGTGTGCCGACTGCCACAGCCCCGCCCGGGTGTGCTGCACCACCACCATTCACCAGTTCCAGCGGGTGAAGGGCCGCATTAAGGTGCTGCTGGTGGGCGAACCTCTGGGCTTCTGAGCTGAAACACTGCGGCGAGGGGTTCCGCCTGCGCCGGCCGGCGCTGTTTTCAGCTGCTTACAATTTTATAAAGTATAAAAAGGATACGGCGCAGCTGCCCGGAAGGGGGCTGCGCCGTATCCTTTGTAATTGTGTGCTGCAAAATGAATGGCCGGCCGGTTTTTCCGCAAACCGGCGGCCTTTGGGAGGTGTTGGTTCCGGCTCAAACCGTCTTTTTGCCGGAGGCGGCCTCGAAGTGATACTTCACGATGCCCAGATCCAGCTTGGTGTAAAACCCGCTGCCGCAGGCGGCCTTGACGGTGCCATCCGCCCGCAGTTCAAAGCGGAACTTCTGCTGGTTCATGGCGGTGGGGGCCAGCATGGCGGCCGTCATCCCCTTCTCGAACCACTCCGGCATGGGCTGGGCGCAGCGGCAAAGCGCCTGCATGGGCTTGCTCTTGTGCTCCACGCCCTGGGTTTCGCCGTAGCCCAGCGAAATCAGGCAGACCTGCTTTTCGCCCTTGCCCACATTCGCCTGGCTTTTGCCGTGGGTCATGGCCACCCAGCAGGTGTTCAGGCCCAGCGCCTGCGCCTTCAGCACCAGCTGCTCGCCGCAATAGCCCAGGGCCTCCTCCAGTTTGGGCGACTTTTTGCCGATGAGGGCAATGTAGTTGCAAACGCCGCTGAACTTGCCGTAGTGGGCCATAAACGAATCAAAGCAGTTGGGTTCGTCGTACACGATCTGCATCGAAAGGCCGTGCTTTTGGTTCAGCTCCTCGCAGAGGGCGTCCAGAATTTCCCGCTTCTCCGGCTCAATGGCGCGGGGCTTGTACTGGCGCACGCTGTGCCGCTGCTTCATCAATTCCAGTGCTTCCATGGGTTTGGTTCCTCCAATTTCGGTGCGGCTGCCGCGCGGCGGGGCTTTGCAAATGCGCGAAACGGCCGCAGGCCGGTAAAGCCCGCGGTCGTTTCGCGCATTTCGTGCCATGTTTCAGCCGGGCGGCGCGTTTTTTACGCCGCTTACTTCAGCGCCTTTTCAATGTTGGCGTACACGGTGTCGGAATCCTCGCACATCACCATGACCACCTCGCCGCCGGGCATCACGCCCAGTTTGGCGTTTTTGGCAATGGCGTACTGGTCCTCCAGATAATGCTCCTGGGCGGCCTTTTGCTGGTCAATAAACGCCTGCAGGCCGGCCTGCACCGTCTCGGTTTTGCCCTCGGCGGGCTTGACGATGGCCAAGCCGTAGCTCTGTACGTTCATCATGCTGATACTCAGGGCGTAGTCGGTGGCGTCCTCGGCGGAAAAGCCCATCAGTTCCAGCAGCATATCGCCGTAGTCCTTGATATAGTCGGCGCTCATCTCGTCGGCGTGGCCCTGGGTGGCGGCGTAGCCGTTTTCACCGGGGGCCAGAATTTCATAATACTCATTTTCTTCTTGATTGCGGGCCGCCGCCAGAATCTCAGCGTAGTTTTTGGGGGTGCTGCTGCCGGACGTGCTGCCGCCGCAGGCGGTGAGCGCAAGGGCCAGCACCAGCAGGGCGGCCAGGGCCTTCAGGGTCTTTTTCATGGGGATTGTTCCTCCTTGTGTTTCAGGTTGTTTCTCTTAATACGCAGGACGGGGGCAAAAAATTGCACCGGGCCTCAGGGTTTTTGCCAGGCTGCGCGCAGGGCCTCAGCCAGGGCGGGAATGTCCCCGGGCGGCAGGGCGGCGTAGCCCACCACCACGGTGTTTTCGGGGCAGTGCTCCGGCCGGGCCAGATAGTAGCCCCGCAGCCCCTCCAGCCGCACCCCGGCCGCCCGGGCGCGGGCCACCATGGCCGCCTCTCCGGGGCCGTTTTTTAAGGTGAGCAGCAGGTGCAGGCCGGTGTGGCGGCCCTGCAGCTCCACCCGGCCGGGGAAGGCCGCCTCCAGCGCCGCGGCCAGCGTTTCCATCCGTTGCTTGTACTGGCTGCGCAGGCGGGCCAGGTGGCGGGTGAAGTGCCCGTCCCGGATGAAGCGGCCGAGGGTCTCCTGCTCAAACCGGCTGACGGTGCTGGAATAACTGCCGTACATGGCCTGCCAGCGGCCCAGCAGCGGCCGGGGCAGCACCATGGCCGCCATACGGATGCTGGGGGCCAGGCTTTTGCTGAAGGTGGTCAGGTAGATCACCGGCCCGTCCTCCCCGGCCATGCCCTGCAGGCTGGGCAGTGGCCGGATGTCGAACCGGAACTCGGAGTCGTAGTCGTCCTCGATGATCCACCGATCCGGCGCGGCCATGGCCCATTTCAAAAGCTGGGCCCGTCGGGGCGCAGGCATGGTCACCCCGGTGGGGAACTGGTGGCTTGGGGTGATGCAGGCCACCCTTGCCCCGCTGGCCTCCAGCGCGCGGGGGGGTAGGCCGCCCTTGTCAATGTCCACCGGAATGCACTCCACACCGTTGTTTTCCAGAATTTTCACGGTGCGCCGGTAGCCGGGGTTCTCCACCGCCGCCGGGCCGCCCAGCAGCCGGGCCAGCAGCCCCACCAGATACTCGATTCCCGCCCCGATGACCACCTGATCCAGCCCGCACTGCACCCCCCGGTAGGCCCGGAGGTAGTCCGCCGCCTGGCGGCGCAGCTCCTCGTCCCCCTGTCGGGGGCCGTGGTCCAGCAATTGGGGGGACGAATACAGCAGCTCCTTCTGGATGCGGCCCCAGGTGCGGAAGGGAAAGAGGCCGGTGTCCACGCCGCTGGTGGAAAGGTCGAACCGCCAGGCGGCCTCGGGGGCCTCGGGCGGCTCCGGCAGGGGGGCCGGGGCGACGGGCAGCGGCCCGTCCCACGCCAGCACCCGAAAGCCCGAGCGCTCCCGGCTTTCCAGATAGCCCTCGGCCACCAGCATCTGGTAGGCGGTGTCCACCGTGTTCACCGCCAGGCCCAGGCTGGCCGCCAGGCTGCGCTTGCCGGGCAGGCGGGTGCCCTCGGCCAGCCGCCCGGTGCGGATCTGCTCCGCCAGGGCCCCATATAGCTGTTCATATAAAGGAGTGCCGGACCCCGGATCCAGGTGCAGCGCCAGCTCCACCATGGTGAATTCCTCCCCTGCGCGGGCCGTTTGCTTTATTTCGGCAAAACTGACCCCATAAAAAATTCGTTTTCTGACTGTTTTAATGGTGTCAGAAATCGTTATAATGAGCATATACCCACCGAACAGGTTCTGTCAAGGCAGCCTGAACGCGTGCAGGCAGGCACGGCAGGCCGGGCTTCGGGCGGGCAGCTTATTAAATTACGATTCGGCCCCCGCGGGGTGCAAACGGTCCGCCCGGGCATTGGCCGCCGACCGGCGGCATTTGGGGAGGTAGTTATTCATGTCTACAACAGCAATGTGGCTTCTGCTTGCGGTGGTTGCTATTCTGGTTTTGTTCGTCTCGGTTCTGTACAAGAAGAAGTTCTCGGTGCGGGAGATCACCATCATCGGCGTGATGGCGGCGCTTTCCTTCGTGGCCTATGAGTTTTTCCGCATTCCCAACGTGTTCGGCACCGGCTCTTCGTTCCATCTGGGCAACACCTTCACCGCCCTCACCGCCCTTCTGCTGGACGGCGTGAGCGGCGGCCTGGCGGGCGCCATCGGCCTGGCCCTGGCGGACATCTTCGCCGGTGACCCGGGCTACGCCATCACCACCTTTGTGCTGAAGTTCATCATCGGCGTAATCTGCGGCCTGGTGGCCCACAAGGCCTTCAAGCTGCGGGATCAGAAGCCCTCCGGCCAGGGCCGCTATCTGGTCAGCGTCATCGTTTCCGCCGCCTCCGGCCTGCTGGCAAACGTGATCACCGACCCCTTCCTGGGCTACTTCCGCAACATCTACATCTTCGGCCAGGAGGCCACCCTCGCCTCCGCCGTGGCCAAGATCACCAGCGGCGTGACCCTGGTGAACAGCCTGCTTTCCACCGTGTGCGCCGTGGTGCTGTACCTGGCCCTGCGCCCCGCGCTGGACGCCGCCGGCCTGCTGCCCAAGGGCGAGCCGGAACAGGCGGACAAACATTGACACTTCCAATCTCTTTTCCCTCGCCCCCGCCGAAGAGCACGGTCCGCCCCGTGGCTTTCGGCGGGGGCACTTTTTTGTGCGGCGTTTGCCCGATAGTATGCCCCGCCCCGCGAGGGTTTACGCAGGGCGGGGTGTTTGCCGTACTCCCTTTCAAAAGCAAGCGCCGGGCAAGGCGCATTTGCACCCGGGCAGAGGCCGCAAAACCGCGGCCTCTGCCTTTTTCTTTTCGGCAACGCATGGTATAATGAAAAATACGGCGCTTTTTGGGCGTTTCTGCGTTCGCTGCGGGCAGGCGGATGCAGGCCGTATGCGCCGCCGCTTTTGCCGTTTTGCAAAATTTCACGCTTTTATACAGATCGTATATAAGCAAGTTGCCTGCATTTCCGGCCTTCCCTGCCCGCAATCATCAAGAAAAACAACCTGTAACCGAAGGAGTTCCGCCATGCGCACCATCATCTGGTTCATCTATTTCTGGGGCTACCTGCTCTATTCCTGGCCCATGCTGCACAAGGGCCTTGCCGCCCAAAAGCGGGGCGACAACACCGTGGGCGATGCCCTGGCCGCCAAGTATGTGCCCCACTGGGCCGGCCGCCTGCTGAGCATGGCGGGCGTGACCGTCACCGTCACCGGGCGGGAGAACATCCCCGCCGGGCGGCCCTGCGTGTTTGTGGCCAACCACCGCAGCTACTATGACATTCCCCTCATGCTCACCCAGCTGGACGCCCCTCATGCGCTGGTGAGCAAGATCGAGGTGAGCCGCATTCCTCTGGTGCGCGGCTGGATGCGCCTGCTGCACTGCGTGTTTGTGGACCGGGGCGACGCCCGCCAGTCCATCCAGTGCCTGAGCCAGGCCACCGAAAACGTGCGGGCGGGCTACTCCGTCACCATCTTCCCGGAGGGCACCCGCTACAAGGGGGCCGAGGGCGGCCTGGGCGAGTTCAAGGGCGGCGCGTTCCGCATTGCCACCCGGGCCGGTGCGCCGCTGGTGCCGGTGGTCATCCACGGCAGCCGGGCCATCATGGAGGACAACGGCGGCTGGATGAAGCCCGCCCACGTGCGCATTGAGATCCTGCCCCCCATCGAGACCGAAGGGCTGGACCGGCAGGCCCTCAAGGCCCTGCCCGGCCGCACCGAGGCCCTCATCCGAGAAAAGCTGGCGGAGGGCTGAACCATGAGCCGCCAAGCCCCTTACCCGGAAAGCCCTTACCACCGCATCTACACCAAAAACCGCAGTTTTTCGCAGCTGCGCCCCGGCCCCATCACCCCACAGGAGGACCCCATGCCCCAAGAAACCGAACCCGTTTACTTTCAGCAGCACCTGGGTATGGTGCTGACCCACACCGAAACCGGCCACGTGCAGGGCCGCCTGGAGCTGAAGCCCTGGATGAAAAACCCCATCGGCAGCGTGCACGGCGGCGTGCTGTTCAGCTTTGCCGACACCAGCTCCGGCGCGTCCGTGGTCACCTACGGGCACAGCGTCACCACGGTGGACGGCTCCATTGACTATCTGGCCCCGGCCCTGACCAGCACCACCCTGTTCAGCGATGCCCGGGTGGTCAAGCACGGCCGCACCCTGAGCGTGGTGGAGTGCAGCATCACCGACGAAACCGGCAAGCTGCTGGCCCGCACCCACATGACCTTTTACAACCTGACCGAGGCCATGGCCCGGGATGGCCAAACCGCCCCCATTCCCGATTTGAAGGAGACCATGGAGGGCTGAGCCGCACGTTTTCAGGCAAAACAAACATCCCCCGCAGGAAGCGCCGCGTTTACGGTTGCTCGCTTCCTTCGGGGGATTTGCTTTTTATTCGGTTACACGGTGCCGCCCCGGCACCGCTTCAGGATCAGCTCGGCCGCGTCGGCAATGTAGCCGCCCAGCGGCTTTGGCTCCAGCCCGGCCACCTGCACGCCGCAGCGGCTGACCGGCACCAGCACCTTCTGCGCCGGGCTTTCGGCCACGGCCCGGGCCATGGCAGGGCTGAACTCGCCCATCATGCCGCCGGCCAGCACAATGCCGATGGGCCCGGCCAGCACATCGGCCCGGGCGGCGTTGTACACCACCGCATACTCGCCCGTGGCCCCGGCGCTGGCCCCGGCCTTGACCATGGCCGCGGTGGCCGCCGCATTGGTGCCCACCGCCAGCAGAAAGCCCTCGTATCCGCCGGCCCGCAGCCGCTCGATCAGGGCGCGGCCCACGCCACCGCCCTGGCCGTCCATCACCACCAGGCGCTGTTCCATCGCCGGTCTCCTCCTTTTTAGCGCGCGTCAGCTGGCCGACGTGCTGTAAACCGCCAGCTCCACCTTTTCGATGAGCACATCCTCGGTGGGCTTGTCGTTTTCGTCGGTGTCCACGGCCGCAATGGCGTCCACCACGTCCATGCCTTCGTACACCTGGCCGAACACGGTGTAGCGGTTGTCCAGATAGGGCAGGCCGCCCGCCTCCTTGTAGGCGTCAATGACCTCCTGCCGCACCCCGGCCTCTTCCATCTGGCTCTGCAGGCTCCGGTCCAGCCCGGGCAGCGCCTGCACAAAGTAGAACTGGGACAGGTTCGAGGCGGCATCCTCCTCGCTGTGGGCCACGCACAGGGCACCGGCGTAGTGGTGCAGCCGGTCCGAAGGCTCCACGGGGAAGGGATTGTCCCGCCAGATGGTGGCGCCGCCCAGGCCGGTGCCGGTGTCGTCGCCGCCCTGCACCAGCGCGCCGTACACCGCCCGGTGGAAGGTCAGGCCGTTGTAGTAGCCCTGCTCCACCAGGCCGGTGAAGTTCTCCACCGCCATGGGGGCGTCATCCGGATAGAGCACCGCCCGGATCTCCCCTTTGCTGGTGTGGAAGATGGCGATGGGGTCGCCCTCGTTCGGGGCCTGAAACTGCTGTTCCTGGCTTTCCACCGCCGGGCGGTTGACCTTTGCCGATTTTTTGCCGCCGCAGGCAGTGGCGGTCAACGCCAGCGCCAGGGCCAGAACGGCCGCAGCGGCCGCGATTCGTCTGCGCATAAGCAATTCCTCTCCGGCCGGGGTGCCCGCATTCGGGGCATCCCGGTATCTTTGTGTGTTTGGGGAATAGATATATTTAGTATAGCACATTCTAAAGGGAAATGGGGCGCTCTTCGCAAGGTTTTGCCGACCTTCCCATGAAAAAGATATGGAAGTGCGAACCCCTCTTGACGGCGGCAGAAAAAGCCGCTAAACTATAACCAGAGCAAAACAAAACCGCCGGGCGGCACCCACCGTACCGGACTGAATTTACCGGGCCTTAGGCCGGAAAAGGAGCACGACATGGCAGAGGAAAAGATCCCTCCCGTTCAGGATGAAGAGGACGAGGGCTACGAGCCTGACCTGATCACCCTGGAGGACGAAGAAGGCAAAGAGCACACCTTTGAGGTGATCGACGCCCTGACCTGGGAAGGCACCTACTATATGGCCCTGGTGCCCTGGGTGGAAGACGAAGCCCAGCTGGCCGAGGCGGACCTGGACCTGGTCATCATGAAGGTTGGCAACGACGACGAAGGCGAGTATATGGACGTGGTGGAAGACGACGAGGAATTCTACCAGGTGAGCAAGCAGTTTGAAGAGCGCCTCAACGACCTGTACGACATTCAGTAAGCAAAAAATTTAAAGGGGTTACTCCTGCCCGGCACGATTTGTTGCGGCTTGATATAATCCTACTAATCAAATTTAGGGAGCTCGTGTTCAACGGCGGATCGCAGACCTCCCGCCTCGGCGGAAGAAGGGAGCGTGATCCCGATGGTAGGGCACCCACCTGCCATTCCGGTAGGTTTTGATTGGTCGCAGACGACCGTGGTGGGACCTCTTTGAAACGAAGCACCGCCCCCGGCGTTCCCGATGGGAAACGCCGGGGGCGGTTTTTTGTGGTGGGAAGGTTCCACCTCATCCGTCGCCTAACGGCGTCAGCTTCCCCTCGAGAGGAAGCCTGTGTACGGCAGGCGAAGCCTTCCCGCTTTCCGGTGGGCCATGAGGGATTCGAACCCTCTCTGCCGCCGCATTTGCACCGGCCGCCTCTCCTGCCAGGAAACCCCGCCGGGTTTTCCACAATTTCCTCCCCGGATGTGTAAAACCCCGCCGCCCGGCGCGAAAAAAGGGCAGCAAAAAGGCCCGCCTGGCAGCGGGCCTTTTTGCATAGAGGGGTGGGAAAGTATATTAAATGGAAGATGTCAAAATCAAAGCGGCGGGTTCGTCGAGTGCCAAACCCTTTGCTGTGATTTCAAGTATACTCAGCTTTCTTAAAATGTCAAACGACGGCCCCGGAGAATACTTTATTTTTCTTCTTTACAATTGGGTTTTGACTTTATATAATTAAAACAGCACCTGCAAAATTTTGCCTCTTGCCGCTTTTGTGCGCATTGTTCAATATTTTGCTTAATTTACAAAAAACTTTTGTCGCATTGCTACAATGCGTTGGTTTGCGGCGGCAATTTGCCGCCGGAAGGAGGTTTTTTCATGGACGAACTCGATCAGCAGATCCTGGGCCTGCTGGCCAAAAATGCCCGTATGCCCGTCAAAGAGATCGCGCGGGAGGTCTCGCTTACCAGCCCGGCGGTCAGCAGCCGCATTCACCGGCTGGAGCAGGAGGGCGTGATCGGCGGCTACACCGTGCGCATCAACCTGCCGGACAGCCGCACCCGGGTGAACGCCCTCATCAGTCTGTCCATCCCCCCTTCCATGCGGGAATCGTTTTTACAGGAGCTGTCCACCATTCCCGAGGTGCTGCAATGCTTCCACCTCACCGGCAGTTACAGCTTCATTGTGAAGGTGAGCTGCGGCGACATGGAAGCGCTGGAGCGGCTCATCACCCTGTTCCAGAAAGCCGGCCCCACCAGTACCCAGATCATTCTGTCCACCCCGGTGGACCGCAAGCCCTATTGAGAGAGGTGCCTTCATGAAACGCTGCCCCAACTGCGGCCGTGAAACCGGCGACCGCTCCGCCTACTGCCCCGCCTGCGGTGCAGCCCTGCCCCCGGCCGACGATACCCAGCAGCAGCTGGAGCGGCTTCTCGAGGAAGTGCAGACCGGTCTGGCCCGGATGAAACAGGGCCCGGACGCCGCAGCCGAGGGCACCCCCGATGCCGCATCGGAGGCCGCCCCGGAAGCAGCCCAGCCCGCCGCCCTGCCTGCGCCGGATACCGACGAGGGCGCTGCCCGCCCGGCCGATGAGGCCACGGCCCCCGAACCGGAGCAGGCCCCCAGCCGCCGGGAGGGAACCGGCCCCGCCGGGGTCAACGCGGCGCTTCCTCCCCTGCCCCAGGCCCCGGAGGCCGGCCCCCGCGCCGAATCGGAAGCGGCCCCGCCCCACGGAATGCCCCGCTACACCGCGCCCGCCCAGACGGAAGGCCCCCTTTCCACCGGGCGCTATTTCGGGCTGCTGCTGCTCATGCGGCTGCCGCTCATCGGGCTGGTGTTCTGCCTGGTGTGGGGCTTTGGCCGCCACGTTCCGGCCGAACGGCGCAATCTGGCCCGGGCCTGCCTCATCCACCACGGCCTGTTCCTGCTTCTGGCGGGGCTGCTGCTGGCCCTTGGCCTGGGCACCGGCCTGTTCACCAGCTACGACGATGCCTATTATGACGGCTATATGAGCGGCTATTACGATGGCTATATGCAGTCCAGCCCTTATGGCGACTTCTTCAGTGGCGGCCTCGACGAGTATTTTGGTGACTACGGCGGCTACGACGAGTATTACGGCGGCGCCCCTGCACCAGACAGCCCCCACAAGGCCCTGTAAGCGGGCGGTTTGCCCGCACTTTCCCCTGAAACACAAAAGGCCCGCCCCGGGCGGCCGAACCTTATGGTCGGCGCTTCGGGGCGGGCTTTTTCTTGATTAAAGCAGCGTTTTAACGGTGGAACAGCCGCGTGCCCTCGTACTTCGGCTCGCAAGTCAGGTTCACACCCAGGCGGCGGAACATCTCCTCGTCCGCGGCGGAGAGGATGACCGTGGAGTGCATCTCACAGCCGCGCAGTGCGTTCAGCTGGTCCAGCGCGGCCTGTGCCTGGGGGTCGCTGGCGGCGCAGACGGACAGCGCCAGCAGCATCTCCTCGGTGTGCAGGCGGGGGTTCTGGCTGCCCAGATGCTTCACCTTCAGCTTCTGGATCGGCTCAATGACCTCGGGGCTGAGCAGGTGGCGCTCATCCTCAATGCCGGCCAGGGCCTTCAGGGCGTTCATGGTGGCGTTGGCGCAGGCACCCATCAGGGGGCTGGTGCGGCCGGTAAAGATGCGGCCGTCGTTCAGCTCAATGGCCACGGCGGGCGCACCGGTCATCTTCTCACGCTCCAGCGCGGGGGCCACCACAGCGCGGTCGCCGGGCTTCACGCCGGCCTTCTGCATCAGCAGCTCCAGCTTGCGCACGGCCGAGGCCACGGGCTTGCCCTGGGCCAGCTTCTTGGTGGCGTCGTAATAGCGGCGCAGGATCTCCTCACAGCTGGCCTTGCGGCAGGCCTCGTCATCCACGATGCAGTTGCCGGCCATGTTCACGCCCATGTCGGTGGGCGACTGGTAGCGGCACTGGCCGTAAATGCGGGTGAAGATGGCGTTCAGCACCGGGAAGGCTTCCACATCCCGGTTGTAGTTCACCGCCAGCTTGTTGTAGGCCTCCATGTGGAAGGGGTCGATCATGTTCACGTCGTTCAGATCGGCGGTGGCGGCCTCATAGGCCAGGTTCACCGGGTGATTCAGCGGCAGGTTCCAGATGGGGAAGGTCTCGAACTTAGCGTAACCGGCCTGGTTGCCGCGGCGGTTCTCGTTGTACAGCTGACTCAGGCAGGTGGCCAGTTTGCCGCTGCCGGGGCCGGGGGCCGTAACCACCACCAGGCTACGGGTGGTTTCGATGTAGTCGTTCTTGCCCAGGCCCTCGTCGCTGACGATCAGGTCCAGGTTGGTGGGGTAGCCGTCGATCAGGTAATGGCGGTAGGTGCGCACGCCCAGGCTGGCCAGATGCTGCTCAAAGGCCATGGCCGCGGGCTGGCCCTTGAACTGGGTGAGCACCACGCTGCCCACATACAGCCCGTAGCTGCGGAACACGTCGATGAGGCGCAGAACGTCCTGCTCATACCGAATGCCCAGATCGCCCCGGGTCTTGGGCTTTTCAATGTCGCCCGCATTGATGGCGATGATGATCTCGGCCTGATCCTTCATCTGAAGCAGCATCCGCATCTTGCTGTCCGGCTCAAAGCCCGGCAGCACACGGCTGGCGTGGTAATCGTCAAACAGCTTGCCGCCGAACTCCAGATACAGCTTGCCGCCGAACTGCTGAATGCGCTGGCGGATCTGCTCCGACTGGGTGCGCAGGTACTGGTCGTTGTCAAAACCGACTTGATACATGAAACATTCCCTCCCATGGACGGGCGGTTGGGCCGCCCGGTTCTCACACCGAAAAGCTGCCCGCCTTGCTGGGGGCAGCATAACAGTAACATTATAAACACCCTTGCGCCCGGGGGCAAGGGGGAAGCCCGGCTTTTTTCGGGCAAAATCTTCCTTCTTTGTGTGCGGAGGGAGATTGCCGCGCGGCCGAACGTGCCGCCGCCGCAAAAACGCAAAGCCTTCTCTGCACACAAAAAAGCCCCTGCACCAAACGGTGCGGGGGCTTTTCTGATGCAATCGAAAAGTTCGTCAGGACTCAGGCGTTGGCCTTGTTGGCACGCTTGGCCATGCGGCTGATCTTGCGGGCAGCAGTGTTCTTGTGCAGGACACCCTTGCTCTTCGCCTTGTCGATGGCGGACACAGCGGCCACCACAACAGCGTCCTTATCAGCAGCGTTCGCAGCGATGGCAGCGTCTGCCTTCTTGACGACTGTTTTCAGGTTAGACTTGATCGCCTTGTTGTGCATGGTCTCCTTCTGAGCCTGCACCACACGGTCCTTCTGGGATTTGATGTTAGGCATTCGTTCCACCTCCTTAATCACCCATAACAGTACATCTTATGTTAGCACATGTTTTGCTTTGGCGCAAGTGTTTTTTTCAAAAAATGGCCGCTCGGGCAGAAAAATCCTCCCCGTTTTCCCCCGTTTTTTTGGGCGGAATTGCCCACAGCGGCGAAAACGGCGCAAAAGCGGCACAAACAATGCCGCGGTTTGTCTTATTGCGGTACCGATGGGGATGTGTTATCATTGTGTATATGTATAAATCCGGTAAATAATTGCAAAGTTTTGATACTATTTTCACGTAAAAGAAAGGATGGCAGCTCCTTTGGAAACAGAAAAGCCACGCGGCATTGCCGCGCTGTTCGGCGGCAGCCCTCAGCAGGTGCTGCGCGCCTTTGACATTGCCTGGCCGGCCGTGCTGGAGAGCGTGTTCGTGGCCCTGGCCGGCCTGATCGACTCGCTGATGGTCAGCACCTTGGGCGCCGCGGCGGTGGCCTCGGTGGGCCTAACCACCCAGCCCAAGTTCATCGCCCTGTCCCTCTTCATTGCGCTGAACGTGTCGGTGTCGGCGCTGGTGGCCCGCCGCAAGGGCCAGAAGGACCGGGACGGCGCCAACCAGGTGCTGATGATGGCGCTGGGCTTTACGCTGGTGATGGGTCTGGTGCTGGGCGCGGTGTGCATCGTCTTTGCCCCCACCTTTATGGATCTGGCCGGCTCCAACGCCGAAACCCACGACAACGCGGTGCTGTACTTCCGCATTGTGGTGGGCGGCATGATCTTCTCGGTGCTCAGCCTGATCATCAACGCGGCCCAGCGGGGCAGCGGCAACACCCGCCTTTCCATGCGGGCCAACGTGGCCTCCAGCCTGGTGAACATCACCTTCAACTGGCTGCTCATCAACGGGCACCTGGGCTTCCCCGCCCTGGGCATGAAGGGTGCGGCCCTGGCCACCGTGCTGGGCACCGTGGTGGCCTGCTGCATGAGCATTTCCAGCATCCTGCGGGAAGACAGCTTCGTGAGCATCCCCTATATGCTGCGCAAAAAGGTTCGCCCGGGCGCTGAAAACGCACTGGTGGTGGTCAAGCTCTGCGCCAGCTGCTTTGTGGAGCAGATCTTCCTGCGCATTGGCTTTATGGCCACCGCCGTGATGGCCGCGGACCTGGGCACTTCCCCCATGGCGGCCCATCAGGTGGGCATGAACTTTTTGTCCCTGTCCTTCGCCTTCGGCGACGGAATGCAGGTGGCGGCCATCACGCTGGTGGGCCAGAGCCTGGGCAAGAAAGACCCCGCCCTGGCCCGCCGCTACGGCCGGGTGTGCCAGCGCATGGGCTTCTGCATCTCGGTGGTGCTGTCCATCATCTTCCTCACCCAGGGCCGCAACATTTACCACCTGTACTTCAGCGAGGAGGCCATTGTGGCCAACGGCGTGATGATCATGCGCATGATGACGATCATCACCCTGATGCAGATTGCCCAGGTGGTGTATATGTCCTGCCTGCGGGCGGGCGGCGATGTGCTGTACACCACCATTGCCTCCACCATCAGCGTCACGTTGGTGCGCACGATCGCCTGCTACACCCTGTGCTACATCCTGAACCTGGGCCTGTTCGGCCTGTGGCTGGGCATCAGCAGCGACCAGTTCTCCCGCCTGATCTTCAGCAGCATCCGCTTTGCCAGCGGCCGCTGGACGCAGAAGAAGCTGTAAGCGTTTTCGTCGTGGTATAGTTTCAGGATTATTTAAGCCGATTCCAGAGTTATTTTTGGCGATTTAAAAGCCGCGCCCGGATGGTTTCCCATCCGGGCGCGGCTTTGCTTTGTGTTTGGATGTTTGTTATGTTTTTTGCGGCGGTGCTGCTTTCGGCCGAAAGTTACCCTTCCCCCAGCACCACGTTCACCAGATCCTCCGGGGTGTCGGCCAGCACATCTGCACCGGCGGCCAGCAGCTCATCCCGGCCGCGGAAGCCCCACACCGCCCCGCACCCGGGCAGCTTTGCGTTGTGGGCGGTGTAAATGTCCACGTCGCTGTCGCCCACATAGAGGGTGCGGGCCGGGTCGGCCCCCATGGCCTCCATCAGAGCCAGCACCCCGTCCGGGGCGGGCTTCACCGGGCAGCCGGCCACTGCACCCCGCACCCGGGCGAACACCCCCGGGAAGTGATGCTCCACAATGGCCCGAGCCAGATCGTTCTGCTTGTTGGATACCACACCGCACTGCACCCCGGCGTCCAGCAGCCGGCGCAGCGTGGCCTCCATGCCCGGATAGGGGCAGGTCTTGTCCTCCTTGTGGGCGTCGTACCGGGCGGTAAACTGCGCCAGCGTGGCCTTCAGCCGCTCCGGCGTGCGCTGGTCCTCGGGCGAGAACCGCTTCACCAGACGGGGAATGCCGTTGCCCACCATGTGCTTGAACTGCTCCACGGTAAACTCCGGCCAGCCGTTCTGGCGGCAGACCCAGTTGCCCGCGTCCGCCAGATCGTCAATGGTATTCAGCAGCGTGCCGTCCAGATCGAACAGAACGAAGTCGTACTTCCTCATGGTTTTTTCCTCCTGCGGGGCGGCCTGCCCCGCGTTTTTTATCCGGCCCGTTACAGGTTGACGTGGCGGGCCGGCCACAGCCTCAGGCTGCGCAGGCGATACCGGCAGCCGGGCACAAACAGCTTAAAATGGCAGCGCCCCTGCTGCATACTGAAGGGCGTCTGGTACATCCGGGCACTGCGCTGGGGCGAAAAGACGCACACCAAATACCGGGTGTACCGCTTCGTGAAGCACAGGGTGGGCGGGCCGCCCGGCTCGTGGCGAAGGCCCTCGCAGAAAAAGCCCTCCAGCCCCACCGCCACCAGCCCAAGGCACAGCAAAAGCCCCACGCCCAGCGGCAGGCTGGCGGCCGGCAGCCGCCACAGGGAGGACAGCCACCCCACCGCCACCACCGCCGTGAGAATGCCCGGCAGGGCCAGAAACGCCGGCAGGCTTCGGCCGGTGAGCGGTTCGGGCCGGGGCGGCGGCAGGCGGAACGCGGGCATCAGCCGCCGAAGCGGCTCCGCCCCGTCCTTCACACGCCACACCATCACGGGGGTGTCGTCGCCGCTGTCGGCCCCGGCGCGCAGGTACACGGGGCACCGGCCCAGAAGCCGCGCCAGCGGCGTCATGCGCACCTCGGCGCTGGTCACGCAGCCGGGGCGCACCCGCCGCTCCCGCAGGGTCAGCAGCCCGCCCCGGGCCAGAATCACCGCCCGGCCCCGGTACACCCGGTACCCGGCCGAGCGGAGAAAGCCCCCTGCAATGCCCACAAACCACACCGCGCCCATCAACGTGAGCAGCCAGGAAAGGCCCACCGGCAGCACCCGCTGGGCCAGCCGCTCCACCCCGATGAGGCCCTGCATGGCTGCGGCCCACATCCGCTTCAGTTCGGCGGCGGCCAGCTGGTCGCTGCGCTGCACGCTGACAAAGGCCAGCAGGCCCGTCACCAGGCCGTTGGCCGTGAGCAGCACCAGATACAGCCGCCCCGCCCGGGTGGGCACGTACAGCGGCTGCTCCTCCCGCAGGGGGATGAGCGTTTCCGCCAGTTCATGGGCCGCCCGCCGGGGCAGCCACAGGCTTAGGCTCTTCGGGTCCGGCCCGCTCCGGCGGGGGTAGAGGGTCATCTGGGCCGCCCCGAACAGACGGCTGACCGGGTTTTCCCGGATTTCCAGGCTGGCGATCTCCTCAGGGCGCAGGCGCAAAGTTCGCCGCGCCGCCAACCCCCGGCAGATCACCAGGCTGCCCTGCTCCAGCTTCCATCCGGCCGGCAGCCACAGAAGCACCGCCGCCGCGGCCAGGGCAAGCAGCAGCGCCCCCTCCTGCCAGAGGGCCGCCCGGAAGGCCGCCAGGTCAAAAGCCAGCAGCGCATTCAGCAGCGGCAGCAGGCACACCGCCAGCCAGCGGCGCATCAGCTGTACGGAATAGGCCGGATGAAACCGGCGCAGGCCCGTCACAGCCCCAGCGCCCGACACAGGGCGTCCAGATCCTCGGCGGGCAGCAGCGGCAGCAGGCAGGTCTGCCCGCCGGCCCCGTGCACCCAGGCCAGGCACAGCCCGGCCCGGCGCAGAACGGGCGTGGTCACCCGCTGCAGGCCGCACACGGTCAGCCGGGGCATCCGGTGCAGGATGGGAAACAGCACCCCCACGCTCACCTCCAGCTCCCGTGGGGTGAGCCGCACCCGCCAGGTGGGCAGCACCGCCAGCCCCAGCCACAGGCCCAGCAGCAGCCACACCGCCGCAAAGGCAATACCCGCCGTCAGGCTCTGCCAGAAGGCAAAAGCCGCCAGAAACAGCCCCAGCAGCGTGTACCAGAAGGCTGCCGCCCGGGCAGCGGCGGGGGTGCTTTTCCATTCCATCGGGCGGCCTCCTTTTCCAGTGTGTTTATCGTTTTTCTTCCAACTTCCAGTCCCGCATCAGCTGGCGCAGACCCTCATCCCGGGCCAGGCACAGCACCCGGTCGCCGGGCAGCAGCACCGTGCCGCCCCGGGGAATCAGCAGCCGCTCGTTGCGGGTGATGGACACCAGCACCACCTCCGGCGGAATGAGCGCCTGGGTCAGGGTCTGCCCCGCCAGCGCAAAGTCGGTGGGCAGCAGCACCTCGGTCAGGTCTGCCTGCCCGCCGGAAAGGCTCATCACATGGCGCAGGGCGCTGGTCTCCACCTCCCGCTCCAGCAGGCGGGTAAGGATCTCGGTGCTGCACATGGTGATGTCCGCCCCAAGCTTTTTCAGAGACGCGGTGTTTTTTGGGTTGTTCACCCGGGCCGCAGTGCGGGGCACCTCAAACTGCTTTTTTGCCAGCTGGCAGGCGATCAGATTCGCCTCGTCCTGCCCGGTCACGGCCACCAGCGCCGCCGCGCCCCGGCAGCCCGCTGCCTCCAGCACCTGGGGCGAGGTTCCGTCGCCGCAGAGCACCGGCAGCTCCAGCTGGTTGGCCAGACGGGCACAGCGGCCCTCGTCCCGCTCGATCAACACCGGCATCTGGCCCCGCTCCAGCAGCGCCCGGGCCAGATGGAAGCCCACCTTGCCGCCGCCCACGATGCACACCCGCGGCCCCTCCGGCTTTTTGCGGTGGGGTTTCGGGGGCAGGGCCGGGGCCGGGGCTTCGGCAGCCGGCTCCCGCCGGGCGTTCGGGTCGGTTTTTGCCAGAAGGGCGTCCGCCGTCAGCTCGGTGGAGCACACCAGCTCCAGCCCGAAGCGCTCGCCGTACACCTGGCTGCGGGCCGGGTCCTCCACGCGGGCAATGGCCTGGGGCACCCCAAACAGCTCTTTGGCCATCTGGGCCACCATCAGGTTCACATCGTCCTGCCCGGTCACGGCCAGCACCGCGCCGCAGCTCTCCACCCCGGCCTGATGCAGGGCGTCTGCATCAATGGCCGGGCCGTGAATGGTCGGCCCGTCAAAGCCCTCCTGCACCAGTTCTTCCAGCGCCTGGGCGTCCCGGTCCAGCACGGCAACCTGATGGCCCCTGGCCCGCAGGGCAGGCACCAGCCGGCGGCCGGTGCGGCCGCAGCCCACGATGAGAATGTTCATACGCGTTTCCTTTCCGGCCGCGCCGGATCAGCCCGGCGCGGCATTCTGCTTTACATTATATCCGATTTGCTCCGCTTGGCAAGTAAACCGGCCCTTTTGTGCGGGTTTGGCACCAAAGGCCCGGTTTTCGGCCGGTGCGCCTTTTGTTTTTCTGCGCTTTGTGGTATACTGGGAATCGTTTTATGAGAACCGGTTTTCATCAGCAGGTTCTTTTCCCGGACGGGCGGCGGTGCTTTTTCGGGCGGCGATGAATGATTTCCCGCCGCTCTCTCGTATGAATACTGGACCGTTTCCGTTTCATCTTTTGAATCTCCGGCCCCGCGCCGGGAAAGTGAGTGCAGATTTATGGTTGAAATTTTAAAGGCGGTGCTCATGGGCATCGTGGAGGGCATCACCGAATGGCTGCCCATCTCCAGCACTGGCCACATGATCCTGCTGGAGCAGATCGTTCAGTTCCAGCTGAGCGATGCATTTATGAGTATGTTCCGGGTGGTCATCCAGCTGGGTGCCATTCTGGCCGTGGTGCTGCTGTATTTTGATAAACTGTGGCCCTTCTGCAAGCCCCACGAGCCGGCCCCCCAAGGCGCGAACCTGGGCCAGAAGCTGATTCCCTGGCTGCGGCTGGACATCTGGCGGCTTTGGGGGCTGATCCTCATCGCCAGCGTGCCCGCGGCCGTCATCGGCCTGCCGCTGGACGACTGGCTGGATGAGCATCTGTACAACGCCCCCGTGGTGGCCGCCACGCTGATCCTGTACGGCGTGCTGTTTCTGGTGGTGGACAACGGCCACCGCCCCTCGGTGACCCACATGGACCAGCTGACCTGGAAGCACGCCCTGGTGGTGGGCATTTGGCAGGTGCTGAGCCTGATTCCTGGCACCAGCCGCAGCGGCGCCACCATCGTGGGCGGCCTGCTGCTGGGCCTGAGCCGCCCCGTGGCTGCCCAGTTCACCTTCTACCTGGCCATTCCGGTCATGGCGGGCGCCAGCGGCCTGAAGCTGGTCAAGTACCTGCTGGCGGGCAACGCCTTCACCGGCCTGGAGATCGGCGTGATGCTCACCGGCATGGTGGTGGCCTTTGTGGTCAGCCTGCTGGCCATCGGCTTCCTGATGCGCTACGTCAAGAAGCACAGCTTCCGTCTGTTCGGCTGGTACCGCATCGCTCTGGGCATACTGGTGCTGGGCGTGTTCTTTGTGCAGGGGCTTCTCGCCTGAGAACGAGAGGTTCACCGTTGCGGTAAACAGCCTTCCCCTGGAGGGGAAGGTGGCGCGGCGTCAGCCGTGACGGATGAGGTGGGGCGCGAATCCCGCTGCAGCCTTACCTTATCATAAAAGCATAAAACCCAAACGAAAGGCCCCCCTCGGGGGGCCTTTTTTGCTGCCCGCTGCCCCCGTCCGGCAAAAAATTCCACCCCCACCCCGCCCAAACTTTACACCGGCCCTTTATTATCCTATAATAGAAGAGATACGGAAATTCGGAGCGCTCCGCCGCACAGACGGCGGCCCCCGTGTAAGAAAAGGAGTAACCCATTATGCAGCGCATCGAAATTGCGAACCTGTACAAGAACCTTCCCCAGGATGGGCAGGCCGTCACCCTCTGCGGCTGGGCCAAAACCATTCGGGATTCCAAAAAAATCGGCTTCATTGAGCTGACCGACGGCAGCTGCTTCAAGAGCCTGCAGGTGGTTTTCCAGGCGGATAAGCTGGAAAACTACACCGAGATCGCCAAGGCCGGCACCTACACCAGCCTGGAAGTGAAGGGCCACATCGTGCTGACCCCCCAGGCCAAGCAGCCCTTTGAGGTCAACGCCGACGAAATCACCATCCTCGGCAGCTGCCCCTCCGACTACCCCCTGCAGAAAAAGCGCCACAGCGTGGAGTTCCTGCGCACCATGCCCCATCTGCGCCCCCGCACCAACACCTTCTCGGCGGCATTTCGGGTGCGCAGTGCCGCGGCCTATGCCATCCACCGCTTCTTCCAGGAGCAGGGCTTCGTCTACGTACACACCCCCATCTTCACCGGCTCTGACTGCGAGGGCGCGGGTGAGATGTTCCGCGTGACCACCCTGGACCTGAACAACGTGCCCAAGACCGAGGACGGCCAGGTGGACTTCAGCCAGGACTTCTTCAAGCGCAGCACCCAGCTCACCGTTTCCGGCCAGCTGGAGGCCGAGGCCATGGCCCTGGCCTTCGGCAAGGTGTACACCTTCGGCCCCACCTTCCGCGCTGAGGAGAGCTACACCCCCCGCCACGCCGCGGAGTTCTGGATGATCGAGCCGGAGATGGCCTTCGCCGACCTGAACGACTACATGAACACCGCCGAGGCCATGACCAAGTACGTCATCCGCTACGTGCTGGACACCTGCCCCGACGAGATGGCCTTCTTCAACCAGTTCTTTGACAAGGGCCTCATCGAACGCCTGGAGCTGGTGGCGAACAGCGACTTCGGCCGCATCACCTACACCGATGCCGTGGAGCTGCTGAAGCAGCACAACGACGAGTTCCAGTACAAGGTGGACTGGGGCACCGACATTCAGACCGAGCACGAGCGTTACATCACCGAGCAGGTGTTCCACAAGCCCGTGTTCGTCACCGATTACCCCAAGGAGATCAAGAGCTTCTATATGCGCGCCAACGAGGATGGCCGCACCGTGGCCGCCGCGGATATGCTGGTTCCCGGCATCGGCGAGCTGATCGGCGGCAGCCAGCGTGAAGAGCGTCTGGACGTGCTGGAGCAGCGCATGGCCGAGATCGGCATGAGCACCGAGGGCTACGAGTGGTATCTGGAGCTGCGCAAGTACGGCACGGCCCAGCACGCGGGCTTTGGCCTGGGCTTCGAGCGCCTGGTGATGTACCTGACCGGCATTCCCAACATCCGCGACGTGCTGCCCTTCCCCCGCACCTGCGGCGGTTTCTGATCGCACCCGCCCACCCTTGACGCCCCTTGACCGGGCATGGAGAAAAACATGGAAGCTGAATTGTTCAAAACCATCGCCCACGTTGCCCCGCCGGAGCAGATTCCCGCAGGCAAGTGGCTGACCACCCTGAACGCCCTGCTGAAGCGGGATATGCAGGGCGGCATGGATTGGCTGAGCCAGTGCAAACAGGCCCTGATCAAGTGGAGCGACCGCCCCCAGATGGAGGGCACCGTGGCCGGGGCCTATCTGTGGGACGGCACCGGCGAAACCCGGCTATATCTGCTGTTTACGGACGGCCAGCGCCAGGGCGGCATGAAAAACCTGTACGCGGCGGTGTGCGCCCCCAGCGAGGGGCTGATCTGCCGCCCTTTGAGCCAGGAAGAGCACGATTTTGTGCGCCAGCTCATCCGTTTTGAGCTGACCGAGGGCTTCGTGATCCCCCGCATCATCTACGCCTATTCCGACGCAATTCCCCAGGACGTGTGGTTCTGGTGATATGGGCGGGTCGTCCGGCAAGCCCCCTTGCGGCTGCCCCTGCCGTATAGCACCGATCTGCACATTCCCCAAGAAACGATAACGATAAAGAAACCGGCAGCTGCGCGGAGAGAAACTCTCTCTGGCAGCTGCCGGTTTTGGGTTATCACGGGAAAAGCCGGGGGCTGAAGAAGGGCAAAGTCTTTCCCTTGAGATGCAAATCAATACTCACAGAACTTTATGACTTCTTGAATACTTCCCGAAAAAGAAAAGCCCCTGCGCTTGACCGCAGCCTTTCCGATAGCGTGTTATGCGTAAATCAAATCGGTTGAAACAATCTCCATAGCGGCGTTGCGGATGTTGTTCATCTTCTGTCGTTGCCTCACCGGAGCGCTTCCATACGCTGAGAAAGCCAGGCCGGCCGGCGGGTGGCCCGCACCGAGCGCACCCTGACCTGCCTCACCGGCCAGCAGCGGGATTTTCTGACTGTGTTTTATGGGGGCCGGCCCGGCGGGCGAACCTGCCGCAGAAAGCGGGTTGCCGGAACCAGACGAAGCGGCTATACTGGAAGAGCGAGGCCGCGATTATAAGCGGGATGAAAAGGGCCGCTTTGCCGGTAGCGGCGGTGGACATCGGAGTAAGCCCGCGGCCGGAAAAGGCTCGACAACCAAAGAGTTGCTGAGATTGCCGCAAGTGGCATCTAGTGCGGTAATTCAAAAGGTAGAAAAAAGAGAATATTCTTTACATTTAAGCCGCCAACAATATGATAAGCACTGTTCCGGTACTCGCCAATATGATGATTATGCAGAAAACAGAGCCGCCGCTGGTCGCGATCCGCAGAGCAGACTGAATATTTCTTTTTAAGAAGCACAGAAAGTCATTGAAGATTACAGCGGCACTGGTATAATCAGAATAAAGAGAGACGGCACAGCAGCAGACGTTGAATTTATAACATGCAAAACAACGCTTGGTGAATATTTTGAAAATGGTAAATAGTACGAAACGAAGCGCACCGCCATTCATCATGGAAAGAAAGGATTCCATATCGTTCCCGTAAAGGAGAATAGTTATGTTTGATACACGGAAGCTTCAAGGTGAAAATCGCGAGTTAAAAATCACACTTACAGATGGTATGTATATCATCGGAAAAATCATCAGCGTTGATGATGAGGAAGATAGCGAACTGGGAGAGCCGGGTATTACTGTTCTCACCCCGGAGGGAAATTTTGTCGGCCTTGGAGACAGCGAAATTCAGACAGTTAAACCCGTTGATTAAAACCACGATGCACCTGCACCGTGGTTTTTTCATGCCCATTTTCAGCACGATGCATCTGCACCGTGCATTTTATGCCCATGCGAAAGAAAATTACACAGCAAAGCGGCAATTCTGCCGAAAAGGAGCACCATGAACCCGGAATTTCGCGCCGACGGCGTGACCCTCATCGGGGTGCTCATCGCCAACGGCAAAGCGCAGGCAGTCACCGACACCAAACTGGGCCAACTGGCCATCCCTCGATGCCGGCACCATCCTGGCCGGCATGGTCAGCGGCCTGGCCTCCACCGGTCTGCACCAGGCGTTCAAGCCGCTGGTGGGTGACAACTAAGCCAGAATGCAGCAAAAGGCCCTCCCGCATGGGAGGGCCTTTTCTGTTGTTTCGCTGAAAACACGCACATTGCAAAAGTAGTCAAAAAGTAGTCAACACCCTAAATTTCGTACAAAAAGCAAAAGACGACAGTCGTTTTTCAACGCACTGCCGCCTTTATTCTGGTGCACTCTCAGGGACTCGAACCCTGGGCCCGCTGATTAAGAGTCAGCTGCTCTACCAACTGAGCTAAGAGTGCAGGTAAGCGAATCCGCTTGCGGAAATGCTCCC
>Ga0129314_1000601_pt1 | contig 35825 bp, 47 predicted proteins | sample O1111metagenome_FD_94431 | JGI IMG/M metagenome (GOLD analysis project Ga0129314, IMG submission 94431) | Orangutan individual fecal microbial communities from fecal samples from Wisconsin, USA - O1111 metagenome | ecosystem: Host-associated > Mammals > Digestive system > Large intestine > Fecal... | reverse complement strand
GATCGGGTGCTGGTGCCCGTCCGAAATGAAGGCCATAAGGAAATCGTTGAAATCGTAGAAAAGGAATACTTCGATGAGAGCTGTGCTCCCTTTCCGCTTGACCGCATGAAGCACATTATTCGGAAAGTCGAGGAAGGCGAAGGTGACACTGTGTATTGTCCCGTGCTGGAGCACGGCATTGACGATGCTGACTGCATGGAGATCTGCGATGTTGCTGATGACTTGCTCGACGAAAAGGTTATGGGCACCTTTGATCCCCCAGTCCAGTGGACGGAAGAACTGGCTGAGAAATGCCGCAACTGTGAGCATCGGTTCTGCTGAGAATACCAGCATTGTCAAAATGTGCTCATCGAATGGAAAGACCTCTGACACAGACCCAGATATACTATGCTCAACAGGAGTTGCAAACCCATGAAAGCAAAAGAACGGTTCGAGAAGATTATACAGATGATTGAGGCCGAGGCACGTAACCCGTATATTGATCCCCAGGAACTTGCAGACAAGGTTGCAATGCAGAACGGAGTTGCCTTTCGTGATCTGAATACGATCTTCAATTTCTTGACAGATATACATATTCGGGCCTATATCAAAGAGCGAAAGATGATGGCTGCGTATTCTTATCTGATTGGCTGGAACAAATTGCGAATTGATGGTGCTGTGGCGATTTCCGGCAAAGGAACGGCAAGCTCTTTCAATCGTGCGTTCAAGGACACGTTTGGCATCACTCCGAGCGAAGCTTTCCGAGATAAGGATGAAACTCGAATTGTGCCGCCACTTAGTTGGGGTGACATCTCCTGTGAAACCGAATATCCGCTTACTGCGGAAGAAGAGGTCGAGCAGATGAAAGACATGAATGTATTTGGCATCCCGAAGGAGCAGTACGAGCGAGCACTTGAGGCGACGGAACTGGCTGAATTCTATGGTTTCGAGCAGCAGGAAAGCAGCGTGGCCTTTGACTTGGCCACTGTGCTTGAACTGCCCTTGAAGGCAACCTTCCGCTTTGTCAGCGAATTGCTGGAGTTCGGAGAGGAATTGGACGAAGAGACTGGACTTTCCCATGACGAAGAGAACTTCCTGGCAGATACTCACGACCCGCTACTCCAATTCCTGTTCTTTAAGTGCAACCTTCATGTCTGCGCAGCGTATGAGACGATTGATCGATTGGGATTGCGGCCTGAAGACATCATGGCGAAAGATCCAGTTACACTTCACATTTATGCCAATACGCCGGATGTTCGCTTTGCCTTCCTTGAAAATGCAATGGCATACTATTACAGCCGTGCCGATGAGGATTACGATGAGGATAACCTTAATTCCTATATCGACATGATTTGCTCCGACATCCCCAAAGAGACAGCATTTGAGCGACTGATCCCCACCGGAGCTATAATAGATCCTCCAACAGATGCAGAACTTCGGATGGATTTGGAAGAGGATACATTCAATTATCCATTTGATGATATGGAACTTGAGGAATCTCGTTGGCGCGGACAACGCATTGACATTGAGGCTGATCCGGATAACTTGGCTTATGAAGAGGACGACAATTCTGGGTCTCTTGACTTTTGAATAATCCGTATGGCAGGTGCTTTCACGAGCACCTGCTTTTTTATAAAAAATTTTTGGAGACCCAGGAAACTCGTTGTCAAAAGCTGCGCACGGAATGGAAAGATTAAAAACTTGTCCTGCTCTATAATTCGAATTGTCAAGAGGACACCGCAAGGTGTAGGAGGGGTTGCGATTAAGAGTAGACCAGTACAGAAAATACTTGAGGAGGACAATCATGGAAAACTACGAGATTGAAAAAGACCTGTTGGAGGATCTGGAGAACGATCCCCTTCTGAACGGACTCTGTGAATGGCTGCGAGACAATCAGCCAAAGATGCAGATTCTCAATGTTCGTCGGTACTACGAGCTGCTGATTGCCAAAGCTGCATTCGATGATGTTCTGAAGAAAAACTGGGATAGCGATCCCTCTACCGTTGAACTGAACCCGGCGTTTGCCTGCGCTTCCCTGCGAGCTGAAGTTGACTCGTTTGAGGTGACAGACATCGAAGCGTTTTCTTTTCTCCTGTCACGAGCAGATAACTTCGAGGTTGTACCCCTGACGAATGGAAGGCTCCGTTTGGCTTTCATGTTCTACCGCATGATGAAGACTGTGGCATAAGGAGGATTTTAAGATGGAATTACTTTGCCGAGATTGCTTTCTGCTGTTTGATTTTTCTGAGCGAGATCAGGCTTTCTACAAAAAGAACGGATGGCCAAAACCAATCCGCTGCCCGCATTGCCAGCAACTCCACAAGGAAAAGCTAAAAGACCCATACTTCGGCTGGGAGAGCACCATGTCCCCAGGCTTTAGCCGGAGGCAGCGCCACACAAGAGTTCACTATGCCCCGCACGTTGTTGGCGGATTTAGATAAGGAGGCAGCAGGAATGGGTCTTGATCAGTTGATTGGATACTTAGGTGCAACATGGTTCATGTCTGCACGGGAGAAGGAAGAGCAGCGGCGTCAGGCAGCTGCGGCCAGCGCTATGGTGATAGCAGACATGAATCGTGAAACCGCTGTGTTGAAATATATCGCAGCACAAGGGTTTGATCGTGCAAGGCAGCGTAAGTTGGAGGCATTGGCCAGCAGCCCGGAGCAGGAAGACCAGGATGAAGTAACGAAGCTCCTTGGCCGGCCCTATTGCAAAACCGATGTGGCCATTGCAAGAGCAATCCGCGCTATCGCTGACAAAGAGGGCTGGCGTTATTATGATGAAGATATGCTTGTTTACGATCCGGAATACTGCCGGCTCAAAGGATGGCCGCCCCTAGATCAGGATGCCATTGATGCCGTCAAGAAACGGCGCGATCGAGAGTGTAGAAACGAAGTCCGCTGGCTTGGTTGGGTTGAGCGTAATCCCGGATGTTTTGATTTCGATGTTTCGCCCGAATACTACGATAACGAAGAAAAATTTGCCCTTGGCATTGATGCAGCCCATCGCAAGTGGTGTAAGAGTACCTTCAACGACTTTGGAGTGAAGCCGGGTAATTACAAAACAAAGTCGGCTTATGAAAGAGCACTGGAGGAAAGGAAGAAAGAATTGCTTGATTATCAGGAAGCTATGGATCTTCTCGGTATTACCCCGTGGATGGGGACAACAACCTTCTGTATGACAATCGACAGGTTGAAGGCAGAGGTAGGGTGCCGACCTGAAAAAGTGCCTCTTGAAATTTTCTTTTACCTTGCCTACCTTACCCATTGCATACCCTTTTGGGGTGGACCAATGCGTTCCTGGGAGTTGGAACATTTCCATGTTTTGCGTGTCTTGGCGCAGCAAAATGGTGTCGATCTCGATGAGGTGCTTGAAAAGGCAGAGAAAGGAATACTTCTTCCCAAAGGGGCTAAGCTGCTGAGTAACTACTATCTATCCAGGTATGTTCTTACAAGCGGCGGGGATGTCTATACGCTCCGCCCGTCTTCTTATTATTACAAGCAGTTTGGATTTACGATCGAGGATTTTGAAAAGCATTGCGGGAAAAATCCTGGCGACCACTTTGCGCCTCCGATAAAAGGTCTTCCTAAGTGATGCGAGCACCATGCCTGCTTGCGATTACTGTCACAAAATGATATATTTGAATTGAATAACGGAGCCGTCATGTGGTCAAGTCCGTATTATTGGACACTGCATTTGTTATGATGCGTACAGTACCCCGATAGCATTTGTGGAGAGGAGACTCTAATATGAGCAGGAATAATGGCGGTATCTTCGATTTCAACCACGATGGTGAGGTAAGTTCCAGTGAGCAGGCTTTTGGTTTGGGCGCAATTCTGAATGCCCTTGGGGAAACTGAGGCTGAAGTGGAAATAACCATCAGTATCGGCGAAGGTGAAGACTACGAAAGCATGGATCGTGATGAACTGGAGTCCTTGTTGGCGCAGTTGCACGAACAGCGGGAAGAACTGGCCAACGAAGAACCGGAGGATATCAGCAGCGACGAATACGACGAATGGGAAGAACGCTGCGAAGAGCTTGATGAAAAGATCGAGGAAATTGAGGATCTGCTGGATAATTGAATCAGCCCCGCAAACTGTATGCCCTGCTTCAGCGGCAACTAAGGGATGGGCAAGGAAAGCGGAAGCTACCGATGCTTGAATCGGTGCTTCCGCTTTTGCAGTAAAAAGAGACAGGAAAACACAGCGAGTTGAGGAGAATGGATATGGCTAAGAAAAAGACAGGCCGGCAATTCATCGAAAGCCACGAAGAGCGAATCGTATCCGAAGAATTCGATTGTGCAGTTAAAATCATCAAGAAACAGCCGATGAGAGGGAACGCCGCAAGATATTTTGACTTGCATGGGGAGACGCTGCGCCGCAGGAAGACCGTGGCGCTTGCCTACATGGATCAAATCAAGGCTCGTTATGCGGAAAAGCACAAGGATTTGGATGTTGTAAGCGAATGGGCACTCCATTGCAGCATTGCCACCCAAACGTATGAACAAACAGACCAATCAAACCACATAACGCTTGCCGCTGCAATCTGGATGCTTGATGAACTGAAGCATAGTGGTCGGTTGAAGGATGCTTTTCAGTTTTTCTATAAAGAGCCGGAAGCTCTTGAAACTTTTTACCTGCCAGACTTTTTCGATGCGTGGCATGATGACTCCGTAATACGCGGCATGATGCACCTGATCCGTCACCGGGATAATTGTGAAAAACCAAATCGACATTTCATAAATGAAATAACCGCAGCCCGCACAAAACCAATTGTTTCTGAGAATTCCGCATCAACTGATTCCGGGCAGGTTGCTGAGGCTGAGTTGGGACCACGAGAGCGCTTTAATGCTGTAATGGACATGATTCACCCTGAGATCAAGCAGAGGGCGATTCAGCGTTTCGAAAAGAAGCAGTGGGAATTCCTTGATGGCCTGTTCGCCTGCGGTGAGATCCTGGAGATTGAAGAGAGCAAGGCCGTTCTGGAAATTGAGAGACTATTAGAGGAAGGAAAGAGTCTTCAGAAGACACTCGATGAGGAACGAAAGAGAGCAGCGGGGATACCAATAAAGAACCGTTTTCCTGTCGCTGCACCTAACATGGCTACAATGCCGAGTTTTGATGGTGTGGCCACACCCAGCATCCCGGCATTTGCCTATGGGCCAGGTGCCAATGATACAATTTCGAGGCTAAGACGTATAGCGGATAAGGGCATGGCTTTCCAAGATAAAGCGGATGATCTCAGCCGCCAGCACGCAGATCTTCAATTCCTGTCACCGATTGCACCACTCTACGGGCGAAAGGCGCTGGAGAGAGACCTGCGTCCGGAAATTGTAGATCGGTTGCTCAGCTTTGAAGTCAATGATCCGTATGAAACCTGCTTCGCATTCCTTTGCCTCATTGAGGAGGGTGCTGATGCTGCATGGCTTTACAATACGAATCTCGCTGTGCTGTCAGCGGCGGCACGGAAATTGCCATGGGCGAATAATATTCATACACGCGAAGACTATGAGTGGGATGAAGATGACGAGGATGCCCCCGGTGATGAGGATGCGGACGAGGTTGATCTTGATGATGTGATCCCGTCAGCTCCTTTGGACTGGAACTCCAAGAAGGCTTTTCTTTATGAGCTGAAGTACAAGGATGATCTGGAGTTCTTCCCGGAGAAATCAGACCGCAAAGATTGGAAACTGAACATCCCCCAGATGGTCTACACACTTACCGGTCTGGTTATGCCTCGTACTGTCTCCGACTATGATGAACTGGCCAGTGAGTTCGTGGATGCAGGAATGGACCCCGCAGCGGCTTCTATTTTAGAGCTTTATCTTCAGCTGGCATCTGATGTTCAGTGTCCAAGTAAGGACTGGGAGGCATTTCTTCAGTCCAGTCGATTTCAGCGAATCAACGAGATATATGGCGAAGAGGAACCGGACGCTGAGGCAGATGCCGAAGACGATGCAGATGTCGATGTAGATGCACTGCGGGAGCAGATCCGGACCCTGAAAGAAAAGAACGACGAACTACGCCAAATGCTCTATACCGCAACAAAGGAAGCGGAGAATCAGAGAGATGCGGCTAAACGAGTCCTCGATGAAGCTGCAAACGAGCACCAAGAACTCCTCGACCTGCGTGAGTTGATCTACAATCAAGCAAATAGCCAGGATAAGAACGAGGTTGAGACTGAGGATCATAGCATTGGACTCCCGTACAACACCGTACAGCGAATTGTTGTCTTCGGTGGACATGACACATGGCTCAAGGCCATTAAGCCTCTTTTGCCCAATATAGTGTTCGTCAATAGGGAGCAGAATCCAAATGCTGAAATGATCCGCGCTGCCGATGTGGTTTGGATTCAAGCAAACGCATTGTCCCATAAGAATTACTATAAGATCATCAATATCGTTCGTACCTATCGCATCCCAGTCAGATACTTTGGCTATGCGAGCGCACGGAAATGTGCAGAACAGCTGGTTCGTGAAGATCTGAAGAGATGATTACCAGTATTAAAATAAACCTATTAGAATTTAGTATTAAACTCTGTTGATTTTGGGATGAATTTGCGTTAGACTATCTGTACCAAAATAAACGAGGGTTTATGCCGATACTGGAGGGCAGTCTATGCGATATGGGTATTGCCGGATCTCTAAGCCAAAGCAGAGTATTGAGCGCCAGATCCGAAATATAAAAGCGGCTTATCCGGATGCGGTCATTGTGGAAGAGGTGTTCACCCGGACACGGATGGATCGTAAAGAATGGCCAAAGCTTTTCAAGAAAGCTACTGCCGGCGATGAGATCGTATTTGACAGTGTTTCCCGAATGAGCGGCAATGCGGACGAAGGCTTTGCCGCCTACGAAGAACTGTTTCATCGTGGTGTCAGTCTGGTGTTTCTGAAGGAGCCTCATATCAACACGGAGACCTATAAAAAGGCTTTGGAGAACAATGTGGCGCTCACCGGCAGCAGCGTGGATTTGATTCTGGAGGGTGTCAACAGGTATCTCATGGAGCTGGCCAAGGAACAGATCCGGCTTGCTTTTGAGCAGTCCGAAAAAGAAGTCGAGGATCTTCATCAGCGCACGAGAGAGGGCATTGAAACTGCAAAACTTAACGGGAAGATGCCCGGACGCCGCCCAGATGCAGTTGTGGTGACGAAGAAAAGCATTGAGGCGAAGGCAGTTATCCGGAAGCATTCGAAGGATTTCAACGGCACCCTCGCTGATCCGGACGTTATGCGGTTGGCTGGCGTTTCGAGAAATGCCTATTATAAATACAAACGTGAATTGCGTATGTGCGAAAAGAAAGCGGAGGAAAAAGAAAATGGTTGATGAGTATAGTATTCTTGAGAGCGTTGTGGCTGCCCTAAAAGACGCGGGTTATGATGTGTATGCTCAGCTCTATGGATACTTAAAAACGGGTGATGATGCTTGTATCACCCGTCGTGGTGGCGCACGGGAAAAGATCAAGGCTATAAGCAAATCATCGCTTGCACAGTATGTGACTTCAATAGCACCGGACAATAATGGCAAAGGAGAATAAATCATGGCTTTGATTAACTGCCCCGAGTGCGGAAAAGAAATAAGCGATAAGTCAACTTGTTGTATCCATTGTGGGTATCCGCTGGCTGACAAGGAGATAGACGCTTCCACAACCAACAATGGTGATGCCCAGGCTATCCCGGTTAAGAAAAGGCATCAAGAGAAAAAGCCAAAGAGCAAAGCGTTGACCAAGATAATAATGGCAAAGGTGAATAAGGTCAATCCAACGCTTAGAGTCGGAATATCTGTTCTCCTAATCATTATTGCACTGGTGTGCTTGGTGCAGGGCAAGAATTCCCTAAATAATGATCGATACGATTTTTATAAAGAGCATTATGAAGACTGCATAGATGGATATGAGGAGAGCATGGATAAAGCTCGATCTTCTGGTTATCTATTCAAATCTTCTTATGAATCGATTGCCGAGGACTACGAAAGAATGGCTAAGGACGATTTGGCCAAGCTGAATGGGTATCGTGCCAAGGCAGCTGCCTTTTATCTATCCTTCGCAATTCTTGTTATGGCAGCCATTGTCTTTCTGCGAGGTGTTGATTTCAAAAAAGCAATTGCAGAGGTGTCTGCTGCGACAAAGAATGCTTTTTCAGATGATTTGACCGACCAGCCAGATATTTGTGCAGTCGCAGACACGAGCGATGAACCACCAGTTCAGAACGATGATGCTCCTCCCGATGAGGACACAGATAGTGTCGCACCGGATGCCGATCACGATAATAGAACGACTGTCATTGAAGAGAACCATGATGACAGCGGCGGCGTGAAAGCCCAGACAATAGCTGTTGAGACAGGTTCGCCGAAAAAACCCTTCCCAAAGAAATTGATTATCATTGCAAGTGCGGTTGTGGCGGTTTTGATTCTGCTAGCACTTGGCACAAGCATTTTCGATAAAGAATACTGCCAAGTCGAGGGTTGTGATCGTGAAGCCGCTGAGGACGAAAACTATTGCAACATTCACCTGTGTCTTTACGGGAACTGTTCAAATCGGTCAATCGATGGTGGGATGTACTGTTATTCCCACACCTGCAAGGCTGACGATTGTGATGAACGAATTGCAAGAGGACTTTATGGAGAAGACGAACCGGACTATTGTAGCGATCATCAACGTGAATATGATGCCGCCATCTCCACATCTAACCTCAAAATAACCAATAAGAAGATAAGCCACAATTCGTCCTATACCGTCTTTACTGCGACTATGACAAATGATGGAGCAGCAACGTATGAGTTTGTGACGGTGAAGGGATCTTTTGTTGACGAGGATGGAAAGGTGTGCGACACAGATTCTACATACGCCGTTGGAAGCGAGGGCTTGGCCCCCGGGGAGTCTACGACGTTCAGAATGTCGGTTCCCAAAGATCGTGACATAAAGAGCTGCAATGTCACCATAGTTGACTATGACATAGAAAAAGTGAATACCTCAATTATCTTTGAGTTCTGACACGGAAGGGACAGCTCCGCAATGTAACGGATGCTGCCCCTTTCGATTTTCAGTCCAATTAGGTTTGTTTAATCAGGCCATACTTATTGATAATGTACTCCATGTGTGTTTCCAACTCGAAGCGTGCATTATCTGGGATCTTCCCTTGAGTTAGAACAGATGGGATTTCCAGTTTAGAATAGCCCTCCTCATCGCGGTGCAATGTAATTTTTTGCTTCTTCAAGTCAAACGAATGGAGCGAATATCCTTCTGTTTGCCACGCCTCAGCTATGGTATTGCAGTTGTTCCGTGGATACCACCAGTTTTTTGATTTCCATGCCGATGCTGGCAAGGCTCTTCCGTCTATTTCTTCCACCTGTAAAAATGTAAGTGTTACCGATGCTGCGGTACAGTTGGCGAAATACTCTTTGAGCTTGTAGTGCTTCCAGTTGGGATCGATTTTCCGTTTTACCCTTGTCCCCTTTGGCGGGGCTTCGGCAACTCCCTCTAAAACACGCATGACATCAAAGGGGCGCAACGATCCAACATCCTCCATCGTCCTAACGATCTCGAACTCGTTCTGAGCGCAAATTTTATGGATGTAAGCAGAGTTTTTGATTGATGGAGGCCGGGAAAGATCTAATTGAACCGCTGTTCTCGATTGATCGTTCAGGATTGGCCGCCCGCAATAGTGGCAAATTCCACCTTGCCGCTGCCAGATGGCTTTGTATGGACCTGTGACATTCTGGATCTCCCGAGCATGAGTTCGGCTCTCTGTATAGTCTCGCTCGACAAAAGGATTTGCATTGGTTTTCACCTTGTTGTGCGTGATTAAAAGAGTATCCTCCAGCCTAATTACCCGGACGCTCTTATCGTCTGGCAGTGCGTAACAATGTCGGCCATCCGATTCCTTATACCAATACTTCGCCTTGAGTTTAGGGAGGGCGAGCCTCGGATGTTTTGCTATGGCGGCTTCCAAGAGGGCAGTTTGAACTGCAACATCTACTTTTTTGAATGCGGCCTCTGCATCGCTATACCGATGGTAGCCGGCCCAACCCTTCAACTTTTTATTGAGCGTATTGATTAAATCGCGCTGAGATTTTCGATTGCTCAGTATCGTTGTTCGGATATCAGCGATAAAACGATCGACAGCAGCATCGGATGGGTAGGAATACATCAGCCCATTCTTTCTTACATAGGTGCGGGATAGAAAGGTAAATCCGTCTTCGACAGCGCATACCCCCGTCTTCTCCTCGGATAGATGGAGACCACGTTCACTAAGAAAGGATCGTAATGAGGTAAGCACACACTGCGCATCGCTTTCAGATCGAACCGCAATCAGAATGTCGTCGGCGAATCGGATAAGATTGCCATTTGCAAAGTCCGAGGGTTCAGTCGTTCCATGCAGCCCTTGAAAAATGTGCTTCTGCAAACCATCCAAGACGAAGTTACCCAAGTATGGTGATAGATTTGAACCCTCCGAAATGCCCATATCCTCTGAAGGAAACAATTCCCCAGCGAATACTATACCTGCATTAAGAAACTCAGAGAGAACCCGCTTGTCCATAGGCACATTCTTCAGCAACCAGGAATGCTGGATATGCGCGTAGTATGCCTTAATGTCTCCACAAACAACGAACGCAGGGGCATTAGCCCCTTTCAGTGCTTCCAGAACATAGGCATGAGCGTCTTGCGTGGAGCGGCCCGGACGGAAAGCAAAGGATTTGCGCTCGGCGGTGGCCTCTGTCACCGGTATGAGAGAGTACCCATACAATACGTTCATAGCTCGATCGTAATATGTGGGTAGGCAGGGCCGTCGCTCTTTCCCGGTATTCTTCGCAATGAGCCGGATTTGCCGCAAGGGAGAAGCACGATAATCCTTCGATGTCAGAGACATGGCAGCTCTCATCATCTCACCGGATGTGCGCCATTTAACACCATCAACACCTGGACTGGAGGTTGAATTGACAACATGGCGAACAGCAAGGCACTTGATGTCCAAATCTCTGACGATCCGCTTCTGAAGATCTGTAATCTCTTTGGGATTACGGCGGAAGGCGGCGACCGTCAGCCGTTCCTGAAGCTGAGCAAGCTTTTCCTCAGCTGCCGTCCAGTCGATGCTTTCCCACAGTGTTCCCAGATACGCGTCAGAAAACTCGATGCTCACAGTTGTACCTCCATTGCGATTGGGCAGTGATCCGATCCGAGGATGGTATGTAAGTGCTCCACAGAACTGATGTTTGAAAGCAGTTCATCGTCGATAAGGAAATAATCAAGCCTCCATCCACGGTTTTGCTTCCGCTTGTTGAGACGATTACTCCACCAGGTATAGCTTCGCTCGTTTGGATGGAGATGGCGAAAGGCATCTGTGAAACCATACTCAATGAGTGTTTCCAAATTGGAGCGTTCGTCAGAGGCATAGCCTTGCTCAGCCCAGACTTGCCTCATGTTTTCCGGATAGATGTCAAGCTCTGTCCTGGCCACATTAAAGTCGCCGCAGATGATAACAGGTTTCTCTTCTTTAAGGGAACAAGTGAATTCACGAAAACCTTCATCCCATTGCATTCTGTATGCGTGGCGCTGAAGATTTTGCTGTGAATTTGGAACGTATGCGTTCACTACATATAGCCCCTCAAGTTCTGCAACAATAATTCGCCCTTCGGTGTCCTTGACTCCGTTGAAACCATACATCACGTTTAGCGGCTTGGATCGGCTCAGTATAGCGGTGCCAGCATACCCGTCTCGTTCACAATGGTTCCATAAGTGGAAATACCCATCAGCAATTTGGGGTTCCTGCTGTGTCCGGATTTCTTGCAGACACAGGATGTCTGGCTCCATGGCAAGCACGGGCTTCAGCACATCGTTCTTTAGCGATGAGAGAAGACCGTTCAAATTCCACGAGACGATTTTCATTTTCCATTCCTCCTCGTCGGATCATAATGAAAGTGGCCCGATACCGTCTGCTGCGGTATCGGGCCTGATGACTATTTGGACTGTGAATCTTCGGTGATTGCTCCCAGATGATCAAGAATGAAAGTTTGTGCATCGGCATTATACAGGACAACTGTAAAGCTACCTCGAACTGTCACGCGGTCTTCCGTGGACAACCCTATGTCGAGGCCCTGCTGAGAAGGTAGGCGTAACTTTTTGCCGTCTGCTTTGATTGCCTCCTGAAGGAACCCTTTCTCCAACAACCAGTTAGTGATCGCAGTAGTGGAGATCTTTTTCATCTTATCAGTGTCGATAATTGCGTTGATCTTCTCTACTAAGTCGCTAATGCTGACGGGAGATGCCGAAACATGAAAGGATTCCAACTGCTCCGGCGTGAGCAAAAAGCCCTGCTTCTTGGCTTTCTTCGCTGCCTGCACCTCGCCGCCGTTTTCGATGACACGGCGAAGTACATCGGCGGCATAGAAGAAGCACCGTGCAAGCCGCACATTGTTGAGCATCGTATCATCCGGCAATTCCTGGTCAGTCAATGGGTCGATACCGTTTGCCAGCTTATCAAGGTACATTCTGGCTCGCTCAAGCTTTTCGAGTTCAGTCATTCCGGTCGGCCTCCTGAGTATTTATGGGGCAAATCTTTGTTTTAAGAACTTTAGTCTCAAGATCGTATTTACACCAGTCGGATTCTATCAGCATGAATTCGAATTTCTCTCGTTCTGCCTGTGTCAGGGTTGCAAGGATCTTCTGCTCCTTATGCAGATCATGTATGATGTTGAATTTACCGCTTCCGGCCTTGTCCACAACCAGAGTGCCGTTACTAAACATCTTGGAAAGGAAAGGATACTCTCTAATCGCTTCTTTTGGGATGGTAGAGTTCACATGATAACGGCCAGGGACAAAACCGCGAGCTGGCGGGGTCGCGGTAACTGGTATCATCCAGTCACGGCCTGTCTTAAAGGCCGAGCGCAGTTTACCCCGACGAATCCATTGACGGACAGTGCCCTGATCCACTCCACAGCGGTTTGCGTATTCGGCGCAGGTCAGTACGGGGAACGGTACAGAGTAGAGTGTCTTGCTATAAGGGAAGATAGAAGGTTTGCTATTCTTTCCGCCTTTATCAAATAGACCAAGAAGCTTGTTAAGCGTATAGATCAGACGAATATGGCGAAGTTCAATGCTGATGGATTCTCTGGTAACTAAAATATCATAAAACATATTTTCATCCGTGATTGTCGGGAGACCATCACGCAAGATTTCGCGACGCAATTCCGTAAAGCAAATCAGGTGGTCGGCAAGAAGTGGATTATAGTATTCGCCTTCATCAATCTCGGAAACCAGAGTCTTACATATCTCTTCGATCGTGTAAATAGCATCTTGGGCATTTTTGCAGCGCACACCCGGAAACCAGGAGTCCATGAACTCTCGAACCTGTTGCCGCTCAGTACTGGTAAGTGGGCGATAACTGGGTTCATCCTTATCCGTTTCGCTATGCCAATAGGTTGCAAGGCCGCACCCGTATCGCTCCTTAATGATTTTTCTCAAGGCAGCAAGGGCTGCGGCATCTGCGGCTTCATACGATCTACTAGATCCTCTTCGTCAAACAGCAGTGCCTCCACAAGGGAGTAGGGCATATCGCCACGGTGGTACTCTTCACGCTTGCGCAGACGATCCTCTGCGCGATTCATTTCCTGCCATTCCTCATAAAGCGCATCATCAACGGGGACTTCTTGTACTTCGCCATAGTAATCGGTAATCTTAATGATTTTCATTTGTGTTCCTCCAAGTTGTTCAAGATGTTTCGGGTGGGTTGAAACAACCTGGAGGGCGGGCCTCTTGCCCGCATAGCGACCATCTTCATCGGCTATACTCCCAATTTTGGGCAGAAAAAAAGCCGGGCACCTGATTATAGGTGCTCGGCTTAAATCTCCCAGTATTGGCCGGAGACGGGATAAGAAAAGGCCCCTTGGATTCATCCAAGGGGCCATACGGTCTCCAGCATAACCTATTATAATGGCTCAGGCTCTACACTACAATTTCGTTTGCCTCCCAATTTATCTACCAATTTTCTATCAACATTTCTCTCAGCAGGCTCTCATTTCACCTCTCATTTGGCTCTCGCCGAAGCAAGAGGTGGTATTCTGTTCCTGATTGCGCCGCTTCTCTGCGATGATGAGATCAGGAATTACTACACACCACAGATTTGCGGCCAGCAAGCGGATGGCCGGCTTGATGTTGCGGTAATATGTAGCTGAAGAAATCCCTAACGAAAGGAAAGCGTCTTCATTCGTCTTGTTATAGGCATCAAAGAAGCGGGCACGCAGGATTTCGTAATAGCGCTCTCCTCGGGTAGAATCTTCTTTCACTAACAGCAAGGCATCTTCAAGGATTGCAAGGAGCTGCATGGAATGGCCCATTTCGGTCAGCCGCTCTGCGATCCGCTTGCAGTCCGTGTCGCGGTCATAATCGACAGCCAGATTGATGAAGTCAGAAACAGACTGACGCCTGCTCTCCTGGCAGAAATCCTCATACTCGTCAATGCCTCTGGCCGCACGGCGCAGTGTAGGGCTGTAGAGTTGAAGAAGCGCCAGCGTCTTGTCGAGTTCGTCATCAGTGACGTTGGCAGCAATATCAAACCGCTGAAGGTAGTTTTGGAATTTGCTCATGAATGGCTCCTTTCTCTTAGGGGCTAACAAAAGATGTTAAACGATCCCAAAATTTTGGCATAGGCTTTGGACTTGTTATGAAGAATTCGCTTCTCGCCATCTGCCTTAATCTTTATATCTTTCCGGTATTGGTAGATGGTCAGAACACCATCTACATTGACGAGGACAAGATCACCATCAACGATGGGGGCTTTGCGCTGACAGAACAACACACTGCCTGTGGAAATGCCGTGTTCGTGATAACGACTTCCCTCTGCAAAGGTGCAGAAACACCTTTCCCGGTCTAAATCTGAAAAGCCGGTGATTTCTATTGCGTCTGTACCAGCGGCCATCCGGACGGGGTGGTACATACAATTTGCAGCATTGAATTCAGACATTACATCTCCTCCTCGGGACTTTGCGCAGGGGTGGCTCCTGCACAGATGAGTTAAAACATTGAAAACCCAAAGCGCTCTTCAAATTGCATCTCGTCAATTGTGCAGTAAGTATCTTCTATCGTGTTTTCTTGCCGGAAATCTTTCAGTGCTTTATGCCTTGCGATGGTCTTGTCCAATAGCTCTTGACTTCCCCTCACCAGTTCCAAGCTGATCAAGGAGGCATCATGCACACTTTTGAATATAGCTCGGCGCTCATCGCTTAGGGGTAGATTGAGTAGTTCGGCATGATGATCGATTCTTTCGATGAGGTGTTCAATGATGGCCTCCATCTTTTTTCGATTGCCCAGTTTACTCTTACCACTGGCGATTTTCTTAATTGCGCGGATGTCGGCAATCACTTCTGCATCATTCTCCACGGCTTTTTCCAGCTCCCTGTGTTTGAAAATACTTGCTTGATATTCTTCGCGCTCGTCAGGCATCATAGAGTGCAGAGCATCCATGAACGGCGGGATGACAGTCTCCTGATCACGGTGCTCACAAGCAATGCAGTACATACTGTAAATCCGCAATATATCATGGGGATCAAGCGATGGGTTCTCTCGAAGGAACCCGATGAACACATATTGATCGGCAGGCCCCAACCAATCTGATTTATTCGGGTATCGGTCATTAGGGGCAAACAGGAAGTCACCAACCGCATCTAAGAGGGCAGGATCGACCGCTGCGATCTCGGTAATGAAGTTGGTCTGTGCAAACATCCGGAGAAAGGCATTGGCCTGATCGTCTTCTGAGGCACCGTTATCTTTGTAGAGCGTATAGAAAACAGAAATAAAATATTTTATAGTCTCCACTCCGCACCCAGAATAGTCACGGCAGCGAAGCCGCTTTCCTTCCCAGCTCTTGGCAACCTCAAGCATTTCCAGAATGAGCGGTGCGTGTTCCTCTTCGAAGCAATACCTTCTGTTAGGATCGTGGCCTTCCTTCAGCAGAGTTGTGTTCACATCCAGAGCTGTCGCAACCTCCCGGAACAGATCGCCGGCAGGACTTTTGCGCGTGTTCTGGCCAAGGATTCCACTCTTGGTGTATAGGTAGTCAATATAGTTCATATCAACCTTGCTCATGTTCGGGCCTCCTTGCTTGTCTGGATTTGGTTTCTGATGTTATTTTACTGCACATCAGGATATCTGTCAGGATGGCAAAGACACACAAATTTTTCAGTGATACATGACAGAGGGCATTTTGTACTCCACTTCACGGTGCGATGGAACCTTCAGCCCAGCGGTCAGCCCTGCAAAAGTAATGGCCTGTAAGCCAAATCGCCTACGAATGTCTTCCACGGTTTCTTCCAAACGAATGCGCCGGGTATGCTTGCTGAAGTCAGTCCAGAGATCCAATTGGATTGGTGTATCTGCCGGCACAAGGTCGATTGCGCTGATGGTCAGCGACCGGACATCGCACGTCCAATTATGGCGCTGGCAGAACAAGTCTGCACCGGCGCGGGAGATCTCCAAAAAGCTCTGCGTTGGGTACGGCAGCTTGCATTGATATTGCCGATGAGCCAAAGTGTTATCCCGGACAGCAATTCGAACGCCGGTTGCTGCCAGGTTGCTTTTTCGCAGCTTTAGACCAACTTCCTGGGACAGCTCCAAAAACACCTGGCGGACTTCATGCTCGGAGTTTAGGTCCTCTGTGCAGGTAATGCCGTGGCCTATGCTTTTGACTGGGGCCTCATATTCACAGGGCATAACGCGGGAGTTGTCCAAACCGTTGGCATAGGCCCACAGTTTATTCCCGTTGATGCCCAAGATGCGCTCCAAAAAAGTCCGGTCGGTTTTTGCGAGATCTCCAATGGTGCGGATGCCATATCTGCTCAATTTCTCCGTTGTTGCCCTTCCAACGTACAGTAATTCAGATGCCGGCAAGGGCCAGACCTGATCCTTGAAAGTATCTGGACGGATCTCGGTAACGGCATCCGGCTTCTTCATATCTGAACCGAGTTTAGCAAATACTTTATTGAAGCTGACACCGATGGATACCGTCAGGCCAACTTCCTCCTTGATCGTCTCACGGATCTCATTTGCAATTTCAACGGGACTGTGCTCTTTCAGGAGAGGTGAACCAGTCAGCGATATCCAGCTTTCGTCGATGCCGAAGGATTCCACCTCTGGAGAATATCGCAAATAGATCTCTCGCACTACCCTTGAATACTTCAAATATTGATCCATGTGGGGCGGGACAATGGTAAGCTGCGGGCACTTCTGCTTGGCGGCCCAGATTACTTCGCCGGTCTTTACGCCGCATTGTTTTGCCAACTGGTTCTTGGCCAGAACAATGCCGTGGCGTTCTGCTGTGCTGCCGCAAACGGCAATGTATTTGCCGCGAAGTTCCGGATGTAGCATACATTCGATGCTGGCATAGCAGTTGTTGAGATCGCTATGCAGGATCACTCTTTCCATAACGCACATCTCCCTATCACAAGAATTTAGAAAGTTTCCTGTTCTTTCTGGTAATTTCCTGTTGACAACGAAAATAAATGCGTTATAATGGGGTTAAAGTTTCCTGTACTTTCTCAAACTTTCCTGTACTTTCTACTAAAACAATAGCAGGAACAAAATCGCTTGTCAATAGAAAGTTTGAAGTGATTGCCTGCGGAAAGAGGTAAATGCTATGAAGACGACTGGAGAAAAAATCCGTGATCTGCGCTTGGGCCTCGGATGGAAGCAGTCCGAACTGGCGGAAAAAACCGGAATTACAATCAGATCTATCACCAACTACGAAACGGACGCTTCCAAGCCCCGTGGCCTCCAGCTACGAAAGATTTGCGAGGCGCTGAATGTAACTGAGGATTACCTTATGAATCCGGAAATCGATGATCCTAAATATGGCATGGAGACTGCTTCGTATGTGAACACCGTCCGGGAGCAGTACGGCAGAAAGGGTGCTATGGATATCAAGGAACTGCTGGAAGCAAACAAGGCAATGTTCGCAGGCGGCGATGTACCCCAGGAGGACAAAGAACTGTTCTTTCAGGCCGTAATGGAAGCGTATCTACACTGCAAGCAGGAGGCTCATGATCGCTTTACGCCGAAGAAGTTCAAATAATATCACCTCTGCTCCGGAAGATGATGCCGTATTGTACGGATTATTGGACTGGTGCTTTGTTATAATAAGCGTACAATCGGCGGTAGACTATTCTGAAGAGAGGTGAGTAATTTGCTGGCCGAAGTCATTAAGCGGGAAGCGAACCGCTTGAAAATGAAATATCAGACAACGGACCCTTTTGAGGTTTGCGATGCCATGAAAATCAGGGTGTCTCTGGTCCCTATGGGCAAAAACGAAGGGGCTTGTAAGGGCTTCTACATGACTAATTCCAGATGCAAGATTGCAACCATCAACAGTGATCTGCCCGTGCATATCCAGCGAATTATTTTGCCCCATGAGCTTGGGCATGGAGTCCTTCATGTGACACCAGCGCTTTGCACGTTCCATGAGACGACCTTACTCAACGAGAGCAATCGCTTGGAGTATGAGGCAAACATCTTTGCTGCGGAATAGATCGTTATTTTGAGGCCGCCTGCACTGCTGAATATCTGCTTGAGAACTATGATCAGGTAACGACAGAAGAGCAGGCTATGGAGCTTGGCTATGAAGTTCGCCGCAAGATGGACAAGTACGGATATAGCGAAGAAGATGCCATCGAAGAAGTCCTGACAGAGCACTCTGACAGCGATGAAGGCGATGAGCTGTGAAAAGGAGGACACGATGAATTTCCACGAAACACGCTATGGGGCCAGATTCTTTGATGGGCAGTTGCCCAAGCTGATCTCTGCCCTTGAAGGGATTGCGTCAGCATTGAAGAATCCGACACCTGTATATCAGCTGAAGCCGGATATTCCGGAAGACTTTCTGGCAGATCTGTATCATGGGAATTATGACCCCTCTTCTGACCGGAACACTGGAGAGCGGCGTGAATTGACGCAGGAGATCCTTGCCTGTCAGAGAAAGCTTCGCAATGATGTGTCGTCCGATACCTGGAACGCGATTGAGAGATATGTTTCCCTGCTCAATGGCAGGAATGTCTATGATCGCGAGCAGGCTTTTGCCGCAGGTTTCCGGTCTGCCATGACGATGCTTGTGGCAGGGTTCGGCCATCGTGTGAAGAACGAAACGGAGGGTTGAGAATTCTATGGCAAATTATGAGTGTGTGACCAGATCCAACTACTTCCGGGTGAAAGACCCGGAGGCGTTCCGCAAATTTATGTCCCGCGTCTATGGCAGCAACAAAGTAAACCTCTGGGAGCAAAAAGATAAAGAAGATCGCTTGGTCTTCGGCTTTGGCCTCTTTGGAGGGATCGGCGGCTATGCCTCTGAAGAAACTGCTGATGACGATGATCTTGAGGAATACACCGACTATGATGTTTTCCTCGATGGCCTCCAGAAGCACATCGCTGCGGATGACGCCATTATCATCGTGGAAGGCGGCAATGAAAGTCTGCGATATATCATTGGCAGTGCCGTCGTTGTTACACGGAATGCTATTGAGTATTTCGATGTTACGAATCTTGCCACAAGGCGTGCAGCGGAATTGCTGGAAAACCCGCAGTGGACGACGAAATGCAACTACTGATTGGAGGACAACTATGCCGGAATATAAAGTTCACCTGACATGGGAAGTCTACGGCTATGTGTGCGTAGAAGCCGCCTCAAAGGAAGCGGCGATCGAATACGCCCTTGGCCCGGACTGCCCTCTGCCGCAAGGCGACTATGTGGATGACTCTGTCAGAGTTGACGATGAGCTTGATGTGGAGGAGGTTTAAGGAATGGCGTTGGATTTGAATTATAAGCCGAATGTTTTGGTCGATACATCCACCCTCACGGAAGATGAGTGGTTGGCTTGGCGGCGTAAAGGTGTGGGCGGCAGCGATGTAGCTGCGGCCCTTGGTTTATCCCCTTACAAAACTGCACGGGAGCTGTACTTTGACAAAATCGGCGTGGAACCCGTCATTGATGGTCCGGATAAGTCTATCACCTTTGAGATCGGGCACCTGCTGGAGGATGTCGTAGCGCAGATCTTCGCCAAGAAGACCGGCTTTTCTGTCTTCCAGGATCAGAGGATGTACCAGCATCCGCTGTTCCCCTTTATGCTGGCCGATGTAGACCGGTTCATTCACCTGCCTGACGGGAAAATCGGCATCATGGAATGCAAAACCGCACACTATGATACCCAGTTTCTTTGGGCGAATGGTGCTGTTCCCCGGCACTATGAATTGCAGGTGCGGCATTACATGGCGGTCATGAACATCGATGTTGCCTACATCGCCTGCCTGTTCTCCAACAGCGAGAACGACTTCGTGTGGCGCAAGATTGAAAGGGATCTGGACGAGGAGGAGAACAACATCCTCCAGCTCCAGGACTTCTGGAACCGCTATGTGATCAACCGTGTGGAGCCTCCTCTGACGGAGAAACCGGACCTGGTTCTCTCTGCTCTGAGCCGCTACTTCGGCCCCGCAGACAAGAGCGCTCCGACCGTTACGGTTGGTGTGGAGTTCATCCCTGCTCTTGAGAATCTGTTGGCGATGAAGGCGCAGAAGAAGGACTTGGATGCGAAGGCCAGAGCACTGGACAGTCAGATCAAGCGTGCCTACGCTCCGATCGCTGAGCTGATGGGCACTGCCTGCAACGCTGTGTGCGAAAGCAACGGCGTGAAGTATCAAATCAGTTTTGATCCGTCTTATCGGGAAGGAATCCCGAAGGATAGTCTGTCTAAGCTCCGTGCCCAGCACCCGGAAGTGTACGAGGATTTCGTACAGACCACTGAGAGCCGCATTTTCAAGCTCAGCAAAATCAGCGCATGATTGGAGGTAATCCCAATGTCTCTTACCTACGTCTGCTCGCCGCTCTCTGCCCCTACGCGGGCAGAGATGCTGGCAAACGCAGCAAAGGCTACTACCTACATGGTACAGGCGGAGAAGGAGTTCGGTGATCGTGCTGTTGCTCCTCACGCCTATCTCCCGTACTTATTAGATGATAGTGTTCCCGAACAGCGGGCACTGGCATTAGATTTCGGCATGAAGCTTTTGGCGATGTGCTCTCGATTGATCGTCTTCGGAAGTCGGATCTCTTCCGGCATGGAAGGCGAAATCAGGATGGCGCAGAAGTTGGGTATCCCGATCTATTATCGGCCCAGTATCAAAGGTCTCCATGCTGTCGGGGAGGTGAATTGATGATATGTCGGTATGAACGAACCATCTACAAGTCCAACGAGGGATTCTGCATTTTTCTTTATGCAACGGATGATCAGACAGTCCCCATGGAAGCTCGCAGAAACAACTACTCAAAGAAGATCCATTTCAGTGCCATTGGCCACTACCTTCCGGAAACGGACTCGGTAGAGGTTGATCTAACCGGCAAATGGCAGCAGTCAAGTTATGGTGTCCAACTATCCGTCGAGAAGTGTGAACAGCGTCTTCCCACTGACAATAACGGAATCGCCGCATATCTCAGCTCAGGCTTCATCAAAGGGATTGGTCCAGAAACGGCAAAGGCAATCGTTGCCCGGTTCGGATCGAGGACATTCGATGTCATAGACAATGACCCGCAGCAGCTTCTTAGCATTAAAGGCATCAAGCAGGCCAAGCTCCAGAAGATTATCGCATCTTACGAGAAGACCAGGAAGCTGAGCGCACTGACGGCATTCCTCGCACCCTATGATGTTTCTGAGAAGAAGATCGAGAAGATCCAGGAGACATTCGGTGATGACAGTTTGAATGTTGTCAAGCGTGACCCATTCCAGCTTTGCCGTATCCGTGGGTTCGGTTTCCTAACCGTCGATGCCATCGCCAAGAAGACGAAGGTGAGCCTGAAAAACCCTCTGCGCTATGCAGGTGCCATCGGCTATGTGCTGGAGGAAGCACGAGGCTCCGGGCATCTCTACCTTTTGCGAGATAACCTGATTGAGCGGTGTCATGCACTGCTCAATGACGGATTTGAACAAGAGGTTGTTTCTGCTGCGGAGATCTCCAATGCGATGGTGAAGGAGCATCAGGACGGCAACATCTACGTCGAGCGTGAACGTGTCTATCTGACATTCGAGCGCACATGTGAAGTGCAGGCTGCCAAACGCCTGGTGTCGCTGCTCCTGTCTGATCCAATCCCTGCGATCCGCAACCTGGATCAGGAGATTAAGAAGACGGAGGCGAAGATTGGCCTGACTCTTGCTCCATCCCAAAGGAGCGCCGTAAAGCTCTGCATGGAAAACCGATGCTCCATTATTACCGGTGGACCGGGTGTGGGTAAAACCGCAACACTTCGGGCGATACTGGATATCTACCGACGATTGAATCCAGACCACGAGCTGCTTCTTGCGGCTCCGACCGGAAAGGCAAGCCGACGTATCACTGAGCAAACGGGATTACCGGCGTTTACGCTGCATTCGGCTATGGGCATCGTGACGGAAGAAGACATGGAAGAGAAATCGCCTGAGTTTCTGACAGCTGATTTCGTTGTGGTTGATGAGTATTCGATGGTTGATATGCGCATGACCTATGCGCTGTTCCAACGACTCAAGCCTGGAGTTCAGATTCTCTTTGTTGGAGATCCCGATCAGCTCCCTTCAGTGGGGCCGGGTAATGTGCTTCGGGAACTGCTGCGCAGCAATGTGGTTCCAACGGCAGTTCTGGATACTGTTTTTCGGCAGGCATCCAACAGCCGGATCTACCTTAATGCTCATGCAGTCAACAACAACGATACGCACCTGATCTACGGCGATGATTTTGCCCTCTATGAGGCGAAGGATGGCAACACGGCAGCGGCGTTGGTGATTAAAGCCTATCTCTCTGAAGTGAAGCGTAAGGGCATCGAAGGCGTCCAAATCCTGTCTCCATTCCGGAAACGGGGTGCAGTCGGTGCAGACCAGCTGAACAAGGAGATCCGCGACCTCATCAACCCTGCACGCAAAGGTGTCAACGAGCTGCGGCATGGCGCACGGGTATTCCGCGAAGGCGATCGTATCATCCAGACGAAGAACAATGACACCGTATCCAATGGTGATGTTGGAGTCATTGAACGTATCTATCAGGATGAAGACGGCGAAACCCTCGTGGATATCAGACTCTTTGACGGTCGAGCTGTCACATACACCGGTGATCTGATGGACGACGTGGACTGGTCATATTGCATTACCATCCATAAAAGTCAAGGGTCAGAGGTGCCGACAGCGATTATCCCCCTTCTCAAGGAGCACTACATCATGCTCCGGCGCAATCTGCTCTACACGGCTATATCCAGAGCAAAGGAAAAAGTGATCCTGATTGGTCAGCGGCAGGCTGTCTATATGGCCATTCACCGCAGCGATGTGGATAAACGCAACACGGTTTTTGCAGACCGCATCGTGGCGTATCTCAATCGGGAGACACAACGAAGAGCTTGTTAAACTGCGGATCAAGGGGGCATACGCCTCCTTGATCCATAATGAATGGAGGTTTATTTCAAATGACGGAAAACACTGTAAAAGCAATCCCCACGATCAATGCGGTAGATAACTTTAATCCCGCAGACTTCACCCGGCAGCTCCCCAATGAGGATGGCACAATGAGCCTGTATCTTGATGTTAAGTATCGGCTCCTCTGGTTCCGACTGCATCGGCCCAACGGCAAGATCGAGCCTGAGATCATCCATGTGGATGACAAGTCGGCAGTAGTCTGCTGTAAGCTCTATGCCGATCGCAACGATGCTCCGGATCAGTATTTGGCCAAGTCCAGCGCTCAGCGGTTTGTTACCCAGGAGCGCTTTGGTGACAGATACCTTGAAACGGCAGAAACCGCTGCTATGGGACGTGTGCTCGCAGCAGCAGGTTACGGAACGCAGTTCTGCGGCGCAGCGGATATGTTCGGCGAAGATGTGGTGGATGCGCCTATGGATCTCGGCGCTATGGAAGACAATTGTGGTGAGGTGACTTCGGCGGCCAGCCATGTCATGCACGAAACGAAGCAGTTCCCTGTGCAGCCGGTAGTCCCTGAAGTGCGCAGAAGCGAACCTGCCCCTACACCCGCACCTGCATCGGCTCCGCAGCAGAGTGCGCCCACTACGCTGGAGGATTATCTGAATTCCATGACACTGGAGGATGCCAAGAAGGTAAAGATTGATGTCGGATATAATCGCGGTAGCACACTGGGCGAGATCGCTATCCGTAAGCCCAGTGATCTGGAGTGGTATGTCAACAACTATTCCGGTCGCAATCTCGCTCTGAAGGCGGGCGCAATCCTGCTTGTCGATGCAGCGAAGAAGATGGCCAGCTGAGTATCAAGTTTGTCGGATGGGAGGTGATGCGAGATGGGTGTCAATGATAAGCTGCCATGCAGCATTCGTGATGTGGTTGAACTGCTCAATATCCAGGTTATCCGGGATACAGGCACTCAACTCCATTGCAGATGCCCATTTTGCGATGATAGAAAAGCACACCTGAATGTCAAACTTGATAAGGATGTCTTCCGCTGTAATCGTTGCGGTGAAGGCGGCGGGGTTTTGCACCTGTATGCCGTCAGTACGAATCTCAGCATGGCAGCGGCGTATGAAGAACTGTGCAGGCTCTTTGTGTCCGGTGAAGAGGTGCGGCGTCGAAAGCCAAACGACACGCCTCGGAAACAGGTTGTTGTAACTCCGGAAGCACCATTGGCATCATCAGCGGTTCGAGACAATACCTACAGAAACCTGTTGTCCCTCCTGTCCCTCGGTTCTGCCCACCGGGAGTCCCTGCTTGCTCGGGGACTCTCGGGCGAGGCCATTGACGAACTTGGGTATCGGACAACGCCTGCTGTACGGTACGGAAGGATCGTAGCTGAGTTGTTAGATCGTGGTTGTGAATTGGAAGGTGTCCCCGGCTTTTATCGGGATAAGGCAGATGGCAGTTGGAAGCTCGATATTCGGGCCTCCGGCATCATGGTTCCGGATCGGAACATTTCTGGCGAAATCGAAGCCATTCAGATCCGTCTGGATAACACCTACAATTCCAAGTTCAACAGCCTGACCAGTGTGGATAAGTATTACGGCGCAACAGCTTCTTGCTGTCCACACTTTGCCGGTAATGTGTGCTCGTTAGATACGATCTACCTGACAGAAGGCGTCATGAAGTCAGACATCGCTCAGTGGTTATCCAATGAGCTGGGCCAGCCCCGTCAATTCGTTGGTCTCACTGGCGTTGGAAACATCAATCAGTATCGCAGGATGCTGGTGGAACTGGCGCAGATGAACATCAACAGGATTGTTGTTGCCTTTGATATGGATGCTCGCTGTAACGAGAATGTGCGTAAGGCACGGGAGCGAGTCATTCAGGAAGGTTGCGATGCAGGTTTCAATATGGTGCCTATCAGTTGGAATGAAAGCTATAAGGGCATTGACGATCTGCTCTTGTCGTTCAAACAGGCAAAGAGATCCTAACAAACAGAATATGTGGAAAAGGTACGCCATTGCAAATGCAGTGGCGTACCGTATTTTGGAGGTCGCTATGGAAGCAAGAGACATTCTGAACTATCCCAGCGGGCTGTATGCAAGCGGCGATCTGATCATCCAGCGAAGAGTAGGCTGTGGTTTTCTGATTATGGAAGAAACCCACCACGGTTGGATCGAGCTGCGCCGTTACGATGAAAATGGCCTGCTGGCAGAGACTATGTACGAAAAGGCTTAGGGGGTTAAGAGATGAATACGAGAATTTATTACCTGTATCGTGATGCAGATAACTACAAGGTGGTCAACAGCTGCGTGATCTCTGGACAGATAACGCCAGAGCAGATCGCGTCCATCATGGACACGCTGGAAGACGGCGAATACTTCATCCCGCACATGGTCGGGCTTCCGGAGCAGAAGTTCGATACTTATGATCCTCAGTCTGACCACCCGTATTTCGAGTTGGGACCTGGTGGCTTTGAAAGCACAAAAGCCAAAGCTACAGTAGAATTGACGGTTGCCGAGTTGGTGGCCGCATTCACTACCCAGAAGGGAAAATGGCATTGCATTGAGCCGGAACGCGCTCTTGAACTGCTGAACATTTTGATCGATGACAGGGTGAATGAGGAAGGCTGTAAGGCTCGACCTGTCGTGGATCGGCTTGCAGAGCTTGGCTTATCCAAAACTGAATTGCTGGCGCTGAAGTTCTCAGAAAGCGATGTCAACGATGCTTTTGCGGAGGAGGACGACGATAATGTTTGAACTGTATTTCTCTGATCTCACCTCGGAAGCGCAGGTTCGTTTCCTTGCCGCCTGCGGCCTCAAGAGCGCCGCTGAGGGCAACTATGACGTGCTCCCGATCGTTTCCCTTCCTTTCGAAAACAACGATGAGGAGGGCGAATAAATGGGTTACAGAACGGACTTCATTCTTGAAGCATCTCCGGTAACGGAGGAACTGTTTGAGAAGATTGATGAAGCCCTTTTGAAACGAAATGGGTTCTTCTGTCTGCATGAGCGCAGCTTAGTTGCCAATAAAGGCAGATGGCAGGACGATGATGATACGTGGTTTGAGTATGAGGAAGATATGCTTGCCATATCAAAACTCTTCCCACAGGTTCGATTTGTCCTGTCAGGCTGCGGAGAGCGAAATGAAGACCAGTGGCGTCAAGTGTTCGTTGATGGGAGAACGCAGCGATGCGAGGGCATTACTGTGTTCCCACCATTCAAAGAAGGCAAGATTATTGACCCTGCTGCTCCGCCTGGACAAAGGCATCGCACTGAGGAGTTAGAACTGTCCGATGACCATATTGATCGACTGGACGAAATTGACAATGCGGTTTACCAGTGCATCCTCGTCCTGCTTGGCAAGACCGAGGAAGAGTTCCCCTGGGATATGCACTACATTGGAGAAGTGACCGATGGCATTGTTGACTTCTTGGTTGAGAAAGGACATCGGATCTACCGACCGGCGATTGTCACGGAACCTGACGGTACGCAGCACATTGAGGAATACGAGGTGAAGGAAAATGAAGGAAACGAAGCATGAGCGATTCTGTCGAGTCGTTGAAAAACGGATGGCAGAGATGATCGATTGTTTTGAGAAATTGGGGAACTGCTCTGCCAAGGTGTCTTATGAGTACACCGAAGAAGATCTTCAGCAGATCTACGAGGAACTGGACTATCAACTGACGCGGCTCAAGGAGCGTTTTGCAGGAAAACGTGTGTTCTCGCTTAACGCTTTTGAAGAAGACAAGCAGAAAAAATGAAAAAACGGAGAAAAAGGGGGTGATAGTTTACCCCTTTTTTTCTCCATATTTATGAAGGGACATATTACCCTTATCGAAACGCTGCTGAAAGGAGTGCTGACACATGGAACTGTTAACTCGGAAAGAAACTGCGAAGATCCTTGGGATTTCGCTCAAGACGCTGGATACCCTGCGTGAGGATAAACGGATCGGGTACTATCAGGCCCGTCCGGGCTGTAAAGTCATGTTTACGCAGGCCCACATCGACAAGTATCTGAAGAAGTCTGAGCGAGGTATGAAGTAATTGTGGGATGGTTTACAAACGCCAATTTGTTTGTGCAAAGCGGGCAGCCTTGTAATACAAGGTCTGCCCGCTTTTTGCGTCAGTATCATTTTTGCTCATTTTGGCTATGGCTAAGAAGCACAGTCAAGGCATCCTGCCGCGCACGCTCATCAGCGTTGCGTGATGCGTCAATGAGTTGAATTTCAAATGATGATAATGTGGAATTCTCAATTTCCTGCCTACCAAGCAGATAATCAACGGTGACACCAAAGATATCGGCCATCTGAATCAGCACTTCTGTGGAAGGTTGTCTGGCCCCTGTTTCGTATCGAGAATAGACAACTGAGGATACCCCCAATGCGCTCGCCACATCAGCTTGCGTCATATTTTTCCGGGTTCGTATATCCTTGATATTCACGGTCAGCACCCCCTTCCATCGGTCTATGTAAATCTTACTACCGATTTGGAAGGTCTTAAATTACCGTATTGGTAGACGGGAGCTTGACCGCATACCGAATCGGTAGTACCTTATACCACAGGGGTAAATGCTTGTGTCACTCCGCATGGACTCGGAATGTGGAGGTAATAGTGAACCTGAAAGAAATCCGTATTATGCGCAACCTGAAGGTACAGGAAGTATCCGATTTCCTGTGCTGCTTGCCTTCCGTCTATAGCCGGTATGAAACCGGTAAGCGGGAACCGTCAGTGGATGTGTTACTGAAACTATCCAGACTGTACGGTGTCTCCGTAGACTACCTGATCGGTAATGATGAGGTTGTTGACACAAGTTTAACTGATAATGAGGCAACTGTAATCAAGGCCATGCGTCAAGCTGACGAGAGAGCTTGGCAGGATGCACTCGCTTTGCTTGAGCTTCATAGAAACGAAAAATAAGATTTGGTAGAGGGATGCAGAGTGACACCCAGCTTTGCCCTCTCTATATCATGGGAGCACCGCATGAAATATGTGGTGCTCCTTTTTAGGTCGCAAGGCTGTTCGCATTCTTCTGATCCCTGCTTTTGCGGCCTTGATAAACAGAAAAAGTGCGATCTTGTTGCCTTTATTTTGCCGAAGTGGCGCTGCTATTTGCCCAAAGTTGCCGAATCGGCGGTAGAGGATGGCTTAATGTCGCATTACAATATAAGTAAAGTTGTACCTCAAGCAGCGGAGGCGAAACAGTGCGAGGTTAAGATGGAAAAGACACTATACGATTATTACTCCAATGTGACTGCTAAGCCCGTTGATTGGCTCTGGTATCCCTACATTCCGGTTGGAAAGCTGACGGTTATCCAGGGCGATCCAGGCGAAGGCAAATCAACCTTTGTTCTAAGTCTGATATCGCTCCTAACAAATGGTTTGCCCATGCCTGACGGCTACGAAATTTCGCATCCCCATGTTGCCATTTATCAATGTGCTGAAGATGGCATGGCAGACACAATCAAACCCCGGCTTGAGCAGGCCGGAGCAAACTGCGATAAAGTAGCTTATATTGTTGACAACGATATTGCGCTGACTCTGGAGGATGGCAGGATTGAAGCTGCGATCGAAGCAACAGGGGCCAGCGTCTTTATTATTGATCCAATCCAGGCGTTTATTCCACCAGAATACGATATGCAGAGTGCAACAAAAATGCGCTCCGTGCTCAGGCGTCTTGCTTCTACCGCTGAGAAGCACTGCTGCGCAGTAATTCTAATCGGACACATGAATAAAGGTAGTGGCGCGAAGACACTTTATCGTGGCTTAGGCTCCATTGATATTGCCGCCATTGCAAGAAGCGTGCTTATGGTTTCTCGGGATGAAAAACGCCCCGGCATCCGATATATGTACCCGATTAAATCCAGCCTTGCACCAGAGGGGCCTGCAATCGCATTTTCCTTTAAGCCTGGTGGTGGGCTTGAGTGGCATGGCCGATACGAGATCAATACGGCAGAGTTAATCGACAGTGTGACCATCAAGACATCAAAACGGGACAAAGCCCGCGCAAAGTTAATTCAGCTCTTAGAGCGAGAGGACAAGCCGGCAAAAGAAGTCTATGCGTGTTTGGCGGGAATAGGAATTGGAAGTAGGACCGTGGAAAAGGCGAAGAAAGAATTGCAAATAATGACATATCGACAAGGTGGCTGCTGGTATTGGAAACTTCCCATAGGGAACGAAAGGGCGGAGAGTAAACGATGAAAAATTTGGATTGGAAAGTCATCTATTATGACATCAATGGGCGAAAGATTGACACCTATAACGTCTTCAAGCATAGCAGTTTTGCGTCCGAAGTCGATATGGAACTCAATATGTGTGAGACCAAGGAAGAATTCGCCGAAAAACTGCGGAAATCTCTGCAATATTACTTCTGGACAAAGTGTGAGTGGGAAATCCTTATAAGCCCTTGGGCGGGTGGACGTGCTGATGAGGCGATCAAGGTGGATGTTTATTGGCAGGTAATGAACAACTGGCAGTTGTTCTTGGATTATGTTTGGAGCGCGAAGACTAATGGGAAGAAACAAAATGAACGGAGAACTAAGACAGGCAGCAGAAAGGATTGTTGAACTTAAAAATATAGCTTACACCAATTGCAAGGCTGAATTGACATATATCATCGAAGGTGGAATTAGAGATGTGGGCCGGATCGAAGCCCTATTCGATGAGATAACCAACTTCCATGATGACAACGACTTCATGGAACTGTTCTGGACCCTAATCAGCTATGTCGAAAAATTCGACCGAGAGATCAGCGAGTTTTATCGCAGATTGGAGGAACTGCTGCATGAAGGATTGCAATGAGGAAATCCGCTATAAGGTTGGCTGTTATGTAAAGCGAGCAAAACTGAACCTGCGCAACGGCGACGATGTGAAGGCATACCATCGAGGTTTCTTTGAAAAGAAGTTTTGTGGTCTTTCAGATTGCACCCTTGTTGGTGTCTATATTGACATTACAGGAAGCAAAGAGATATCCAAACGACCCGAGATGCTGAGGCTTCTGCGAGATTGCGCTGCCGGAAAGGTAAATCTCATTGTTTCCGAAACAAAGGGATATCTAGCTGCAAATATGAAAGAGTTCTGTTATTGGCTGAACTATGTTTTCAGCATGGGAACTCGTGTTGATATTATCTGCTATGATGCAAAATTTCCAATTAACACAATTATGAATGTTGAGCAGCAGCGCGAGGCGCTTGTCCAAATGGCCGAAGACTACATATACCTTAATCCTCCTGAGCACCAGAGATGGGTAAGAGACGTGGTTTCAGCAATGGCAAATCTGGGAGAGGACGATTGAGAATATGTCTGAAGATCAGAAAAAGAAGAATGAACAAGAAGGAAACGCAACGGAAGCACCTCGCAGACCGGCGTGGCGACCGCAGGATGCAGATCGTGAGGCTTATCGGTACGAAACAAAGCGAAGAATCCAACACTATTCGGTGCCTCCCCAGACGATATTTAGGCCGGCAAAACCTGTACCAACAATACGCGATGACTCATACAAACGGGTTGCAGTCTATGCTCGTGTCAGCACCAAAAGTAAAGAGCAGGTCTCCTCTATTGAAAACCAGACAAAATACTATACGGAAAAGATCGCCAAGACACCGAACTGGGAATTGGCTGAGATTTACAGTGACGAGGGAAAGTCCGGTACTTCAAAAAAGTGGCGTCCGCAGTTCAAGAAAATGCTTGAGGATGCTGCGAACAACAATTTTGACCTTATTGTTTGTGCCAGCGTCTCCCGCTTTGCTCGAAGAATTACTACGCTGATCGAGGAAGTCCGTTTGCTCTCCACCACAAATCCTTCCCATCCGGTAGGTGTTTACTTTGAAACTGAAGACCTCTATACCTTAGATCCTAATATTCGCGAGAGACTTCACATGCAGGGCCTGTTTGCCGAGTGGGAATCTGGTAACAAGAGCCGACGAATGATCCTTTCGTATGATCAGAGGATTTGCACTGGTCAGTTTCCCTTGTCTGACTTGCTGGGATTGCGCCACACTCTTGAGGGCGGTTTTGTCATTGAAGAGAATGAAGCAATTACTGTAAAGTATATCTTTCTTGGCACGCTTTGTGGTAAGACTGCCGAAGAGATTGCTGATGTTTTAACTGAGAAGCAGCGGCCTACGTTGCGTGGAAGAACGGAATGGACCCCTCAAATGGTTAAGGCAATTATGGAGAATGAACGCAGGTGGGGCGATCTGGAGGTCCGCAAGAGAGTCGTAATTGATTATACAGAAAAGACTACGGCAAAGAATGATGGCATCCGGGGAGGCGCGTTTGTCCCCGGATATCACAAGGGCATTGTAACCCCCGAAATTGCCAGAGCCGCACACATGATGAGAGCCAGTAGATATAAATTCGGCAGCGTACCGGATGTCTATGTAATTGACGAAGGAGCGCTGAAGGGCTTTGTCAGCATTTCTCCAACTTGGCGCGGCATTGATAATCAGGCGTTTCAGGACATTTCGCGGCAAGTATATGAGGAGGAAGAATTTGAAGCCCTCCAGCATGAGGCGAATGTTCTCCATGGAAAAGAGCACAGCAATGTGATTTCCATGAGCCTGAATGAGTATAGGGTTGCTCCTGGCGTAATGTTTATGTCTCGAAGTGATCCGCAGCTTACATTCTCCAGTAAAGCGTTGCGGCTAAATAAGGTTTGCAGGGAGCGTCTGGGCCAGCAGCGCTACGTTGAGTTCCTTTATCACCCCATACTTGAGGTGATTGCGGTTAGAAGCTGCTATGCTACTAATCCTAATGCTGTTCTTTGGGATGATTCCAAAAGCGCTCTCCAACTCTGTTCCTCCGCTTTCTCTGGAGCAGTCTACGATAAGCTGGACTGGATGAAGCAGTACAAGTTCCGCTTCCGGGGTGTTACCAGAGTACGTGGGGGTGAACGCATTATATTCTTTTTCTTGGATGAGCCACAAATCCTGGTTGGCAAGGCTAAGGATAAGATTGATGCTATGGACGCAACTGGTTCGACTACGAAATTCATCCCATATAAAGAAAGTGATCGTGCTGAAGAAGATCAGGCTGCTATTTCTGCGATAGCTTATCCTGAACTGTGGCGTGAAAAGTTCGGTGTCAGTTATGAAATCAAGCAGAAACGCAACGGAGTTCTTGATGCAGTCTCTGTTCAGGACATCAGCAACCGGGGCAGAAAGGTGATCAACCCCTTTATTGGTGTCATCCCTTCTCAAGAGGAACTTGAGGCCGAAGTGGAACAGCTCTATGCGTCTATGTAATAGGAGGAGATCATGGATAACGAACAAATTACATTTGCTAGGGCGCAAGAGGGCGGTGGCATCAATGATGCTATGGAGGGCTATACCCCAAAAGAGCAAGAGTTGATCCGACAGCTTGTTCAAGAGCGGTTGGGAAAAAAGAATGCAATTGAGTTTGAGTCTTTGGATGACTATGTTGTTCCACCCAAGATGTTCTTCTCTATGATAAAAAAGCCCGCTGTCAGCATTCGTGCCAACAGATTGGAATTCAGTATGTCTTCTATTCGACTGTTTGAAGGCGTACAGCATATTCTTCCTATGCTAAGTGATCGGAAAAAACGCATGGTTGTTGCGATCTGTGCGGAGGAGGAATTATCATCGGTCGAATGGGCACGATTGAAGAAGGATAAATGGGTTAATCGTTCGATATCATGCCCTGAATATGTTCAGAACATCTATCAGATGATGGGCTGGAATTCAAATTGCCGTTATAAAGTTTATGGGCACCTTGCCAACTCAGAACGAGGGCTGGTTTTAGTGTTTGACCTTACATCTGCCGTCATGTTTGATCCGCTTCCGGAGGAGTATTTTGACAAGCGCTCAGGAAAGATGAAAAAGAGAATCAACAAATACTACCCTGACGAGATTCGCATGAAATTGGGTAGAAGTTATTCTGATTACGAGGCCACACAAAGAAGGAGCGGTTTCGAATCCTTGTCTGGATATATGGATACAAGCGGTACTGCGGTGCCTGCAACGGTCTCAGAAGAGGTCGCGGCATCAATAAGTATTCAGGAGCAGGAAAAGAAACGAGAAGCTATATTGGGGACGATAATCGGAACCGGAGGAGATGACAATGGAGAAGCAGAAGGTTGAAGAAAAGAATTCTGGCATTGAATTGTCCTTGCAGGGTGCCAGAAATTGCATCAGCATTGGGAAAGGCGTAATACGAGCGCTGGGAAAGCCATCTCACATCTCGTTAAAGATTTCTGATACTCATGACTCGATTAGTGTGTTCCCGTGTGATGAGGATGATGTTATGTCATTCAGAGTGCCGGCCAAGCTGTTTATAGACCATCGGTGTGTCATGAGGATTAACAGCAAGCAGTTCGTTCAAGGCATTATGAACACTAACGACTTGGATTCCACGCGAACCTATATTTTGTCTGGGAACTATATACAAAGCCAGAATGTCGCTGTGTTTTCACTCGTTGAAGGCGTTGTATTGAGAAACAAAGAAAGCAGAGCGGCAGTAACGTGAAAAGGAAGGACTTCGGATCAACACCATCGTTGGAGACGGTTGTAAGAGAGCACGGGTATTTTCTAACGGTTGCAGATATGTCCGCGCTATTGAAGGTGTCTCGCTTCGTGATTGACCGGATGCTTAAAACCGGACAGTTGCCAGCTGCTAAGATAGGCGGCCAATACCGCGTAAAAACAGATGACTTTATCGGATAGTGGGCACAGCTGGTAAAACAGGAACAGCGGAACTTGCTGCTAAGTTGCCAGAAGAAGTGGCCATGAATTTCACAACCAGTCAGTGATGATTGAGAGAATATGCAAAACGGGCGGGCCTGTATTCATTCGGGGCTTGCCCGTTTTTGCCGTGTTTTCAGCAGTTTAGTTCCACCACTTTTCCCACCGCAAAAGGGCTTTCCACCACTTTTCCCACCTCAAAAATTGTGCCTATATTTCAGCGGACCACAATATATTGTGGTCCGTTTCCTCAGAAAACAGACTCCTCAGATTTAGGTATTTGAACAATAAACAAAGAAAACCCCGGAAAACCGAAGTTTTCCGGGGTAAATAAGAACTTTTTTAGCGCTTGGAGAACTGGGGAGCGCGACGGGCGGCCTTCAGACCGTACTTCTTGCGCTCCTTCATACGAGGATCGCGGGTCAGGAAGCCGGCCTTCTTCAGGATGGCGCGGTACTCGGGGTTCACCAGCAGCAGAGCGCGGCTGATGCCGTGGCGCAGGGCGCCGGCCTGGCCGGACACACCGCCGCCCTCGACGGTGGCAACGATGTCCACCTTGCCCAGGGTGTTGGTAGCGTTCAGGGGCTGACGGACCACCATCTTCAGAGTCTCCAGACCGAAGTACTCGTCGATGTCGCGGCCGTTGATGGTGATGGAGCCGGTGCCGTTCTCAAACAGATGCACGCGGGCCACGGAGGACTTGCGGCGGCCAGTGCCGTACTTGTAGGGGTTCTTGGACTGATACATTCTCTTTTTCCTCCTTACTTGACCAGCTCGGGCTTCTGAGCGGCATGATCATGCTGCTCGCCGGCATAGATGTGCAGACGCTTCAGAGAGTCCTTGGTGACGATGTTGCGGGGCATCATGCCGCGGACGGCCACGCGCATGGCCAGCTCGGGCTTGTCCTGCATCAGGATGCGGTACTTGGTCTCCTTCAGACCGCCCACCCAGCCGGAGTGGGTGCGATAGTACTTCTGCTCCATCTTGTTGCCGGTCAGGACGGCCTTGCCGGCGTTGATGACGATGACGTTGTCGCCGCAGTCGGCATGGGGGGTATAGGTGACTTTGCCCTTACCGCGCAGCAGGTCGGCCACGATGACGGCGGTCTTGCCCAGGGGCTTGCCGGCGGCGTCAACGACGTACCACTTGCGCTCGATGTTGGCCTTGTTTGCCATGAAAGTGGACATGGTTTTCTTCCTCCAATTTATAATAATGTATGCTTTACATTTCCGTGTGCCCTTGCTAAAATCGGGACAGAGAAAGCGCACTGAACGCGCAAGCATATTTATAGCATAGCGCGGCGTGATTGTCAACATCAATTTCATTTACGGCAATAACATCTGATGTTTTCTTTGATTATCTCTCGTTTTCTCTCGTTATCTCAAAACGCAAATTCATTTTTACGGGGAGGAACACCGTATGCAGCATATATTAGGGCTTGTCCGCCGCTGCGTGGAGGACTACAACATGATCGAGGCGGGGGAGACGGTGGCGGTAGGCGTATCCGGCGGCAAGGACAGCCTGCTGACGCTGACGGCGCTGGCACGTCTGCGGACGTTTTACCCCAAGCCCTTTCAGGTGCAGGCCATCACGCTGGAGACGGGGATGCCGGGCATGGACTTTACACCCATCGCCGACTACTGCGCGGCGCTGGATGTGCCGTACATCCGCATCGCCGTGCCGGTGTACGACATCGTGTTTCAGGAGCGGCAGGAGAAAAACCCCTGCTCCCTGTGCGCCAAGCTGCGGCG
>Ga0129314_1000599_pt1 | contig 35867 bp, 44 predicted proteins | sample O1111metagenome_FD_94431 | JGI IMG/M metagenome (GOLD analysis project Ga0129314, IMG submission 94431) | Orangutan individual fecal microbial communities from fecal samples from Wisconsin, USA - O1111 metagenome | ecosystem: Host-associated > Mammals > Digestive system > Large intestine > Fecal... | reverse complement strand
TGTCGCAGCAAGTCTATGAAATGATGGATGGTGGAAAGAAAGTCTTTCCCAATGAAGGAGTTAACGAACTTCAAAATTATATTGAAAAGATCAAGCACAGTGTTGTGTTCACAAAGGCCGAACTTGAAGCAGTGTATGATTGTGATGGTATCAACAAGACAATCTTCCCAACGATTAGTGATTTGAAGGAAGCGCTTGTAGGATACACGACCTTAGATGGTGTAATAGTAATCCAAGATGAACCAATAGAGTATCAAATTCCGCCTGAATTACTCGACAAGGTCAATAGTCATTATGATGGAAAGGATTTATTGGAGGCGATTGGTGGAATGCTCCATCAAAAATACCCAGACGAAGAATATAGAAAACAACGTTGCATAGATATATATGGAAAATTGATATAGAAGCCTAAGACATAGGACAAGGAATTAGAAAAAGGCTGACGAAGGAATCCAAAGGGCGAGCGGAAAGCCCGTTGGTCCGGCGAAATCAGCGATAAGGCCTAAAACTGAGAGGAGGACGAGAAGATGGACGAACTATTCAATCCACAGTCATCCTCTGTCCAGTCTTCCCGTATCCTTTATACGCCATCGTCATTTGCTCGTACATCTCTTCTACATCTGCAAGAAGTAGGTTCGCTGCAGGCAATCCATCCACATACATCTACCCGAACTGACTTGGTTTCCTTTTTGTGTTTTGTAGTTCTATCTGGAAAAGGCAGTCTAAAATACGAAGGTGTGGATTATGAACTGGGAGCAGGAGAATGTGTGTTCATTGACTGCCGAAAAGCCTATAGCCATTCTACCTCGGATGACCTTTGGTCGCTCCAATGGTGTCACTTCTATGCACCATCTCTTCCAGCCGTATATGAAAAGTATAAAGAGCGAGGTGGATGCCCTGTATTCCACCCGGCGGATATAAAACCATTCACTACGCTCCTTACGGACATCTACGATCTGGCATCTTCGTCTGATTACATACGAGATATGCGAATCAATGAGAAGCTGGGGACTTTGCTCACATTGCTGATGGAGCAGTCCTGGCATCCGGAGAGTGTGACGATATCTCGGAAGCGATTGGAACTGGCAGCCGTGAAGGAATATTTGGATGAGCATTATACAGAAAGAATCACACTGGATGATCTGGCAGAACGCTTCTTCATTAACAAGTTCTACTTATCCAAAATTTTTAGGGAAACATACGGAACAACGGTCAATAGCTATCTGATCTCAAAGCGGATCACAAGGGCCAAACAGTTACTTCGATTTACGGACATGACTGTGGATGAAATCGGTGCGGCAGTAGGAATGGCGGATGCAAACTACTTCAGTCGGATGTTCCGAAAAGTAGAAGGTAGCAGTCCAAGGGAGTACAGAAAGCAATGGTAGACAAGCCGGAAATAATAGAAATACAACGATTTGAAGACTTCCGGGGATGGCTGTCTGTGTCAGCAGAGAAATTCCATGTGGTTCAGATCAACCAAGGATTCAGCAAAAAAGCTGGAACGCTGCGTGGACTACACTTCCAAGAGGGTGAACACGCGCAGGCAAAGCTGGTATCCTGTCTGCATGGTTCAATCTTCAATGTTGCCGTGGATATCAGACCGGGAGATACTTTTGGATATGCTTACGGCGAGATACTCTCTTTTGAAAATCAGAAACAGATGTTGATTCCTCGTGGATTTGCCCATGGCTACCTGACACTGGAAGATGACACCCTGATGCAGTGGTGTGTAGATAATGACTTTTATGGAGCTGCGGCTAAAGCCGTGAGGTATGATTCAGAGTTCATCTGGCAGACTGATCCGTGGCCGAAAGGTGAGTATATTCTATCAGATAAAGATAGAAATGCGATGTTCCTCAAAAAATTTCTGAAAATGAAGGATGATAAATAAAATGAATTCATTCTGTTTAGGATAATCAGCCATGTGCTCACATGGCTGCGCTGCTCAGATGTGCTGCCTCTTCGTGGCGAGCAGCAGGCAACGAGATCCTATCTCGGCTAAAGCATGATTTTTGCAGTGAAAGGAGATTCAAGCAAGAGCCATTCTTATAAAAGAATGGCATAGCAGAATGATCTAAAACCCAATGAACGACTTCGGCCCGAAGCGCCCGATGCCGGAAGATGCACTGTGTGAATCGACTGACACCGTAAAAGCGAAGCGCGGCCGACCGAAGAAGAAACCCGGATATGACAGAGCTGAGGTTATTGACGAACTGTTGGTGAGAACTGTCGAGCTCTTTGGTACACCCTTTGATGATCGGGAAGAACGTCCAGAAGATGCTCCCACCATTGTGTCTGTGGCGGATGCCTTGCAGATAACTCCCATCAAGGTTCGCAAGATGCTGATTACAGCCGAATATTATAGCACAGCAATGAGTCGAAGAATTCAGGCTCTGCAAGATAAAGGCTATAGCATCCAGGAAATCATGGAGGAGACTGGGCTGGGAAAGGCATCTGTGAATGGATACCTGCCATACACAAAAGGTGCCTACAAGCTGGACAGTCCAACTCTCTACGCAGAGCAGGGGAGGCTGTTTCGTGTCAGAAAAGCCGCCTGTGAGAGTTTGTGGGAGTACATGGAAACTGAGAATGCCGAGATGTACTTGTGGAAAGCAATTGAAGTTTTCTCTAAGTATCCGTTTGCTACAGAAAAAGGGTTGCCGTTGAAGTACACCGTGAGAGGCGGAGAAATCTTTTTCAATCGAAAAGAGAAGAGTGTGACCAAGGCGACTGTGATGAAAGCATTCCATCAGGCGAGGCAGATTCAAGCGGAAAAAGGTTTTGTCAATGGGCCAAAGGAACTGGGGACTTTTGGCGCAAGTTATCTTTACCCAGTATTTCTTCGGATTGGCGTGTGCAAGAAAAGTCCTAACAAAAAATAAAAAAATGGAAATTAAGGGTCAATTGGGCTTTAGAATATAAAATTGGATTAAAAAGAAAATTCGTCGAAAGTCTTGACAGCTCTTGAGTGAGAAAGATTTGGAAAGATTTTTTGAACTATAGATTGGATTAACAAGAAAATGAAGGAGATATAAAAATGAATAAGGATGAAAAGCTGGTGGTGCGAACCAAAAAGAATGACACACTTGGAAACTACATTCAGGAATGCCGACAGCAGTGTGGTTGGACACAGGAAGAACTGGGATGGCGTACTGGAATCACGAGGGAACATGTAGGTCGCATTGAGAGGGGCAAGTGTATCCCTTCGGTCCAAACGCTATATGATTTGGAAAAGGCCTTGAATCTTCCTGAGTGCGCTCTTGTAAAAAGAGTAAATGGGCAAGCGGGGGCGGACGTTTCACAGAAGTCAGAGGAGAAGGAACAGGTGGGACGCGCTTGCCGAGAGCTGGAAAACGCATTGGCTGCGAATCTGACAAAATCGAATCTTCGGAAGGTGAGCGATGCAATCAGCACCATTGCCAAAATGCTGAATGGCACTGAGGCATCCTCAAATAAAAAATAATTTGCGAGATGTCTCTCAAAAGTGACATGGGTGTCCTTGAGAGTAAAGCATCACAGAGATAGAATTATAGATAAAGGAATAAGCAGTAAATCGGCGCATTTTCAGCGTAGCAGGAGGAAGTACATATGGATCAGGCGACAAACATGGGAATACGGCTTGCAGAGTCAGCGCCACAGGAACCTGCCCTTGCGCAAGGCAGCTCCAATGTGCTGCGCCGCCACATCAAGGAAAATCCCAAGAAGGCAATCCTTGCACGGCATCGTTTGTGGTTGGACAGCATCCCGCATGAATATCCCATGCCATACACGCCGTATAAGATCGGGGTGTACATCCGCTATTTCAACCAGACCCGGCATGAGAATTATCTGGAAAAGCATATCCAGCAGTACATGGATGACATCGCTCTGTGTCCGCGCTGGACATTGGTGGATTTCTATGTGGACGAAGGTTCAACGGCCCCGCACATGGAGTACTCCAAAGAATGGTGCCGACTGCTAGAGGATTGTTTTACTGGAAAAGTAGACCTCATTGTGACGCAGAAGGTCAGCAATGTGTCCAGCGATTGGAAAGAGATGTCCTTTATGGCACGGATGCTGGCGGCACAGGAGCATCCTGTGGGAATCTACTTTATTTCCGAAGATATTTTTACGCTGGCCTCGTATTACCAGCCTGACCTGCGGGATATGGGTCTGTTGCCGGAGGGATGCAGACTCTCCCGGCGGATGAACTGGACGAGCCGATGCTTTCGACAATGCCGAGACCTGCCATGCTGGGACAGGCAGAGCAACTGAGCCTTGACGAAGAAACGGATGCAATGGAGTGAACCGAGTGGAAAAGACAGAACTGACCAATGCCCAAAAGCAGAACCAGGTGCGGCAGCGCATTACGCAGGCTTATGTTGATCCGGATAAATACGAGTACTTCCCGGCGAAAGAGCAGAACGACCATGTGAAAGCCGACCAGTATCAGCGTGTTGCTATCTACGCCCGTGTCTCTACAGACAACCCCATGCAGACCACATCTTTTGAGCTGCAGCAGAAGTATTACGAGGAACTGGTGGCACAGCACCCTCAGTGGGTGCTGGTGAAGATTTATGCGGACGAAGGAAAATCCGGCACCACAATGCAGCACCGAGACTCGTTTAATGAGATGCTGGCAGATGCCGATGCCGGAAAGATCGACCTAATTATTGTGAAGAATATATCTCGATTTGCCCGCAATGTGGTGGATTTCCTAAGCGTCCTTCGCAGACTGGCAGAAAAGAATATAGGTGTGTGGTTTGAATCGGAAGCTCTTTATTCCATGAACTACGATCACCTTCTGACTTTATCGTTTCAGGCACAGATGGCAGAGCAGGAATCCCGTATACGCAGTCGGAGCATGGAGACCTCTCTGCGGATGCGGCTGGATCATGGTCTGCCCCTGACTCCGGAGCTGCTAGGTTTTGTGAAGAACGAGGACGGCAAGCTCGTCGTCAACCCGGAGACCTACAAGATCCCCAAGCTCATGTTCTATATGTACCTGTACGGATATTCCACCCAGCAGATTGCAGATACCCTCACGAAGCTTAGCAAGCGAACCTATCTGGGCAATCTGAAGTGGACTGCCTCCGGTGTGGCAGCCAGTATGCGGAATGAACGGTATTGCGGAGATGTGCTGACCCGCAAGCGGTTCACCAAGTTTGCAGCGGATGTCCACGACCAGAAGTCTTTCAAAAACCGGGGAGAAAAGCCCCAGAGCCATTATCGGGATGACCATGAAGCCATCATCGACCGGAACGACTTTTTAGCAGTTCAGCGCATTATGAACAATGCCAGATTCGGCGGTACGTCCTTGCTGCCGGAGCTGCAGATCATCCCGGACGGTCTGCTGAAAGGCTTTGTCATTGTCCATCCTAAGTGGGGCAGCTTCACCAAGGAAGATTACATCGCCGCTTGCAGGAGCGTGGACAGCAACCCGGCAGAGAAAAGCCGGTTAGAGGTGCGGGAGGGCTCTTTCGACCTGACCGGATATGAGGTGGCAGACTTCAAGTTGTTCAGTGACCAGAGCGTCCCTGCCATCATGCTCCACAAGGATAGTATTGCCTTCAGTGTGGCAGGCGTCCGGGAGATGGATCTGAAAGATAATTATGTAGAGCTGCTGGTGCATCCGCTGCGGAAAGAAATCGCCGTGCGCCCCACCAATAAGGATAACCGCTGTGCTATCCAGTGGGCAAACGGTGTCCGGGGCAATCGTCATTCACGTTCGGTAGCAGCCAAGGCCTATATCCAGACCCTGTATCAGATCTTCGGCTGGGAGCAGGATAATAACTATAAGCTCTATGGCCGCATCTACCGGGATGGGCAGGATGCCGCCTGCATCTATGCCGGAACAAACGCCAGCGTGTACATCAAAAATAACGAGGTCACCGTGGAGGATGCCACCGGCCAGAACATCTGCCGGCAGGGCAAGCGTATCCGTGGTGTCGTGGGGGACTTCGGGCAGGGAGTCGGCAATGGGTATTACGTAGAAAAGAGCATGACCGAGCTTCGGAATCTGACCCGGCAGGAGTGGCAGACCAGGCTTGCCGGACAGATGGTCAGCACCGGAACGGAGCTTCAGGTCACATCGTATGATGAATTGCGCAGCTTCATTCAAGAAGAACTGGGGGAGCTGTTTGAGGAGGACGTACAGAAATGATGGAAGAGAATGCACAGATGAGCCTGCTGCCGGATGCAGTTGGGGCGGCGCAGATGACCATGACAGGGGAAGAAGAAATCGACCTTAGTGAATATGAGATCGTCCGCCCGGAGTTTTTCGCCCACATCAAGGAACCGGCCTTGACGGTGAATGTGGACAAGATCGGCGTGAACACTGCCTGTGTCCGCCTGCTGCCAGATGTGGAATATATGCAGATCCTCGTTAATCGCAAGGAGAAGAAACTCCTGCTCAAGCCCTGCGATGAAATTGAGATCACCGGATACCGCTGGGGTAAAACAAAAGAAGGAAAACGATATCCAACCCAGCGGACAGGAGAGCTTTTTGTTCTGACTCTGTGTGAGATCATGGACTGGAACCCGGATTATCGGTATAAGGTGCTGGGCAAGATGGTGCAGGCCAATGGGAAAGCCCTGATCGCCTTTGACCTCACGTCCAGCGAATGCTTCCCCAAGGTGGTCAACCGGGACGGCAAGAAGGTCGGCAGCCGCCAATCCGTCTTTGCGGAACAGTGGAGCGGCAAGTTTGGCCCCACCTATTCCGAGAGCCGCCGCTCTCTGGCAGTCAAGACCTTTGATAATTACACGGTCATCACGGTAAACGGGAAAAAGACCGAGGTACATCCGCAGGCACAGCCGCAGGGAAGTATGGGTGATTCCTTATGAAACAGGACAACGAGCTTGGCTTGCGCATCAGTGCCAAGTATAACCGTATCTACATCCACCGCACAACGCTGAAAGCCATGGGAGACCCGGCGTTCGTGTCGCTGGGCATCCACCCGCAGAGCAAAAAGCTGGTGGTGCTGGCGGCAGAGGAGGGAACAGTGGATGCGCTGCGTGTCCGGTGCTGGGAGGATAATTCCTTCTGCATCCAGAGCAAGGTGCTTTTGGACGGTATCTGCACGGTGGCACCGCAGGTCGGGGCACAGGACTCCTGCCTGCTGCACGGAAGGCTGCTGAAGGAACAGAATGCAGCTGCCTTTGATATGAACGACATCGAAACCATCACGGAAGCGGAATGAGGGAAAACACATGAAACAGGTCTGGCAAATCGACCCGGAGTTCAAACGACTGAGCGTTCCACTGTCCCCAGAAGAAGAACGAAAACTGGAAAATAGCCTGATTCGGAAAGGTTGCATGGACCCCATCGCTGTTTGGCACGGATGCATTCTGGATGGGCACAAACGGTATGAAATTTGCAGCTACGAAGAGATGGACTACAAAACAGTAGAAATGAATTTTGTCTCCAGAGAGGATGCCATTATCTGGATATGCAAAAAACGAGTTGAGGAATCTTCTGCGGACAAAACGATTTATAAGTACCTTGTAGGAAAATGGTATAACGCAGAGAAAACGAGGATTCACGCAAAACGAAAAGAAGAACGAAGAAAAAGTCTGGATTTAGCAATCAAGCAAAAAGGAGAGGAAGGACAGCTGGTAAGCATTCCAGTTAATCGTATATCCAAAGTAATAGCAGTGCAGATTTCAATGTCGTATAATTCAGTAGAGTCGTATGGTATGCTGGCAAAATTTCTGGATGAGATTGCAGAAAAGGATGAAGTCTTTTTTACGGCACTTATTGAGAACAAAATCGTTGTATCCTTTGAAAAACTGCGGAAGTTTGCACAAATGGATGAAACAAAGCTAATCGGTATCAGGAGAAAACTGCTGCGAGAAGAAGATGTGAAAATGAGACGGAGAAAGCCACACAAAAAACAGACTGAGGAAAGGACACAAGCGGAGGAAAAAAAGCCAGCAACGCCGCTTGAAGTTGGTATCAAAGATATGCCGCAATTCGATCCTGATATGGAATTCCGTGGATTAGCACTGACGATTCCCACATGGATAAATGCCATCGCACGAACCCGGGCAAAGACGGATATAGAGTTGGTGTCCGAGCCGACCAAAGCGCAGCTTGCCGTGAGCCTGCGCAGACTGGAAGAACAGATCACGCAGACGCTGGAGGTGATTGAAAAATGATTGCAGGAGATATGCTGACCCAAGCGCAGCAGCGCTGCATCCCGGATGTGTCCTTTGAACTGATCCCCATCCGAAATCTGGTTTCCAATCAGGATTACCAGCGCCCATTGTCCGAAAATCATATCCGAAAAGCTCTGGAAGAATTTGACGTGTACCAGATCAATCCGGTGAAAGTGAGCCGTCGGGACGGTATTAACTATGTATTTGACGGACAGCACACCATTGAGATCATCGCCAGCGAATCCGGCTCCCGTGATACGCCTGTGTGGTGCATGATTTACGATGACCTGAAATATAAGGAAGAAGCCCATATCTTTGCCGATCAGCAAAAGCACGTCAAGGCACTGTCCTCTTTCGAGACCTTCAAGGCGCATATCGAAGCGGATGACCCTAAACAGAAAATGATCGAGGCCATTGTGCAGTCCTATGGCCTGGCAATTACCTCGACCAAAGCGAAAAACGGCATCAGTGCAGTATCTACACTGGAACGTATCTATGACAAATACGGGCAGGCTGTTCTGGATACGACCCTCCGGCTTGCAATCGCTACATGGGAAGGTGAAAACAACTCTCTGTCCGGCAGTATCCTGATGGGCATTGCCCGCATCGTTGTGGCGTATGGGGATTCCTTAAAAGAGGATGTATTCAAAGACCATGTTGGCCGAGTGTCGGTGAAGGCGATTATCCGTGCGGCCAAAGAACGCCGCCCCGGTGCTCTGGGTTATTCCGAGGCGATGATCATTGAGTACAATAAGAAAAGTAAGTTCCGCCTTTCGCTGAAAACACTCTATGGCGGAAAACAGACCTCGGACGAGGACGAATTTGGAGAAGAATAATGTAAAAAATGGCTTCCAGTGCCGCTCGTGCAGGGAAAGGAGCAGAATATAGGATGTCTAGCTATAACGAAATTGGTGCGATGAATTTCGCAGAAGGCTTTTTACTAGCCGGTGGACAAGCAGATATACTGCGCGAAATAATTGTAAAAGAGTATGATCTGGACGAGGCAACCGCTAACTGGCACATTGAGCAGGCACAGCAATGGGCGGTGCAGGCAAGGAAGGCGCTGAATTGTGGAGGCGGTGAGGAAAATGAAAACCGATAAGTTTATGTACCTGCCAACGGTGACACAAGATGAATTTGCAGAGAACATAGGAAAGGAAGATTTCTTCCGCAGATTCGGAAACCCTGCGGTGATTCGCACACAAGCGGGGGAAGGGTACATCGTGCTGAGCGCCGAATTATACGATCGAATGGCAGAACTATGTGGCTTTCCGGGAACAAAGGAGTTGATTGAGCGTGAACCGAGAACTTGATGGCTGCTATTTCCGTATTGTGCGGGACGGCGTGGGGCAATCTGTGTGCTTTACCGATCTGACGAAGGGAGAACGCGACATACTGTTGGCAGACAAGGACACGCAATTTCTGAAAAATCTATGCTGCTATCTGACAGATCGAATCCAAGAACTGGGAGATATCATCGAGGAGCAATCCCGGCAGCTTCTTATGGATGATCTGGCAATAGGGCGGACATCTGGCGAGGAAAATGGTTGGATTCCGGCAGAAGATGTGCGGCAGCATTTTGCGGAAAGAATATGACGTTGCATGGAAAGAAGGCTGACGGATGAACGCATTTGATGTGGACTACTGGATCGGTGTCATGTGTGGATGTAGTTGGACACCGCGAACTTTGGATGAAAAGAGTCGGCATGCCCTGATGTACTTATTCCACCTGACTGACCAGATTGCACCTGTCGGCCGGGATAACCGCCGTGAATTCTGGATGACAGCAAAGCGCGGCAGTATCGAAGATTTTCGACCGTATTACGACGAAGATGCTACCGAAGAAGAACTTGCGGAAGCCATGCGGGAGCAATATACGAAAGAAGAATACTGGTACAAATTCGTGTCTGTGCAGCACACGAATTGTCGAAAGGAGGAGTCTTTTGGCATTCTCCTGAACGGAAAGCCGGTTTTGAGCTTGAATGATCCATGTGAGGATAAAAATCCGTTCAATGCAATCGAGCTGCTCGACTGGCTGATTCAAATGGCAAGTGGTGTTCTGGACAGGCTGCGCACTGATACCTATAATGCTGAAATCCAGGAAAAGCTGCCGGATGACTATAAATACGGCGTGATCTCCCGGAAAGACTATTGGGATATTTACCCGGAAGACCGTGCAGATTACCGCGGCGCATTTGAAGACTGGCAGATTGAAGAATTTTTGCGCTGCAAGGATGAGTTTTTGACGGATTATATACCGGGAAACTGCATGCGGCATATGACAGCTCGTGATTTTTATGAAGCCTGCGCAGTGTGCTATAAAGCCGTTCAGATGGAACAGCGGGTGCATTTTCCTTTCAAGGACTCCAAGGAGGAACACCTGCGGTATAACGGAACAACGCCGAAAGAACTGTATTATATGTTCGCAGACGGCCGGGATGATGGTCTGTCCTGCGTGCCGTTGGATGATGCCGCTGCATTTGCCGAATGGCGCGATCAAAAAGGGCCATACTATGAATTCAACGGGCACCATCCATGGGAAATCCTGCCGTCCGGCTCCGTAGAATACAGTATGCACCTTCAGGTTATGAAATCGTCAAATGGATTTTATTACGGTCTCTCCGGCAGCACTTATCATCGTAGCAAAGATACGATTCACGGCTATCTTGCCATGCGCAAAGTTGGATTGCCGGTGAAAATCTACGATGGTCTGAAGATGGCGGCGCGGTTTGAAGAAACCGATATGATCGGCATTGTGCCGCAGGGCAGATCAACTTCCTATGTCGACCGTATTATGCAGTACGAAATTACGGATGCCATACATTTGTCCGACGATGAAAACCCAGAGCGAGTTGCTGCAAAAGCCATCTGGCAGCCAGAAACAGAATGCAAACTTCTGCAAAGGAGAAAACAGTAATGAGTGATATGTTGTTAGATATCCAATACGATCCAGAGCAGAATAATTACATTTACAGTTTCCGGATGTCTGAGGAGAAAAAGCATGATCTGGAAAAGCGACTGCAAAGCTATGGTGCAACACTGGAAGAAGCGATACCAAACTATTTGCAGGCTGTTATGGAACGGGAAGATAAAAACACTTAGCCATAAATTAAAATGACTTCCCGTGGTACGCATCATAATTCTATGAGAGGCGTGGGAAGTACTATTGTATTTATTATATACTGAAATATACAAAATTGCAAGGCGGTGAGCACATGATTTATATCACAGGGGATACCCACGGAGATTTCCGAAATGTAGCGCGGCTTTGCAAAAAGATGCAGACCAGCAAAGATGATGTTCTGATCGTTCTGGGCGATGCAGGCATCAACTATTATGGTCCTGAACAGGATAAACGAAAGAAAAAGTATCTGGAATCGCTGCCCATTACGATTTTTGCAATCCATGGCAATCATGAAATGCGGCCGCAGACGATCCCGACCTACCATGAAGCAGACTGGAATGGTGGCAAAGTTTACATGGAAGACGACTATCCGCATATCCTGTTTGCCAAAGACGCAGAACGGTATGAGTTGAACGGACTGCTCACTTTTGTGGTTGGTGGCGCATATAGCGTGGACAAGAATTACCGCCTGCTGTACGGCCTTGCATGGTGGCCGGATGAGCAGCCATCTGATGAAATTAAACGTCAGGTGGAAGAAAAGCTGAAGGGGATGGACTGGGAAGTTGATGTGGTTCTGACCCATACTGCACCTTTAAAATTCGAGCCGACAGAAGTATTTTTGCCGATGATCGACCAGAGCACCGTGGATAAGTCAACAGAACAGTGGCTGGACAGCATCGAGGAGCAACTATACTATGATAGATGGTATTGCGGGCATTACCACACCATTAAGAAAATCGATAAAATTCAATTTATGTACAACGATTTTGACGAATTTCCTGAAAATGAAGATGACGAAATCGATGATGAAGATGAACTGTGCTATGAATGCAGTTTATACGGAGATAACTCGTATTTAGATGAAAATGGTGAATGGGTAAATTGTTGCCTAGAGTGTCCTCTTAATAGAATGAACGATGATGATTAAATGCAGCAGGAGAAAATAACATGGAAACAATGAAATTGGAACAGCTGATTCAAGCAACGAGTGGGCTGAGTAACCGGAAAGAAACATCCGTTCTTGTCAATGGACAGCCGATCACGGAAATTCGTATTTCAATTAAAGATGATGCCCAGTGCGTAAATCTTGTGTCGGAAAATTCTGCAGCAGAGTCGTATGATGTGCGTTGTGCCTTTGATGAAGAGCACAAAGAGTGGCTCTATGTGATTTCTATGCCAGAGAGAGACAAGGCGGTACTTGAAGAAATCTGCAAAGGCTATAAAATAAAGATAGAAGATTTGGTGCGGCAATTTTACTTGTGGGTGATACGAGATCCGGAAGCTGTGGCGCAGTGGCTGAAGGGTGAAGCTGAAAATAAGAAGGTGTGAAAATGGGACGACAGGATAATGTAGAAACTTTTGAAGATACACAGCGGTTGTACAGCAGCAACGAACGGCTGATCTCTGCAATCAAGAATTCCAGTGCTGCGCAAGAGTGTTTCACGGGCATGGGACGGTACTGGTATGGCCCAGAGCATCGGATTTATCAGAAGCCAGCGCAAGTAGTAGTAAGCTCCAAACGCACTCTGGAGGTAGCGGCACCCTACGCATATGCAGGAAAGAAAGTTTGTGTGCTGAATTTTGCATCGGCGACGAATCCTGGCGGTGGCGTGATCAAGGGCTCGTCTGCACAGGAAGAAGCGATCTGCCGTTGCTCTACACTCTATCCAAACCTGAAGGCAGAGCGTGCATGGGAGAAATTTTATGCACCCCATCGGCGTGCCCGTGACCCGCTGCATAACGATGACTGCATTTATACGCCGGGCGTGATGGTCTTTAAATCAGACATGGATTATCCACAACTGTTGCCGGAGGAAAAGTGGTATTCGGTCAACGTTTTGACCTGCGCAGCACCCAACTTGCGAGAGCGTCCCAGCAACGAAATGAACGCCGGGGACGGCGATTCCGCCGTACATATCAGCAGAGAAGAGCTGCAAGCGCTGCATGAAAAGAGAATGCGTAAAGTTCTGGAGATCGCATGGAGAAAAGGAAACGAGGTTGTTATCCTTGGTGCATTTGGCTGCGGTGCATTCCGCAACCCGCCGGCGGTTGTGGCACAGGCGATGAAAACGGTAGTACAAGAATACCGGATGAATTTTGAAATAATTGAGTTCGCTGTATACTGCACAACGCAGTATGACACGAATTATCGTGTGTTTCAGCAGGTTCTTGGCGTTTTATAACGTGCCGCTCATGGTCGGTGCGGAAACCTTAAACCCGCACGAGCGCAGGTAAGACTGTGAAAAATCCAGGAGGAGCGGCGTACTATGCGGTGCGCCTTTCTCCGTATAATAGACTTTTAGAGCATTTCGTTTCAAACGAAATAAAAACGAAATTTAAAAACGGAAATTTCGCTTATGGCGAAGCAGACTGTTATAATAGTTGGGGGCGGGCATGAGATATTACATAGCAGACTGCCACTTTTATCATAAAAATCTGCTGACGGAAATGGACAACCGTGACTTTGAATCCGTGGAGCAAATGAACGAAGTGATGATAGAAAAGTGGAACAAAAAGGTCCATGCTCGGGATGAGGTGGTGATCCTTGGCGATCTGTCTCTTGGCAACGGAAAGGAAACCAACGAAATACTGTGTCGGCTGAAGGGGCGGCTCTACTTGATTCGGGGAAATCACGATGAGCGGTACTTAAGAGACAAGGATTTTGACGTATCCCGATTTGAGTGGGTCAAGGATTATACGGAGATCCATGATAACAAACGAAAAATCGTGCTGATGCACTATCCGGTATTCTGCTATAACGGCCAGTTTCGACGTGGGGCAGATGGAACGCCGCTGACTTATATGCTGCACGGGCATATCCATAAGACGGAGGATCAAGTGCTGGTGGATAAATTTTGCGCAGAAACCAGAGCCACGATGCGGAAAAGTGCCCATCAGGAAACAGCGCAGCCAGTGCCGTGCCAGATGATCAACTGCTTCTGTATGTATTCGGACTACACGCCGCTGACATTGGAAGAGTGGGTGGAGTGTGACCAAAGACGGCGCAGCAAAGCTGACAGGTAAGGGACATTGCTCCGTACATTAGACGGTTTTTCGCCTGATTTTATGAATGATGGATGCCGCCAATGACGGATAAGAAAGAATTTTGTTGCAGATAACATAACAATAGTTGAGAAAATTGTCGCAAACAATATCGATGAACTCAAGAATTTTGTTACGAAGCCGTTGATAATTAGGCTGTGATATGGTAAGATACTGGTAAAAACACGGATGAGGAGGAGCGTATATGCTGTATCGAAAGGCCTATGACAAACTAAAAATGTGGAAACAGCAAAAGAGTCGGACTGCTCTTTGTATTCAAGGTGCGCGACAAATTGGAAAGACCACAGTAGTGCGTGAATTTGGAAAAAATGAGTATAAATGCTTTATTGAATTCAACTTCGTCTCCGATACGGATGCAAGAAAGGTGTTCGATGGAAATCTCGATGCGAATACCATTATTGAAGGGCTGTCGGCACTGGCGCGGAAACCATTGATTCCAGGCAATACGCTGATTTTATTTGATGAGATACAGGAATGCCCCAATGCCAGAACTGCAATCAAGTTTTTGGTTGAGGATGGACGATTTGACTATATTGAGACGGGTTCACTTTTGGGTGTGAAGAATAAAGTGGTTCGTTCATTACCGGTTGGATTCGAGGAATTGTATACAATGTACCCGATGGACTTTGAAGAATTTATTCTTGCAAACGGCGTTCAGCGGACAACAATTGATACAATGAGAGAAGCATATGATGCAAGAACGCCTGTTTCTGATGTCATTCATACAACACTGAAGAAGTTGTTTTATTCCTATATCATTGTTGGCGGAATGCCGAAAGTAGTTCAGACCTATGTCCAAACGCATGATATAGGGCGGGTACTTCGAGACCAAAATGAAATCCTTGATTTGTATAGGCAGGATATTTCTAAATATGCAGCAGAAAATGACAGGCCAAAAATCAGAGCAATTTTCGATTCGATTCCCTCTCAGTTAAACGAAAAGAATCGGCGCTTTACAGTGAGTAGTCTAAAGACGAGCGCACGCCTTGATCGATATGGAGATAGCTTTAACTGGTTGGTGGATGCGGGGATCGCAAATCCTTGTTACAATATTGAGGAACCCAAGGCAGCGTTGAAGTTAAATGAAAAACGCAGTTTTTTCAAGTTGTATGCGGGGGATACGGGACTGCTTTGCGCTCTTTCAATGGACAATATCCAATTCAGCATTTTACAAGGTGATTTAAGCGTAAATATGGGTAGCATTTTGGAAAATGTAATGTCCCAGATGTTTGTTGCAAATGGTTTCTCCTTGCATTATTTTGACACAAAGAGATATGGTGAGTTGGATTTTGTGATGCAGGAAGGCACTGCCATCGATTTGGTGGAAATCAAGTCTGGCAATGACTACAAGAAGCATGCTGCACTGGATAAAGTTTTGGCAGTAGAAGAATGGAAAGCAAAGCAGGCAATTGTTTTCTGCAAAGATAATGTGCAGGTGGAAGATGGAATCTTATATCTTCCCTGGTATATGGCGATTTTCTTTAAGCAGGAACAACTCTCCGAAGGATTGACTTACGAAGTGGATTTGAGTGGACTTTGATCGAATATCCGAAATATAATTGCGAAGCACCGGAAATATTGAATGATGGTATATGTTCGAGACTGTATAATCAAAGTAAAAAATGGAATCGCTCGTGTGCGTTCAGAAAGCACGGTGTATTGTCCGGACTGTGGGAGGAAGCTCTTTTTTCATGGCACCTGTAAGCGAAAAGTAAGAGCGCAAGAGAAAACGAGATGCTATGTGCTAAGAGTCCTTTTTTGCAAAAACTGTAAAAAAACACATCGGGAACTGCCGGATTTTATAGTTGGATATAAAAGATATAGTCGTGATGAACTCTGCGAAATAGTAATGAATGAGGAAAGCTATTCCTGTGAAGATAGTACAAGAAATCGTACAATAATGTGGCTGTATAAACTTTGCAATTGTACGGCTCGATCGCTGATTGAATTTTTGGAAAAGAAAATAAAACCATTTCGGACAATAGAGAAATTGAGTTCTTTTGTAGGAGATCTGCTGTTCGAAAGACAAAGTAAGTTGATGCAACCAAGCATCGTAATTTCGTGACTTTGGAATGATGTGAAATTATACTGAGGGCAATCTACAGAAAAGTGAGGTTGTCCTGCATGAAGAAAATAGACTTGCAAGCCGAGACCATTCAGGGAGTAATATCGTTCTGCGATGGTGTTTGGATTCTTAAATATCAGAATGAATTTGAAGAAAGGGCAGAGCAGAAAGAAACAACACCAGAACGGAGTATGTCCTTTCTGGATTTGAAGCGATCCATTCCCATTGCAGAAAATCGACGAGTCCCAACTTATAAGAAACTGTTGCAGGAAAAGCAGACCATCATAGCAGCAACGAGCGTTGGAAACGCAAAAATTACAGTATATCAGAACGGTTATGTTATTTATGAAGATGGAACGCGAAGAACGGTTATGCCGATTCATCGGTATGGAGATTACCACTATTATTTCCAGGATGGAATCCATGTGTGCATCCCTGAAAAGGAGTTTGAAAACTTACGTTGGGAGCTTCGCTTTCTTATGGAGGGCGAATCCAGAATTGAACATAACCGTAAAAATTGTGCTTTAAGGCATGAGGCATTTTCCCTGCGTAATGATGGTACGGATTGGTGCTCAGCTATTATGGTGGACTTTGACGATGAACATATCCTTTGTTTTTTGGCGGATGAGGAATGGAAACGTCTATATATCGCAATTAAACGCTTGTCACGCAGGCAAAAAGAAGTGGTGATGCTGCATTTCTACAAGGAAATGGATTTAGATGAAATTGCTGAGGATTGGGGTTGTGATGTCGCTCGGATCATAAAAATTCTAGAGTGTGCACTTATCCGACTGCGCAGGTACTTTAAAGTGGAACAGCATAATTCATTTTTGTGTGTGAATGGGGAAAAGTAGAGCTATGGGTGAGCAACGAAAACCTGATGTGGATGATGTTCGAAAATCGAGTGGTTCGTTACATAGTGGGAAACAAGTGCGAGACCCAAGCGATATTCGAGTTGAGGTGTACTATTGCACCGCGGCAGACTATGAAGAAAATCATAAGGAACTTCATAATAGTGTTATCAAAAGCCATCCGCACTGGAAGATTACAGAAATCTATATGAATAAAGGTGACTCCGGTATCAGGGCATCTTATGAGGAATTTGGGCGCATGATGGAGGATGCCAGGAGCGGAAAAATAGATTATATTGTATCAAAATCTGTTTTTCGATTTGCTAGGAATCTGAAAGAAACATTGAACTGCGTTCGAGAACTTCGACAACTTGATCCGCCGGTAGGTGCGTACTTTAAGAAAGAAAATATAGATACACTGGATGCGACAGGTGAACTTCTTATGACAGTCATATCTGTTCTGGCTCAGGATGAAAAATTCAACACCACTGGCAACATTGATGAGGCATTTCGGACAGAAGATGGTGAGTTGGATATGGAAAGGTTGTTTGGCTATAAGCTGAAAAAATGGTTGATTTAGCGTAGGCAAAGATTGTGCTGCTAAACGATAATAAGCGTGTGCATTGCTATGCTGCGGGAGAAGAAATTTGCGATGGATAATACAATTATTACAACATATAGTGATATTGAATCCAAGAAAGAGTGGCTATGGAAATATAGAATACCACATAAAAATGTTGCCTTTTTGTACGGAAGGTCAGAAGATGCGGTTGAAGCACTGATTGCGGAAGTCATAGCTAGCGTTTCTATGGGAAGAGCATTGGCAGTAGATAATATGAGCAGGCAGGCTAGTAGAGTTATTTATCAGGGTTTTGAGGATGGACAAATAGGCGCAGTTAAAGCAAGCCTGGAACGACAGAAGGCGGACTGCTCAAATATTGCGTATGTGAACTTTAATTGTAAAAAAGCGATGGATTGTATTCAAGAACTTGAAAAGGGAATTGCAGAATTTCAACCGAGTCTTGTTGCTTTGAGAAATATAAGCCAGTGTATGGAAAGACAAAAGGATCTTTATGATCCCTTGAAAATGGCACCCATCTTACACAGGTTGATGTTATATGCAACAAGGTATAATTGTTCCATTCTTCTAACGGAGAGCAAACCAAGAATATGTTATGAAGATACTTATTTTGCATTAACAGTAAAAAGTGTGATGCAAATACAGAAATCTCAGCAAGGCTGTTTTGCTCTTACACAAACGAGAGACGAACTAAAGCAAAAATGCGAGGTCGTTAAATTCAAGATGGATGCACAGAAAACGCTTTGTTGGATTTAAAGATGGAATCAGCAAAGCACCCTGTTATACATCGATATCCTTCGGTATGGCGGCTCGATTCCCGGACAGAAGCACGGTCAGGCGGTTTTCAGCTGCCCGGATGCAGACACCCACAACATCTTCAAGATAGATGTTGTGGAAGAAAATGGAGAAAAGCAATGAAAACAGCTCTTGTAACAGGCGGCAGTTCCGGCATTGGACGCTGCACAGCGGCAACATTGAAGAATGCCGGGTTTATGAGTTCAGTCGGCGGGATGTACCGCAGGACGGAATAAAACACATCAGTGTGGATGTGAGAGATGAAGATGCAGTCCGGAAAGCAGTAGGCGAGATTCTCTCGGAAGCTGGCGGTATTGATGTTGTAGTCAACTGTGCTGGCTTCGGCATCTCTGGTGCGGTGGAGTTCACAGCGCTTGATCAGGCGAAGGCGCAGTTCGATGTGAACTTTTTCGGCACAGTCAATGTAAACAAGGCGGTCCTGCCGTCTATGCGGGAAGCCGGAAAAGGGCATATCATCAACATCAGCTCTGTGGCAGCGGTCGCACATATTCCGTTCCAGGCATTTTACTCCGCAAGCAAGGCGGCAATCTCCTCTTATTCCTGCGCACTGGATAATGAGGTGAAGCCATACGGCATTCAGGTGACAGCTGTTGAGCTGGGTGACATCCATACTGGATTCACGCAGGCACGGCAGAAGGTAATCGTTGGCGACAAGGAATACGGTGGCCGGATCTCCCGCAGTGTTAGTCAGATGGAGAAGGATGAGCAGAACGGAGCCAGCCCGGAAGTGATCGGTGCGTACATAGCAAAAATCATAGAGAAGAAATGCAAGCCGATATGTGTAGCAGGAGCACAGTACAAGTTCCTCAGCCTGTTGTGCAAGCTGCTGCCCTGTGGCCTTCGAGGAAAAATCGTTGGAGCGATATACGCGAAATAATAATACGACACAATATACCTACTTGACGTATACACGAAAAGCAGGTATAATGGAGCTATGATAAAGAGCTTCGCAGACAAAGAAACGGAAAAAGTGTACAATCAGATTTTTTCAAAGAAGTTACCGCAGTCAATTCAAAGAATTGCATTGCGAAAATTGATCATGATAGATGATGCAGGATGTTTGGAGGATCTGCGCGTTCCACCGGCAAATCAGCTGGAGTTGTTGAAGGGCAACCGAGCGGGACAATATAGCATACGAATCAATGATCAGTACAGAATATGTTTTAATGTTGATGGGAATAATTTTTATAATGTAGAAATCGTTGACTATCACTAAAGCATAATATGCTGAAAGAGCATATTAAAGCGGAAAGGAGAATTTCCATGATCGATTACATTGCTACACCTACGATGGGAGAAATATTACAGGAAGAATTTATGGAGCCGATGAACATCTCGGCATATAAGCTGGCACAGGAAATTCATGTTCCGGTGTCCAGAGTTCAGGATATACTGCATGATCGTAGAAAGGTGACTCCAGATACGTCGCTCAGGCTGGCAAAGTATTTCGGAGTGTCGGATAGATATTTTCTCGATATGCAGAACGATATCGACATCCGAAATTTGAAAATCGTTATGGCCAATGAGATTAATAAAATCAGAGCGTGCCAGGCGGTTTAACATCGCAAGGCGGCAATGAATGCTGAAGCCCACTGGCGCATTGTGTAATTCTTCCGGGCTTTTTGCGATAGCTAATATGTGATTGAGAGAAGCATCTGTCAGAGTAATCTGGTGGGTGCTTTTTTCATGCCAAATTCCCACCGGGGGCCGGGGTCGCTTCTCTGTGATGAAGTCACACGGAGACCGGTGGCCCCTTTTGCGTGAAAAACCGCAAAATTCATAGGCCGGGGGTCAGAGGATTAACGGCGCAAAATGAAACAGGAAAATGTACAGGCATCGGAGCTTTCGTTCTGGTGCCATTCTTTTTCCCCGAAATGAACCAAAGTGTGTGAAACCTCTCGTAAACAGGGAGCTTTCGCACATTTTAGCTTGTTCCGGAAGGAGCGAGGGCGAGCGGGAATCGGACGTCGCAACAACGATCCAACCTGGCGGGGCGGTGCCGATTTCCACTTCGCCGCTTTTCGTATGAATTATGAGATTTTTCTAAGAAACCGCCGAAGAAACGGCGAAAAATGAGAGTGGGGTGAGGGTAGATGGAAGATTACACGGCTGAGATGATAAGGGACATGGCGTTTTCCTTCTGTCCTCAGTGCGGTACAGCCATTGTACCGAATCATAAAGGCAGACCACGGAAATTCTGTTCACCAGAATGCCGGTCACGGTGGAACAACACCCACCTGAAGACGGAGAACTGGAAGACCGTGCGGTCGAAGATCTGCCCGGTGTGCGGCAGGGAGTTTTCCTACCGGCATCAGTACGGGTTGGAACGAAAATATTGCAGCCGGGCTTGTGCTAACCGGGGCAGAGGAAAGGAGGCAAAAGATGCAGCCGTTGAGTATTGAACGGGATGTCAGAAGAAATGGCATCCGTATGGATTGTGTTTTTGAAGGAACAGCGTTTGATGCTGCCAGGGAGCAGGTGAGGACGCTGCGGCTTTGTGGAACGAAACTTTCTCAGATCGCAGAGCAGACGGGAATGCCTGTGGAACAGGTGATGGATTACTGTCGGGAACTGGGATTGCCGGAGATAGGAAGCTGTCATCTGGTGCCGCCGGGCCGAGTGAAAGAACGCAGATGTCCAGTCTGTGGAAGGATCATCGGACAGAGTGGAAGAGGTGCGCCGAGAAAATATTGTTCGGATGAGTGCTATGCCGAATATGAACGAAGGAATTATAAACGGGAAAAGGCTGGCAGGGTAGCATTCTGTCAGAACTGTGGCCGTCCGTTTACGGCAATCTGCGAAAGCAGGAGTCAGCGGATGTTCTGCAGCAGAAATTGTTATTTTGAATTTCGATATGGACTGAAGGAGGCGAAGGAGCATGAGTGAAAAGGTGATCGGTGTGTACCCGTTGTTCAACACCGGGGGTATTTGTGTACATGCAATCGACTATGCGGAAGATAAGGTCCTGGCATCTGTGAACGGGGAAAAACCGGAATGGTGCGAGATGGCAGAGAAACCGCAGCCAGAAGAAGATGGCAGTGAAATGGAGTCGGGCTTTTTGTTCGGCTCCTTTTTCGTGCCGTTTTCCGGGGTCATACGCATGTGAATCTAAAACGGGAGGGCTTACATGAAAGCGACTGCTGAACTAAAGATGCTGCCGGTGTCCGTACTCAAGCCGGCTGCATACAATCCCCGGAAAAAGTTGAAGCCGGGGGATAAAGAGTACGAGAAAATCAAGAACTCCATCACGGAGTTCGGCTTCGCAGATCCTTTGGTGGTCAATGCCGACATGACGATCATCGGCGGCCATCAGAGACTGACTGTTGCAATGGAACTGGGATACACAGAAGTGCCTTGTGCGGTGGTGGACATCGACAAGACCAGAGAGAAAGCCCTGAACATTGCACTCAACAAGATCACGGGTGCATGGGATGATTCTCTGCTGGCTGACCTGCTCAAGGGCATCGAAGATTCCAACTTCGACCTCGGTAAGACAGGCTTTGACCCGCCTGAGATCGAGACGCTGTTCAACAAGGTCCACAGCAAAGAGGTCAAGGAAGATGACTTCGATGTGGAATCCGAGCTGAAGCAGCCATGCTTCTCCAAAGAGGGTGACCTCTGGCATCTGGGAAAGCACATCGTTCTGTGCGGGGATTCTACCAAAGCGGAATGCTACGACACCCTGATGGACGGAACCAAGGCAAATCTGGTCCTTTCCGATCCCCCTTATAACGTGGATGTGGAAGAGACTGCCGGTAAGATCATGAATGACAACATGGGAGATTCGGAATTCTACCAGTTCCTTCTGGCAGCGTTCCAGCAGATGCACGGCCATCTGGCAGACGACGGTTCCATCTACATCTTCCATGCAGATACGGAAGGGCTGAACTTTAGAAAGGCATTCAAGGATGCCGGGTTCTACCTGTCCGGGTGCTGTATCTGGAAGAAGAATGCGCTGGTGCTGGGCCGCAGTCCTTACCAGTGGCAGCACGAACCGTGTCTTTACGGCTGGAAGCAGAAGGGGAAGCACCAGTGGTATTCCGACCGGAAGCAGACGACCATATGGGAGTATGACCGGCCGAAGTCCAACAAGGACCATCCGACCATGAAGCCCATCGGTCTGATGAGCTATCCGATCCGCAATTCCACTATGACCAACGGCATTGTGCTTGATCCGTTCCTCGGCAGTGGCTCGACACTGATCGCCTGTGAGGAAACAGACCGTGTGTGCCGGGGCATCGAGCTGGCCCCGAAGTTCGTGGATGTTACGAGGGCTGCCCACGATACTACTACAAGAAGCAGTTCCAGCTTCCGGTCTGGAACCTGAACGGGAACCGCATGAAAAAGGCAAAGCCCTGCATCGCTTATGTGATGCACGAGGACCGGCGGCTTGGCTGCCCGGATGCCGAGTATTTTGAACTGCTGCACGGCGGATACAGCGACTGGGGATTTCCGCTGGACACACTGAAGCGTGGACTGGCAGCCAGTATCGGAAGGACGGAAGCCGTCCGGTATCTGAAGAAGCGGCAGATGATGTAAGAGTACACGATCAAAAGCAAAAAACATTGTGCAGTATATGATGCGCATCGGCCTTGATAAATCAGGGCAAAAGAGTGATATATACCATACCGCCAGACAAGAGCGGATAAAACCGAAGGGAGAGATTCAAATGAAGAACAAGAAATATTACATCGCCTACGGCAGCAACCTGTCGGTGGAGCAGATGGCAGACCGATGCCCGGATGCAAAAATTGCAGGACAGGCGGTGCTGGCAGGCTGGGAGCTTTTGTTCCGCGGCTGCGCCACCATCGCACCAAACCCGAAGAAGAACACGCCGGTTCTGGTGTGGGAGATCTCGGAAAGGGACGAAGAGAACCTCGACCTCTATGAGGGCTATGTAAACCTTTCGTGTCCAGCGTGCGGAAAGACGATGGTCCACAAGAGGAGAAAGATTGCCGCATACTGGGTGGATGCAGAGTCCATTGAAGATACCAAGGAACGGCAGGGACTTGCGATTTATGGTGTTGGGAAGATGCGCTGTTCTGATAAAGACTGCACAGAGGAGCTTTATGAGGTCGCTATTGAACAAGGCTTTATGGAGATGCTTTATCAATGATGAACTTGAACGAAAGCGGAATGCCTTAAAAATGCTGGATAACCTTCTGGATGACAGCGCAGAATTTGATACTTTCCAGACGCAGCATTATTGGGACATCATCAGCGAAAAAGAAGCGGCAGGCGAGGAATTTATCGATATCGAGGATATGTATGGATATCGGCCGGTTTCTCTGGAAAGAGCAGTCAAATGTCCTCATTGCGGTCATGAAGAAAATGTTGACCTTGAGGACTTCATGTATGATGAAAGCTCTTACGAAAAAGAAAATGGTATGGGACCGGATCTTGTGTACAGCATTAATTCTGAAGATTGCTATGAATGTCCAGAATGTGGCCACATATTAAAAATCAAAGGCTGGATTCGGGAATACCCAATGGGGGCGTATGATTCGGAAGATATAAAAGTAGAGGATTGTGGGGGTGATGAAGATGACGAGTGAGGAAAGAGAACTGCTGAAAAGAATGGATGCCGGAGAACTGGACGGCATGGTCGGGGACATGTTTCAGACAGATGGTGGTTCAACTGTCTGGACGATAATTAAAAATGGGATTCCCGTCAGATTTAAGCAGGGACCCGGAGGTAAGTTTTTTAACGGAAAAGAAAATGAACGATACGAGGGAGTTCTTCATACACTTGCAAAATGGATGACTGATGAAGAGCGATTGGATTTTTTGAGAAAATTTGGATGGCTTATCCACGATGCAGCAGTAAATGCTTATAGCGCAAAGTTTAAGCCGAAAAAGTAAGTAAATGACTGCTCGCTGGCGCACTGTGTAGAATCCTACATGGAACGCTGGCGGGCTTCTTTTTACCCCTGCCCGCATGAACCACAGACAGCACCCCGGAGTGAGCCGAAGTGCAGCTGTGGCTTATGCGGGCCTTTTGTTATGTCGTCAATGAGTTACAAAATCAGATTCCTAAACCATACAAAATTGCTTTCAGTTCCTTTACGGTGCGGGTAAGAATTTCCTGTTCCGTTGTATTGCAGTCTAAAAGCAGACGGTGAATCTCAGAATCTGCAGTAGATGCCGAGTGCGTCAGACTGTCTACGAGAAGGTCATCTGCAGATACATTCAGTGCATTTGCGATATCAACCAGGGTATCCAGGCTGGGACGGTTGATTGCAGTTTCGATAACACTGATGTGTTTACGGGTCATGTTAAGTTGTTCACCGAGCGCCTCCTGTGTGATACCAATTTGTTTGCGGGCATTTGAAATACGCTTGCCCAAGGCTTCATAGTCAATAGCCATGTGTTCCTCCTTATGTTTTCCCGCATAAGGCTGGTACGATTATCCCGCAGAGAAAAATACATAGCAACTGAATATGAGAGATTTTTAAGACCGCAAAATGCCACACCCCTATCTGCTGTGTGGTCTAAGGCCATTTTGCTACCTACTATGTAGCAAAACATGGAACGTGCTACATGATAGGTAGCAGTCAAAATGTCATGCAGCTCTTATAATATAAATGTAGGAAAAGACTGCAAATGAAAGGTAAAGGGAATGACAGGCAAAGAGGAAACAGGAATTTTCACATTATATAGTGATGTAGAAGCAACAGCTGTTCGATGGCTGTGGTATCCGTTCATTGCAGTCGGGAAGATCACATTGCTGCAAGGCGACCCCGGCGATGGAAAGTCTACCATGATGATGAATCTGATTGCAGAATTATCAAAGGGTGGAACTATGCCGGATGGAAAGTCTATTGGAATGCCTCAGAAAGTCATTTACCAGTGTTCGGAAGATGATGCTTCAGACACCATCAAGCCGAGATTGGAAACGTGTGGAGCAGATTGTAGGAATGTAGCTTTTATAAATGAAGAAATGAACAGTGGCTTGACGCTGGATGATGAACGTATCAGAAAGGCGATTATACAATTTCGTCCAAGGTTGGTGGTCATTGACCCGATACAGGCATATCTGGGGAGTGATTCTGACCTTCAGATTGCAGGCAGGGCGAGAAAGCTGATGCAGCGTCTTGGAATGTGGGCATCTGCGTATGACTGTGCAGTTGTATTGATTGGTCACCTCAACAAGAAAGAGGGGACAAAAGATCTGTACCGGAGCATTGGTAGTGTGGATGTTGTGGCAGCAGCCAGAAGTGTTCTGCAGATGGAGCATGATCCGGAAAACAAAGACATTCGCATTGTACGACAGATCAAGAACAATCTGGCCCCATCTGATGGAGAGATTCGTTTCTCAATAACGGCCGAGGAGGGTTTTCGATGGCTGGAGTGTAAGATCCCAACTGACCCGGAAGCAGAGTCAGAGCCTCCGAAGTTTGAATCAAAGTCTGAGAAAGCAGCATACCTGATAAAAAAGCTGCTTTCCGAAGGCGATATGAGAGCAAGAGAAATCTATATGCGGATGAGTGACGAAGGCATCAGTCGCAGGACAGCAGAAAATACGAAAAAAGAACTCGGCATCCGAAGTTATCGGAAGATGCGTCAGTGGTATTGGAGCATAAAGCCGGAAGAATGAGAGGAAGTACATGGGAAGCAGTGGAGTAGAAGCGGTAGACCGCAAGCAGAAAATCAGAGACAGATATAAGGGAGTGAATGCTTCAGAATTGGAAGTCATCCCGGCAAAGGCAGTGGAGGGGTTTGGAGAAAGCACCTCTATTCGGCGTGTTGCAGCTTATGTCCGTGTTTCCACTGACAATGATGAGCAGACTTCTTCCTATGAGCTTCAGAAAAATTACTATACTGAGTACATAAAGGCACAGCCGGGATGGGAATTTGTCGGCATCTATGACGATGAGGGCATCAGTGGCACTTCACTGGAGCATCGCAAAGGAATGCAGCAGTTGATCGAGGACTGTAAGGCGGGAAAGATAGACCTGGTTCTTACAAAATCCATCGCTCGTTTTGCCCGAAACATTGTTGACTGCCTTTCAGTTATTGAGACGCTGAAAAATCTTGATCCGCCCGTGGGTGTAAAATTCGAGGCAGACAATATCTATACGCTGGACAGCAATGGCCGCATGATCCTGACCATTCTGGCATCTGTGGCGGAGGAAGAATCTCATTCCAAATCAATTATTATGAACTGGTCTATTGACCGGCGGTTCAGCCGAGGTCTGTTTTTGACACCGGCATTGCTGGGATATGATCAGGACGAGGATGGAAATCTTGTGGTAGGCCGTGTGAAAAGGGTAACCCGAATGCCATCCACTGGGGAAGGCTGAAGGAAGGACGCTGGTGTGCAAGTACACTTGGCTGCCGTGGTCTGGCAAAGACACTTTTCGACATTATGGAATGGGAAGAAGGCTTGAAGTATCGTTTTCGAGGACAGTTTGTGGAGCAGGGCGACAACAAGCTGATGCTTTTTGAACTGGATGAGCCTGAAATGATTAAAATAGAAAAAATCGTTCTGCCGCCGAAGGAAGGGGAGACTGAGGAGAAAACAGTCAACCAGACAATTTACATTTTTCCACCAGAGTGGATGGGAACTTTTGGACAGCCGATCATGAGTATTGCACAGGTTGGCATTTTGCAGCAGGAGCATTATGCAGGAAACTGGGATGTACTCCGGCCGGCAGCAGAAATTAAAGAAATGAATACATTTACCGCAGATGGTCTGAATACATTGCTCCATGAGGCGGAAGAAATAATGGAAGGATGGACCGACACGAATGAATGAGGAACACACAAGCATTGCCCCATCAGCGGAGCAGGCAGAAAATGAAAGAGATGCACGAGCGGAGGAATTACAGAGTACCTTTTCGTATGATGGATATCAAGTTGTGCGAAAGGAGTTATTTGCACATCTTCGTGATCCTGCAATCGTGATTCGTAAGGATAGTATCACATTCAACACAGCCTGCATTACAGGTCTGGAGGATGTGGTTTATGTACACGTCATGTTCAATAACGATTTGAAGCGCATTGTTGTGCGTGGCTGTGATGAAAACGACAAGGATGCTCTGCGCTGGTGCATTGCAAAGCCGGATAAGCGTAAGAGCAGGAAGATGAGCTGCAAGCCCTTTGCGGAATTGGTCTATAAAGAAATGGATTGGGATAGTGAATGCAGATATAAGGTGCTGGGGTACAGGATTACCTTTGAGGGGGAAACTCTGTACGTTTTTGATCTGCTCGTGCCAGAAATCTTCCATGAGAGGCAAAATCGAAAGAAAGAAACTGTAGCAGAACAGCCAACAGACCAGGAAACTAAGCCTGTGGATACTCGGAAGGGATTTTACCCGGATGATATTGCAGGTACTTTTGGTGTGCCTGTAGAAGAACACCTAAGAGAATCAGAAGTCCGACAGATGGATGGTTATGTATCAATGGGAGTTTTGACAGGAAGGACAGTCCCCGATACCGGGCTTGATTAAAAGTGATTTTACAATACCAAGGGGGAAGTGCGCCCTTTTTTTGGAGGTGAGAAGATTGCAGGAAAAAGAACAGAAATGGTACTCCGGGATGCTGGGAGTGACATTCAATGCGGAGGAAGGACGAATCACCATCTTCCGCAGCACATTGGAGGCACTTGGATGGCCGACACATTACCGATTTTTGTACAACCGGAAGATGGGGCAGATTGCAGTACAGGCATGTAAGGCAGAGGATGCCGGGGCGCATCGGGTGACAAGGCTGAACGAAACAAACAGCTGCGAGATTAAATGTGTGGCTTTTTCCAGAATGATTTATCGAGATGCACATTGGAACATGAAAAGGTCATACAGGCTGGTTGGAAGATCATTCTCCGAACAGAAACTTGTGAGCTTTCCTGTTTCGGATGCGATTCCGATAGAAAACGGAAAAATTCTAGACGAGGCTGTAAGCCCCACAGTTGCCCCACGTCGGGCAGAAGCCAGCCCATCGCAAAACAATCCCAGTTCGGCAGTAAAAGCCGACAGAGGGGCTGTCTGAGGGGCGTGTGGGCAAGGCGGCAGAGAGAAGGGAATTAAGCTGCCAGCTTGGTTAGAATCCAACTTGCTACGGGCTTCGCAGCCAGCAGGAAGGGAAACGCCGGGGCAGGAGAATAAGTGATTTTTCTCACTTATCTCAATAAAAAAAGTGATTATAATCACTTGTATAGAAATGGTAAATAAGTGAGCTTTTCTGTCACCCCATGATAATTACATAAAACGAAATAAGTGAACATAATCACTTATGAACCCAGAAAAGTGAATAAAATCACTTATAGGCGAAAAAGTGAGCTTTTTGAAAATTGAATAGAAAAATGAATCTCTTGGAGCTACTGATCTGACGGTCGGTAGCTCTTTTCTTTTTGTCTAAAAATGAACGAGAAAATCGAAAATGTACCTACATAGGACGGAAAATGGACATTATACTCCACCCTGTTGCTATTTTTCCGGCGAATTAGAGGTGGTGGAAATATTACGGTCTGGCCTCTGCGGCAAAGATACTTTTATCTGACACTGGAAGATTACACCCTGATGCAATGGTGTGTGGATAATGACTTCTGCGGTGAGGCTGCAAGAGCAGTGCGCTATGATTCCAATTTTATCTGGCAGACCGAGCTTTGGCCTGTGCGGGAATATATCCTCTCCGAAAAAGACAAAAAAGCAATAAAAATTTCCGAACTGTGCACGTTTTAAGCCGGCGCGGCTCTTTTGATTTCATCTGAACTAAAGAAGCCAAGATAGTGCTAATATCGGACTGCTTATACACTTCTGTAATGCCGGAAGCTCCTTTATTATATGGATGTACGACAAGATCAGCCAACATAAATTTTAAACTTCACGCTTTAAAAGAGGATCGAAATTATGAAAAAAGCACTTATCACTGGCATCACCGGTCAGGATGGTTCCTATTTGGCAGAGTTCCTTCTGGAGAAGGGCTACGAGGTCCACGGCATCGTCCGCCGGGCATCCATCTCCAACACCGCCCGTATCGACCATCTGATTGAAAAAAATGCTATCACCCTGCACGACGGCGACCTGTCTGATTCTTCTGGTCTGATCCGTCTGGTGGGCGAGATCAAGCCGGATGAGATCTACAATCTGGCCGCACAGAGCCATGTTCAGGTCTCCTTCGATGCACCCGAGTACTCCGGCGATGTGGATGCACTGGGCGTTCTGCGTGTGCTGGAAGCTGTTCGTGTCTGCGGTCTGACCAAGACTTGCAAGGTGTATCAGGCTTCCACCTCTGAACTGTACGGCAAGGTTGAGGAAGTCCCTCAGCGTGAGACTACCCCATTCCATCCTTACTCTCCGTATGCTGTTGCAAAGCAGTATGGCTTCTGGATGGTCAAGGAATACCGTGATGCCTACGGAATGTTTGCGGTCAACGGCATCCTGTTCAACCATGAGTCTGAGCGTCGCGGTGAGAACTTTGTTACTCGCAAAATTACACTGGCTGCTGGTCGTATCGCAGAAGGCCTGCAGGATCATCTGGAGCTGGGCAACATGGATTCTCTGCGTGACTGGGGTTACGCTAAGGACTACGTCGAGTGCATGTGGCTGATCATGCAGCAGGATAAGCCGGAGGACTTCGTCATTGCTACCGGTGTGCAGCACACCGTCCGAGACTTCACCGAGAGGGCTTTCGCAGCCAACGGCATCACCATCCGTTGGGAGGGCACTGGCATCGATGAGAAGGGCTACGATGCAGCCACCGGCAAGATGCTGGTTTGCGTGAATCCTCAGTGGTTCCGCCCGACTGATGTGGACAATCTGTGGGGTGACCCGACCAAGGCAAAGACCGTTCTGGGCTGGAATCCGCAGTCTACGACCTATGAGCAGCTGGTGGAGATCATGGCAAAGCACGACCGTGAGCGTGCAAAGCGCGAAAAGGCACTCAAGGCCGTTCTGTAATTGGGAAAGAAGGCAATCTTATTATGATGAAAAAGAATGCTAAGATTTATGTCGCAGGTCATCGCGGCATGGTGGGCTCTGCAATCGTCCGTGAGCTGCAGCGTCAGGGTTACACCAATATCATCACCCGTACCCACAAGGAGCTGGACCTGACCCGTCAGCATGCTGTGGAAGAGTTCTTCGCACAGGAGAAACCGGAGTATGTGTTCCTTGCTGCTGCCAAGGTCGGCGGCATCGTGGCAAATCAGGAAGCACTGGCCGATTTCATGTATGACAACATGACGTTGGAGATGAATGCCATCCACTCTGCATGGAAGAACGGCTGCAAGAAGCTGGAATTTCTCGGCTCCTCCTGCATCTACCCCCGCATGGCTCCCCAACCTATGAAGGAAGACTGCCTGCTGACCAGTGAGTTGGAAAAGACCAACGAGGCTTATGCACTGGCGAAGATTTCCGGCCTGAAGTACTGCGAATTCCTGAACCGTCAGTACGGCACTGACTACATCAGCGTCATGCCTACCAACCTCTATGGCCCCAACGACAACTACCACCCCACCCACAGCCATGTGGTTCCGGCACTGATTCGTCGTTTTCATGAGGCCAAGGAGCAGAATCTGCCCAGTGTTACCTGCTGGGGTGACGGCTCTCCGCTGCGCGAGTTCCTGTATGTGGACGATCTGGCAAACCTGTGCGTGTTCCTGATGAACAACTACTCCGGCAATGAGACAGTCAACGCTGGTACCGGCAAGGAGCTGACTATCAAGGAACTGACTGAACTGGTTGCCAAGGTTGTGGGCTACACCGGTGAGATCAAGTGGGATACCACCAAGCCCAACGGCACGCCCCGCAAGCTGCTGGACGTGTCCAAGGCTACCAATCTGGGCTGGACCTATAAGACTGAGCTGGAAGATGGCCTGCGCCTGTCCTACGAGGACTTCCTGAACAACCCGATGCGTGCAGAGCGCTAAACCTAAAATAAACGATTTGAAAAGGTCGTGTGTCCGTACAGGGCCGCGGCCTTTTTGTTTTTGATGATAGGAGAATTATCTATGAATATAGTTTTGCTGTCTGGTGGTTCCGGTCAGCGTCTGTGGCCACTTTCCAATGATATCCGCTCCAAGCAGTTTATCAAAATTTTCCACCGGGAAGACGGTGAACTGGAATCTATGGTGCAGCGTGTTTACCGCCAGATTAAAGCGGTAGATACAGATGCAACTGTTACGATTGCAACCTCCAAGACGCAGGTGTCCGCAATCCATAACCAGCTGGGTGAAGAAGTGGGTATCAGCGTGGAGCCGTGCCGTCGTGATACTTTCCCTGCCATCGCACTGGCTGCCGCATATCTGAAGGATGTGCAGGGTGTGGGCGAAGAAGAATCTGTGGTTGTCTGCCCAGTCGATCCCTATGTGGAGAATGATTATTTTGAAGCTCTGAAAGCACTGGGTGACCGTGCTGCTATTAACGAATCAAATCTTGTCCTGATGGGCATTGAACCGACGTATCCTAGTGAGAAATACGGTTATATCATTCCGATTGGCAAAGAAAAGGTCAGCAAGGTTTCCATGTTCAAGGAAAAGCCAACGCAGGAAGTTGCAAAGAACTATATTGCAAAGGGCGCGCTTTGGAATGGTGGCGTATTTGCCTTCAAACTTGGCTATGTGCTGAACCGTGCACATGAACTGATCGACTTTGTGGATTACGATGATCTGTTCAACAAATACGACACGCTGAATAAGATTAGCTTTGACTATGCCGTGGTGGAGCACGAGCCGGAGATTGAGGTCATGCGCTTTGCAGGCACTTGGAAAGACCTTGGCACTTGGAACACCCTGACCGAGGCGATGGACAGCCATGCCGTAGGCGAGGCTTTGTTTAACGAAAACTGCGAAAATGTCCATGTGGTCAATGAGCTGGATGTGCCTATCCTCTGCATGGGCTTGAAGGATGTTGTAGTTTCGGCCAGCCCGGAAGGTATTCTGGTATCGGACAAAGAGCAATCCAGTTACATTAAGCCATTTGTGAATACGCTTGACCACCGCGTGATGTTTGCTGAAAAGTCTTGGGGCAGCTTTAAGGTCATCGACATTGATAAGGAATCCATGACCATCAAGGTGACGCTGAACGCAGGCCATCAGATGAACTACCACAGTCATCAGCGCCGGGACGAGGTGTGGACGGTGATCTCCGGCAAGGGCAAAACCATCGTGGATGGAATGGAACAGAACGTCAAGGCAGGCGATGTGATTACCATGTCTGCTGGTTGCCGTCATACGGTCATCGCCGAAACGGAACTGAAGCTAATCGAGGTGCAGCTGGGCACAGAAATCGATGTCCACGATAAACAGAAGTATGCACTGGAATATTGAAAAGTTCACAGGAGGCAATTATGAAAACAGGGAGAAAGCCTCTGTTGCTTCGCCCGTCAGGGAAAGATTATCTTTGGGGCGGAAACCGTTTGAACGATGAATTTGAAAAGGGCCTTGATTTGATTCCACTGGCAGAAACGTGGGAATGTTCTACCCATCCAGATGGCCCCAGCTATGTGGTCGGCGGTGAATTTGATGAGCAGGAGCTGGCACAGGTACTTCGGGAATATCCGGAATATCTGGGAGAAAGGCATAAAGGCGAAAATACCCTGCCAATTCTCATCAAATTCATCGATGCAAAGAAGGACTTGTCGGTACAAGTGCATCCCACGGATGATTATGCACAGAAACATGAAAAGGGTCAGTTTGGCAAAACAGAAATGTGGTATGTGCTGGATGCCAGTAAGGACGCAAAACTTGTTTATGGGCTTAAGCATGACCGCACGGAAGAACAGCTTCGTCAGGCGATTATGAATGGAACTGTGATAAAAGAGCTGCAGTGGGTTCCAGTTAAAAAAGACGATCTGTTCTTCATTGAGGCCGGAACCATCCACGCAATCGGCGCAGGTGCACTTGTGGCAGAAATTCAGGAAAATTCAAATCTAACCTATCGTCTGTATGACTACGACCGTGTGGGAAAAGACGGCAAAAAACGGGAATTGCACATCGATAAGGCTTTGAAAGTGGCGAATCTGAGAAGCAGTGCCGAACCACGTCAGCCGTTGCGTGTGCTGAAATACCGGCAGGGCGTAGCATCTGAACTGTTGACTCGCTGTAAATACTTTGAAGTGTATCGCATGATCGTTAACACCGAACGACGGCAGCAAGTACATTACCATGCAGATGAGATTGCATTCCGTGTGTTGCTCTGTGTAAATGGCTGCGGTACGATTTCCTACACAGATGGCTCCATCACATTTTATAAGGGCGATTGCATCTTTGTCCCAGCAGATTCGGAAGTGCTGACGATTCATGGACAGGCACAATTCCTCGATGTGAGAGGATAACGCATGGACAAATGGAAAACGACTGACTCTGAAATACTGGTGGACACTCGATGGGTCAAGGTGCGGAAGGATTCGGTAGATTTGCCGAACGGACAGCATATCGATGACTTTTATGCTATTACTATCAATGATGCCGCCGCAATCGTGCCAATCGATGATGCTGGAAATATTATTCTGAAAAAGGAATATCGCTACTGCTTCGACCGGGTTCTTATTGAGATTCCGGCGGGCGGTTTTGAAAAGGGCGAGGATGCTTTGACTGTTGCAAAGCGGGAGCTGCTGGAAGAAACGGGCTATATCTCGGATGACTGGCAGTATATCGGAGCGACGGTAGAAAGTTCAGCAAAGTTGACAAATACGATGCACATTTACTTTGCCAATCATTGCCGAAAGGTCAGCGAACAACATCTTGACTCAACAGAAGAGCTGGATGTGCTTGTTGTTCCGTTGAAACAGGCGGTTGAGATGGTGATGCGTAATGAGATTTGCTGCAATAGCTCTGTGCATGGAATCCTTTGGGTGGCACGGAAACTTGGAGTATAAGGGGACAGGTGATTAAAATGGATATTAAAAAGGAATACGAGCGTTGGCTGGAAAAAGCAACGGAAGATGCAGGTGTTGCTACTGAACTGAAAACGCTGGACGATGCAAAAATTGAAGATGCTTTCTACCGTGACCTTGCCTTTGGTACCGGCGGTCTGCGTGGCGTGATCGGCGCAGGCACGAACCGTATGAATATCTACACAGTGGCAAAAGCATCGCAGGGCTTGGCAGATTATTTGAAAAAGAATTTTGCAGAGCCTTCTGTGACTATCGGTTACGATAGCCGTATCAAGAGCGATGTGTTTGCAAAAGTAGCCGCAGGTGTGTTCGCTGCAAATGGTGTCAAGGTCAATATCTGGCCAGTTTTGATGCCTGTACCGACTGTGTCCTTTGCAACCCGTTATCTGCACACCTCCGCTGGTGTGATGATCACGGCTTCTCACAACCCCAGCAAGTATAACGGATACAAAGTCTATGGTGCAGACGGTTGCCAGATTACGACCGAAGCGGCTGCCGAAATTTTGGCTGAAATCGAGAAGCTGGATATCTTTGCTGATGTCAAGCGCAGCGATTTTAAGGATGGCATTGCAAGCGGAAATATTCAGTACATTCCGGATGAAGTATACACCGCTTTTGTAAATGAGGTCAAGAGCCAGTCTGTTCTGTTTGGTGAAGAGGTCAACAAGAATGTGGACATCGTGTACAGCCCGCTGAACGGTACCGGTCTGAAGCCTGTGACCCGCACCTTGAAGGAGATGGGCTACACCAACATCACGGTGGTCAAGGAACAGGAACAGCCGGACGGCAACTTCCCGACCTGTCCGTATCCGAACCCTGAAATAAAAGATGCAATGGCACTGGGCATGGAGTATGCCAAGAAGTGCAATGCTGATTTGCTGCTGGCAACTGACCCAGACTGTGACCGTGTGGGTATTGCGGTTAAGAACAAAGCAGGCGAGTATGAACTGCTTTCGGGCAACCAGACTGGTATGCTGTTGCTCGACTATATTTGCAGCCAGCGTATAAAGCACGGCAAAATGCCTGCTGACCCGGTTATGGTCAAGACTATCGTGACGATGGATATGGGTGAACAGATTGCCAGCCACTATGGGTTGAAAACAGTTAATGTGCTGACGGGCTTCAAGTTCATTGGCGAGCAGATCGGTAAATTGGAACAGCAGGGCAAGGAAGACAGTTATGTGTTCGGATTTGAGGAAAGCTACGGCTATCTGACCGGCTCCTATGTCCGCGATAAGGACGGTGTGGATGGTGCCTACATGATCTGCGAGATGTTCAGCTACTACGCAACCAAGGGCATCAGCCTGCTGGACAAGCTGGACGAGCTGTACAAGACCTACGGTTACTGCCTGAACACCCTGCACAGTTATGAATTTGACGGCAGTGCCGGTT
>Ga0129314_1000598_pt1 | contig 35882 bp, 35 predicted proteins | sample O1111metagenome_FD_94431 | JGI IMG/M metagenome (GOLD analysis project Ga0129314, IMG submission 94431) | Orangutan individual fecal microbial communities from fecal samples from Wisconsin, USA - O1111 metagenome | ecosystem: Host-associated > Mammals > Digestive system > Large intestine > Fecal... | reverse complement strand
TCGACCACCATCTGCTTGAACGCGCCTGTGTATCTTTTGTTTGGTATTCCTTTCCGCATAATAAAGCACCCCATTTCTTAGTGCAAGTATATCATACTTGTCTAACAAATGGGGTGCAGTTCAACCCTGCCCGGCGTTTTTTCACTCTGCCAAGGCGGAGTGAAAGTCAGCGTTATTCAGGCGCCGGCTTAAGCCCTTACAGGATTTATTCATGCTGCCCCTTTTAAGGATGGTCATGACTTTACGCCGCAAAAAAATGGAATGGCGATTGAAAACAGGAGCGAAAGCGAGAGAAAACGAGAGAAAAGACGCAAGGTAGGGGTGATAAACTAAAAAAACGCTTGACAATCGAAAACGGGGCCGCTATAATGGAAAAGCACTTGTAAAAGGATCAAAAATTCCAAGGAGGTAACAACCCTTATGTCCACCTTTCTTCCGAAAGTAGAAGACATCAAGCGCGAGTGGTATGTGCTCGACGCGGCCAACAAGCCGCTGGGCCGCACCGCCGCCCTTGCCGCCACACTGCTGCGCGGCAAGCACAAGACCATCTTTGCCCCCAATGTTGATTGCGGCGATCATGTCGTCATCATCAACGCCGCTCAGGCGGTCCTGACCGGCAACAAGCTCCAGAACAAATACTACCGCCATCACAGCGGCTGGGTCGGCGGCCTTAAGGAGATCCAGTACGCCACCCTCATGAAGAACAACCCTGAGAAGGCCATGATGATTGCCGTCAAGGGCATGCTGCCGGACAACACCCTCGGCAGAAAGGCCCTGACCCGGGTTAGAATCTACCGCGACGCCAATCATGAGCAGGCCGCCCAGCAGCCCAAGGCCTGGAACGAATAAGAGAGGAGACTATCCACGATGTATGAGAGCAAGCCTTATCTCTACGGCACAGGCCGCAGAAAGCATTCGGTTGCCCGCGTAAGAGTTTACCCCGGCACCGGCAATATCACTGTGAACGGCAGAGACATCGATGACTATTTCGGCCTTGAGACCCTCAAGCTGATCGTCCGTCAGCCGATGACCCTCACCGATACCCTCGGCAAGTTTGACATCGTCTGCACCGTCGCCGGCGGCGGCGTTTCCGGTCAGGCTGGCGCGATCCGCCACGGCCTCTCCCGCGCCCTCCTCCAGCATTCGGATGAGATGCGCCCGATTCTCAAGAAGGCGGGGCTCCTGACCCGCGACTCGAGAATGAAGGAACGCAAAAAGTACGGTCTCAAGGCCGCCCGTCGTGCGCCGCAGTTCTCGAAGAGATAATAATTTTTTCCGAAAAAGCCAGGAAGTCCCCCGTAAATCAAGTGTTTACGGGGGACTTTTCCATATTTTACACTTTCTGCTGGTCCCTTTCACCATTCGTGCTGTTTTAGGCGGATGGGAACCCTTCTGTCAAAATGACGGATTCCTGCTGAGCCCAGATCGTTCGCCAAATTGGAATTTACTTTTCCTTTTCATCCTTGCTTTTAACAAAAATCAATATGAGACCAACTGCTCCCGATACGACACCTATCAGCGAGAACGGGATGTAGCTCACACCAATTAAAACGACATGATTTAGTTCTCCACTGCCTAAGCAGAGCAGTATTCCAAATAGAATGAAAGCAATTCCCTTCAAAATCTTATGATACAAACAAACACACCCTTTGCTAAATCCCAATTTATTCCTCTGGTTTCATTGTATCAACTTTGTGAGGGGAATACAAGAAGCCGGTAAAAATACCGGGGATTTTACCGACAACATGAAAGGTATAAGGGAATTCTGCCATACAATACAGCTTTGGAAATGCTTTACAGCCAATATACGGCAAATTCATAGCATACAAAACCGCCGATGATCAAGGCGTGGAGATGCGCCGGGATGCTTTCGGTAAGGGGATACGCCCTGCTCCGGCGCTCTGTGTTCGGCGCCTCCCGCAGGTGGGCTTTGCTGCTGCAAAACGCCGCCTCATCCTGGAAAGCGCTTTTGCGCAAAAAAACCGTCCGCCGGCGATCGGCAGTCCCTTTGCGGCTGCGGACGGCCATTGCCGCTTTTTCGCAGAAGCGCCAGAAGATCACAATGCTGCTGTGCGCGGTAAAATACCGGTTGACATCTGCATACTAAAATGGTATGTTAATCGAAAAGAAAGAGAGGGTTTCGTATGAATATGCTGTTGTGGGCTGCCGCGGGGACGGGCTTCACCTTCCTGATGACCTCTTTGGGCGCGGCGACCGTCCTGCTGTTCCGCAAGCAGATGTCGGATCAGATTCAAAGGGCCTTTCTCGGGTTTGCCGCCGGTGTGATGATTGCGGCGTCGGTCTGGTCCCTCCTGATTCCGGCGATCGAGCAGGCGGAGGAACAGGGGAAAATCGGCTGGATTCCGGCGGCGGGCGGATTCCTTCTGGGGGTGGGATTCCTGATGCTGCTCGATCTTGTTCTGCCACACCTGCACCCCGGGTCCGCTGATCCGGAGGGACCCCCCATCGCCCTCAAACGATCGACCCTGATGGTGCTGGCAGTGACTTTGCACAATATTCCCGAGGGAATGGCGGTGGGTCTTTCCTTTGCGCTGGCGGCGCAGGGAAATCCCGATTCCCCGGCACTGACCGCGGCGCTGGCGCTGGCTCTCGGCATTGGGATTCAGAATTTTCCGGAAGGGGCGGCGGTGTCTCTGCCGCTGCGTCAAGAGGGAATGGATGCCCGGCGCGCGTTCCTCTGCGGAAGCCTTTCCGGCATTGTGGAGCCGATATTTGGTATTTTGACTGTGCTGATGGCCGGAATTATCCTGCCGGTCATGCCTTGGCTGCTTGCTTTTGCGGCGGGGGCCATGATGTATGTCGTGGTGGAGGAGCTGATCCCCGAGGCGCATTTGGGGGAGCATTCCCACCCCGGAACCCTTGGAGTGATGGCGGGATTTCTGGTGATGATGGTGCTTGATGTGGCTCTCGGATGAGCCATGCCGCGGAGAAGCGGGGCTGCCCTTGGTTCAAGGGCGGCCCCGCTTTCGCGTCCTTTGCGCCGGATTCCGTTTGAGGAAAAAGAGCCGCACAAAACTGGAGACTCTTTCATAGAATAGGGTAAACGGCTATAAAACTTCCCGCGCGTTTTTGGAAGCTGTCGGAAGCGAAAGGGGTGGCGGTGATGGGATGGGCGGTCTTGCTGACGTTGCTGATTTGTATGGCGGCATCGGCTGTTTCGGTTTATCCGGGGGAACGGGCGGACGGAATTTCCCGGAAGCTGTGCGCCGCGGCGTTCTGCTGTATGGCGGCGACGGGATTCTGGGCGCTTGTGGGGCGCCCGGGTGCCTTTGCGGATTTCGCATCACTTCCCACGGGGACCGCGGTCTGCGCGGTGGCCGCGGTGATCTGCTGTGCCGGAGCCGGAGCTCTGGCGGCCGCGCTTTCAAGGCGCTTCCGGGGATGAAAAGCGCGGCGGGTATAAGCATAACAAAAAATGCCAATCCTGATTGGAGGATTGGCATTTTGCCTGAAAAAAGGAGTTTTGATTGGACAAGCTGGATAAAACGAGAAATTTCCTTGCAAAAAGGAAATAGATATGATAAAATATTTCCCCAATTAACAAAAAAAGGCCCCAAAGGGCTTGACAGATCGAAAACTTGAGAATATAATAGAATACTGATTCATAATGGGTTGGTTTGCCTTATCTCCCATATATCTTAGCACAGCTCAATGGAAAAAGCAATAAAAATTTACAAAAAGGCAAAGGAATTTCGCCGGATCAGCAGCAACATTCTGGTTTGGCGCGCAGGTTAAATAGAAAAGACGAATGGAGTGAGCGAAACCTATGCTGAAGGTGAAACCCGTCAACCTTGGTAAGAATGTTCGCATGAGCTTCGGAAAGATTCACGAAGTTCTGGACATGCCAAACCTGATCGAGGTACAAAAGAACTCCTACCGCTGGTTCCTCGAGGAAGGGCTGAAAGAGGTCTTCGAGGATATGTCGGCCATCACCGACTATCAGGGAAACCTGGTGTTGGACTTTATCGATTACCGCTTGGAGGATAAACCCAAGTACACGATTGAAGAGTGCAAGGAACGTGATACCACCTTTGCCGCGCCGCTCATCGTCACCACCAGCCTCCTGAACCGCGAGACCGGCGAGATCAAGGAGCAGGAAATTTTTATGGGTGATTTTCCGCTCATGACCGAGAGCGGCACCTTCGTCATCAACGGCGCGGAGCGGGTTATCGTCTCCCAGCTTGTCCGTTCGCCGGGCGTCTACTATTCCCGCACCCGCGATAAGTCGGGCCGCGAGCTCTTTGCCGCGACGGTCATCCCCAACCGCGGCGCATGGCTCGAGTATGAGACCGATTCCAACGGCGTGTTCTGGGCGCGGATCGACAAGAACCGAAAGCTTCCCATCACGACCTTCATCCGTTCGCTCGGCATGGCGACCGATGAGGAGATGGTATCCTTCTTCGGGGAGAACGAGCTGCTCCGCACCACCATCGAGAAGGATGCGATCAAGACGGTCAATGAGGCGCTGCAGGAGGTTTACCGCAAGCTGCGCCCCGGCGAGCCTCCCACCGTCGATTCCGCCAGAAGCCACATCAACTCGCTGTTCTTTGACCCCAGACGGTATGACCTCTCGAAGGTCGGCCGTTACAAATACAATAAGAAGCTGGCGATCGGCCAGCGGATTACCGATCGCGAGCTTGCCGCTCCGGTTGTAGACCCGATGACCGGCGAAATCCTCTTTGAGGAGGGCGCCATTCTCTCCCGGGCGGATGCCCAGAGAATCGAACATGCGGGCGTTGACAGCGTTTATATCAAGGTCGGCGAGCAGACCGTCAAGGTCATCTCGAACGGCATGGTTGATATCCACGATTTCGTCGACTGCGGGGCGCTGGGGCTGACCGTCAAGGAGAAGGTCCGCTTCTGCGTGCTGCGTGAAATTCTCGAGCAGGCCGGAGAGGATCAGGCTGCCCTCAAGGACGCCATCACCCGCCGCCATGACGAGCTGATTCCCAAGCACATCATTATTGATGATATTTATGCCACCATCGGCTATCTGCTGAACCTCTCCGCCGGGGTGGGGCTGGACGACGATATCGACCATCTCGGAAACCGCCGCATCCGTTCGGTCGGCGAGCTTCTGCAGAACCAGTTCCGCATCGGCTTCTCGCGGATGGAGCGTGTCATCCGCGAACGGATGGCCACCCAGTCCCAGGATCAGGGCGAGGTGACGGCGCAGGCGCTGATCAACATCCGCCCGGTCGTCGCTTCGATCAAGGAGTTCTTCGGCTCCTCTCCGCTCTCCCAGTTCATGGATCAGACCAACCCGCTGGCCGAGCTGACCCACAAGCGCCGTCTTTCGGCGCTGGGCCCCGGCGGTCTCTCGCGCGACCGCGCCGGATTCGAGGTTCGTGACGTCCATTACACCCACTATGGCCGGATGTGCCCGATTGAGACGCCGGAAGGGCCGAACATCGGATTGATTTCCTACCTTGCGACCTTTGCGCGGATCAATGAGTATGGATTCATTGAGGCGCCCTACCGCAAGGTGGATCATGCGAGCCACAAGATTCTCGACGAGGTCGTTTATATGACCGCCGATGTGGAGGATGAATATATCGTTGCGCAGGCCAACGCTCCTCTTGAGAACGGCTATTTCGCGCGCCCGCGTGTTGCGGCCCGCTACCGCGATTCGATTCTTGAGGTCGAGCGCGATAAGGTCGATTTCATGGACGTTTCCCCGAAGATGGTCGTTTCGGTCGCGACCGCGATGATCCCCTTCCTGGAGAATGACGACGCCAACCGCGCGCTGATGGGTTCAAACATGCAGCGGCAGGCGGTTCCGCTGCTCAAGACGGAATCCCCGATCGTCGGCACCGGAATGGAGTACAAGGCCGCCGTGGACTCCGGTGTCGCGGTGATCTCGAAGCACGACGGCGTGGTCAAGTCGGTATCGGCCAACAAGGTTGTCGTGACGACCGCCGACGGAATCGACCACGAGTACCGTCTGACCAAGTTTATGCGTTCCAACCAGGGCACCTGCACCAACCAGCGCCCGATCGTCGCCAAGGGCGACGAAATCAAGATCGGTGACGTTGTTGCCGACGGCCCCGCCACCGCCAACGGCGAGATTGCGCTGGGCAAAAATATGCTGGTTGGCTTTATGACCTGGGAAGGCTACAACTACGAGGACGCTGTTCTGATCAACGAGCGTCTCGTCAAGGAAGATCTTTACACCTCGATCCATATCGAGGAGTATGAAATTGAAGCCCGCGACACCAAGCTTGGCCCGGAGGAAATCACCCGCGATATTCCGAACGTCGGCGAAGACGTCCTCAAGGAGCTTGACGAGCGCGGAATTATCCGGATCGGCGCCGAGGTGCGTGCCGGAGACATCCTTGTCGGAAAGGTTACTCCGAAGGGGGAGACCGAGCTCAACGCGGAGGAGCGGCTGCTGCGCGCCATCTTTGGCGAAAAGGCCAGAGAGGTCCGCGACACCTCGCTGCGGGTGCCGCACGGCGAATACGGCATTATTGTCGATGTCAAGGTCTTTACCCGTGAAACCTCCGATGAGCTTTCGCCCGGCGTTAATATGGTTGTCCGCTGCTACATCGCGCAGAAGAGAAAGATCTCGGTCGGCGATAAGATGGCCGGACGTCATGGCAACAAGGGCGTTGTCTCTCGCGTGCTTCCGCAGGAGGATATGCCCTACCTGCCGGGAGGCCGTCCGCTCGATATTGTTCTGAACCCGCTGGGCGTCCCGTCCCGTATGAATATCGGACAGGTGCTTGAGGTCCACCTCGGGCGTGCCGCCGCAGAGCTGGGCATCAAGGTGATGACCCCGGTGTTTGACGGCGCCAAGGAGGACGATATCCGCGATGCGCTTTCCGAGGCCGGACTCGACGATGACGGCAAAACATGGCTTTATGACGGACGAACCGGCGAGCTTTTCGACAACCGTGTGACCGTCGGTTATATGTACTACCTCAAGCTCCATCATCTGGTTGACGATAAGATCCATGCGCGTTCCACCGGCCCCTATTCGCTGGTCACCCAGCAGCCCCTCGGCGGCAAGGCGCAGTTCGGCGGACAGCGCTTCGGCGAAATGGAGGTCTGGGCGCTGGAGGCCTATGGCGCCGCATACACCCTTCAGGAGATTCTGACCGTCAAGTCGGACGATACGGTGGGCCGCGTCAAAACCTTTGAAGCGATTGTCAAGGGACAGAACGTGCCCAAGCCCGGCATCCCCGAGGCGTTTAAGGTTCTTATCAAGGAGCTCCAGTCGCTTGCGCTTGATGTTCGGGTGCTCGACAAGGACAACAATGAGATCGATCTCAAGCAGCAGTTTGACGACGACAATATGGGCCTCAGCCCGGTGGACGACGAGCTTTACAGCCCGGGCGTTGAGGTGGAGGGAGAGCTTGACGCCGCCGGCTTCGCGGTTGAGCATCCCGATGAGGATCTCTTCGACGACAACGGCCTTGCGGAATTTGACGACATCGGCTTCGACGACGAAGCCGACGACGAGAAATTTACCGAAGAATAAGTGGAGGGACGGCAGTTGGAATTTAACACGTTTGAGTCGATTAAAATCGGTCTCGCTTCCCCTGAGCAGATCCGCTCCTGGTCCTACGGCGAGGTCAAAAAGCCTGAAACGATCAATTATCGGACCCTCAAGCCCGAACGCGACGGCCTCTTCTGCGAGCGCATCTTTGGACCGACCAAGGACTGGGAATGCTACTGCGGACGCTATAAGCGGATCCGCTATAAGGGCAAGGTCTGCGAGCGTTGCGGCGTCGAGGTGACCCGCGCCAAGGTCCGCCGTGAACGAATGGGCCACATTGAGCTTGCCGCGCCGGTTTCCCACATCTGGTACTTCAAGGGCACCAGCTCCAGAATGGGCCTGCTGCTCAACATGTCTCCGCGCCTGCTTGAAAAGGTGCTTTACTTTGCGGCTTATATCGTCATCGATCCCGGCACGACCAGCCTCAAGAAATATGCCCTCCTTTCCGAAAAGGAGTACCGCGATATGCGCGAGGCATATGAAGACGACTTCGACGCCGCGATGGGCGCCGAAGCGATCAAGAAGCTTCTGATGGAGCTTGATCTTGAGGCGCTTTCCACCGAGCTCAAAACCGAGCTGGAAAAAGCATCCGGCCAGAAGCGCGCCAAGCTTCTGAAGCGGCTTGAGGTGGTCGAGGCGTTCCGCCTTTCGGGCAATAAGCCCGAATGGATGATCCTCGACGTTGTCTCGGTGATTCCGCCCGATATCCGCCCGATGGTCCAGCTCGACGGCGGCCGTTTTGCCACCTCCGATCTCAACGACCTTTACCGGCGGGTGATCAACCGCAACAACCGCCTCAAAAAACTGCTGGAACTCGGCGCGCCGGATATCATCGTGCGCAACGAGAAGCGGATGCTGCAGGAAGCGGTGGACGCCCTGATCGACAACGGCCGGCGCGGCCGTCCGGTAACCGGTCCGAACAACCGGCCCCTTAAATCCCTCTCGGATATGCTCAAGGGCAAGCAGGGGCGTTTCCGTCAGAACCTGCTCGGCAAGCGCGTCGACTATTCCGGCCGTTCGGTTATCGTTGTCGGTCCGGAACTGCGGATGTACCAGTGCGGCCTGCCCAAGGAGATGGCGCTCGAGCTGTTCAAACCCTTTGTAATGAAGCGGCTGGTCGATCAGAAGGTCGCCACCAATATCAAGAACGCCCGCAAAATGGTTGAGCGCGCGACCGTCAAGGAGGTCTGGGATGCGCTTGAGGTGGTCATCAAGGACCACCCGGTGCTCCTGAACCGCGCGCCTACCCTGCACAGACTCGGCATTCAGGCGTTTGAGCCGGTGCTGGTCGAGGGCAAAGCTCTGAAACTGCATCCTCTGGTTTGTACCGCTTACAACGCTGACTTCGACGGAGACCAGATGGCGGTTCACGTCCCGCTTTCCGCAGAAGCGCAGGCCGAGGCACGTTTTCTCATGCTGGCGGCCAACAACCTTCTCAAGCCCTCGGACGGCCGCCCGGTCGCGGTTCCGACTCAGGATATGATTCTCGGCTCCTACTATCTGACGATGGTGCGGGAGAACGAGAAGGGGGCGGGCAAAGCGTTCCGCGACTTCGATGAGGCGCTGATGGCCTATAATGAAGGCGCCGTAACCCTCCACGCGCCGGTCAAGGTGCGCCGTACCATTGAGATCGATGGGGAACCGGTCACCCGCATGATCGAAACGACCGTCGGACGGATCATCTTCAATACCCCGATCCCGCAGAACCTTGGTTATGTTGACCGCAGCATCCCCGAGAACCTCTTTAAGCTGGAGGTTGAATTCCTCGTCAAGAAAAAGAGCCTCGGCGATATCATCGACCGCTGCATTCGGGTCAACGGCACTGCCCGCACCTCCGAGATGCTCGACCAGATCAAGGCGCAGGGCTATAAGTATTCCACCCGTTCCGGCATCACCGTCGCCGTCTGTGACGCGGTTATCCCGGAGGAGAAGAAGGAGCTGCTTGCCGTCGCGGAAGATCAGATCGACAAGATTCACCGCCAGTACAACCGCGGCCTGATTTCAGACGAGGCGCGTTACGAAAGGGTCATCAAGACCTGGAACGAGACAACCGCCAAGGTTAAGGACGCGCTCCAGAAGTGCTTCACCGAGGATAACCCCATCTTTATGATGGCCGATTCCGGCGCCCGCGGCTCGATGGACCAGATTCGTCAGCTCGCCGGCATGCGCGGCCTGATCGCCAACACCTCCGGACGCGCGATCGAGCTGCCGATCAAGGCCAACTACCGCGAGGGCCTGACCATCCTTGATTACTTCAACTCCTCCCGGGGAGCGAGAAAGGGTCTGGCTGACACTGCTCTGCGTACCGCCGACTCGGGTTATCTGACCCGCCGCCTGGTCGACGTCTCTCAGGATGTCATCATTCGCGAAACCGACTGCGGAACCCACGAGGGGATTGTCGCCGTCCCGATTGTCGATTCCGGGCGTGAGATCGAGAGCCTCAAGGAACGTCTGGTCGGCCGCTATGTTTCCGATCCTGTTCTTCATCCCGAGACCGGCGAGGTCCTGATGACCCGCGACCGGATGATGACCGTCGAGGATGCGGAACGGATTGTCAACGCCGGCATCAAATCGGTCAAAATCCGCTCGATTCTCAACTGCGAGAGCAAGCACGGCGTCTGTGCGCACTGCTACGGTGCCAACCTCGCCAACGGCCAGCCGGTGGGAATCGGCGAGGCGGTCGGCGTCATCGCGGCACAGTCGATCGGCGAGCCGGGCACCCAGCTCACCATGAGAACCTTCCACACCGGCGGCACCGTTACGGCATCCGATATTACACAGGGCCTGCCCCGTGTTGAGGAGCTGTTCGAGGCGAGAAAGCCGAAGAACGCCGCCGTTGTTTCCCACCTTTCGGGCACTGTCAGCTATGAGAAGGATTCGAAGGGCATTGACCTCGTGGTTGTCACCAACGGAGAAGGGGAACGCTTTGAGAAGCAGGTTGTCTATGGATCGACCCGCTGCTTCGAAGAAGGCGCCCACGTCGAGAAGGGCGAGCTGCTCACCGAAGGCTCGGCCGAACCGAACGAGATCCTTTCGGTCAGCGGCGAGCTGGCCGTTCAGGACTACCTCATCAAGGAAGTCCAGCGCGTTTACCGCACCCAGGGCGTTGATATCAACGACAAGCACATTGAAGTGATTGTCCGTCAGATGATGCGCAAGGTACGGATCGATGACGGCGGTGAATCGACCCTGATTCCCGGCGTCCATGTTGAAAAGAGCGAGTTCATCCGCGTCAACGAGGAAATCGCTCAAAAGGCTGCCGAGGAGGGACGTGAACCCCGCTTTGCCACCTGTATGCCGGTTCTGCTGGGCATCACCAAGGCCTCGCTGGTTTCCGAGTCCTTCATGTCGGCCGCTTCCTTCCAGGAGACAACCAGAGTGCTGACCGAAGCCGCCATCAAGGGCAAGGTCGATCCGCTGCTCGGACTCAAGGAGAATGTCACCATCGGCAAGCTGATTCCGGCCGGAACCGGCACGGTGCCCTACGATGAGATCGATATTCACCATTGCAGCCATTCGGAATCCTGCGGATGCGGGGCAGACTAACAGGAAATCCCTGACTTCGCAGAAGGCCGGACATTATTTCACTGTTTTTGGAATTTTTCACGAAAAAACAGCGAAAATATTGTTGACAAGGAATGCAGCCCAATGGTAAAATTAAAAATTGGGTGAGCTATTGCGATGCTGTCCGAATTTTCGATTTGACTGACAACATCCATGCACAGGACGCCCGCAATCCGGCGAAGCATGGTCGGGTCCCACGAGTGGGGCGGCGATTTCAAGCTGGATGAGCGGCCGCGGTCCGTTGCGACGCAAAGGCGACCCCGAGCAGCTGCTTGGGGTCTCTTTGATAGATGTCCCGAAACAATCAGGAAAGGAGGAAAATTTTTCATGCCAACTTTTAACCAGCTCGTCAGAAAGGGCAGAGAAGTCATTGAAAAGAAATCGACTGCTCCGGCACTCCTCAAGGGATGGAACTCGAAGAAGCGCAGAGCTATTGATCAGAATTCTCCGCAGAAGCGCGGTGTCTGCACCTCGATCAGAACCCAGACCCCCAAGAAGCCGAACTCTGCTCTGAGAAAGGTCGCGAGAGTCAGGCTGTCCAATGGAATCGAAGCTACCGCTTACATTCCCGGTATCGGCCACAATCTCCAGGAGCACTCTGTGGTCCTGATCCGCGGCGGACGTGTCAAGGATCTCCCTGGTGTTCGTTACCACATCATCCGTGGCACCCTCGATACGCAGGGCGTTGCCAAGCGGATGCAGGCCAGATCCAAGTACGGCGCCAAGAGACCGAAGGCCGGTGCTGCGAAGAAGTAAGAGAAATCATGTCTGCCGCAAAATGCGGAAGCTTTTAAATAGAAAAGCCTCTGCATTGGCGCGCACGGAAGATTCTTTGCTTTCGAGTACCGATGAATTCATTTTATGAAGGAGGGAAGAGAAGTGCCAAGAAGAGGTAATATTGCAAAGCGCGAGATTCTGCCCGATCCGATGTACGGTTCGACCATGGTCACCCGCCTCATCAACAGCGTCATGTATGACGGAAAGAAGGGCGTCGCGCAGAAAATCGTTTATGGCGCGTTTGCCATTGTTCAGGAGAAGACCGGCAAGGAGCCGCTCGAGGCCTTTGAGGAGGCTCTGGAGAACATCATGCCTGTCCTCGAGGTGAAGGCCCGCCGTGTCGGCGGCGCTACCTACCAGGTCCCGATGGAGGTCCGCCCGGCCCGCCGTCAGACCCTCGGACTGCGGTGGCTGACCAATTATTCGAGAACCCGCAGCGAGAGAACCATGCAGGAGAAGCTGGCTGGCGAAATCATGGATGCCCTGAATTCGACCGGCGGCGCCTGCAAGAAGCGTGAGGATACCCATAAGATGGCCGAGGCCAACAAGGCGTTCGCACACTTCAGATGGTAAGGATGGATGGATTTCCGTCCGTATCCGTATCCAGTTATTTTGCCAATAGGAGGACACTATGCCGAGGGATGTATCTCTGGAAATGACCAGAAACATCGGTATCATGGCGCATATCGACGCTGGTAAGACCACGACTACCGAACGGATTCTTTATTATACCGGTATCAACCACAAGATCGGCGAGACCCACGATGGCTCCGCCACCATGGACTGGATGGCGCAGGAGCAGGAACGCGGCATCACCATCACCTCTGCGGCCACCACCTGCTATTGGAGTGGCTCGCAGCATCAGTATGGGAAGCACCGCATCAACATCATCGACACCCCCGGACACGTGGACTTCACTGTAGAGGTCGAGCGTTCGCTGCGCGTGCTCGACGGCTCTGTTACCGTTTTCTGTGCCAAGGGCGGCGTCGAGCCCCAGTCTGAGACGGTTTGGAGACAGGCGGACAAGTATCAGGTTCCGAGAATGGCATTCGTCAACAAGATGGATATCCTCGGCGCCAACTTCTATCGCGTCGTGGAGATGATGCATGAACGTCTCAAGTGCAATGCCGTCCCGGTCCAGCTGCCGATCGGTGAGGAGAATTTCTTCCGCGGGATTATCGACCTGATCCGGATGAAGGCCGAGGTCTATTATGACGATCTGGGCAAGGATGTCCGGGAGGAGGAAATCCCCGAGGAGATGCGCGAGAAGGCCGAGGAGTATCATGTCAAAATGATCGAGGCGGCTGCCGAGCAGGATGAGGCCCTGATGGAAAAGTACCTCGAGGGCGAGGAACTCACCAGCGAGGAGATCAAGGCCGCGATCCGCAAGGGCTGTTTGGCCAACACTTTTGTACCGGTGCTCTGCGGTACCGCTTACCGCAACAAGGGCGTTCAGATGCTGCTTGACGCGGTCATCGACTATATGCCCGCCCCGACCGATATCGCCCACATCACCGGCGTCAATCCCGAGACGGAGGAGACCGAGGAGCGGCCTTCTTCGGACAAGGAGCCTTTCGCGGCTCTGGCGTTCAAAATCGCAACCGATCCCTATGTCGGTAAACTCTGCTTCTTCCGTGTCTATTCCGGCACCGTCGAAGCCGGCGCGTCGGTCTATAACTCGGTCAAGTCGAACAGCGAACGCATGGGCCGTATCCTTCAGATGCACGCCAACCACCGCAAGGATATCGACGTCTGCTACGCGGGCGATATCGCCGCCGCGGTTGGTCTGAAGAACACCACCACCGGCGACACCCTGTGTGATCCCAAGCACCCGATTATCCTTGAGTCGATGGAGTTCCCCGAGCCGGTTATCCGGGTCGCGATCGAGCCGAAGACCAAGGCCGGTCAGGAGAAGATGGGCATCGCCCTTTCGAAGCTTGCGGAAGAGGACCCGACCTTCCGGACCTACACCGACGAGGAAACGGGCCAGACCATTATTGCCGGTATGGGCGAGCTTCACCTTGAGATCATTGTCGACCGCCTGCTGCGCGAGTTCCGCGTCGAGGCCAATGTCGGCAAACCGCAGGTCGCCTATAAGGAGACGGTCCGCCGTCTTGCCGACGTTGATATGAAGTACGCCCGTCAGTCGGGTGGTAAGGGCCAGTACGGCCATGTCAAGATCAAGCTTGAGCCCAACGAATCCGGCAAGGGCTATGAGTTTGTCAACGCCGTTGTCGGTGGCGCGATCCCGAAGGAGTATATCCCCGCGGTCGACGCTGGTATTCAGGGCGCGATGATGTCCGGCGTGGTTGCCGGCTATCCTGTCGTGGACTGCAAGGTCACCCTGTATGACGGCTCCTACCACGAGGTTGACTCGTCTGAAATGGCGTTCAAGATCGCCGGCTCGATGGCTTTCAAGGAGGCCATGAGAAAGGCTGATCCCTGCATCCTCGAGCCGATCATGAAGGTCTGCGTCACTGTTCCCGAGGATTATATGGGCGACGTTATGGGCGACCTTAACTCCCGCCGCGGACAGATTCAGGGCATGGAGGCCAAGTTCGGCGCACAGCAGATCGACGCCTTTGTGCCGCTTTCCGAGATGTTCGGCTATGCCACCGACCTGCGTTCCAAGTCTCAGGGCCGCGGACAGTATACGATGGAGCCCTCGCATTATATCGAGGTGCCGAAGTCGATTGCCGAGAATATCATCTCCGCGCGGACCAAGCACGCATAAAATTGTTCTTTGTACTTGCATTTTCTGCTTCAGATTGTTACAATAACGATTGAAGCGCTGCCGAAAAATTTTATGAATAATCTACAGTAAAAAGGGAGGAAAAACACAATGGCAAAGGCAAAATTCGAAAGAAGCAAGCCCCATGTCAACATCGGCACCATCGGCCACGTTGACCATGGCAAGACCACCCTGACCGCGGCGATCACCAAGTATCTGTCCCTGCAGGGCAAGGCCCAGTTCGAGGCCTATGATATGATCGACAAGGCTCCTGAGGAGCGTGAGCGCGGCATCACCATCAACACCGCCCACGTCGAGTATGAGACCGACAATCGTCATTATGCGCACGTTGACTGCCCCGGACACGCCGACTATATCAAGAACATGATCACCGGTGCTGCCCAGATGGACGGCGCGATTCTTGTTATTGCTTCGACCGACGGCCCGATGGCTCAGACCAACGAGCATATCCTGCTGGCCCGTCAGGTCGGCGTTCCTGCGATCGTTGTTTTCATGAACAAGGTCGACCAGGTTGACGATCCCGAGCTGCTTGAGCTCGTCGAGATGGAAATCCGTGAGACCCTGTCCAAGTACGAGTTCCCCGGCGACGACATCCCGATCATCAAGGGCTCCGCGCTGAAGGCTCTCGAGGCCAATGATGTCAACGATCCCGCTTTTGCCTGCATCAAGGAACTGATGGATGCTGTTGACTCCTATATCCCCACCCCCGACCGCAAGGCTGACCTGCCCTTCCTGATGCCTGTCGAGGACGTCTTCACCATCACCGGCCGCGGCACCGTCGCTACCGGCAGAGTTGAGCGTGGACAGATCAAGGTCGGCGAGGAAGTTGAGATCGTCGGTCTGGCTGACGAGAAGAAGAAGACCACCGTTACCGGTCTGGAGATGTTCCGCAAGATCCTCGACTTTGCCGAGGCTGGCGACAACATCGGCGCGCTGCTCCGCGGCATTCAGAGAACTGAGATTGAGCGCGGTCAGGTCCTGTGCAAGCCCGGCTCGATTCATCCCCACACCAAGTTCCGCGGCCAGGTTTACGTCCTGAAGCAGTCTGAGGGCGGTCGCCACACTCCTTTCTTCAACAACTATCGCCCCCAGTTCTATTTCAGAACGACCGACGTTACCGGTGTGATTTCTCTTCCCGAGGGCGTCGAGATGTGCATGCCCGGCGACAACATCGAGATGGATGTTGAGCTGATCACCCCCATCGCCATCGAGCAGGGCCTCCGCTTCGCTATCCGCGAGGGCGGCAGAACCGTCGGTTCCGGCGTTGTTATCGCGATCAACGAGTAATTTTCCCCATTTCGGCATGACGCGGCGAAAGCCGCATCCGAAGGCCGGGGCGGAATGGAAGCATTCTGCCCCGGCCTTTTTTGCACCGTCTTTCTTCTTTCGACATTCCTTCTTGCTTTCAAACCGCTTTTTGGTCGTCATAAAGCGGTTTGCTGTCCAATAGGATAGAGGGAAAGGGGGGGTGCCCGTGAATAGAAAGGGCCAGTCCTTTGCCGCGGGGGCGGCAACCCTGATGGCCGCGGCATTAATCGTCAAAGTAATTGGAATGCTCTTTAAAATCCCGCTGACCCGTATGCTCGGGGGGGAGGGAATGGGCTACTATATGACGGCCTACAGCATTTTCAACCCAATCTGTGCTCTCTGTGTGGCGGGTTTTCCGGTAGCGGTTTCGCGGCTCACTGCCGCCAGTCTCGCCAATCACCGACGCGAGGAGCCGAGGCGGATTTTAACGGCGGCCCTTCTGCTCTTCCTGCCGATGGGCCTGCTCTGTTCAGCGGGAATTTATCTGGCAGCTCCGTTTTTTGTCCGGATTGTGGGAAACGAGGCAGCGCTGGGCGCGGTGCGCGCGATTGCCCCCGCTGTTTTTTTCTGTTGTATTTCCGCAGTGTTTCGGGGATATTATGAGGGAGGCCGAAACATGGTTCCCACCGCTGTCTCGCAGGTGGTCGAGGCCTCGGTGAAGCTGGGCGCGGGGATTTTTTGTGCCATGCGCTGCCTTGAGACGGAACTCGGACATTTCACGGCCGGAGAGCCGGTCTGCGGGGTAACGGTATCCAGTCTGGAGGAAGCGCAGATGGTTATTGCCCCCTATGCGGCTGCCGCCGCCATTATCGGGGTAACCGTTTCTACACTGGCCGGATGTCTGGCGCTGGCCCTTGCCTACTTTGGAGAGCCGCATACCGGTTCAGACCGGATCGGCGCGGCGGGGATGATTCACTATTCCAAAAATCTGCTGGTTACCGCCCTGCCGGTCTGTGCGGGGGCGCTGGTCGTCAATCTCTCCTCCTTTGTCGATCTGATGTCGGTCATCAACCGGCTGAATTGTGCTGTGTCCCTCGGCTGGGAAGCTCTGTGCCGCAGCCACCCGCAGGCCGGACTGGAAAGGATGGAGGCGGAAAGGGTCGGAAACTTCCTCTTCGGCTCCTATTCCGGACTTGCGATGACGGTTTTTCACCTTGTCCCTGCCATTACCGCTTCGCTGGGAGTTTGTGCACTGCCGCTCATCGCCTCTCTGGCGGCGCGCGGAAGCCGCACCCAACTGCGCCGGACCGTTGAATCGGTGCTGAGAATCACGGTAATTGTGGCCCTTCCCCTCGGCCTGGGAATGAGCTGCATGGCCGGGCAGATTCTCCAATTGCTCTTTTCATCGAATCCCGAGGAGGTTTCGGTAGCGGCCGTTCTGCTGCGTCCTCTGGGAGTAGCCGCCGTCTTTGTAGCGGTTTCCGGCTGCATCAACAGTATGCTGCAGGCTCTCGGGCATGTTTTGGTTCCGGTTCGGCTGATGCTTTGCGGAGCGGCGGTTAAATTCGGCATCAACTGGGCGCTGATCGCGCGTCCGTCGATCAATATTTTGGGCGCCCCCTGGGGGACGCTCTGCTGCTATCTGACGATGACACTGCTCGGGTGCGCCGCGCTGGAACGGGCGTCCGGGGGACAGATCAATCTGGCCGCAATTTTTGCAAAACCTCTGGTGGCCTCCCTGCTTTGCTGTGCGGCGGCGGTGGGCTGCTGCCGTCTCCTTGCTTCATGGCCTCAGTGGGCCGCAACATTGGCCGCAGTGGGAGCCGCGGGCGCGGTTTATCTGATTGCGGTGTTTCTGCTGGGCGCGCTGCGGGAGGAGGATATGGAATTGCTGCCAAGACGGACAAAAATCCGAAAAGATCGCTAAACGATGCAGAAATTCTCTTGCAAATCCCTTGTTAATGCGGTAAAATAGGGAAGATGTTTTTACTGACCCAAAAAGGAGAAGACCCACTGTGGAGTTTCAGGCAAAAGAGAAGTATTCGGTATCGGATTTGATCTCGATTATGGCGCTGCTGCGGGGCGAGGGCGGCTGTCCTTGGGATCGTGAGCAGGACCATCTCACCATCCGCAAGAATCTCATTGAAGAAGCATATGAGGTGGTTGAGGCAATCGATGCCGGAGATCCGGAGATGCTCCGCGAGGAGCTGGGGGATCTTTTGCTTCAGGTGGTTTTCCACAGCAGGATCAGCGAGGAAGAGGGAGACTTTTCGATTGAGGAAGTTGCGGATGGAATCTGCAGGAAGCTGATCCACCGCCATCCCCACATCTTTTCCGATGTGGTTGTGAAAGATTCCGGTGAAGTCCTGGAAAATTGGGACGCAATCAAAAAGCAGGAAAAGGGACAAAAGACCGCTTCGGATACACTGCACAGCGTGCCGAAGGTACTGCCGGCCCTGATGCGCAGCCAGAAGGTGCAGAAACGTGCCGCCAAAACCGGATTTGATTACCCCGACGCTCTTTCCGCGTTGGCCGATCTTGAAAGCGAGATCGCTGAACTGCGGGAAGCGCTTGCATCGGGCGGGCAGGAAGCCCAAACCGATGAGCTGGGCGACGTAATCTTTTCGGCGGTCAATGTGGCTCGCCATCTTCCGGCGGACGCCGAAGAGGCGCTTACCGCTTCCTGTGAAAAGTTTATCCGCCGTTTTGACCGCATGGAGTCCATGGCGCGGGAGAAAGGAATTGTCCTCGAGGAGCAGTCCCTGGATCGGTTAAATGCATTGTGGGACGCTGCAAAGCGTGCCGATGTTGAATAGTGATGAAGTAAAATTTGGAGGTTCTTACTATGACAAAAGCAGATCTGATTGGAATTGTTGCCGCGAAAACCGAGCTTTCCAAGAAGGACAGCGAGAAGGCTGTTTCGGCTGTTCTCGATGCGATCACCGAGGCGCTCGTGGAGGGCGATAAGGTTTCCCTCGTTGGATTCGGCTCTTTTGAGGTGAAGACCCGCGGCCCCAGAAAGGGTATTAACCCCAGAACCAAGGAAGAGATCACCATCGAGGCTTCCAAGCTCCCTGCCTTTAAGGCTGGCAAGGCCCTCAAGGATGCTGTTTCCAAGTAAAAGGCCTTCTGAGAAAATTATACGCGGCAGCCGACGTATCGCCAACGATGCGCCGGCTGTTTGAATGTCAGGCGGCGCGGGGAATGGGAACCGCCTGCGTTCAGGAAGGAGAAAGAATCCATGCGATTGGATAAGTATCTCAAGGTATCGCGCCTGATCAAGCGCCGCACCGTCGCCAACGAGGCCTGTGACGCTGGGCGCATCCTTGTCAACGGCAAGCCCGCGCGGGCCTCCTACGAAGTCAAGGAGGGGGATATCCTGACCATTGGACTGGGAGCCAAGCCCCTGACGGTCAAGGTTCTCTCGGTTGTGGAGCATGTCCGCAAGGATGATGCCGGCGCGCTCTATATAGCGGTGGAATAGGCTGCGGCCTTTGATTTCGGCATAACTCCCCCGCCTTTCTCATATCCTGATAGGGATGAAATATGCTGGAGGGATAGCGGATGGCGGAGGAAAAAGGCGCAGCGCGTGTACAGCACCGCGTTTCGATGGAGAACAGGCGCGCGCTGGAGATTACCGGCGTAACCGATATCGACAGTTTCGATGAACAGACCGTTGCGGTCTTTACCGACGTTGGGGAACTGGTGGTGCGGGGCAGCAGCCTGCACATCAGCCGCATCGACGTGGAATCCGGAAATCTTTCGCTCGAAGGAGAGATTGACTCGCTCGAATACACCGATAATGTGGCGGTGCGCGGCTCGATCTGGGCCCGGCTCTTCCGATGAACGGCGATCCGCTGATTGTCCCGGTGAGCGCGCAGTGCGCCGTCTTTCTGCGGGCTTGCCTCTGCGGGACGTCCCTGGCATTATTCTATGACTTTTTCAGAATTCTGCGCCGGGTTTTCCGCTGTCCGGCGGGACTGGTGGCGGTTCAGGACCTTTTCTGCTGCACTGTTTTCTGTCTGGGCAGTTTCCTCTTTCTTCTCTCGGAATGTGAGGGAAAGCTCCGCTGGTTTGCACTGGCTGGGCAGGTGCTGGGAGCGGTCCTCTATTGGGCGCTTCTGGGAGAAGCCGTGGTGCGTGTGGGAGCGTGGCTGCTGGGCCTGACGGTTGGCGCCCTGCGTCTGGTGCTGCGGCTCTGGGTGAGGATTTTCCGGTGCCTCTGCGGATTGCTGATGGGGCTTTTTCGGCTGCTGGGGCGCCTTTTTTCATGGCCGGCCGTTAAAATTCGGGCGGCGGCGGTGAAAGGCAGCCGATATGTTCAAAAAATATTAAAAAAAGGTGCTGGAAAGACAAAATTTTGCTTGAAACACCATCCTGTTTTATTGTATAATTTTAGAAAGGCACGGCCTGATGGGCGGCGCCTGCCTAAAGACCGGAAAAACGGAAGGAGATGAGCAAAGCAATGGCCAGAAAGCGAAGGTATCGCTCCAATTGGATTGCGCGCCTGGCTGTATTTTGTTTTGCTGTTTATGTGACCGTTTCTCTGATCGGAATGCAGGTGCAGGTCGCCGCCAAGCGGCGCGAGCTTCTGGCTCTTCAGCAGAATGTGGAGCAGCAGAAGCTGGTCAATGAGGAAACCCAGCGGATTCTCAGCGGGGAGAGCGACGAGGAGTATATCGAACGGATTGCCCATGATAAACTCGGATATGCCTATCCCGATGAAAAGATCTTTATCGACCGTTCGGGCGGCTGATGCCGGGAAACGCTTTTTGCGAAGCATAAAATGATTGGGAGGATCTATTCACTTATGGCTCTGGAAGTCGGATCGGTTGTGGAAGGAAAGGTTACCGGAATTACAAAGTTCGGGGCCTTCGTTGAACTGCCCGGCGGCAAGACCGGAATGGTTCACATTTCCGAGGTTGCAGCTACATACGTCAAGGAGATTCGTGATTTCATTCAGGAAAATCAGGTCGTTCGTGTTAAGATCCTGGCGGTCACCCCTGAGGGAAGGATCAACCTGTCGATGAAACGTGCGTTAAGCCCGGAACAGCAGCAGGCGGCTCCGGAAGGCCGTCCTGTGGCCCCGCGCCGTCCCGCGGCCCCGAGGCGTTCATCAGCCCCGATTGATTACAGCCGCGGCCCCGCGCAGCCCCAGACCTTTGAGGAGATGCTCAGTCACTTCAAGCAGCGGAGCGACGACAAAATGTCGGATATCCGCCGCAATCTCGACGGCAAACGCGGAAGCTCCGGCCCCAAGCGGCACGGAGGCAGCCGATAACGGCTTCTTCATCCGGCATCGAAAAATCCATCCGGCCCGTCGTCCCGGAAGGGTGCTCTTGGCATCCCCGGGCCTTCGGGCCGTTTTTTTGCGTTGAAAGGAGAACCTATGCTCATTACCCATGTCCATTTGGTACCGGTCTGCGGGGCGGAGATCCCCGACGGATTTCTGAGAACCGAGGGCCGGCGGATTACCGCGCTCGGTCCGATGCAGGAGCTTCCCGCCCCGGCGGAGGGAGAAGAAGTGCTTGACGGGAAAGGCGGTTGGCTGCTGCCCGGACTCGTTGATATCCACAGCCATCTGGGAATGTTCGGAGACGGGATGGGCGTCGAGGGGGACGACGGCAACGAGATCGCCGATCCGGTGACGCCGCAGCTTCGGGCGCTCGATGCGATCAATCCGCTGGACCGGGGCTTTTCCGAGGCGCTCGATTATGGGGTGACCACCGTCGTAACCGGCCCGGGCAGCGCCAACCCGATCAGCGGCCAGTCGGCCGCCATGAAGACCTTTGGCTGCTGTGTGGACGACATGGTTTTGAATCCGGCGCTTGCGATGAAATTTGCCCTTGGCGAGAATCCCAAGGGTACCTATGCTCCCCGCTCACAGGCGCCGACCACCCGAATGGCAACCGCCGCGCTGATTCGTGAGGAGCTTTACCGCGCAAAGCGTTACCTTGAGGACCTTGAACGGTACGAGCAGGACACCGAGGACGAGCTGGACCCGCCCGAATATGACGCAAAATCCGAGGCGCTGCTTCCGGTGCTGAAGGGGGAGATGGCGGTGCACATCCACGCGCACCGGGCCGACGATATTTTTACCGCCGCGCGGCTGATTCGGGAGTTCTCACTTCGCGGGGTGGTGATTCATGCGACGGAGGGACACCTGATCGCGGAACGCTTTGCCGGATTCGGCATCCCGGTCGTCTGCGGTCCGGTGATCGGCAGCCGCGATAAGCCGGAGCTGGTTTCGCTTTCCCGTGAGACGCCGGCTCTCCTTGCACATGCGGGGGTGAAGGTGGCTCTCTGTACCGATCATCCCGAACTGCCTCAGGAGTTTCTGATGCTTTCGGCTGCTCTTTGCCACAGGGAGGGAATGAGCCGCGCGGAAGCCCTGCGCGCGGTTACGCTGACCCCCGCCGAGATCGTCGGGCTGGATCACAGGATCGGCTCGCTCGCGCCGGGAAAGGACGCCGACCTTGTGCTCTATCCCCGTGACCCTCTTTCCGGTCTGGAGCGCCCCGTTTCGGTATTTCTTGACGGAAAACAGGTTAGATCATAACTTTTATTTGTCAAAAGTGCATTTCTGTGGTATACTGTTATCAGCAAATCCACATCGAATGATTCGCTTGACGGATCAAAGGAAAGGGGTACCTCTATGAATATCTCGATTACAGCAAGGAAAACCACAGTGAAGGATTCCTTCCGCGAGAAGGTCGAGAAAAAGCTCAGGAAGCTTGACCGCTTTTTCGACGATGAAGCCAAGGCTGTCGTAACAGTGACCAACGAACGCGAGCGTGAGACGGTGGAGGTGACCATCACCTATCAGGGGATGATCTTCCGCGCGGAGAAGACGACGGCAGACAGGTCTGATTCGCTCGATGCGGTTTGTGATATTCTCTTTAAGCAGATTGTCAAGAACAAGTCGAAATTGGAAACCAAGGTCCGCGCCCGCGCCTTCGAGGACCTTTCTCCCGAGGAAACAGGGGAACAGGAGGGCGCCTACAATCTGGTGAAGCATAAGAAGTTCCCGGTTCATGCAATGTCGGCCGACGAGGCGATTTTGCAGATGAATATGCTCGGGCATGAGTTCTTCCTTTTTGAAAATGCGGAAACGGGAGAGCTGAACATCGTTTACAGCCGTCATGGCAACAGCTATGGCCTGATTGAGCCGATCCGCTGACCGGATCTGGACCGCGGCGGATCTGCACCGCTTCCTCCGGGCCGCGGACAACTGGCGGCACCTCTGGCAGATGCTGTTGAGAAAAACAGATAAGGTTGCGGTCCCGGTGGGCCGCAGTTCATTGTATTTTCGCGGCAGTGCCCTTTTCCCGGGCACTGCCGCCGTTTGAAAGGAAGGGAAAATGGCTTTTTTGACCATCGCGTGTCCTTGTCTCTTTGGATTGGAAAGCGTTTTGTCCGGCGAAGTGAAGCGCATGGGCGGACAGGATGTCGAGGTGACCGACGGCCGGGTTTGCTTCAAGGGAAACCCTCGCATGATCGCGCGCGCCAATGTCCTGTTGCGCACTGCCGAACGGGTTCTGATTGTGGTCGGTGGATTCCGCGCCGAAACCTTTCAGGATCTCTTCGAAGGGGTTTACCACCTCCCATGGGAGAATTTCATTGGAAGCAAGGATGCCTTTCCGGTCAAGGGATGGTCGCTCAACTCCAAGCTCAGGAGCGTCCCTGACTGTCAGTCGATTATCAAAAAAGCGATTGCCAAGCGGCTGGGTGAGCATTACGGGGCGGCTTGGCTGGAAGAGAGCGGTCCGGTGCACCAGATCCAGTTTTCCCTGATGCGCGACGTGGCAAGCATCATGCTAGACACCTCGGGCAGCGGCCTGCACAAGCGGGGCTATCGTCCCACCGCCAATGTCGCCCCAATTAAGGAAACGCTTGCCACCGGAATTGCCGATCTGGCGCGAGTACGGGAAAACACCCTGCTGGTGGACCCGTTTTGCGGCTCCGGCACCCTGCTGATTGAGGGGGCGACCAAGGCGCTGCGGATCGCGCCGGGGCTGCGCCGCCGCTTTTCGGCCGAGCACTGGGGTTTGATTCCGCAGGAGGATTGGCAGGAGGAGCGCCGCGCAAGCTTTGAGCTGGTCCGCCGCAGCGGAACCTTCCGCGCGCTTGGTTCGGACATTGATTCAGCCTCGGTGGACCTCACCCTTGACAACGCCGAACGCGCCGGAATCCGGTCGAAGATTTCCTGCCATACGGAGAATGTGAAAAATTTCGTCCCGCCGGAGGAGCCGTTTGTCCTGATTACCAATCCGCCCTATGGAGAGCGGATGCTCACTGTCGAGCAGGCGGAAGAGCTTTACCGCGTGATGGGACAGGCTTTTGAGCCCGGCGAGGGGCGCAGTTACTATGTTATCAGTCCGCATGAACAGTTTGAGAGGCTTTTCGGCCGGGCCGCCAGCAGGCGCAGAAAGCTTTACAACGGCAATATCAAGTGCACCCTCTATATGTTTTTTTAAAGAAGCGGAAGCCATCGGGCTTTCGGGTAATACCGATCCGGGAAACGGCGGCAGGGGGCCTACCTGCCGCCGCTTTTGCATTGCAGCTTTAGCGACAGCGGCCACCAGCTATGCCGGTGGGCAGAAAAAGCTTTAGCTTATAGAGCATTAAGCGTGGCGAAATGACGAATATTCAGAAGCGCAGAAGGTCAATCAAAGGAGACAATGACTGCTTTAGCGGTTGCAGTGCGTGTGATGCGTAAGAAGAATGGTTCTACGCCTCTTAAGAGACGGGCCGGTATCATGCCCTTTTGGTGCTGGGGCATACCATGCGTTCAACGCGTGGTTTTGATTCATCCGGCGGACGATGCGCTTTATTCATGCTTCCGGAATTAAATTTTGCTGAAATTTTTGAAATGCGAAAGGATCTGTCTCTTTCAGTCGTATTCATGGTGAAGCCTTTCAAAAACATATAACAAATGGAGGAATCAATCATGAAAAAACTGGCAATCGGGATTGTCATCGCCGTAATAGTGCTGTCCATCAGTGCAATGAGCGCTTTGGCGGCATCGGAATCCCCGGGGTATGTGGATGCCGGCGGCGACGGAATCTGTGACTATGCCGCCTCCTGCGGGATGCGTTGCGGCAATGGCGATGGAGCGGGCTTTGCCGATGAGGACGGCGACGGAATCTGTGACCGCCGCGCTTCATGTGGGATGCGCCGCGGTAATGGCAGACGGGCAAACTTTGTGGATGCTGACGGCGACGGAGCCTGCGACAATGCCGGAGCCGGCTGCCGCCGGAATGGCTGAGAGGTTCTGAAAGACCCGGAGGACTTTTATGCGGGATGAACAGGAGGCGTGCAGAGCAATTGAACGGTATGCAGATACTGTCAAACGGCTCTGTATCATCCATCTGAAAAGCGGACCCGATACAGAGGACATCTTTCAAAATGTTTTTTTGAAGTATGTCCTCAGTTCCGCCGTGTTCGAAAGTGAAGAGCACGAAAAGGCATGGGTGATCCGGGTTACCATCAATGAGTGCAAAGACCTGCTGAAAAGTTTTTTCCGCAGCCGCACGGTCCCGCTGGAGGGGCTCCCCGATTTACCGGTACAGGACCCGTCCGGCGGTCGGGAGGTCCTTGAGGCGGTGCTGTCGCTTCCGCAGCGGTACAGAGATGTCATCTACCTGCATTATTATGAGGGCTACAGCGCTGTGGAGATCGGAAAGCTCCTGTCAAAGAATGTCAACTCCATTTATACGCTTTTGCACCGCGCGAGGACTCTTCTGCGGAAAAATCTGGGAGGTGACGAATTTGAATAACCGAATCAAGGATGCTTTTGATTCCATCCATGCGGAGGAGGCGCTCAAACAGCGCGCCAGGGAGTTTTTATCTGAGAGAATTCAGAGAACAAACCGGCGCCGCTCTCCGGTTCGTGTGAAGCTGACGGCTGCCTGTGCCTGCCTTGTGCTGCTTCTGGCCGGAGGGTATTCATTTTTCGCGCCTGTTTCCGCCATCAGCGTCGATGTCAATCCCTCGGTGGAATTTGGCATCAATCTCTTTGACCGGGTGGTTTCCGTTGTTGGGTACAATGAGGATGGTATGGCTCTTATCGATTCGCTCGATCTCAAGTATCAGGACTATCCCTCGGCGCTTGAGAAATTGATGGCAAGTGACCGCGTGTCATATTATCTGGAAAACGACGGATTGGTCTCGATTACGGTATTGGGTCCGACAGAAGAAAAAAGTGAAAAAATGCTGGCGGACCTTTTTGTCCGGGGCTATGGCAGCACTTCAAATGTCGTCTGTCATTCGGGAGTCCGGGATGATGTGGAAGCGGCTCACAATGCGGGTTTTTCCTTCGGAAAATACCGGGCGTTTCTGGAGCTGCATGCACTTGATTCCACAGTGACAGAGGAGGAGGCGCGCGGGATGACCATGCGCCAGATCCGCGACAGAATGGATGCCTGCTCCTCCGGCCTTTCAAGAGGGAAAAACGCGGGAGAAGGACCCGGCAGGCATGGAATTTCCGGCAGTGCTTCCTGCTGCAGGCAGGAGACCCTGCCTTGTCCCTGATATTTTGCCTTCAGGAAGAATTGCGGCGATATGAAACCGCTGTGTTCGAAGGGCATATAAGAGGAATTCTGACCGGGTAGGGATTACGCGTGGAAAGCGCGGGCTGAAAATGACCCCCGGTGGGGCACGATGCCGGACATCCATCTCAAGAGATTGCCCCTCTTCGGTTTGACAGAGTGAAAAGAAACGGGAGGGACCGAAAGCGATTGCGGATCGCTTTCGGTCCCTCCCGTTTTTATGAAAGTATCATGTACCGGATTGTACCGCGGGTTCTGTGCGCTGCTGTTCTGTCTCAGCCTGCATCTGTTCCCGCTCCTCCTCAAGCTCCATAAAAAGACGTTCTCTCTCCTGTGAGAGCGTCTCGCGCTGTTCATCGAGCTCGGCATAAAGCTCCTGGCGTTCCTGCTCGAGTGCCTGACGCTCCTCTTCAATGCGGCTCCACTCGGAACCCTCTTCCACCATCTGGGCAAGGCTGTCCGCGTTCTGACGAAGGGCAAAGAGGCCGTCGAGGGACAGCGTATAGTGACGGGCCTGCTCCGAAGATTTTCCGGCGCCGGAGAAGGACACATGGGCGGGGGTGAAAGGGAGAGCGGAGAGCCGCTCCAGAATGTCATGGGCTTTTTCCGCAAACTGCTTTTCTCCGGTGAAATCTCCCGCAAGGGTGAAGTGCAGAAAAATCCTGCCTGTGCGGGACAAGTCCTCGAGCGATGCGTCCCGGTATTCAGAGAGACCGCCGGCCAGATCAAGATCGATGTCAAGAGATTGAATCGACGGCTCCCCTTTCAGGGCATCATAGCAAAGCGTTTCAGCCTGATGTGCCAACTCTGTGCGCAGTCGTTCCCGGCCCGGACCGTACTGCTCCCAGAGCGGCGGAAGAAGGGCGGCGCCAACGCTCATGCAGATCAGGAAAAAGCAGACTACGCCGCTCCAAAAGTCATACTTGAGCCGGTCGTTGCGGAAGATCACACTGGAAAGCAGCACCTCCGTTCCGAGCAGAATCAGCACGAGGGGAGAGAAGCGCAGGACGGTGATGATGTCAAAGCCCGGATCAAAGAGACAGATCAGCGCGACCGCCCCGGATGCAATCAGCGAAAGCCCCATCGTAAAGGTTCCCACACGCCGGACTCTCTGAGGCGCCGGCGGGACCGCGGAGGGGGAGACGGGAGGATTTCCCGCGGAATCGGCCCCCTTTTCCGGTGTAAAGCCGTGCCCATTGTCCGGACGTTCCGGGAACTGGTTCAGCTCACTCATCCCGCTTCCCTCCGTATTCCACAAAATCGTCTCCGGATTGAGGGGGCGCGGAAATTTCCCTGCCGCCGAAAGCGAGATGGATTCCGAGCGCAATGATTGCCACGGCGACGATCAGCGAGGGAACCGCGCGCAGCAGATCATAGAGCCAGGGAAGGTAATCCGAAAGCTTCCACAGAAAGGGACGCAGCAGGCTGGTGTAGAGCAGATAGAAGCCGAGGAGGATGCAGCCGCCGCCGATCAGGGTGTGACGCCTTTGGACCAAGGCTTTCCAATCCCTGTGAAACGCCCCATCGAGCTGGAACAGGAAGGCGTCCTGCGCGACGCGCTGTTCATAGGGAATGGCCTTGATGTTGAAGGTGTCAAAGAAGGCGAAGAACCAGAGAACCGGCAGAAAAACGGTGAGAATCGGCAGATAGAGAAAACCCGCCGCGACGCTGATGACCGAAAATGCCAGCATCAGCGAGACGCCGCGTTTCATCATGCCGAGATACATCTGTCCCGCACCCGGGATAAAGGCAAAGCAAAAGGCGAAGAAGCTATTTTTTTTCATCTTGGAAAACTCCCTTCAGATCAAGGCTGGAAAATCGATCAAAGAAACTCTGAAAACGGTCTGCAAATTTCCATCCGAGTTCCTGTGATTTGCTGGTAATCTGTTCTGAAACCGCGTAAACGGCGCCGTAATTCCCGCCGGTTTCATCCTTTGGCTCAAACACTCCGGTAAACCAAAAGGTCAGGGCGAGGCAGGCCGCCATCCCGGCCGCAATATAGCGGCGGAAGAAGAGAACCCGCGCACGCCGCGCGAGAGCCTCCATGACCGAATCGGCGAGAGGCTCGGCGGGAACCAGCAGCGGCGCTTCGCAGAGAAGCTCACTGTAGCGTTCCGTGCAACGGTCACAGAAAGAAAGATGCTCCGCGATCTCAAGGCGGGTCATTTCATCCGGCTCCTGACGGATCAAGGCGAGCAGCGCATCGTCGGTCAGACATCCGTCGCGGTCAAATGCTTCCATCATCGCGGTTCCTCCTCTCTGATTTTTTGCTGCAGAATTCGTTTTGCGCGGTAGAGCTGGGTTTGGACCGTCTTAGGCGGCCGGTCCAGCCGGCGGGCGATTTCCTCGACTGTTTTCTGCTCGAGGAAAAACAGGATCGAGACATTCCGGTAAGGCTCCTTCAGTGTGCGGATGATGGTTTCGATTCGTTTGGCGCCCTCCTGTTCGATGGCCAGCTCATCTGGCGGGCCATCCGCGGGGATTGCTTCAAGGATTTCCTCTCCCTCCATGACGACCCGTTGGTTATAGGCGCTTTTGAGAAAATCTTTTGCTTTGTTGGCCGCAATCCGGCAGAGCCAGGGACGGTAACTTTCAGGCGGGCAGCGGTCGATATTCCGGTAGGCGGAGAGAAAGGTGTCCTGCGCCAGATTCTGGGCCTCATGATAATCACGAACCAGCTGGTGGCAGACGGTAAACACAAGTTTTTCGTACTGGCGGATGAGCCCGGTGAATTGTTCATTTGTCATATGCGCCCTTGGGTCACCACCTTGTCGGGAATGCGGGTCATTCCCGGGAATTTTTAATCCGTATGCTGATAGAACGACGAAACGGTCTGAAATTCTTCAAAATCCGCAAATGTTTTTAAGAGTTGGCAAAGAGAATTGCCCCCGATCAAAAGGTGCATCGCGGACGGACAATCACTGCGCAGCCTGGAGGTTTTCGGAAACGGTGATTCAAAAGCAAAATTGCACGCAGATTTGGGCGGCACACGGTTTGACCGTCCGATGTGCTGCCGCGATTCAAGGGATGGAATCACATGTAAAGCGGGGCTGCCACACGATTGTGCAAAATGACGGAGAGTTACGCATGCTTTTTTAGAAGATCGGTATAAAATGTGTCCTTTTTTGGCAGACTCCTTTGTAACAGTGCCGATTAAAGCGACAAATACAGGCAGAATCCGCATCTGGAGAGAGGACGTTCCGCCTTTGGTAAACTTGACAAAATGACGGAAAATGAATAATATGGATATGAATTTCCCAGAATTACGGTAATCTTATGAAAGCAATTGGGTGGGCTAGATGACAGACATCAAACGACGATGGTTTGAGACGGTGAGGACCTTGCGCGGCGCGGCACGGGGGCGCTCCCTTTGGGTATGCTGCCTGACGCTGGCGCTTGCCTGCATCGTCTTTTACATTTCGGAGCAGATGCGGACGGTCTATATCCGGGACGGCGAAACCACGACGCTGCGGTACACGCTGCGCCGCGAGCCGGAAAAGATTCTGGACGACAACGGCATTGTGACAATGGCCTTCGATTCGGTGGATTTCTCCGGATTTGAGGGAAAAATGGGCGTGATCAGCATACAGCGCGCTTTTCCGGTTTCGATTCGTGTGGACGGGGAAACCCGCACTCTGATGACCACCGAGATGACGGTGGGGGAGCTGCTCGCGCGGGAAGGAATTGAGCTGGGGGAGTACGACGAGATCAATCTTTCGCCGGTTCTCTACCTTTCCCCGAACGACCGGATTGTGATTCGGCGGGTCGAGCTGGAGACCACCGTCGTCCAGCGGAGCATCCCCTTTGACACCGAATATAAGGAACATTCCCTGATCCGCCACGGGCGTACCCGCACTCTGATCGCCGGCCAGGAGGGGGAACAGGTTCTCACCTATGTGGACCGCGTGGTGGATGGAGTGCTGCGGGCGCGCGAGCTGAGCGAAACGGTGACCGTCCGGCAGCCTGTGAATCAGCTTGTGCTGCGGGGAACCGCCGCAAAGCCCGTTTCCGACCTTGACTTTGGCATTCCGCTTGATGCCAACGGGGTGCCGGTCCGCTATAAAAAGGTGCTGACCAATCAGGTCGCCACCGGCTACAGCGCCCGGGCAGGCGCGCGCGGCGCCAGCCGGCTGAAGCTTTCCGACGGGTCGGTGGCGGTGCGCTCCCATGAGATCCCCTACGGAAGCAAGCTCTATATCGCCAGCGCGGACGGCAGCTTTGTCTACGGCTTCGCGGTGGCGGCCGACACCGGCACCGGGCTGATGCAGAATATCATTGATGTGGATCTCTTCTATGAAACCTATATCGAAAGCGCTCTGAACGGCCGGAGAGTTGTCAATATCTATGTTTTGGAATAGGACGCCGGAAACCGGAGAAAGTCCTGTGCGCTGAACGTCCGCGTCAATAAAAGGAGGAGACATATGAACCATCCGATGAGAAGAAAAGACCGTGCTCTTTCCCGCGAGGAGGCATTTGAAGTGCTGAAGCGGTGCGAGGTCTGCCGCCTCGCCTTTTCCGATGAGCCCGCGCCCTATCTGGTCCCGATGAATTTCGGGGTTGCCGAGGAAGCCGGGGAGACGGTCCTCTATTTCCACTGCGCGCCGGCAGGGCGGAAGCTCCTGCTGCTCGAGAAGAATCCCCGCGTCTGCTTTGAGGCGGACCGGCCGCTTTCGCTGATCCGCGCCGAGCAGGCCTGCGGATGGGGAATGGCCTTTGAAAGCGTCATCGGGGAGGGAACCCTTGAGCGCCTTACGGAGCTGGAGGAAAAGCGCGGGGGACTGACCGCGCTGATGCGTCATTACGCCGGGGAAGAGGAATTTACATTTCCTGATGCAATGGTGGAACATACCGTTGTGCTGCGCCTGACCATTGACTCGATCTCTGGTAAGCGCCGCCCTCTGCCTGAACAGTAAAGAGATACCGGGGCTTCCCGCGGGGTGCTCCGGTGTTTTTTTGTTTCGAAACAGAATGGACACCATTTTTTCGTCAAAGCGTGGTAGAATAAGAAACAGTCCGGAGCGGCGGCGCGGCTCCGGGGATTTCAGACAAAGGACGGATTGAATCTCTATGAGAATAAAAAGATTGACGGCACTTCTGCTGTCCAGTGCCATGCTCCTCGCAGGCTGCGGCGCGTCCTCTTCCTCTTCTGCCGCCGAGGCTTCATCGCAGGCGGAATCGCAGGCGGCCGCCCCGGGTGAATCGGAACCTCCGGCCGCGGAACCGCTTGAAACAGGATGGGAGCAGGGGTATCTGCCCCAGTTTGCCGAACCGGAAAGCGGCACCCCGATTGTCACTCTCCACACGACAATGGGCGATATCAAAATGATGCTCTTCCCCCAAGCGGCTCCCAAGACGGTGGAAAATTTTGTTACCCATTGTCAAAACGGCTATTATGACAATGTGACCTTTCACCGGGTTATCGAGGGCTTTATGATTCAGGGCGGAGACCCGCTGGGAACCGGAGCAGGTGGGGAAAGCATCTGGAACGCCTCCTTTGAGGATGAATTTTCTGATAATCTCCACAATTTCCGTGGGGCGGTTTCGATGGCCAATGCCGGATACGGCACGAATGGCAGCCAGTTTTTTATCGTGCAGGACAATCCCCAGCAGTATCCCGACAGCTCGTTTCGCGTAACCGAAGAAAATGCGGAACAGGTGTTGTTTCAGAACCTGTTCCTGAACTCCGAGATCTACCGGGGGACGATGCAGATGTATGCCAAGGCGTCCACCGGCGCCACTCAGGAAGAAATGCAGAAATATGTGGACGGACTCAATGCCGGTCTGCAAGCGACGATGGCAAAAGGACTGACCGATGAGATTCGTGCGCGCTTTACCGCGGCGATTGAGAAATATATGGAGGTGGGCGGTACTCCCCATCTCGATTACAAGCATACCGTCTTCGGACAGGTGCTCGAGGGAATGGATGTTGTCGATGCCATTGCCGCGGTTGAGACCGGAGAGAGCGATAAGCCGGTCACCGATGTATTGATTACTTCGGCCACAGTCGAAACCGCAAAATAGCAAAAGGTCAACAGGATACCGCAAATTTTTGCGGTATCCTGTTTCTTTGGTTACGGAAACCGCCGGTTCTGCCGGCGGAGGTACCCCGTGAAAAAGCTTCAGCTTCAAGAATCGAGCGAAGCGAACCTCTGACAGCCGGCCTTACAGTGTGGAAAAGCTTTCATTGCATCGCTTCAGCGCATAGAACCACTGGTCCCGTCAGGGAGAGTAAAAGCTTTCGTTTTAAGAATCGAACGAAAAGAACTGTCCATAAAAAGCTTTGTGGAATGGAAAACCACCGTGATAAAGACGGCCTCCTGTTTATGAACTGAGGAACATGCGATGCAATCGGAGAAATTTCAGCGCCTCTTAAAAGGCCTGCGGAAAAAATTCCATGCTCGTCTCAGGCACCCATCTTTTCCGGGAAAGTCGAGTGGTATAGAGCTTCGATGCACAAAATCACCAGCTCTGCCGGCGAGGATAAAAGCTTTTGCTTTAAGGATTGAGCAAGGCAAGTTCACAAGCAGATGGCCTTTGACTCACAAAAGTCACAATAGAGGGGGCTTTGCCATTTCTGATCAGCGACAGGGCGGCGGCTCTGCCCTCCGCTCGGGTGTGCCGCTCATCGGGCAGGCTGGCGCGGGCAGGAGGGAAGAGGAACGGGAGTAAGAGGCTCCGCCGCTCTCCGCTCGGGTGTGCCGCTCATCGGGCAGGCTGGCGCGGGCAAGGAGGAAAGAGGAATGGGAGTAAGAGGCTCCGCCGCTCTCCGCTCGGGTGTGCCGCTCATCGGGCAGGTTGGCACGCGGTCAGACGGAAAAGAGGCAGACGGGCAAAAGAAACCGCAGGACGTCCCTTTTGATGCATTTTGAGATACCTGCTGGTATCGGGTAAAAGGGAATGTTCATGCTTCTGGCTTAGGGGAGACTTTGACTGGCAGGGAAAGGATTGACAGTGCCGCTTTACATCTCCTCGGATGCTTGGTGCAGAAGAAAGCTGCTTCGACGGCATTCGAGAATCCCCTCCCGGCGGAGCTTCCCCAGCTCAGCTGACATGGCGCTTCTTTCTACTCCCAGATAATCGGCAAGCTGCTGGCGGTCGAAAGGAATTGTGAAGGCGGGGCTACCCGCTTGTCTCGCCTGCGCCGAGAGATAGGACAAAAGCTTTTCCCGGGTTGTGCGCCGGGACATGAATGCATTCTTTTGGATGAGGGCGACTGCCTTCCCGGCAAGAATTCGAAGCAGATTTTCGTTCAGCCGCTGGCATGCGGGCGACGGTTCAAGATCGGACAGACGCGTTCCGTCGAGCAGAAGAAGCTCGGCGGGCTCGATACAGAATACCCCTACCGGCATCTGGGAAAGTCCTGCGCAGGCAAAGGCCTCTCCAAAAAGCTCCCCGGCGCCGGCTGTTCCGATGACCGAACGGTTGCCCCACAAATCCTCCTGAACAATCTGGACCCTTCCGGAGAGAAGAACCCCGATGATACAGCGGGAGCCCGCATGGGAAACCGCCTCTCCGCGGGCGTAGCTCCGGCGGTGCGCGCCGAGAGAATTGAGGAGACGAGGGAGATCTCTTTGTTCAATTCCTTCCAAAATCGACGGCGTGGTTTCGAAAAATTTTTTCATGCTTCCTCCGAATGTTGGAAATACAACATACTTTTCTTCCTTACTATACTATGATCATAGCGTCGGATCAAGCGAAAAACAGGAGGAAAAGAAAATGATACGAAAAATTATTCAAATTGACCGCGAACGCTGCAATGGATGCGGCGCCTGTGCACAGGCATGCCATGAGGGCGCAATTGGAATGGTGGATGGCAAGGCCATGCTGCTGCGGGATGATTACTGTGATGGGTTGGGCGCTTGTCTGCCAAATTGCCCGGTAGACGCTTTATCGGTGATCGAGCGTGAAGCAGAGCCTTTTGACGAACAGGCGGTTATCCAACGCATGTCACAGAAAGCGGGCCCTTCCAATGAAGGAAAGAGCACACCCGTGCCGCATGTTTGTCCTGGATCAATGGCAAGGAGCCTTTCAGAAGAAGCGCAGGGGGAGGCAGCTCGCTTTTCGCATTTTTCCTCTGAAAAAGGGGAACCAAGTGCTCTGGCTCAATGGCCGGTACAGCTGCGGCTCGTGCCGGTCAAGGCTCCTTATTTTGATGGTGCAAAGCTTTTGGTTGCGGCAGACTGCTGCGCCTACGCCTATGCCGCCTTTCATCGAGACTTTATCGCCGGCCATACGACGGTGATTGGCTGTCCGAAGCTGGATGAGGCTGATTACAAAGAAAAACTTACCGCGATTTTGGCTCAGAACGAGGTCAAAAGCATAACGGCAGTACGAATGGAGGTTCCCTGCTGCGGCGGAATTGAGCGGGCGGTCAAAGAAGCGCTGAGGGATTGCGGCAAGATGATTCCCTGGCGTTCGGTGACTCTTTCGCTGAAGGGCGAGGTGTTGGAGGACTGCTGATCTCAATGCACGTCTGTGGATGATGTAAGGCCGTGGATGAGGCCGTTTCAACGGCCTCATCCAATTTCGCGCAGTGATACACCCTCCTTGCATTTGTGGCACTGGAGAGATTTTGGTAAAATCAAGAAATAAATTGCAGTCAGAACAACTTTTGTAGAATGCTACAATCTGGGCCAATGCTTTTTAGCTCTTTTGTGAAAACGTCAATAGGACGTTGCCAACCAAGGGAAGCGCAGGGGTAATGGTTCATCCAATTTTGAATGCGCCTAATTTCATCATCAGAATAATCATTGATAGATTTACCCTTTGGAATGAAACGGCGGATTAAGCGGTTAGCACGTTCATTCTGCGGACGCTCCCAACTGCTGTACGGATGACAATAATACAAGGTAGTACGGTTATTCTTTTCAATGCCCTTCCAATCCCAAAATTCACAGCCATTATCACAAGTAAGAGTTTGGAATACTTTAGAAAAATGGTTATCTAATTTATTATGAATATTATCTATAATTTTAACTGTTTCTTTAGGATTTTTGCTATCCAATTTGTATATCAATTCAACGTTTGTTTTACGTTCAGTAAAGACTAATAAGCAAGGCTGTTTTCCGTCACGCTTTCCAATAACGGTATCAAATTCCCCATGACCTAATGTGGAGCGGCTTTCTATCTCCTTCGGACGAAGCTCTATAGATTTATCGGGAATGATAGGTTTTTTGCTTTTGGGTTCTTTATCTTTCCTAGGTCCGCGGCCTTCTAGAAGGTTGGAATTGTCAATGCTTAAATAACCCTGATAAGTCCAACGATAGATTGTAGTGTGGGAAACGGTTATATTAAAATCTTTATTTTCTATATGGAGAGAGGCGAGAGCGGCGCGGGGACTGTATTTTTCTTTCCCTATTTTTTGTTCAACGCCTCATGAAAGGCCATCACAGCTGGGAATGAAAATAAAGGGGGGTGCGAACTACGAAGCAATCTGCTACAATATGGGCAGCAGGTGAAGTCCGGTTGC
>Ga0129314_1000597_pt1 | contig 36006 bp, 37 predicted proteins | sample O1111metagenome_FD_94431 | JGI IMG/M metagenome (GOLD analysis project Ga0129314, IMG submission 94431) | Orangutan individual fecal microbial communities from fecal samples from Wisconsin, USA - O1111 metagenome | ecosystem: Host-associated > Mammals > Digestive system > Large intestine > Fecal... | reverse complement strand
GGACAGCACATCCGTGTTCTTTGCCAGCATTTCAGCTTTCAGGGAATCTTCAATGGCCGCGATGGAGGACTTTACCTCGGCTTCCATGTCTCGCAGTTCCTTTAACTCTTTGACCTTCGCGTCAATCTCGTAAATGCTCATCAGTAGATCATCCTTTCGTATAACAGTTCTTCAATTTCGTCGGTGGAAAAGCCCACGTCCAGCAGCTCGTCAATAGAGCTTGGTTCGTAGCCGTAGTAGGCGGCAACGCCTTTCAGCGTATCCAGATATTCCTGCTCAGCTCTGTGCTGCTGCGGGACGGCCTTTCTCTGCACGGGATACAGCGAAAAGCTGCTCCATGGGCAAAGCAGGTTCGCCGCGTCGAAAGAGGACCTTTCCATTTGCCCAGAGGGACGGAGCTTCACAATATCTCCACAGTTCAGCTCGACGCGCTCCGGCTTGCCGATGGGCAGATGCAGCCGTTTCAGCGCGCGGTTCAGGATAGCCTCGGTGGACGCATACAGGTACAGGCCGCAATGTGGGTAGTAATAGAGACACAGCGGATTATCTCCCTTCACAAAGTACAGATTCTCCCGCTGATCCAGCACGGTGAATGTAAAAGAGCCCTCGACCGTTTCCGCCATGTCTTTAAGGCTGGAAAAGTCGAGGGCATTTTTCTGCTCAAGGAGCTGAACGGCCGCGTAGCTGTCCGTCTCGATCCTTGTTTTCGGCAAGCGCTTGGTGCGGCGAAGAATGCCGTCGTTCCAGAGAACGCCGTTGTGTGCAAGGGCGAACGGCTTGTTTTCTGCGTAGCCGAGGAATGGGTGGTTGTTCCGATTTTTTCGTGCGTCTCCCTGCGTGGTCATACGGGTATGGCCCATGATGACCCTGCTGTCTGCCGGAATACGGAACCTCATCCGATGTGCCGCTATGGGACGCTTGTAGATGCTCAAATGCCGGTGAGAACAGTATGCGATGCCGGTGGCGTCTGTACCGCGCTCTTCACATTCTGCCGCCAATATGGAGAGGATGCGGCTCTTCTCCTTGGCGCTGAATTGGTTCCGGCTATCGATCAGACCAAATAAGCAGCACATATCAGACCTCCGCCTCGCTTTCGATTGGCTCGTTCACATACAAGCGACGCTCCTTCAAGTACTGCACCAACTCTGGCTGTGTGCAGCCGGAGACAAAGGTCGTCCACGACATCGCTTTCAACTCCTCGTCTGACATGAAAAGAGCCACATCGCAGATCCGGTCGAGGAGCTGTAATGTGGCGATGAGCGTGTTGTATTTGAGGGTTCCACGGAAAATGCGGAATTCAATGGTGTTCTTGTTGGTGAGGTTGACGCTGGTATAGCGACCGGCGTGAGCGCTCTTCTTGGCGTGGTCCAAGAGCTCTTTTGGCTGGTCCTTATAGCCATAGCGGGCAGCCCACTGGTCGAGCTGATGCTGCGTTCTTCGGCTGAACTTCAAGAGCTCCTCCCAGTTCTTTTCAAAGAAATAAAGAATGCGGGCGATCACGGCATCCTGCTGTGCTTCTGTTTCACCAAAGGCACTGCGGTTGACGTGAACATGAAGTCCGCAGGTGCCCGCCTGATGGCTGGTGTAGCCCATCTGCACGGCTTTCCGCAAGATGGCCGCCCACGGCATTTCTGCCTGATGGTAGGCAAGCGTCATGGGATGTGTGACCATCTCAAAGCCGTCATCCAGAGAACCGTCGTGCTTGCAATAGAGGTTCTCTAAGCCGTTGCCGTTTGCAATGGACATGACCTCGGCGGCGTTGTCGTCGTCCTCACCGGCACCGTCCACTTCCAGCTCTACGCCAAAATAGCGATCACCGTCCCCACGGAACAGCGGCTCGGGCTTGTAGTAATAATCCTGAATCGGCTTACGGGAAGTGCGGTTGATGTAGCAGTCATAGCAGAACGGATATTCGTTGCCGTCACTCTCACAGGCGTAATAGGTCTGGCTGATGCGGATGATATCGCCGCAGCTGTGACAGTTTGTGTAGTGACGGTCATAGCAGTCCTGACAGAGCGGTGTGGATTCGTCTCCGGCGTTGTCGTTTCGCCAGATGCGCTCACCGCAGTGAGAGCAGAGCATCGTTATTTCCTCAGTACAGCTCTCGCATAGGGGGCTTTCGTTCATCCAGATCGGGGTGGTCAAAATCGTTTCTCCGCAGTGGCGGCAGGTGTAATGTTCAGTCATCGTTTTCTTTCTCCTTTGTAAAATAGTCAATCGCTGCACAGAGCAGCGCGGCGGCAGCGGCCAGCAAAATTTCAATGATGTTGTCGGTATTCAAGTTCTGATTATCCTTGGTGATCCTCTCCCTTCCTGTCCCTTGCGTCCATCACGATAACACGGTCTTTCGCAGCAGAACGCCGACGATCTCCACTAAAACCGTGCGGATGAGACGCAGTAAGTGGTGCAGCATAGTCATAGTCTCCTTTCGCATTTTTCGTGTGTTTTCCGCTGATTTGCAGCTTGCAGAGCAGAAAACCTTTCATTTTTTCTGCAAAATTGAAAAAGAGCCAGAGCCCGTGATCGTCGAGGATCTTCGGGTTCTGGCTCTTTCTCTTACTAATAATATACGATCGAGATGTAAGAAATAACGCTAAATGGGACGAAAGGGGACAACAAGGATATAAGGCTTTATGCCAATTTCAACATAGGAGGTTTTTACGATGACAAGATATGATGACCGCTACGATGAGTTCGGCTATGAGCGTGAGGATTATGACGGCACACTGGAACTCAACGAGTATTTGACGCCCCGAGAGGTGATGGAGCTGCTGGCAATCGGGAAGAACACCTTCTACAAGATGGTCCAGTCCGGCGAGTTGCCGGCGTTCAGGATCGGGAAGCAGTGGCGGGTGAAGAGAGAGGCGCTGGAGCTGCTGTCATGATTTGATAAGCCTTAATATCGAAGGGCTTACATTCAAAACGGTCGCTTCCCTCCCATCAACCTTTTTACGATAGTCATAGCGGAGGTACTTCGAGCCGCAAGTATTATACTGCGGCTTGAGGTACCCACTTAGTTCGTTTTTGCGGAAATGTGCAGCGCTGACGGTTAGAATTATCCTGTTTTCTTTACAGTATTTTTGAAATGCTGGCCAGTATTGCTTGTAGTGCAGATAGATGCCGTCCGCATCCTGATAAAAAAGAACCTCACGATCCTCTGATGTACAGCATTTAACAAACCGTGCAAAATCCTCTATATCTGCATGGTGTATTACACAAGTTCTTAAATAGGTAAGACTGTCCCGCACCGAAACCCAAAACATGGTGTTCCTTGTGGCATACTGATTTGCGATCAATAAACTGATCAACAGCGTAGCACAATACTGCTGTTCTCTTGTTGCATCCTTTTTAAAAACTCCGATTTCTTTATAGGCGCTTTTCGATGCTTCAAAATAGCATTTTCGAAAGGCTTCATACCCATCTTTATTTATTGCCTCCAGCATCCCGACATATCCATCCATGATCAATCGGTGCTTCTGTACATCATTAGAGACAACATCGGGAAGATTACTGGCATCCCACTTCAACGATAGGATTTCTTTCCCCTTTCTCGCGTTCCCTAAAGAGCTTTCCTTTAACAAAAAAATTGGTAAGCATGATAGCTTTTTGAGATACTTGTGCGCATTGCTGATTGACACGCTTTGTTCGGCTTTTGGAAAAGCCTCCGTATTGTCCTGATCAAGAATGTACTCTTTTTCTCCGATTGTCACTACTTTGCTGCTGTCACATTCATTCTCTTCATCTTCTACAACATTTTCGTAGTCAGAAAAGATGACCGGAAAGCAAAGATGGTTCCAAGACGCTAAAGATATGGACGAGTTGCATTCTTCCGGATATTGATACCAAAATTTTGCACCACGGAAACTTTTCGCCAAGTCACCATGCCATCTCCGATAGTTGCAGTATAAATTGGAATAGTAAGACATGCAATCAAGATAAGCCTCATAATTTTCCTGCTTAATTGTTTGATTTGAATATACGTATAGTACGAAATGTAAGCTTTCCCAATTATTTTTTAATATGCGGCTCATTGGCGTTTTAAGCAATGAGCATACTGTAGCGATAAAGAAAATACATTCAAGCTCCGTGTGCTGGCCCAATTTCAAGGCACCTCTGTGAACAGCCTCCGGTTCATATTTTTCCAGCGGGCCTAAAAAATAGCACAGATGCCCATATTGCGTTTCTCTTCGACCATACCCGCTCAATGTTTGGATTTGCTCGTATTCCTGCATTCCGAACGCAAGCAGACGTCTTCTATAATGCAATAAAAACTTTCTTGCAGTCGAAGTATCCACATGGTTCTTTTTAACCAATTTTTCTATTAGGTCTTCATCTGAAAGGTTGCCCTGATCCTTTTTCCTTGTAACCGTATAAGTCCCATCGCCGTTATACTTTTCTTTGATATGCAGAACATTCTTCCACGTATAGAGGTTCTTCCCAACCTCGTACTCTCGGGTAAGTATAGTTTCAGGAAGATACAGATGGTTAATTTCGATATAACTGCCATTGCACTTGTACTGATTGTGGTAATTCATATATACCCCTGCATCGCGCCACGCATTTCGCCAAACAGCGGTAACTGGTTCCCATACTTGATTGGGAATATCTGAAATCTCAGATCCGACTTGCGGCAGTTTTTTAGGAATGAGGCTGTGATACAAAAGTATATAAGCATTCGATTTTTTCCCCATAAGACAATCCTCTATTTTCTTATATTTGTAAACCACAAAACCACATAAATTATATAATAATTTCTATAAATTATCAAGTGAGCATATTATTTTTTAAAGAACTGTGCGGCACTGCAAGCTGTCAGTCCTTCTGTTTTGGTCATATAGAGACCAAGAATCTTCGACGTTTAAAAAAATATTGGCAACATAACAGTGAGAGTAAACTGAGGATTGACATTATTAGAAACACCTACTCAAAAAATGCGCTTTATGTAAAAGATGTAGATACGAGAACCTAAAAGTGTATCCGTTAAGATTTATAATCGGTCATTATTAGTATAGATAATATATATCGCAATATCTATTATTATATATAAATATTGGTTCCATTTTTCAATTCATCAAAGAGATATTCTCCATGAATATAGGGTATCTACAATAAAAAACTGTTTTACATGAAAAAGCCTGTTTTAAATTTTATTTACCACTAACACAAAGGTAATTCGATCACTTGATTACTACTTACTATGACGTTTTCGTGTGTAAAAAAGAAAACGATCAAACATAAATGATAGGAGTTTTTGTTATGACAATGTCTGTACATACGTTTGAACTTAAAACGCAGCTTTCCAGTGAAGAAACCAAGGCTGTTCGTGATGCGCTTTATACCTACGCCAAGGGTAAGAAAGACATGTGTTATCCACAAAATAATCGTTTGTACTTCAACCGCTGGTGTGATGAAGGCGTGAGATTTTTCCTTGAAAGCAGCGCCTCTGTTCCCGGGAGTACCTTGCATCTCGTTGTAACGCCGGCGAAGGTTCTTGGCAGCAACGATGCCGCAGCACTGTTTGTGCCATCTACCGAGAGCGTAAATAAGATATACATTGCAATAGAAGAGATCCTAAGCTGGCTTACAATTGAGCGGTATAGTTACCAAATGCAGCTTAGCAGGCTGGACCTATGCAGAAACGTAGGCCTTCAAGATCAGCGGTATATAGATGCTTACATACGCCTTTTGAAAAAGGGAAGCTCCGCAACTGGTTGGAAAGTCCAGTCTTACCCGGAAGGCGACGAGAGGGATGCTCACTCGTTTCGAAGGATTAGCCGATACTATCAGGTTACTGTGTATGACAAGCTATATCAAATAAAACGTGAAGGCTATCACACAGACTATGATGGAACGAGACGTATACTGAGAGTGGAAGTTTCTATACTTCGTCCAGGAATACAGGAAGAGCTTAGCCGGTGCAAGGCTAATATAGATGATCGCTGGCCATATCAGCTCTTAGAGCTTGCGGCCAACGGGGTATCTACCATGCGCCGCGTTCTGCGCAGACTCGTATCGGATATGCCGTACTATACGCTGTCGGCAATAAGGGAATATCTTGGCACAACGGATATTTCAAACGCGAAACGGAAAAATCTGCTCGATTTTCTGGAGAAGATCAACCGATACGATCTGCTCGATAAAAAGAGAATCAAGGACAAGGAGAAGTTTAAAAATGGCAAAAAGAGGCTAAAGCAACTGAAAAAGTTAGGAATCAACCCCGTTACGATCGAAGCCAGAGCTGGCATTCCCTATCTGCCGTCTCTGGAGCAGCTGATTGCTGCGGGGCTTTAGTATCCATAGTGGAATTTAAAGTTTAATTCTTACATCAACAATTTTATCAGAACAGCAAAATATGACTTCTGTCCTGCCGGGCTTCGGCATATTTTAATTTTAGGAGGAATTTATGATGAATGACTCTACCTGCAAGAGCTACTTTAAAAGCGGCGAGAACTGCACCACCGTTCAGACCTACACAAATGTTTGGATTCAGCTGATCAATCAACTGGAACGCTCCAAAGTGATCCTGTCCGGTGCCAGATAACTGAATATCGGTGCAATACATAAACCCGCTTTCATCGCGCTCAAGCTGTGATGAAAGCGGGCCTTTTTATATGTTGATTCATATTGATTGGAGGCAGAGCAAATGGAAAAGGTTGCGATTTATTGCCGTCTGTCTGAAGAAGACCGCAACAAGAAACAGGAAACGGATGACAGCAACAGCATCCAAAATCAAAAAGCTATGCTGCTGGAATATGCCATACAGCAAGGCTGGGATGTATACAGTATTTACAGTGATGACAACTACACTGGCGCGGACCGAAACCGGCCGGAATTCAAGCGCTTGTTGGAAGATGCCGAGGAGCATCGATTTGATATTATCCTTTGTAAGAGTCAGTCGCGTTTTACCCGTGAACTGGAGCTGGTGGAAAAGTATATCAACGGACTTTTTGCTGTTTGGGGGATTCGTTTTGTTAGTCTCATAGACAACGCGGATACAGCAAACAAGGGCAATAAGAAAATCCGTCAGGTCAATGGCATGATCAATGAATGGTATCTGGAGGATATGTCTGAAAATATCCGTGCCGTTCTCACCAATCGCCGCAAAAACGGCTTTCATATCGGCGCTTTTGCGCTCTACGGCTACCAGAAAGATCCGGAGCAAAAGGGACACCTCATCATAGATGAAGAGGCAGCCGCAATTGTGCGGGAGGTGTTCACTCTCTTTTCGCAAGGGTATGGAAAAACTGCCATTGCCCGAATGCTCAATGAGCGCGGTGTGCCGAATCCTACGGAATATAAGCGTCTGCATGGTCTGAGGTATCAGCAGCCAAAACGCAAAAACAGCACACTTTGGAAGTATTTTGCTGTTTCCGATATGCTGACCAATGAAATCTACATAGGAAATATGGTGCAGGGCAAGTATGGCAGTGTTTCCTATAAAACCAAACAGAACAAACCTCGTCCCAAGGATGACTGGTATCGTGTGGAAGGAACCCACGAGGCCATCATCGACCGGGATTTATGGGATCGGGTGCAGTCGATCATCGCCTCCCGCGCAAAGCCTTTTGATGTGGGGACTGTTGGCCTGTTTGCCCGCAAGGTACGCTGTGCCAACTGCGGCTATACGATGCGTTCATCCAAAAATCGCGGTAAGCATTATCTGCAATGCTCCAACCGGCATGTGGCAAAGGACGCCTGTATTGGGTCTTTCATTGCGGTTGATAAATTGGAAAAAATCGTGATCCAGGAGTTGAATACCCTCTCACAGCGGTATCTTGATCAGGACGAATTGGAACGCAGCGTAGAGTTCAACCAGAATTTAGAGCAGCAAAAAGAGGCCTGTCTGAAGGCCAAGGCAAAACTCCAAAAGCAATTGGAAGATAACAGCAATTATTTGCTTGCGCTCTATAAGGACAAAGTAAAAGGCCTTGTCAGTGAAAAGGACTATTTCACTATGGCAGATGACTTTTCCAAAGAGCGTGAACGCACGGAACGTCAGATCAAGGAAGCTGACTGCTATTTGGAAGATCTGGAGGCCCAGATGCTTGCCGGAGATCAGCGCAAAGAGATCATCCAGCGCTACACCCATGTGGAACACCTGACCCGTGAGATGGTGGAAATTTTGATTGACTATATCACCGTTGGCAAACGAGTTCCCGGAACGCAGGACGTTCCCATTGAAATTTATTGGAATTTCTGAAAAGAAAACAGTAAGCAAGCAGAGTGCTTGCTTACTGTTTTTCCATCATTTCTCCGTTTCCTCGATTCGCGCCTTGACCTTCTCTGCATTCTCTGACGGCACTTTACATCCGTTTAGCAACTTCTGGTAGAACGCTTTGACGTCCATATCACCCAGAATATAGAACACTTGACTGTTGTTCACTGCAATAGTAAAGAGATTTTCTGTTTCGTCTTTTGTCCATACTGTGATCTGCCGCATTTTTTCAATGACGGCATGTGTGGTGGCAAAGCTGCGGCTATTTTCCAGCTTGATAAGCAGATCCACCTTTTCGCGTTCGGTTTCATTCGTCTGCTTGTCTGCATCGGTCTGCTCTCTCTTATAAGCATAGAACCGGGATTCCAGAGCTTCATTTTCTGCCGTACGGTCAATGATTGCCTTGAGCAGGATATCAAGCTCTTTACCCTCAGAATAATCCGCGGGGGCATAATACTTGATACGATTTTCCCGCATCATCTTGTAGACCTTGGTTTTGTCCTTGGTATCCGCGTTGTAGACGCCGATGGAATATCCACCGTTGACATTGACCAGCTTCATGCAGGGAACGTCTGTATCGCTGTCCCCAATATAGACCATATTGCGGAACGGGACACGCATCTCATCCGGTGCAAAAGAATCATTTACACCGGGGTCATTGATATCCAAAACACCCTTTTCGATGCGGAATAGGAACTGTGTCTTATTCGTGTAGTTGACTACTTGGGCCGGCCAAATCGCTACGCCTTTTTCATTGTAGAAAAATGAACTGGCATATATCTTCTTGAATTCACCGGCAACATCGGTTCCCTCGATCATCTCCTTCAGCCCGGAAGAAATGATATAATGTTCGACAAGTACGCCGTGTTCTTCTCCATATGTACAAATTCGCTTGAACCAATCCTTAACACCAGGGAAAAGCACTACCTCTTTTCCGCACTTCATTAGTTCTCCACGAGTAAAGAGTTTCTTCCCTTCCGCTGCCTGCTGCATCATCAACATATAGGCGAGGTTTTGATCCATGTCATTGCCGCTGGCTAATCCATTTGACTGCTTCCAAAACTCCCCTACATCGTATCCGACCGACTGAATAAAACCCTGTGCCTGCATATCATCCGGTGACAGCGTTTTATCAAAGTCATAGCAAATTGCCAGTACAGGCTTTTCCTCTTTGCGCTCTCTTTTGTACTCAGTACTCATGGAAACCCTCCCTTATAATTGATTATCCGTTAGATCCTGTCAAAGTGGTTGACAAGTCCCCAACATTTGTTTATTATAGCACAAAAATGGGAAGAATAAAAGATTTTATTCTGACACAATCCGACATTTGGAATGTTGTTCTTACAAAGGCGCAGCAGAGCAGAAGGCGCGCGTGACCTACGACAACATTCTCCGCCTTTCTGACGATCCCGACGTCAGCGATGTCATCAAGTTCCTGCGTGCGCGCGAAGTCGTGCACTTCCAGCGCTTCGGCGAAGGGCTGCGGCTTGCAAGAGAGCGCATGAACGAGAAAAATGTCTACTATGTGAACCCGAGCTTCGACAAATAAATGAAATAGGATGAGCGCGATCGAGCGGCAGCTTTCGCTGTGCTTCCGCCCGGTCTGCGCTCTTCTCTGTTCTCGCCCGCCCGCGCCGCGCAGGACAGTGAAAGTCATCCGCTTTTGGGCTTTGGCGCGTCTCTGCCTATTGACATGGCGCGACAAAAGCGCCTATCATGATGAGACTTGCGTGAGTGCAATTTCAGGGAGAGAATGAACGAAGATGAAGCAGGAAAAAAAGAAATGGTCGCAGGCAATGACCTTCATCGTGCTTTTTGGCATCGTGAGCCTGTTTTCCGACATGACGCACGAGGGCGCGTCCAGCATCCGCGGCGCCTATCTGTCGCTGCTGGGGGCGAGCGCGGGCATGATCGGCTTTGTGTCCGGCCTCGGGGAGCTCGTGGGCTACTCGATGCGCTACGTCTTCGGAAAACTCACGGACAAGACCAAGCACTATTGGCCGATGACGATCTTCGGCTATGTTCTCGATATTCTGGCCGTCCCCGCGCTGGCGCTCGTCGGCGAGCACGGCTGGATGTGGGCCTGCGGGTTGCTCATCGTTCAGCGTATGGGCAAGGCCATCAAAAAGCCCGCGAAGGACACGATCATGTCCTTCGCCGCCTCGCAGGAGGGCGTGGGAAAAAGCTTCGGCATTCAGGAGGTGCTCGATCAGATCGGTGCTTTCGCGGGCCCGGTACTGCTCTACCTCGTAATGCTCTTTCAGACCGACGGCACGACCTTTTCGGTTTATTCCCGCTGCTTTGCCGTGCTTGCCATCCCGGGAGCGATCACGATCCTGCTGCTGATCTTCACGCGCATGAAGTTCCCGAATCCAGAGCATTTTGAGCCTGAGCCGAAGGAGTATGTGCCCTTCAAGATGAAAAAGGAATTCGTGCTCTACATCGCGGGTATCAGCCTTTTTGCCTTCGGCTTCATCGACTATTCCATCATCATCATGCACGTTTCGCGCACCTATACGCAGCTTGCCGCCGGCCTTGCCGAAACGACCTCGCTCGTCAGCAGCGGCTCGCTGCCGCTGCTCTATGCAGGCGCGATGCTCGTCGACGCGGTCGCAGCGCTCGTTTTCGGCATGATGTACGATAAAAAGGGCGTGCGCGCGCTCGTGTGGTCCACGCTCCTGTCCGCACCGTTTGCCATCTTCGTCTTCTGCGCGGACAGCGTGCCGATGCTGCTGCTTGGCATCGCCCTCTGGGGCGTCGGCATGGGCGCGCAGGAATCCATTCTGAAAGCCGCGGTCACCAGTATGGTACCAAAGGCCAGCCGCGCCACGGGCTACGGCATTTTTGAGTGTTCGTTTGGCGTATTCTGGTTTCTGGGGAGCTGGCTGCTCGGCGTGCTGTACGATGTCAGTATCCCCGCGATGGCGGCAGTGTCGGTCGCTTCTCAGCTTGCGGCCATCCCGCTCTACATCGCCTCGCAGCGGCTGCATGAGTGAGCACGCGAGGGCGCTCTTCAAACAATGCAAAAAGGGAAAGCTCCTCTTTCAGAGGAGCCTTCCCTTTTTGCCCTTTTTTACGCCGCACGGGAGATGGCGGTGTGAGACTATCAGATCACATAGTCAAATCCGCCGTCCTCGCGCAGGAGACTTGCCAGCGTATACTGGTCGAGGTATTTGTTGATGACGTCGTTCAGCCCGGCCCAGAGCGAGAGCGTGCGGCATTCCGAGGCGCGCTCGCAGGGCACACTGCCGGAATCCAGGCAGGAGACTGGGGCGAGCGAGCCCTCCATCAGCCGCAGGATGTGGCCTGCGGTGAGCTGATCGGGGCTCTTGCACAGACGGTAGCCGCCTCCCTTGCCGCGCATGCCCTCCACCACACCGCCCTTGACGAGCGTTTTGACGATGCTTTCCAGATATTTTTCCGATATTCCCTGCCGCTGGGCGATCGCTTTGAGCGGAATATAACCGCTCGACTGGTGCTCTGCCATATCGATGAGCACGCGCAGCGCGTATCGGCCCTTCGTTGAAATCATCATAGTATTATAGTCACGCCCTTCTGAGTCATCCGTTGAAAAGCGCTTTGATGCAGCTTTTCTCAAATTTTGATATTCCTATTATATAACATGGTTTATGGGAATTCAATAGATTTTTCGGAAGTTTCCTCTTGACAAAGTCGATCGCACATCGTATAATCCCTAAATACCTACTTGAAAGGTTGGTAATGAGCGTGAATTTATTCCTTCATGTTTACGCATTTCGATGTTACCGCGGCAGAGTGTAAAAAGCAAGCGGCCAGCGAAACGCTGCCAAAAGAGACAATCCAAATTTATGATATAGAACGAACATCGTTCAGGAGGAAATCATTATGAGCAAAATCTACACTTCTGCTGACCAGCTGATCGGCAATACCCCCCTTCTCGAGCTCTCGCACATTGAAAAGGTGGAAAAGCTTGAGGCAAGACTGCTTGCCAAGCTCGAGTACTTTAACCCCGCGGGCTCCGTCAAGGACCGTATCGCCAAGGCCATCCTCGATGACGCAGAGCAGAGCGGCAAGCTGGGGCCCGACTCCGTCATCATCGAGCCGACCTCCGGCAATACCGGCATCGGCCTTGCCTCCGTCGCCGCCGCGCGCGGCTACCGCATCATCATCGTCATGCCCGAGACGATGAGCGTTGAGCGCCGCCAGCTGATGAAGGCCTACGGCGCGGAGCTTGTCCTCTCCGACGGGGCCAAGGGCATGAAAGGCGCCATTGCCAAGGCGGAGGAGATCGCCGCGCAGATGCCGAACAGCTTCATCGCCGGGCAGTTTGTCAACCCCGCGAACCCGAAGGCGCACTACGAGACGACCGGCCCCGAGATCTGGGCCGACACCGACGGTGAGGTCGACATTTTTGTTGCGGGCGTCGGCACGGGCGGCACGCTGACCGGCACGGGCAAGTTCCTCAAGGAGCGCAAGCTCGCTGTCAAGGTCGTCGCCGTGGAACCCGCCTCCTCCCCTGTCCTGAGCAAGGGCACTGCGGGTGCGCATAAGATCCAGGGCATAGGTGCGGGCTTTGTGCCGGACGTGCTGGATACCGGCGTTTATGACGAGATCATCCCCGTTGCGGATGACGACGCCTTTGCTGCGGGAAAACTTGTCGGCCATAGCGAGGGTGTGCTCGTGGGCATTTCCTCCGGCGCGGCTGTCTGGGCGGGCATCGAGCTTGCCAAGCGCCCCGAGAACAAGGGCAAGAACATCGTCGTCCTCCTGCCCGACACCGGCGACCGTTATCTCTCCACGCCGCTCTTTCAGGACTGAGCGCGTGCGGCCTCTCCCATAGACAGTGGGACAACAAATCGGAGTTTACAAAGGGACCTTTTCAGAAATGATACCAATATATCTTCAGGGCTTGTCTTTGGGCTTTGTCTATGTTGCGCCAATCGGTATGCAGAATCTTTTTGTAATAAACAGCGCCATGAGCCAGAAGCTAAAGCGTGCAATGGCAACTGCTCTGATCGTTATCTTTTGGGATATTTCTCTCGGGCTTGCCTGCTTTCTTGGCGTAGGGGCTCTGATGGAAGCTTTGCCGTGGTTAAAAGAACTGATCCTTGGCGCGGGAGGATTGTTGGTCGTCTATATCGGTGTCGGGCTTATTCGATCGAAAGCGGATTTAAGCGGAGGCAAGGACGTTAATCAGCCGCTTTGGAAGATCATCGGCGCTGCTTTTATCGTGACTTGGCTAAATCCGCAGGCATTGATTGACGGAACTCTTATGCTGGGGGCTTTCCGCGCCTCTTTACCCACAGGCGGCGACCTGTATTTTATTACAGGCTTTGCTTCTGCCAGCTTCCTATGGTTCAACCTTCTGGCGATCGCGGTACACCTTCTTGGCAGCAGGATCAACAGTCATGTGCTTACGTGGCTGAACAGGGTCTGCGGTGCTGTAATTGTTCTCTACGGTATCAGGCTGCTTGGCAATTTGGTACAAATGGTATTGGTGTAAACTTCCGTTTTCTCGAACCGATAACGCTCCCACGTGCCCTTGCCCCCCGCTGCCGGAAAGAGCGAATACCGATGCAAAAACCCGACCGATGAAATCGGTCGGGTTTGCTGTTTTTATTTCTGATTGTTCATGCCGCGCTTGCCGCGTCCCTCCGTCCCCGCGTTCCATTCGCGCAGGTCCTTGAGCTCATCGTAGAGTCGGCAGTAGCTCTCGTGCCGCCCCTTGACGATCTTCCCATCTTTCACAGCCTGACGCACGGCGCAGCCCTTTTCCTTTGTGTGGCTGCATCCGACAAAGCGGCAGTCGTCGAGATAGGGCGCGAACTCGGCAAAGCACTCGGGCAGACGCTCCTTGAGCGCAAGGTTCAGCCCCGTCGTTTCGAACGAGGAAAAGCCCGGTGTGTCGATGATCTCCGCGCCGCAGGGCAGTTCATAGAGCTCAACATGGCGCGTTGTGTGCTTGCCGCGCCCGAGCGCCTGGCTGACTTCACCCGTTTTGATCGTCACATTCTCGTCGAGCGCGTTGAGAAGGCTCGACTTGCCGACGCCGGAGTTGCCCGTCACGGCGGAGAGCTTGTCCACGAGCTGCTCGCGCAGAAGCTCGATGCCCTCCCCTGTTTCCGCGCTGACGCAGACGGTGCGAAAGCCCGCGTTTTCATAGTATTCACGCAGCGTATCGGCGGGGGCTAAGTCGCATTTATTGATGCAGATGAGCACCTCGCAGCCCTTGAGTGCGGCGATGGCCGTCATGCGGTCGACTAAATACGGGTCGGTCTTCGGGATAGCCTGCGAGCAGACGATCACCATTTGGTCGATGTTCGCGACGCTCGGCCGCTCAAAGGCGTTGCGGCGCGGCAGAATCTCGTCGATGCGCCCCTCGCTGCCGGGGACCTCGCAGCAGACAACATTGTCGCCTACGAGCGGCGAGATGCCCTCGCGGCGGAATTTTCCGCGCGCCTTGCAGGTGAGCAGCCGTCCGTCCTCACCCTTGACATAGTAAAAGCCGCTCAACGCGCGCTGTATCCTTCCCGTCACGGCAGCTCCTCGCCTCCGATGCCAGGCTCTTCGCCGCCGTCGTCCACGTCAGGGCCGGAGCTGACGACGAACGTGATGACAGTGCCCTCTTTTACGTCCGTATTGGGAGCGATGCTCTGCTCAAGCACCGTGCCGATGGGGCTTACGTCCGCGCGCGAAGAGACATCGCCCACGACAAGACCCATCTGAGTTGCCTGCTGACGGACGATCTCAATGTCGCTGCCCGTGAAGGTGATGACCGGGATGGATTTCTTCTCCGAACCCTTGCTGACCACGAGAGAAACCGTGTCGCCCGCGCGCAGGGTCGTTCCCGCCTCCGGGAGGGTGCGGATGACATAGCCTGCCGTGATAGTCTCGCTGTATTCCTCCAGCGTATCGTCGATCGTGAGGTCAAGGTCGAGATTCTTGAGCTGGAGCGCCGCGTTCCGCCGCTCCGAATTGACGAGGTTCGGCATTTTTTCCGTCTTTGCGCCGGTGCTGACGAAGACCGAGATCACGCGGTTGCCCTTCACGCTCTTGCCGCGCTCGGGCGACTGCTCGATGATCTGCCCCGCCGCGTATTCGCTGCTTGCGCGCTCGCCAATCTGCTCGATCGTGAAGATGCCCTTCACGTTTTCATCCTCGTTCGCCTCGTCGATGGTCATGCCGACGAGATATGGCACGACGTATTCCTTCTGCTTCTGTTCGCCGCCGAGAAGGTCGCTGAAGATCGCGCGCCAGAGCAGCACGATGAGCGCGACGGCGACGACCGCCGCTCCGGCGATCGTCAGGACGCGGCGCAGGTCGGTCTTGCGCGGTGCGTCATCCTCGTCGTCCTCGTCCTCGTCAGCGGCGCCCTGCGCCTTGGTCGAAACGGCGTGCACGGCGGGGATATACTGCGTCGGCTCGTCGGCCGTCTCGCGGTGCAGGTCCTCAATGGTGAAGTCAAGGTCTACCTCGGGGTTCTTGCGGAACTCTTCAAGGTCTGCAAGCATCTCGTCGGCCGAGGCATAGCGCTTTTCAATGTCGGAGGCCATCGCCTTCATGCAGATGAGCTCCAGCGCCTCGGGCACGTCGGGGTTGATCTCGCGCGGCGAGAGCGGCACGGAGGACAAATGCTGGATGGCGACGGAAACGGCGCTGTCCCCCTCAAAGGGCAGCCGCCCCGTCAGCATCTCGTAGAGCACCACGCCGGAGGAATAGATGTCCGAGCGCGCGTCTATGCGGTCGCCCTTGGCCTGCTCCGGCGACATATAGTGTACCGACCCGAGCGCCTCCTGCGTGAGCGTGTTGGCGGAGTTGGCAAGGCAGGCGATGCCGAAATCGGCGACCTTGACGCTGCCGTCGCGCAGGACCATGATGTTCTGCGGTTTGATGTCGCGGTGGATGATGCCGCGCGAATGCGCGTGCGAGAGCGCCTTTGTGATCTGCGTGATAAAGTGCAGCGCCTCGCGCCAGTTGAGCTGGCCGCGCTTTTCCATATACTGCTTGAGCGTGATGCCGTCGATGAGTTCCATGACGATATACTCCGTTTCACCGCGGCTCACGTCGTAGACCGAGACGATGTTCGGGTGCGAGAGCATCGCGACGGCCTGCGACTCGTCGCGGAAGCGGCGGCGGAAGTCCGCGTCCTCGGCAAGGTCGCTTTTGAGCACCTTGACCGCGACGAGACGGTTCAGGCGGTGGCACTTGGCCTTGTAGACGACCGCCATGCCGCCGCTGCCGATGACTTCGAGCAGCTCGTAGCGGTTGTCGAGCATTTTACCGATCATTTTGTCCATATTTTGCGCCACCTCCTTCAATCATGATCTACGAGCACGACCGTCACATTGTCCGGCGCGCCCTGCGCCTTGGCGAGCGCAATGAGTTCGTCGAGATTCTGCTCGCTGCTCTTGCCCGAGCAGACGGCGCGGCAGATGTCCTCGTCCGTCGCCGTGACGACGAGTCCATCGGTGCACAGCAGCAGCTTGTCGCCGCGCTGAAAGGCGACCTCAAAGGCGTCGCACTGCGTCACCTCCTCCGTGCCGAGCGCACGGGTGATGAGGTTGCGGTTGGGGTGCGTGCGCGCTTCCTCGGCGGTGATGTTGCCGCTCTCGACAAGCGTCTGCACCACGCTGTGGTCGTGCGTGATGCGCGTAATCTCCCCGCCGCGGATAAGATAGGCGCGGCTGTCGCCCACGTTGCACACGATCGTCCCCGTTTCGCCCGCCACGGCGGAAACGAGCGTCGTCCCCATGCCGCGGCAGTCGTCCTCCAGCGCGCGCTCATAGACGGCGGTGTTCGCCTGCGCCACGCAGAAGGACGCGAGCTCTCGCAGATGCTCGACGCTCATATCCTCGCGCAGCAGCGCGCGCAGCTCCTTCATAAAGGTCTCGACCGCGAGCGTGCTTGCGATCTGCCCGCCCTCCGCGCCGCCCATGCCGTCGCAGACGACGGCGGCAACGCTTTTTCCGATGGTCTCGACGGCAAAGGTATCCTGATTTTCATGCCGGCGCAGTCCCACGTCGGTCTTTCCAAGGGCGTTCATTGCGCGATACCTTCTCTTTCTTTCATTTCCTTGCGCCGCAGCTGTCCGCAGCTGGCGTCAATGTCTCCGCCGAGGCTGCGGCGTACCGTAGCCGTCAGGCCGTGGGACTCAAGACGCTTCTGGAACGCGCTGACGCGTTTGCTGGGCTTGAACTCGCTCTCCACCACGTCGTTGAGGGGGATGAGGTTCACATGCCCCGGCATCCCGCGGATCTTTTCCGCGAGCAGGTCTGCCTGCCAGTCGTGGTCGTTCACGCCGTCGATCATCGCGTATTCAAACGAGATGCGGCGGCCCGTTTTCTTAAAATAGCGGTGGCAGGCCGCAAAAAGCTCAGAGACGTCATAGGCCTTGTTCACCGGCATGATGCGGCTTCGCGTCTCGCTGTCGGGCGCGTGGAGCGAAACGGAGAGCGTGAGCTGCAAATTGTCCTCCGCGAGCGCGTCGATGCCCGGCACCACGCCGCAGGTGGAGAGTGAGATGTGCCGCATCCCGATGTTCATGCCGTCGGGATGGTTGATGAGCTCCAGAAAGCGCAGCACGTTCTGCCGATTGTCGAGCGGCTCGCCGATGCCCATGAGCACGATGTTGGAGATCTCCTTCCCCGCGTCGAGCTGCGTAAAGAGCACCTGATCGAGCATTTCAGACGGCTTTAAGTCGCGCACCTTGCCCGCAAGCGTCGAGGCGCAGAACTTGCAGCCCATGCGGCAGCCAACCTGCGAGGAAATGCAGACCGTGTTGCCGTGGTGATAGGACATGAGCACCGTTTCGATGCAGTTGCCGTCGGAAAGCTCCCAGAGGTACTTGATCGTCCCATCGAGCTTCGACACCTGCTTGCGCGCGACCGTCGGCGCGGTGATGACATACTCCCGCGCCAGCTTTTCGCGCAGCGCCTTTGGAATATTGATCATCTGGTCAAAATCCGTCACGCCGCGGTGCAGCCAGGTGAACACCTGCTTGCCGCGAAACGACGGCTCGCCCATCGCGCGCAGCGCCTCGCTGATCTCACCGAGCGTCATCGACTTGATATCAGTCATGTTCTCTCCTCCTCATGCGGCTGAGATAAAACCCATCCGTACCGCTGCGCTGCGGCCAGAGCGTCAGATACCCCGGCGCAGCTTCCCCGTTCGGCAGGGAGAATTCCTCATAGATAAATTCCGGGTGCGAAGATAGGAACGCATCCGTTACGTTTTCATTTTCCTCGGGCAGAACGGTGCAGGTCGAGTAGACCAGCACGCCGCCCGGTCTTACATAGCGCGCGCTGTTTTCTAAAATCGCGCGCTGGATCTCCGGCAGCGCCTTGAGCTCGCGCGCGTCCTTATAGCGGATGTCCGGCTTTTTGCGGATGATGCCGAGACCCGAACAGGGGACGTCGCAGACGACCGTGTCAAAGCGCCCCGCCCATTCCTCGCGGAAAACGCGCCCGTCGGCGCAGGCGGTCTCGATGCAGGTGACGCCAAGACGCTGCGCCCCTTCGCGGATGCGCTTTAATTTGTTCTCGTGCAGGTCGCAGGAGAGAATATGCCCCTCATTTTCCATGGCGAAGGCTGCGGCGAACGACTTGCCTCCCGGCGCGGCGCAGACGTCCAGCACGTCCTGCCCCTTTTCAAAGCCCGCGGCGCAGGTCACAAGCTTTGCCGCCGCGTCCTGCACCGTAAAGCGGCCCTGATAGAAGGCCGCGAGCGTCGTGAGGTCGCCGGTGCCGGAAAGCTCATAGCAGCCCGGCACCCATGCGTGCGCGCGCGCCTCGATCCCCTCGCCGGAAAGCTCGCGCACGAGCGCCTCACCGTCCGTTTTGAGGGGGTTCACCTGCGCGGTGATGGGAGAAGCCTTGTTGTCGATGCGCAAAAACTGCTCCGCCTCGGCGTCTCCCAGCAGCGCCGTGAGTCTTTCCACCAGCCACTTCGGATGGCTGTAAGCAATGCTCAGGCGCAAGAGCGTGTCCTGCGGCAGCGGCGGGAGATTTTCCTTGTTCTGTGCGACCTTGCGAAGAACCGCGTTGACAAGTCCGCTTGCGGCGCTTCTGCCGTTCGTGCGGCAAAGCTCCACGGATTCGCTCACCGCCGCATGGTTGGGCACTTTGTCCAAGAATAAGATCTGATACGCGCCGATGCGGAGAATGTCGGCAAGCGGCGGCTGCAAATGGTCAAGCTTCTGTGTGCAGTAGAAGCCGAGATAATAGTCGAGCAGCAGCTCATTTTGCATCACGCCGTAGACGATGCGGCTGCAAAGCGCTGCGTCCTGCGGCTTGAGAGATGCCTTGGCGAGCTGAGCTTTGAGCGATGCGTCCGCCCATGCGCCGCTGCGGCGGCAGGCGACGAGCACGCAGAGCGCGCATTCGCGCGCGTTGGAAGTGCTCCCCTTACGCATCGAGGACCGTCCCCGCGGCGATGCGTTTGCCGTTCAAAAAGGCGTTTGCGGCCATGCGCTTGCCGCCATCGGGCTGCAATTCGGTGATGAGGATGCTCTTGCCGTCGCCGCAGGCGGCCTCGATCCCCTTTTTTGCTGCGCGCAGCGTGCCGGGAGCGTCCTTCGTTTCGCCCAGCGACACGGCGCGGAAAATCTTCGTGTTCGCGCCGAGGATGCTCGCCGCGGCGCAGGGCCACGGGATGAGTCCGCGGATCTGGTCGATGACCTGCGTGCTGCTTCTCGCCCAGTCGATGGGCGAAAGCTCGCGCGAGAGCATGGGGGCGTAGGTTGCTTCCGCCTCGTTCTGCGGCACGCGCTGCGCCGTGCCGTTTGCGATCTCGTCGATCGCCTCGGCAATGGCGTCCGCGCCGAGCGCGGCAAGGTCGGAGAAAAGCTCCTCCGCCGTCTCGTCCGGGCGGATGGGCTGCTTTTTCACCAAGATCATATCGCCCGTGTCGCACTCCTTGGCCATGTACATGATCGTCACGCCCGTTTCCTTATCGCCATTTAGGATCGCCCAGTTGATGGGCGCCGCGCCGCGATACTGCGGCAGGATGGACGCGTGCACGTTGATGCAGCCCATCGGCGGTACGGCGAGCATTTCCTCGGGCAGGATGCGCCCGTAGGCCGCGACGACCGCAAGATCTGGCGCAAGCGCCTTAAAATCCGCGAGCGCCGTGCCGTCGCGCATCGCCGTCGGCTGAAAAACGGGAATGTTCTGTGTAAGCGCATATTCCTTTACAGGGCTTGGGGTTACTTTGTTTCGGTTGCGCGGCTTGTCCGGCTGTGTGAAAACACCGCAGACCTCGTGCCCGTCTGCGACCAGGCGCTCTAAAATGCTGCGTGCAAAGTCGGGCGTACCCATGAAGACGATCCTCATTCCTCGTCCAGCTCCTTTTCCTGCTCGCGGATATACTTTTCCAGTTCCTCTTCGCTGAGGATCTTGCAGTGCTCGGTGTAAAGATGACCGTCAAGATGCTCGATCTCGTGGCAGAAGCAGCGCGCCGTCAGCTCCTCGTCCTCGACCTCAAAGGTCGTGCCGAAGCGGTCCTGCGCGCGCACGCGCACCACCATCGGGCGCGTGACGATGCCGTACTTGCCCGGCACGCTCAGACAGCCCTCAAGGCCCGTCTGCTCGCCCTCGGTCTTGATGATCTCGGGGTTGATGAGCTCAATGATCTCGCCCTGCTCGTCCTCCACGATGCAGACTCTGCGCAGGATGCCCACCTGCGGGGCGGCAAGGCCCACGCCGCCGGCCTCTGCCAGCGTGTCAGCCATGTCGTCGAGCAGCTGATGGAGGCGGGCGTTGAATTCGGTCACCGGGCGGCAGACTTTCGTCAGGCACGGATCGCCTTTTTCTCGAATGGTACGGATAGCCATAGTTTTCATCCTCTTTTCTCTATTGTAAAGCATTGCAGTCGGCAAAAATGTCGAGACCGCGGTTTTCTTTTCTTGCGGAAAAGGCGAGCAGATATTCGCTCACCGTGCGCCGCAGCGCACTGTCGCTCCGGCCGCTGAGGTAGACACAGTAGCGGTAGCGCTCGTTCACCTTCACGACCGGCGCGCCCGCCGGGCCGAGGACCTCAGTCTCGAGCGCGCGAAGCGGTTCTTTTTCGCTCGCGGCACGCAGCGCGTCGCGCAGCGCACAGGCGGCGGCGATGACGCGCATCTCTTCCCTGCCGGAAACCGTCAGCGTGAAGAGATCGGCAAAGGGCGGATAGCGCCGCAAGCGGCGCAGGCGCAGTTCGTTTCGGTAAAAGGCTTCATAATCCTGCTTTGCCGCAGCCTGAATGACCTCGTTATCGGGGTGGTAGGTCTGGATGACGGCGCGCCCCGCGCGCTCGCCACGCCCGGCCCTTCCCACGACCTGCGCGAGCAGGCTGTAGGTCCGCTCGGCGGCGTGATAGTTCTGGACATAGAGCGAAAGGTCTGCATCCAGAACGCCCACGAGCGTCACATTTTCAAAATCCAGCCCCTTGGCGACCATCTGCGTGCCAAGGAGGATGGGGATGCACCGCTCCGTGAACTGCCGCAGCAGCGCCTCGTGCCCGTGCGCGGCGGAAACGGTGTCCGCGTCCATGCGCAGGACCTCGGTGTTCGGAAAGAGCGCCCTGAGCTCGCGCTCTACCTTCTGCGTGCCCGAGCCGACGCGCTTGAGTAGTCCGCCGCACGCTCTGCATCGTTCCATCACGGGTTCGGAATGGCCGCAGTAGTGGCACATCAGCCGCTCATTTGCCGAGTGATAGGTCATCGGCACACTGCATCGCGGACATTCGGGCACATAGCCGCACTCGCCGCACAGCAGCATCCTCGCGCTGCCGCGTCGATTGAGGAAGAGAATGCTTTGCTCCCCGCGCGCGATGTTTTTTTGGAGCTCTGACCGCAGCGCGCTGCCAATGGACGTGTCGTTCCCCTGCCGTAGCTCGTCCTTCATGTCGGCGATGAGCACCTCCGGCAGCGGGAGATCGTTGAATCTCTTGTGAAGGGAAAATACTTGATAGCGCCCGTGTTTGGCGTAATACGCGGTCTCCACCGTCGGCGTAGCCGAGCCAAGCAGCACGAGCGCGTCGCGCTGGGCGCAGCGGAACTGCGCAATGTCGCGCGCGTGATAGCGCGGCGGATTTTCCGACTGGTAGCTCCCCTCCTGCTCCTCGTCGAGAATGATGAGGCCGAGGTTTGGCAGCGGTGCAAACACCGCGCTGCGTGTGCCGAGCACGACGCGTACCTCGCCGCGGCGGATGCGTTTCCATTGGTCGTAGCGCTCGGTGAGCGGCAGCGCGCTGTGCAGCATCACGGCGTCAGAGCCGAAGCGCGCGGAGAAGCGCTGCATCATCTGCGGCGTCAGCGCGATCTCCGGTACGAGCAGCATCGCCGTCTTGCCGCGCGCAAGCACTTGCTCGATGAGCTTGAGGTAGACCTGTGTCTTGCCGCTTGCGGTCACGCCGTAAAGGAGCGCGGCGCTGCCGCCCTCTCGCTCAAGCAGCGCGGAAAGGCCTTCGTAGGCTGCCTGCTGCTCTTCGTTGAGCGTGATCGGCGCGTCCTCGCGCGCGCTCGGCGCAGGAGGGCTGACGCGCAGCACTTCCTGCTCGGAAAATTCGACGAGGCCCGATTTGTTCAGCCCTCGCAGCGTCTGCATCGTTGCGCCCGTATAATAGCTGATCTCCGTGGAGGACAGCGTCCCCTCGCGGCAGAGAAGTTCGATGACCGCATAGCGCACCGGCGCGCTGCGGCGCCTGGGCTCGACGGCTGCGAGCGCCTCCTCCGCGCTGACGCAGAGCGACACCATGCGCGCTTTTTTATCGCCAAGGCGCTGCTTCATCGTCGTTTCGCAGACGAGGATACCCTGCTGCGCCATCGCGTGCAGCGCACGTCCGGTCTTCTCTCCACCCAGTTCGTTGAGCGCCGTGCGCTCCGCGCCCTTCGCGCCGAGCACGGCGCAAAGCAGCGTTTCCTCAAGCGAGTCCGGCGCGACCGCACTCAACGCCTGCTCGGCGCTGACCTCCTCGTTCAGCTTCCAGATCTCGCGGCTCTTGAGCCACACGCCGCCTGGCAGCAGCGTTTTGAGCGCGTCGTAGTAGGTGCAGAAATAGCGCGCCTTCATCCATCTGGCAAGGCGGATATCCCGGCTGTCCAGCAGCGATTCTTCATCCAGAAAAGCGTCGATCGGCTTGTAGGCGGGCTTGTCCTCCTCGCGCACGATGTCGAGAACGAAGCCCTCGCTGCGCCGGTTCCCGCGCCCAAACGGGATGAGCACCCGCTTACCGCTTGCAGCCTCGGTCGCGAGCTCATCCGGGATGCGATAGGTATAGAGCTTATCCGCCGCAAACGGAACAGAAGAGACTGCGACACGAGCAAGCAATTTCTCTGCCATACAGTCTCCTCCTTTGTTGTGTTTCAGTTACTTTGCGATGTGCGTGTCGATATTCGCAGCCGAGATCTTACCGGCAGCGACCTCGTTGATGGCCGTGGTGACCGGCTTTTCGCAGAGGGGATAGCCCTCTTCGTCGGCGGCCTCGGCGATCTGACGGGCGCGGCGCGCGACCACGTTCACCAGCAGGTAACGGTTCTCGACATACTTGTTGAGCAGGCTCATAGCGGGATAAAGCATCATAATGGTTTACTTCCTTCTGCCTTTCGGCTGTTTTTTTGATTTATTCGGACAAAATGGCCATGCGCTCGGCGGGCTTGCAGTGCTCGGCGAGCATGATGGCATTGATCTCACGCACGGCGCGTTCCACCGTGTCGTTGATGACAAAGTAATCATAGGTATTGGCCGTCTGAAGCTCGACCTTGGCGCGCACAAGGCGCTTTTGCACCTTGTCGGGGCTGTCGGTGCCGCGGCTCGTCAGCCGCTCCTCAAGCGCCTGCCACGAGGGCGGCGCGATGAAGATGCGCACAACGTCGGGGCGCTTATGCACGACCTGCATCGCACCCTGCACCTCGATATCGAGGATGACGTCCTTCCCCTGCTCCATGGCCTCGTCGACAAACTTTTTCGGCGTGCCGTAGAAGTTGCCGACATATTCCGCGTATTCGAGGAACGCGTCCTCGGAGATCATTCTGCGGAACGTGTCAACATCCGTGAAGTGATAGTGCACGCCGTCCTCCTCGCCCGGACGCGGCGCGCGCGTCGTCGCGGAAACGGAAAAATACAGGTCGTCGCGGTCCTTGAAAAGTTCCTTGAGCACCGTGCTCTTTCCCACGCCGGACGGGCCGGAGATGATGAATGTTTTTCCCTGGTACATAGTAGCTTAACCTTCCTCCTCTATCCCGAGCGTCTCCACACCGAGGCGCGCGATCAGCTTGTCGGCCGCGATGGCAGAGAGCACCACATGGTCGCTGTCCATGATGAAGACCGAGGCCGTCTTGCGCCCGTAGGTCGCGTCGATCAGCATCCCGCGCTCGCGGGATTCCTGAATGAGACGTTTGATTGGTGCGCTGTCGGGACTCACCACGGCGATCAGCCGCTCGGCGGAGACCATATTGCCAAATCCGATGTTCAGCAGTTTCATCGCGGTCACTCCTTATTATTCGATGTTCTGCACCTGCTCGCGGATCTTTTCGACCTCCGCCTTGAGCGCGACCACGTCGCGCGCGATGGCAACGTCGTTGCACTTCGAGCCGATGGTGTTGCTCTCGCGGTTGACCTCCTGAATGAGGAAGTCCATCTTGCGGCCCATGGGCTCATCCGAGAGTAGCATATCGCGCAGCTGCGAAACGTGCGAGCGCAGGCGGACCGTTTCCTCGTCCACGGCGATCTTGTCGGCATAGATGGCGGCCTCGGTCAGGATGCGCGCTTCGTCGATCGTCGTGCTCTGCAAGACCTCCTGCATGCGCGCGGTCAGCTTTTCGCGGTACTCGCGCACCGTTTCGGGCGAGCGCTCCTCGACCATGCCCGTGAGCGTTTCGATGGTCGTAAGCCTGCCGCCGATGTCCTCGGCGAGCTTTTTCCCTTCCGTCGCGCGCATCGCATTGTAGGAAGCGAGCGCCTCGCCCAGCACCTCGCAGATGTCCGCGCCGACGGATTCAAGGTCCTCCTCCGCCTTCGTGACGCTCAGCACATCGGGGATGCGGGCAAAGTCCGTCACGTCGCACATGGCGTTCAGGTGCTTGCCGCCGTCGAGCGCGCAGAGCTTGTCGAAGGCCTCAAGGTAGCTGCGGGCAAGCCCCTCGTTGACCGCGACGATCTCTTTGTCCGCGCCGGTCGAATCGATGCTGATGAACACATCGACCTTACCGCGGGAAATTGCCTTCTGCACACGGCCCTTGATGGCGTCCTCGGCAAAAATGTAGGCGCGAGGCAGCTTTACCGTGCAGTCGAGGTAGCGGTTGTTCACGCTGCGCACCTCAACGGTGATGTCGCGATTGGATAATGTTTTTCTGGCTCTTCCGTAGCCGGTCATACTTTTGACCACGATCGTTCTCCTCCATCATTCGTGATTTGACTTTATCAATTTAACAAGGGATTAAATAGCATCCGCCACCGCTGAAGAGCGTACAGCAGGACCATGCCGCGCAGCAGCGCAGGCAGGCGTTCTCATCGAAGTTCGCCGTGTGGAACGTGCGGAAACCGTCAGGGCGATAGCCCGAGCCCGTGAGAGAAGCAAGCGCGCTGCGATATTCCGGGTTGCCCGGCTCCATCTGCACGGCGGTCTCAAGGTAGCGCCGCGCTTCGTCCAGCCAGCCGCGGCGCGAGCAAACGACGCCCATCAGGAAATTCCACTCCGCGTCATGCTCGCTCACGCCGGAAAGCAGCCGCTCGGCGAGCGAAATGTCGCCGCGGTTGACGGCTGCGCGCACCTGCTGCAAACGGCTCGCGCCGTAGGAATTGTTGTCATAGTAACTCCCGCCGTAGCTCCGGCCGGGATCGGCATAGCCGTAGGAATAGCTCTGCGAGGCGGCGGAGGACGCTTTGCGCTGCTTCTGGATCTGATCGTACGCTTCGTTGATCTCTTTCATTTTTTCCTGCGCAAGATCGGCAAGCGGGTTATCGTGGTAGTTGTCCGGGTGATATTTGCGGGCAAGGTCGCGGTAAGCACGCTTGACCTCCTCGTCAGTCGCCGTTGGCGGGATATTCAGGATCTGATAGGGGTCGTTCATACGGTTTCCTCGATTTTCTCTTGTTTTATGCGAAAGTGTATGCGGCGCGGGGGTTTATGGTAGGTGCCGTTGAGAACGGCATTGCCGATCCCATACAGGCTTTCGTAAAAAATGCTGTCTAAAATGTTCGACCACGCGCCGCGCTCGAGCAGCGCGTAGGCGTCTGCCATGCGGTGCACGGAAAGGTCGAGCAGCAGCGCGACCTCCTGCCGCGTCTTCTCGTCAAGCTCGCCGCTCGTGAGAGCGTAGCGGTAGCGCAGCGGATTGTAGCAGCCGCTTGCAAAGTCTTTTTTGAGATCGTCCGCCGCGTCGACAAGGTAGATCCAGCGGCCGAGGTGGTAGAAGAGCTCGGCCATCACGCGGCGGCGCGGACCGTCCGGCACAACGGCAGCCATGTCTGCCATCAGCGCGGCGAAAGGCTCTGCCGCCCGGTCGACCGACGCGCAGCACTCGCGCTCGCACGCGGAAAGCTCCGCAAGATGGCGCTGCACCGCTTCGTCAAAGGATGGCGCGCAGGAGCGCGCCTTGCGGTAGGCGCGGCGCAGAAAGAGCGATGCCAGCCGATACGGGAGCGAACGGAACAATCCGTGGTCTGCAATGTGGTCCCTCAGCTGCCACCAGGCAAGCACGATGCTGTGGTCGGCGGCTGTTTCAAGGCTTTGCGCATGCGTCATCACGCAGCGCGCCCTGCACGGGTGCGCGATGCAGCGGCAGGACGCACATTCGGGCTCCCCCGCCTCTGAAAGCAGGATAGCGAGGAAGGTAAAATCAAAGTTCAGCACAAAGCGCGCGGAAAAGCCGTATTTCCGGCCAAGCTCGTGGCACAGTCCGCAGTAAACGGACTCAAAGAGTTCCTCGTCGTGCGCGCTCAGGCGGTTTTGAGAGGGGCGGACATAACCAAACATCGGCTCAGAACAGGCGGACGATGGTAAATGTCAGCGCGCCGCTCCGCTTCATGCGCCGGTCGCAGACGACCGCGGGAATGAGACCGAGCAGAAACGCCGCGATGGCGACAGCATAGCGCATGCCCTCGCTCGAAAGCGCGCCGGTCAGAAAATATCCTGCGAAAAAGCAGACGATCGGCAGCAGGTACACAAGGCTCATCACGCCGAGCAGCCGCTTTGTGCTGCTTTCGACCACGACCTTTTGTCCCACCTCCGCACCGACGGTGTTGCGCGCCTGCGCGCGCACGCTCGCGCCGGAAACGCCGCAGCCCGCGCACTCTTCACAGTCATGTCCGCAGGCGGATTTCCGCGGAACGGAGATCTCCGCCATGCCGCCGGGCAGTATCTTTTCTACTGTTGCGATCTGAGTCATAGTGTCTCCTTTGGTATTTGCCGATATTGCTGAAAATCGTATTTATCCGATATGGACCGTGACCTCGTAGCTGCCCACCGCACCAAGATCGTATCCCGTCACAGAGATGCGCGCGGGGACGGTGTAGCTGCCGCTGTCGGCCGAGATGCCGGAGAGGTCCGCGATGACGTGCACGTCATCGCCGGTCACGGCGGTGATGTCCCCTGCCGTACCGCGCAGCGTCACGGGGAGCGACGAGGTGAGGATGCTCACCGTGTGATCGCCGCTGAAGTTTTCATAGCTGAACTTCAGCGCTTCGACCTCGCGCGTTTCTACATCCTTTGCCGTGATCGAAAGCGTGACGGTCGTGATGCCGCTCAGATTGTTGACGCCCTCGGGCACGGGAATATCATAGGTGAAGGATTCCTGCCCGCGCAGATCCTCGAGCGCGAGCGTGCCGACCACGAGCTCATCGAGCGAGGAAAGCTGCGCAGCCTCGCCCGAAAGGGTGATGCTCGAGTGGCTGAGCGACCAGTCATAGTTTTCAAGGCGCGCGCCCGCGGATTCGACAAATTTTACCTTGAGCGGAACATCCGTGACCTTGAGCACGGGCAGCGTGACCTGAATGTTATCGCTCATGGGATGGATGTTTCGGTTGCTGACGAGCTGGTCGTTGAAGTCGTACAGCTCGTAATCGAGCAGCTCCACGACCGTTGAGGTCGCATTTTCAATGTTGAGCGTGACCTGCGCGTAGCTGATCTGCATAATGTCGGACTGCTGGCCGCGCAGTTCAAGCGTTTCGGGCAGCAGCTCTACCGTGCCGGCGATGTAGCCCTCGGCCACATTGCCCACCACGTTGCAGCGGATCTCGACATCCTTCTTGCTCAGCTCGCCGATCTCGACCTGCACGGTGCGCACGGTGGGCGACTCGATGCTCACATCACGCGAGGAAATGCCGCTCGGCAGCAGGATGTTGTAGGCCACGGTCTGCTTGCCCGCGTAGGTGATGGAGGAAAGATCGCACACAAGGCGGATCTGGCTCGTATCAAAGCTGTAGGCGAGGCGGCGCGGAAATTTGAGCCGCAGATCAACGCTCATGTCCTCTTCCCCGCTCACGCGCATGAGGCCCTTGTCGGCGAGCGTCGTGTCCTCGTTCAGAAACTCAATGGCAACATCGTGCACGTTGACGGTGATCTCGTCGCTGTTGCTCACATAAAACCATACCATCGAGGCGATGAGCAGCGAAAGGAAGACGTAAAAGATCTGACGACGCTTAGATTTCATCGTGCTTGTCCCCCTTTCCGGACGTGAGAACCTTCCAAAGGCGCATGAGGACGCGATCCTCCTGCGCCTCGTCGGGTGCTTGCGGGATGAGCTCGTTGATGAGCAGCTTTTCAAGCGTTTCCGGCATGAGGTGGCGCTTTAAAAGCCCGCCGATGGCGACGGAAATGGTGCCCGTCTCCTCCGAGACGATGACAACGACCGCGTCGGAATTCTCGCTCATGCCGATGCCCGCGCGGTGGCGCATGCCGAGGTCGCGGCTGAGGTTCACGTTCTTGGAAAGCGGCAGCATGCAGCCGCCTGCGAGCAGGCGTCCGTCGCGCATGATGACCGCACCGTCGTGCATCGCGGCCTTGACGAAGAAGATGTTCTTCAAAAGCTCGCTGCTCACGCGCGCGTCGACGATGGTGCCCGTGCGGGCAATGTCATCGAGCGCGATGTCGCGCTCAAAGACGATGAGCACGCCCGTGCGGGATTTGGACATCTCCGTGCAGGCAAGCACCGTCTGCGCGATGGCGTTTTCAATGGCAGATACCTGCTGCGTGCGGGCGAAGGGATTGAACGAGCGCAGCTTGCTCGAGCCGAGCTGGTCGATCAAACGCCGGATCTCCGGCTGGAACAGCACGATCAGCGCGAGCGCGCCGAGGGACAGTACATGGCTCAAAATGAAATAGATGCCGCCGAGCGACAGCGCATCGGAAAGCATCAGCGCCAGCAAAAACAGCAGCACGACCTTACCGACGCTTTCGACCTTCGACGTTCCGACGAGCTTCAAAAGCCAGTAAATGCCGTAGGTCATCAACGCGATATCAAGGTAATCCGACACCTTGAGCGTGAGTATATAGCGCCATGTGCCTTCCAAAACGGGCATGATGATATCCATCGGCACGCTCCCCCCAAACGATCATGATACTAACCAAGCAATAGTTAGTACTTATTCTAATATAAAATGCAGAGAAATGCAACGGTCGAGGCATGAATTTTCTATGAAATCTCGCCTCGGCCGCGCGCTGCGGCTACTTCGCGCAGCGAGAAAAGCATCGCGTCGATCTCAAAGGCGCGGTTGAAGGCCGAAAGGCTCATGCGCACCGTCCCGTCCGGCAGCGTCCCGGCCGTCCTGTGCGCGAACGGCGCACAGTGTAGTCCCGCGCGCAGCGCGACGCCCCGGCTCGCCATCTGCTCGGCGACCTGCTCGGGCTGCATCCCCGAAACGGTGAAGGACAGTACGCCCGCCTGCCGCTTCTCATCGCGCGCAAGACAGCATGAAACGCGGGGGATGCGCCCCATCCCCTCTCCCGCGCGGCGCAGGAGCTGCCGCTCGTGCAGCAAGATCCGCTCGGTGCGCTGCGCGCGCACGAAGTCGATGCCCGCGGCAAGTCCCGCGATGCCGGGGACGTTGTGCGTCCCGGCCTCCAGCCGGTCCGGAAGAAAGTCCGGCATTTCCTGCCGGAGCGATTCGCTGCCCGTGCCGCCTTGCAGGAGCGGCAGCGCCTCGCCGCCGCAGAGCAGCAGCCCCGTTCCCTGCGGGCCGTAAAGCCCCTTATGTCCCGGCATGGCGATAAACGCCGCGCCGAGCATTTTGCAGTCGATCGGCAGCACGCCGGCCGACTGCGATGCGTCGATAATGAGCGGCACGCCCGAGCTCTGGCAGAGCTGCGCGACGCCCTCGATGGGCAGAATGTCCCCGAAGACGTTGGAAACGTGCGTGCAGACCGCCGCATCCACGCCTGCTTTCAGCGCGCCCTCGAAGGCTTCAAGTGTTTCCTGCGGCGAAAAAAGCGGCGCTGCGGCAACGATGACTTCGGCGCGCAGCGCATGCAGCACGCGTGTGACCGCGTTGTGCTCATAGCCCGACACGGCAACGCGCCCGCCGGGGCGCACAAGGCTCTTGATGGCGATGTTCAGCGCGTGCGTTGCGTTCATCGTGAAAATGATCTGCTCTTCCGACGGGACGGAAAAGAGCGCCGCCGCGCTTTTCCGGCAGCGAAAGAGCGTTTCTTCTGCAAGGCGCGCGCTCTCATAGCCGCCGCGTCCGGGCGAGCTCATGGTGCGCATCGCCTGCAGCACAGCGCGCGGCACGGCGGCGGGCTTTTGGAAGGTCGTCGCCGCGCTGTCGAGATAGATCATAGCGTCACCTCTTGCTTTGTCCCGCCCGAGACAAAGAGGATGCGCACCGGCTGCACGCCGCCTGCGCGGCAGGCATCCAGTGCGCGCGCATAGCTCCTGCGCGAGATTTCCAGCGTATAGCCGCAGCCGCGTCCGGTGACGTCCGCGCCCGCGCGGCGGATCCTTGCGCCGATGCCCGCGCCGCTCAGTACGCCCGCCATCTGCTGGGCATGCGTGACCGAGCGCGCGGCAAAGAGATAATAGTCCATATGGTTCCCTCCCCCCACCGCATGATATGCGCGTTTTCCGGCGTGGTGCGGGCGAAAAGGGACGGGCGCTTGCAAAAAGCGTCCGTCCCGGGGAGACATTCAGTTTTCCGTCCGCTCCAGCAGCGCGACGGCGTGCGCGGCGATGCCCTCACCGCTGCCGGTGAAGCCGATGCCCTCCTCGGTCGTTGCCTTGACGCTCACGCGCGAGGCGGGAATGTCCAGCGCGCAGGCGATATTGCCGCGCATCTCATCGCGGTAGGGCGCGAGCTTGGGTGCCTGGGCGAGAATCGTCGCATCGAGGTTGATGGTCTCAAATCCGGCTTCGGCAAGCCGCGCTTTGACTCTTTTTAAAAGCTCGATGCTCGAAATGCCCTTGTAGGCCGCGTCGGAGTCCGGAAACAACTTGCCGATGTCGCCCAGCGCCGCCGCGCCGAGCAGCGCGTCCATCACGGCGTGGGTCAGAACGTCCGCGTCCGAGTGGCCGAGCAGGCCCTTTTCGTATGGGATCTCCACGCCGCCCAAAATCAGCGCGCGGCCCTCCGTTAAGCGGTGCACGTCGTAGCCGTGCCCGATGCGTAAATTCGTCATGCTTTTCTTCCTTTCTTTCAAGAAAAGGCAGAGGGGAAGCCTTATTCCCCTCTGCTTTGTAAAATTGCCTCTGCCACAATGAGGTCGAGCGGCCTTGTGATCTTGATGTTTTCTGCGTTGCCATCTGTCAAGTGAACTTCCTTGCCAAAGCGCTCCACGGCGGAGCAATCGTCCGTCAGCGCGGCATTTGCGCGCAGCGCATCCTGAAGAGCTGCCTTCAAAAGCTCCGCGTCGAAGACCTGCGGCGTCTGCACGGCGAAGAGTTTGCTGCGCTCGGGCGTACTCTCCACAACGCCGTTCACCGCCACCTTGACGGTGTCCGTCACGGGAATGGCGGGCGCGGCGGCATGATACTGCTGCGCGGCAAGAACGACCTCGTCGATGAGCGCGCTCGTCACAAGCGGGCGCGCGCCGTCCTGCACGGCAAGAAGCGCCGCCTCGGGCGAAGCCTCACACGCGGCGCGCAGCACGGACTCCGTCCGCGTTGCCCCGCCGAGCACGACCTTGACCGGCTTTTGCAGATCGAAGGTCTTGCAAAGCTGCGCGTAGGTCAAAAGCTCATCCTCGCGCGCGGCGATCACGATCTCGTCGATGCTCTCGGCGCGGTCGACAGCGAGCAGCGTCCGCGCAAGCACCGGCATTCCGCCGAGCTCCTGCAGGAGCTTGTTTTCTCCGCCGTAGCGCGTTGAACTGCCGGCCGCCGCGATAAGCGCGGCGCAATAGGGCCGCGTCCGCTCCGGCGTCCGGCGAAATAACTTTTTCAGAAGGTTCATCTCTTACTTGCTCCCATTTGAAAGCATCGCGGCGTTGACGCGCTCTTCCGCATCGGGATACGCAACATCCTCGGCCAGCACGATCTCCGAAACGAGGATCTGCTTAGCAATGTGCAGCATCTTGCGCTCGCCGTTGGAGAGTCCGCGCGTGCTGTCGCGGTGCATCAAAGCCTTGATGACCGCGCTGACCTCGTCAAGGTCGCCGCTTTTCAGCCGGTCCATGTTTTCGCGATAGCGGTGGTTCCAGTTCGACGTCATATCGATGCCGAGCGCAGGAATGCGCGCGATGACCGCTTCGATCTCGTCCGCGCTCTTGACAGCACGCACGCCGATAGCCTCGGAGTTCACCGTGGGGATCTTCAGCGTCAGCCCGGAAATGGGCATTTTGAAGACGTAGAAATCCATCGCCCTTCCGCTGATTTTTTCGCGCACGATGCTGTCGATCACACCGGCGCCGTGCATCGGATGCACGACCTTATCTCCGACTTGAAACATCCTATGCCCACCTCCCTTCTGACAGAATGCCGTTTGCGGCATTCGTCCGTACTGTTTGCCTGAAATTGGGGGTAAATACAACAAAATAAACGAAGAAACCAATTTCCCACATTTATTTTAACGTATTTATCGTCATTTTTCAAGCATTTTTTCGTGAATATTATGAATAGGGCGCGGCTTTTGAGCGTTTTTGATCGCAAAAAACAGGGACTCCCCTTTTGGAGAGCCCCTGCGACGGAAGACTGAAATCGTTTACTTGTTGCTGCGGCGCCAGATGTGCATCTTCTCCGCGTCGGCGATGAGTTGCTCGCGGAAGTCGGGATGCGCAATGCCGATGAGCGCTTCAGCGCGCTCCCAGGTGGAAAGACCCTTGAGGTTGACCATGCCGTACTCGGTGACGATGTAGTGCGTGCAGGAACGCGGGTCGGTGCAGATGGAGCCGGGCGTCAGCGTGGGGACGATGCGGCTCTTGACCGTACCGTCCTTGCCCGTGACGGTCGAGGACATGCAGATAAAGCTCTTGCCGCCCTTGGAGAGGTAAGCGCCCATGGCAAAGTCGAGCTGGCCGCCCGTGCCGGAGATGTGCTTGATGCCGGCGGACTCTGCGTTGACCTGACCGAAGAGGTCGCAGTCGATGGCGTTGTTGATGGAGATGAAGTTGTCGATCATGGAGATGACGTGCACGTCGTTCGTGTAGTCGACCGGTGCGCCCATGACGTCAGGGTTGCGATCCATGTAGTCATAGAGCTTCTGCGTACCGGCGGCGAAAGCGAAGACCTGACGGCCCTTGTCGAGGTTCTTGTGCTTGCCGGTAATCTTGCCGGCGAGCGCCATATCGACAAAACCGTCGACGTACATCTCGGTGTGAACGGAGAGATCCTTGAGGTCGGACTGGGCGATCATCGAACCGATGGTGTTGGGCATGCCGCCGATGCCGAGCTGCAGGCACGCGCCGTTCGGGATCTGGGGCACGACGAGGTTGGCGACCGCGGTGTCGACCTCGGTGGGCGCGCCGCCGGCACCAAGCTGCGCCACGGGCGGGTTCTCGCCCTCCACGACCATGTCAACGTCCTTGATGTTGATCTCGCAGCCGGTGAGACCGTAAACCCACGGCAGATTCTCGTTGACCTCGACGATGACCGTCTTGGCGGTGTCGAGCATATCGGCAAGATGAGAGGACGCGAGCGCGTAGCTGAAGTTGCCGTGCTTATCCATCGGCGTGACCTGAATCATCGCAACATCGACGTGCACGTTGCCGTCGCGATAGAAACGCGGCAGCTCGCTGTAGCGCATGGGGCTGAAGTAACCCATGCCCTTGGCGATGATCTTGCGGTCGATGCCGCTGCAATGCCAGGAGTGCCAGGTGAAGTGCTCGCCGGCGTCCTCCGCCTTGCAGATCTCGGGCATCCACATCGTCACGCCGCCGCGAACCTTGATGTCCTTGAGCTCGTTCGCCCGCGCCGCGAGGGCCTTGTCCAGCGTGTAGGGGTGGTTGGTGCACCAGCCGTAATCGACCCAGTCGCCGCTCTTGATGACCTTGACGGCCTCGGCGGCCGTGGTCAGCTTCTTCTGATAAAGCGCTGCATAATCCATGCTAACTTTCCTCCTGTATGTCAATGGTAGGGTATGTGTCGAAACTTTAACAATTATACCATAGAACGCCGCATTTGCAAAGGCTTTCTTGGAAAATGACGGCAAAAAAGGACAGGCCGCAGCCTGTCCTTTTTTCACTTCATCGGGAAATTACTCCTCGACGGGAGCCTCTTCCTCGTTCAGCAGCGCGCGGATGCTGAGGGAGATCTTCTTCTTCTCCTCGTCGATGGCGGTGATCTTCGCGTCGACCATCTGGCCTTCGGACAGAACGTCGGAGGGCTTGTCGATGCGGCGATCCGCGATCTGGGAGATGTGGATCAAGCCGTCCACGCCGGGAACGACCTCAGCGAAAGCGCCGAAGGTCATCAGCTTGACGATGCGTACGTTGGCAACGTCGCCGACCTTGTAGGTGTTCATGAACACATCCCAGGGGTTCTGGGTGCGATCCTTGACGCCGAGGGAGATCTTGCGCTTCTCGGGGTCGAAGGAGATGACGTACACGTCGAGGTGATCGCCGATGGAGACGACCTCGGCGGGGTTCTTGATGCGGCTCCAGCTCAGCTCGGAGATGTGGACCATGCCGTCCACGCCGCCGATGTCAACGAAGACACCGTAGGAGGTCATGGACTTCACGACGCCGTCGTAGTGCTTGCCGACCTCGATGTTCTCCCAGATGGCAGCCTGAGCAGCCTGACGCTCCTCGTTGAGCACGGACTTGATGGAGCCCACGACGCGGCGGCGGGCACGGTTGACCTCGGTCACGCGCAGCTGGACCTTCTGCTTGACCATCTGGCCAAGGTCGGAGTCCTTGGGCATACCGCTCTGAGAAGCGGGCACGAAGACGCGCACGCCCTTGACAGAGACGACGATGCCGCCCTTGTTCACTTCGGTCACGATACCGTCGAGGATGGTCTTATCCTCAACAGCGGTCTCGATGTCTTCCCAGAGCTTGACGGCGTCGAGACGCTTCTTGGAGAGGGTGGCGTAGCCTTCCACGTCGTTGACGCGGACAACATAGGCCTCGATCTCGTCGCCGACCTTGACGACGTCCTCGGGCTTCACGTCGGGGTCGCTGCTCAGCTCGGAAACAGGGATGTAGCCCGCCTGCTTGCAGCCGACGTCGACCTGAACTTCGGTCGTGCCGATGGCCGTCACGATGCCGGTCACCTTATCTCCTGTATTTAGAGTCTTGAAAGACTTTTCAAGCAGTTCTTCAAAGGATTCGCTGGTCTCAGGGGCAGTGGTGTTGATGTTTTCTTCCGTCATTGTTGTTAATACCTCCATAATGATACTCGCAGGAGTAGATGCGCCGGCTGTCAGTCCCGCCACACGGCATCCGGAAAAGAATTCCGGTGAGAGCTC
>Ga0129314_1000595_pt1 | contig 36045 bp, 28 predicted proteins | sample O1111metagenome_FD_94431 | JGI IMG/M metagenome (GOLD analysis project Ga0129314, IMG submission 94431) | Orangutan individual fecal microbial communities from fecal samples from Wisconsin, USA - O1111 metagenome | ecosystem: Host-associated > Mammals > Digestive system > Large intestine > Fecal... | reverse complement strand
GACAGGACAGAGACTGCGCCGTTCCGTCCCAGCGGGTTTTCCAGAAGTAGATATAAGACCGGCTCTTGTTGTACTTCTGGCTGGCTCGGCTCACGCCGTATTTCTCCGCGTATTTCATCAGGGATTGCCGATATGCCATGTCCTGTGTTATACTCTTGCTCATAAAGGATATGGCCCCCTCTCGTCAAGTTGTTGTCTGCAACTCCAACTTTAACCGATGAGGCCTTATCCTTCATCCTTTTTCTTTTTTAACTGTCCAACATGTATTGTACCTCTACAACAAAAAACCGCTTTCTTTTGGGATGTTGTTGAATCATGACAATAAATATGGTATTATTTTTTAAATTTAAACACACTTGAGTTTATCTTTAACACCATATTTCGAAACATTCATTTGGAAGGATGTCTTTTTATGAAGCCATATCGATTTCATCTGTTTCCGGCTTTGATGGCACTGGCGTTTATCCTGACGGGCTGTGCCGCCGCCTCTCAGCAGGAACAGCCCGCGGGCAGCCCCCTCGATCCCAAAAATCCGGTGACCATCAGCATCTGGAACTACTATAATGGAGCCCAGCTTTCCTCCTTTAACGATCTGGTCAAGAAATTCAACGAGACGGACGGCAAGGCGCAGGGGATTTTTGTGGAGAGCTTCAGCCAGGGCTCGGTCAACGATCTCGAAAGCAATGTGCTGGCCGCCGCGCAGGGCAAGGTCGGCGCCGGAAAAATCCCCAATATTTTTGCCGCCTATGCCGACACCGCTTATGCGGTTGACCGTCTGGGCCTGGCGGCTGACCTGAGCGGTTACCTCACCGAGGAGGAACGCGCCGCCTTTGTGGACAGCTACATCAACGAGGGACGTTTTTCAGAGGACGGCGGCATTAAAATTTTTCCGGTGGCCAAATCCACCGAAATTTTTATGCTGAATAAAACCGACTGGGACCTCTTTTCGTCAGCCACCGGCGCCAGCCGCGACGATCTTGCGACGACAGAGGGGCTGGTAAGGGTGGCGGAGGCATATTATAAGTGGACCGACAGTCTCACTCCCGCCCCAAACGACGGCCGGGCCTTTTTCGGGCGCGACGCGATGGCAAACTATTTTCTGATCGGCGCAATGCAGCTGGGCTGCGAAATCTTTACCGTCCGCGACGGGCGCCTTGACCTCAATTTTGACCACGATGTGCTGCGCACTCTCTGGGACTCCTACTACGTCCCCTATATCAAGGGCTATTTCGCCTCATCGGGACGCTTTCGCAGCGACGACATCAAGACCGGCAACATTATTGCTCTGGTGGGCTCCTCATCCGGCGCGACCTTCTTCCCGAATCAGGTGATTGTCAGCGATACCGAGAGCTATCCCATCGAGGTGGAGGTGTTTGCCTGTCCGCGTTTTGAGGGCGGCGCGCCCTACGCCGTCCAGCAGGGGGCCGGTATGGTGGTAACGGAAGGCAGCGAAGCGGAGATCGCCGCGTCGGTTCAGTTTTTAAAATGGCTGACCCGCGATGAAAACAACATCTCCTTTTCAATGGCTTCCGGATATCTGCCGGTCACCAAATCCGCCAACAATGTCGAAACGATTCTGCGGCAGCAGGGTGAGATCAGCGGAACCATGGAGCAAATTTTAAGAGTAGCGGTGGACACCGTCAATGAAAACACCCTCTATACCCCGCGCGCCTTTGAGAAGGGCACGTCGGCCCGGGCCATCCTCGAATACTCGATGAGCGATCTCGCCGCCGCCGACCGCAAGACGGTGGCCGGCAGACTTTCCGAGGGGATGACCCTTGAGGAAGCGGCGGCGCCGTTTTTGACCGACGATTATTTTGAACAGTGGTACAGCGAGACGCGCACCAGCCTGGAGGCTCTCGCGGGCTGACCTGCCGGCCCATCCCATCAGAAAGGAGGAGGACAGAATGAGCCGCTCACCCCGCCGGCAAAAGAGCCGTTCCGTATTTTATACCATCATGCTCCCGCTGCTCCTCCTGATTCTTGTCGAAATTCTGCTTCTGGTGGGCGGCATCCGCATGAGCGGAGTGACGGCCCGCCTCGACCGCAACGCCGAAGATATTTTGGGCCAGCAGGTACAGAACCGCCGAAATTATCTGGAAGGCCAAATGGTGGGAAACTGGTCCGATCTTTCGATGCTGTCGGCTTCAATCAATGAAACCGCAAACCAGATGCTGCGGGACGGCGAAATCAGTCTGGCGGAACTCGACAAAGGCTCGGACGGCTGCGCGCCCTTTCTGCTGGCGATCTGTGACGATCTGATCTCCACCATGTACTCCAAAAAGGTTTCCGGTATTTTTGTCATTCTCAACACCGGGGAGCTTCCGGCCTCTCCGGAGCAGCCGTGTCCCAGCAAGCCCGGCATCTATCTTCGGGACCTCGATCCGGCGTCCGCGCCCTCGATCCGCAGCGCCGATCTTCTGATCGAACGCGCTCCCATCGAGGTGGTCCGGTCGCTCGGCATCTCGACCGACGCCAGGTGGAGGCCTCTCTTTCTCTTCGGGGAGGAGGGGGCCGGGGATTCCTATGCGCCGCTCTTTCAACCGCTTCGGGCCGCCTTTGCCGCCCGCTCGCCGGGCGACCCCTCCGACTATGGCCACTGGTGCTTTGTCTCCGCCCCGCTTCAGGGAGATGAGCGTGGCGCCCTCACCTATTCCGTGCCGCTGGTGCTTGAGGACGGCACCATCTACGGCGTGCTGGGGGTCAGTCTCCTTGAGGATTATCTGAAGGGGATGCTCCCTTCCGCCGAGCTGTATTCCAACAACCAGGGGGCCTATCTTCTTGCCACAAAGGAGAGGGAGAATCTCGATTTTCTCCCCGCTGTCATCGACGGCGCGGTGCTTCTCCAGGACGGGAAACCCGCCAAAGTACAGCTTCATCCGCAGCCCTCGGGCGGCTACCGCTTTACCCTCGGTGGGCGGGAATTTTATGCCGCGCTGACCGATCTGCCCCTCTACAACAGCAACGCCCCGTTTGAGGAGGAACGCTGGGGACTGATCGGCGCGGTCGAATGCGATAAGCTCTATGCCTTTTCAGGACAGGTGTGGCGTACCTTCCTCGCGATCGCCATGCTCACCCTTCTGGCGGGCATATTCGGCAGCCTGCTGGTCAGCCGCCGCCTTTCCAACCCCATTCGCCGTCTCGCGGAGGAGGTTGACCGGGTGCGGCCCGGCGCACGCGACCTGCCGCGGCTTTCGGCAACCGGCATCACTGAAATTGACCGCTTCTCTCAGGCCATCGCCGAACTGAGCCGGGATGTGCTCGATTCCTCGACCAAGTTTCTGCGGATTATGGAGATGGCCAGCGTTGACCTGGCCGGCTTTGAACTGAAGGAAGGGGACTCCGCCCCTTATGTCACCGACAACTATTTTCCGCTGCTGGGCCGGGAGGGGGTTGACCTCGCCCATCTGGACTGCGGCGCCTTCCAGAGCCTGATGGAGCAGCTCTACCGGGAGCTTTCCCCCGTCCGCAATGAAGACGGAAGCTATCTTTACCGCATTCCTCTGCCGCAGGGCGGAATCCGCTATGTCCGGATGGAGGGCACAAAGGACGGCGGAAGATATATCGGTCTGGCCGAGGATGTGACCGCCACCACTCTGGAGCGGCTGCGGATTGAGCATGAACGGGACTATGATCTCCTTACCGGCCTCTATAATCGCCGCGCCTTTTACCGGACGCTGGAAAAGCTGTTCCGTGAGCCGTCGGCGCTGGGCCATGCCGCCCTGCTGATGCTGGATCTTGACAACCTGAAAAGCACCAACGACCGCTTCGGACACGACTGGGGCGACCAGTATATCCGGCAGGCGGGGCAGTGCTTTGCCGGAGCCGTCCCGGGCAACTCGCTGGTCGCGCGCGTTTCGGGAGACGAGTTCCTTCTCTTTCTGCACGGATACCGGAGCCGTGAAGAGATTCGCGCCATCCTTTCCTCCCTCACCCAAGCGATTCACAGCAGTGTTTTCAGCCTGCCGGACGGCGAAACCGTGCGGATCAGCGCCTCGGGCGGCGTCGCGTGGTATCCCGATGACAGCAAATCCTTCGATGAGCTGGTTCGCTATGCCGATTTCGCGATGTATCAGATCAAGCGTTCCCGCAAGGGGGAGCTGGGAGACTTTGACCTCGGGGTTTACAACCACGAGTCCTTCCTGATTCAGAGCCGGCGGGAATTCCTTGAGCTGCTTCAAAAAGAGCTGCTCACCTACCATTTTCAACCGATTGTGGACGCCGTCACCGGCCGTCCCGTGGCATTTGAGGCCCTGATGCGGGTGGATATGCCGACGCTGCGCTCCCCCGACGCGGTGCTCCAGCTCGCCCGGCGCGAAGGCCGGCTGCGGGACATCGAGCGGCTGACCTGGTTTACCGCCTGCGGCGCCTATCAGGCCCTGCTCGACCGCTCCCTTGTTCCGGAGGATGCGTTCCTCTTTATCAACTCCATTGCCAGCCAGCAGCTGACCTATCAGGAATGCCTTGACCTGAAGCAGCGTTACGGCGGGCTTCTGCCCCGCACCGTCATCGAGATCACCGAGGACGAGGACATGGACCCCGCGGCCACCCGGGCCAAGCGGGAGGCGCCCTCCTCCTCCGGGATTTTTGCCCTTGACGACTACGGCAGCGGCTACAACAGCGAGAAAAACCTGCTGGAGCTTGCCCCGCGCTTTATCAAGGTGGATATTTCGATCATCCGCGGAATCGATAAGGACCCCGATAAGCAGCAGATTGTTCTGAACATCACACGCTATGCCCATGAGCGCGGCATGAAAATCATCGCCGAAGGGCTGGAGAGCGCCTCCGAGGTTGGCTGCGTGCTCCGACTGGGCGTCGATCTTTTGCAGGGGTATTATCTGGCGCGCCCCGCCGCCGTTCCCTCCCGCATCAACCAGCCGGCCCTCGACCTGATCCGGGAATTCCGGCATGGCGGCGTCCGGTAGCATTCCGGACGCGAAGCGGCCCGGGCCTTTCCAAAAAGGAAAAGCCCGGGCCGCTTTTTGATGCGCGTCAGTTCAAAGCTGCACCGGCGGAATAACGAAGGACCAGTCCCTCTCCGGCGGGCAGAGCGCCAAGCCCGCCCGGCCCGTGGAGAACCTGAGCCAGCGCGGGGTTCCATCCGGGCGGAAGCCGGAGCGGACGCGGGACATCTCCCCGGTTAACCGCCACAAAGAGGGAGCAGAGCGGGCCGGGCCGCACAAAGGAGCAGATCTCCCGGCTGATCTCGACCAGCGAGCAATCGGCCCCGGCGAGAAGCTCCCGGTGCTCCCGGCGCAGCGCGCCCAGCATCCGGAACCATTCCAGAAGGTCCGCGTCCTCCCGCCCCCAAGGATAACAGCCCCGGTTGAAGGGGTCGCGGTATCCGGTCATCCCCGCCTCGTCGCCATAGTAAAGGCAGGGGGTTCCGGGCAGAAAATACTGGAGAAGCGAGGCGAGCCGCAGCAGGCGCGCCCCCCGCTCGTAGTCCCGCGGGGCAAGGACGCCGTGGGCCGACTGCCATTCACGCGAGGAGCCCGCGTCCGGCTCCCCGGCCAGAGCGGTAATGGCCCGCGGAATATCATGGGTGGAAAGAGAATTCATCAGGGCGCACCGCACCGGCGCGGGATAGTTTTCCTGCTGGGTCAGAAGCGTCTCATAGAGGCTGTAGGAATCTCCCGAGCGGATAAACGCGAGGATGGCGTTGGTCAGCGGATAGTTCATGACGCTTGAAAGCTGCTCCCCGAGCAGATAGCGGCGCCGCACCCCATAGCTGACCTTGTTGGAGGCGTCCTCCCAGACCTCGCCGATCACCGGGGCATCCGGATCACAGCGGCGGACGGCGCGGCAGATCGCGTCGAGCGCCTCGTCGGGCAGCTCGTCGGCAACGTCGAGCCGCCAGCCCGACACCCCCGCGTCCATCCAGTGCCCGATCACCCCGCCGGCCCCGGTGAGGAACCGCAGGTAATCCGGGTTCTTTTCGTCGACCTCCGGCAGCGTCTCAAATCCCCACCAGCTTTGGTAGCGGTCCGGGTAATGCTCAAAGCGGTACCAGCTCCGGTACGGGCTTTCGGGATCGCGAAACGCCCCCGACGCGTCGCCGTAGCGGCCCTCGCGGTTAAAATAGATACTGTCCGAGCCGGTGTGGGAAAACACCCCGTCGAGAATCACCGAAATCCCGCACGCCTTTGCCTCGGCGCAGAGACGGCGCAGATCCTGCTCGCCGCCAAGCAGCGGATCGATCTTCCGGTAATCAGCGGTGTTGTAGCGGTGGTTTGAATGGGCCTCAAAGATGGGATTGAGATAGAGGGCGGTTACCCCCAGCGACTCAAGGTAGGGCAGCTTTTGCCGGATGCCCTCGAGGTCGCCGCCGAAGTAGTCGCCGCAGCGCACCTTTCCGTCGGAATCCGGTCTCCACCGCGGCTCTCCGCCCCAGTCGGCGCGCAGCTCCCGGTCCTGCGGGACATCCCGCTTCGGCTGTCCGCTTGCAAAGAAACGGTCGGGAAAGATCTGGTAGAGAAGTCCCCCCGCAAGGGCCGCGGGCGGTTTCATTTCCGGATCGCAGACGGTGAGCTGCCAGTGTTCCGAAAATCCGTCGCCCATCCCTCCTTCAAAGAGGTTTTTGCCGCGGAGCACCGATGCCCGCCGGCCGCCCAGATCGACATCAAAGCGGTAAAAGAGCAGTGCCGGCGCCGGCGGCGTAAAGCGCACGGTGTACCACACCTGCGCGGGCTCGTCGCGCAGCAGGGTCATCGGCGAGATCAACAGAGGGGATTCCCACCGGTCGGCCGCGTAGACAAGCAGGCGCGGGGACCGGGCGCCGCTTCGCTTCGGCAGCCGCAGCGAGAGACGCAGCTCCTCCCCCGCCCGCACCGCGCCGAGCGGCGACTTGAATTCCTCCGACAGGCTGTCGAAGCAGATAAAATCGGGTCGGTTCAAATTGTTCTCCTTTGGTCGGCGCCCCGGCTCAGTCGTCAAGGCCCCAGATATCCCGGGCATAGTCCATGACCGCGCGGTCGGCGCAGAAGACCCCCGAGGCGGCGGTGTTGAGCAGGCTCTTTTCAGCGAATCCCCTGCGGTCGAGCCAGACGCCGTCCGACCGCTTCATCGCCTCGCGGTAGGCCGCAAAATCGGCCAGCGCCATATAGCGGTCGGTGTAGCGCAGCGCATCGTACAGCTCCCGGAAGCGGTCGCCCAGCTCGCCTGAGACAAGGGCGTCGAGCGCCCTCTTCAGGACCGGGTCCTGCGCGTAGACCGCGCCGGGGTCATAGCCCGCGGCGCGCAGCTCCTCCACCTCATGGGCGCGCATCCCGAAGATCAGCTCGTTTTCCATTCCGGCCGCATCACAGATCTCGACGTTTGCTCCGTCAAGGGTGCCGACGGTGATTGCGCCGCCGAGCATCAGCTTCATGTTGCCGGTGCCGGAGGCCTCGGTTCCGGCCAGCGAAATCTGCTGGGAAAAATCGGCTGACGGCATCAGAAGCTCCGAAAGGGTGACGCTGTAGTTTTCCAGAAACACGACCTTGAGCCGCCCGGCGACGTCCCTGTCCCCTTCGAGCTGCTGGCCGAGGGTGCAGAGCAGCTTGATGATCTGCTTCGCCAGGAAATAGCCGGGCGCCGCCTTCGCTCCAAAAATGTGGACGCGCGGGGTAAACTCGCGGCCGGGATCGGCTTTTATGGCCTGATAATCCGCGATGATGTTCAGCGCGTTGAGCTGCTGGCGCTTGTATTCGTGCAGCCGCTTCACCTGCACGTCGAAGACCGCGTCGGGAGAAATCACCGCGCCGGTCTTTTCCCGGAGGTAGCCGGCAAAGCGGACCTTGTTTTCCCGCTTGACCGCAAGGACCCGCTCGAGCACCGCCGGGTCCGACCGGTATTTGGCAAAGCGGGAGAGCTGGGAGAAATCGTGCAGGAATCCCTCCCCAATCGTCTCGCGCAGAAGCGCGGTCAGTCCGGGATTGGCCTGACAGAGCCAGCGCCGCGAAGCGATGCCGTTGGTGACGTTCTTGAATTTGTAGGGAGCCACCTTGTAATAGTCCGGGAAAACGTCGGTGGTGATGATCTTCGAATGCAGGGTCGAGACGCCGTTGACCGAGTGGCAGACCGCGACGGCGAGGTTCGCCATCCGCACCATGCCGTAGGCGACGGGAGCCATGCGGGCGATGGCCGCGTCGGAGCAGCCGTGCTTCTCCTTGAGTGCCCGGCAGAACCGCTCGTTGATCTCGCGGATAATCTGGATGATGCGGGGCAGCAGCTCCGCCATCAGGTTTTCATCCCACTGCTCAAGCGCCTCCGCCATGACGGTGTGATTGGTGTAGGCGAACACCCGGGTGACGACATCGTAGGCCCGCTCCCAGCTGTAGCCGCAGTCGTCAAGCAGCACCCGCATCATTTCGGGAATGGCGAGAACCGGGTGGGTGTCGTTGATCTGGATGGCATTGAGCTCCGCGAAGCGGTCGAGGGAGCCGTAGGTCGAGAGATGACGGTGGATGATATCCCCGACCGAGGCCGCCGAGAGGAAGTACTGCTGGCGCAGCCGCAGCTTCTTGCCCTCCAGATGGCTGTCGTTGGGGTAAAGAACATTGGAGATCGTCTCGGCCACGCTGGTCGCGCCGAAGGCGCCGAGATAGTCGCCGCGGTTGAATTTCTCCATATCGACCCCGGGACTCTTGGCCTGATAGAGCCGCAGCACGCTGACCGCCTCCGAATCATAGCCCGAAACATAGAGGTCGTGGGGGACGGCGGTGACCGTCTCATAGCCGGTGTGCTCAATGCGGTGGATTCCCGCCTCCCACCAATCGCTGACCACCCCGCCGAAGCGCACCTCGGTGGCCTGATCAGGGCGCGGGGCAAGCCACACATCGCCCCCCGGAATCCAGTAGTCGGGCTGTTCGGTCTGCCAGCCGTCGATAATTTTCTGCTTAAAGATGCCGTATTTGTAAAGGATCGAATAACCGGTGGCGGAAAATCCGTCGGTGGCCAGCCCGTCGAGGTAGCAGGCCGCCAGCCGGCCAAGCCCGCCGTTGCCGAGCCCCGCGTCCGGTTCGCATTCATAGAGCTGCTCCAGCCGGACCTCCCATTCGGAAAGAACCTCCGCCGCCACGCCGTCAAGGCAGAGGTTGTAGAGGGAATTCTTCATCGAGCGCCCGGGGAGGAACTCCATGCTCAGATAATGGACCTGTTTTTGCGCGCGGAAAGCGGTCCGGGCCGAAAAATGGCGGCGCTTTTCCCCCATCAGGTCACGCAGGGTGGAGGCCAGCGCACGGTAGAACTGCTCGATCGTCGCGTCCTTCGGTTCGACCAGCATATCCTCGCGCAGCGCCGCGACAAGCCGCCGGCGCAGTTCGGCCTTTTCCACAAATGATTTGATCTTCATAAAAGGATTCCTTTCTCCTTGGATTGCGGATATCGTCATGAAAAAATTCTCATGTTATTCTATTATATACATATTTTTCCGCGGAATCAATGAACGCTCTGAAAAAAAGAATGGTTTGCAGTGCAGGAAATCGTAAATTTTGTGGAAAACAAGGCCTCCGGCCGACCCGGCGCCACCCGGGAGGCGCATCATCAGGGGGCCAGAAGCGTCCTCGAATCAAGGACAATTTCCATGCCGCGCACGGGTTTCGCGGAGTCTTCCGAACTTTTCTCCTGATTTTTACCTGTTCCTGATGGAACCGATTCCGGCGATCGGCTATCATAACGTCAGAAGCCAGACGGCCTCCCGCCGGAGGCGGACGGTTTCCGGCATGGCGCCGCAGCGTTTTCCCCTCTCCCCTTTGTTCTGCCGCATGGCGCGGCCTTTCTCTGCTCCTCTTCCTCTTTTTCATATCTTCCTCTTCTTCTGTCCCTGAGCGGGCTCCGAAAAAACGGAGCCCGCTCCTTCGTTGCGGCGTTGCCGCGGGGAATCCCCATAAAGCAATGCGAAAGTGATTGTCCACGCAAATCCGGGAAAGCGGGCTGCGTCATAGCGGCAGGACGGCCTGCGCAGAAAGCGCACCGCTTCCTGGCGGCAGGACGGTTCATGCAGGAGAGTTATCACCACTAACCAATCCGGCGGCAGACCCTTATAGGGCCTGCCGTTTGTGTCATGCCCCTCCCGAAGGCGCGGGCAGGCCGATTCCCGCTATAAGGGCCTGCCGCCGGCAGGCGTCTCAAGACGCACCGGAATCTCCATCATTGGTCCCGCAGTCCATAGAGGGTGATTGCCGTTCTGGCAGAGATTTTTCTGCTAATCGCTTTTCGGCGTCAGCTTGCTTTGCCCGATGCCTGAAGAGAACGTTTTTTCGCTGGGTGCTTCCACCGGAAAAGCCGATAATTTCCCCAGCCGATGAAATTCACCGGGCCGATAGGCCCGGCCGGCAACAGGCGCCGAAGGGCCTGCGCAAACCGCCGCCGCGGCCGGCGGTCATGATTTCCCCCGCAAATGCAGCGGCAGAGCGGAAACGGGCAAAAAAAATCCGGGAAAGGCTTTTCGGAAAGGGAAAAATGTACTATAATAGGTCATGATCAGCCGCGCCGCGCGCGCGGCAGCCAAGAAGGGGGAACTTCCAACATGACCAATCGTGTCAAAATTGAAATTCTGGGCGCGGAGTACACCATCGCGACTCCTGAGGAAGAAGAGTATGTCCGCCGTCTGGCCCGGGAGATCGACGCGCAGGTTTCCCAGCTGCTTGACAGCGACTCCAAGCTCTCTCCCAACGCCGCCCTGATTCTGACCGCGCTGAGCTACGCCGATTCGTTCTATAAGAGCGAGCAGTCGGCCGACCATATGCGTTCCCAGCTCTCGGACTATCTGGAGGACGCCGCCCGTGCCCGCATCGAACTTGATGATGCCAAGCGGGAGATGGAGAAAATGCGCCGCCAGCTCGAGCTGCTGACCAAGGTATCCCAAAGCCCCGAGCGCCGGAACCCCTGAGCGGAAGCGGCGCCATCTCCCGCCGTTTTTTTGCGGCGGCCGGAACAAAAAGAGGCATTTTATGACACTGAAGATTCAGAGATTAACCCCCACTGCCGTTCTGCCGGAGCGTGCAACCGGCCAGAGCGCGGGGCTTGACCTGCGTGCCGATATCGGGCAGGCCGTCACCCTGCCGCCCGGCGGCGCATCGGTCTTTCCCACGGGACTGGCCATCGCGCTGCCCGAAGGAACGGTCGGACTTGTTTTCGGCCGCAGCGGCTTGGGAATCAAGCATGGCATCGCCCCTTCCAACGCGGTCGGGGTCATCGACGCCGACTACCGCGGCGAGGTCAGGGTCGGGCTGACCAACCATTCGGACAAGCCCTACACCATCGAGCCGGGCGAACGGATTGCCCAGCTCGTTGTGACGCCGGTGCTCCTGCCCGAAATCGCCGAGGTTTCCTCCCTTGATGAAACCGCCCGGGGCGCGGGCGGTTTCGGCTCGACCGGGAGGGGATAGGGCATGAAGCTCAAGCGCAACCTCGCCTTTCTTTTCTTTCTGCTGGCCGGGGTCATCCTCGGACTGCTTCTCGCATCCGCCGCGGAGGGAATTCCCTTTCTGAGCTGGCTTGCCTTTGGCCGTACGGTCGGCCTTTCCACCGCCAACCCGCTGGTCCTCGATTTTGCGATTCTCAAGGTCGCCTTTGGCTTCGAGATCGGCTTTAATGTCGCCCAAATCATCACCGTCACCCTCGCGCTGCTCGTCTATAAGAGCGTCGCACAGAAGCTGTGACCGGTTATTACCCCTGTGGAAACGAGGGATTCGATGAGTTTGATCCTTGCCTCCGCCTCCCCGAGGCGGCAGGAATTGCTCCGTTTGATTACGGAGGATTTTTTGGTACATAATTCCAATATTGATGAATCGCTTGTTCCGGGGCTCTCCCCCGCCGACGCGGTTTTGCTCCTTGCCCGCCGCAAGGCCCTTGCCGTCCGGCAGGAATGCCCGTGCGACGCGGTGATCGGCGCCGACACCGTTGTGGCAATCGACGGCTTTATCCTCGGGAAGCCCCGGGACAACGCCGACGCCGCCCTGATGCTCCGGCAGCTCTCAGGCCGCACCCATGAGGTGTTTACCGGCGTCTGCCTCGCGCTTCCCGCCCCCGGCATGGAAAACGCCTTTGTCTCCCGCGCGCAGGTAACCTTTGCGCCGCTTGGCGAGGATGAAATCCTCGCCTATGTCGCCAGCGGCGAGCCGGCCGATAAAGCCGGAGCCTATGGCATCCAGGGGCTGGGCGCGCGCTTTATCGAACGGATCAACGGAGATTATTACACCGTGATGGGGCTGCCGGTCTGCGGGCTCTATCACCTGATGCGGGAACAGGGGCTGCTGTAGCGTCCTGTTTCCGAAGCACCGGCGCAGCCGCAAAAAATTCTAGGAGGAACCGTATTATGTTTTCTTTTTCGAAGGATATCGGCATGGATCTCGGCACCGCGAACACCCTTGTGTTCATGAAGGGGAAGGGCATCATCCTGCGGGAACCGTCGGTCGTGGCGGTTGACACCCGCAAGGACGAGGTGCTTTACGTCGGGCAGGAGGCCAAGGAGGTCATCGGCAAGACCCCCGGTTCAATCGTTGCGATGCGCCCCCTCAAGGACGGGGTCATCGCCGACTTTGACATCACCGCGAACATGATGCAGCGGTTCATCAAGAAGGTCTGCGGCAGCTCGATCTTTTCCCATCCCAACATCATTATCTGCATTCCGTCCGGGGTCACCGACGTCGAGCGCCGCGCCGTCCGCGAGGCGGCCGTGGCGGCCGGCGGCCGGCGGGTTTCGATCATTGAGGAGCCGATGGCCGCGGCAATCGGCGCGGGCCTGCCCGTGGCCGAGGCGACCGGCAGCATGGTCGTGGATATCGGCGGCGGCACCAGCGAGGTCGCCGTGATTTCGCTGGGCGGCATCGTCACCGCCCGCTCGGTGCGGATCGGCGGCGATTCCTTTGACTCCGCCATCATCCAGTATATCAAGCGCAAATACAACCTGCTGATCGGCGAACGCACCGCCGAGCAGATCAAGATCGAGATCGGGTCGGCCTATCCCTTTGAAAATGAGGAGCCGCGCGAAATCAAGGGCCGCAACCTTGTCGACGGCCTGCCCAAGAGCATCACCATCGAGCCTTATGAGATTCGGGAGGCGCTCGCCGACTCGATCTCCCAGGTGCTCGACGCGATCAAGACCACCCTCGAGCGGACTCCGCCCGAGCTGGCCGCCGATATCATTGACCACGGCATTACCCTGACCGGCGGCGGCGCGCTGCTGCGCGGACTCGACGCCCTCGTTTCGAAGGAAACGGGCATCAACGTCCACATCGCCGAAAATCCGCTCGACTGCGTGGCCGTCGGCACCGGCCGCGTTCTTGAGGATATCGAACGGCTGCGGGACGTTCTGACAACCGGGGACGACTCCAAGCCGCGGTAAACAGGGAAACTGACAGCACAGGACACGCCGGGGCCCGGGGCCGTTTGGATGGCAGGGCCCCGCTTTTGCATCCAGACGGCGGAGCTTCCGCCTTTCAGGAGAGGGGTGCCATATGGGCGATTTTTTTAAGGGAACCCGCTTCAAAATCCTTGCGCTGATCCTCGCGCTGGTCCTCGCGTTTACCCTGCGGGCGGCCTATTCCGGCACCGCCGTTCCGATGATCAGCCAGCTCACCGCGTGGCTGATGACCCCTTTGCAGCGGGCGAGCGCCGGAATCTCCTATGCGGTGAGCGACGCGGCGGCCGGCCTTTTTTCAGGCCGGCGGCTGGCGCAGGAAAATGAATCCCTGCGGGATGAAAATGCCGCCCTGCGTTCGATGCTCGTCGAATATGAGCGGACAAAATCCGAAAACGAACAGCTCAAGGAATATTTGCAGATTCGGGACAAGAACCCCGATTTTGACTTTGAACCGGCGATGGTCGTCGGAAGGGACACCGCCTCCCGCTTTTATTCCTTCACCATCGACAAGGGCAGCAACGACGGAATCAGCGTCAATGATCCCGTCATCACCGAAGAGGGTCTGGTCGGCCTCGTGTCGGAGGTCGGCTTCACCTATTCCAAAGTGCTGACCATCCTCGATGTGGCGATTCAGGTCGGCGCGATGGACAGCGTCACCCGCGAGATCGGGGTGACCTCCGGAGAGCTTCCGCTTGCAGAACAGGGGATGCTTCTGCTCTCCTACCTGCCGCGCGAGTCTCAGGCCCGGCCGGGGGATATCATCGCGACCACCGGAATCGGCGGGGTGTTTCCCCGGGATCTTGTCATCGGCTCCATCAGCGAGCTGCGCCCCGACAGCAAGGGGCTTTCCCTCAACGCGGTCATCCAACCGCCCGCCGACCTGCGCGCGGTTCGGGATGTTCTGGTCGTTAAGAGCTTCGAGGGGCAGGCTGCCCCCGAATCAACCCAGTGAGGAGGCAGGCTGTTGGAACAGAAAACGCTGCGCCTCTTTCTCTGGAAAAATTTCATCTACACCCTGCTGATTCTGCTGGCCTATCTGCTGCAGGAAACGCCCGCCCTCTTTCCCCCGGCGCTGCGCCCTGTGCTGGTCATCTCGATGGTGACGGCCGTCGCGATGAACGAGGGGGAGTTTTCCGGCGGGCTGTTCGGGTTGTTCGGGGGGCTGCTCTGCGACACCGCCGTTTTTCACATTTTCGGGGCCGCGTCGATTTTCTTTCTGGTCCTCGGGTGCGGCTGCGGCCTGCTGATCATCTACCTGATCCAGCCCACTGTCAAGAGCGCCTTCCTCCTCTCAGGCGGCTTTGCGCTGATCTACGGGCTGGCCGCCCATTATCTCATTTACGGCATGTGGGGCTATGAGGGCGCGGCCCGTCTGCTGTTCACCCGAACCTTCCCATCCGCCGCATCAACCGCCGTTTTCGGAATGGGCTGCTTCTGGCTGGTCCGGAAAATTCGTCTCGCCTTTGAGGAAGCCGCCCGCTGATTTTCCTTGCGCGGCCCGCGGGAATTTCCGCCTGCCGGGCCGGTGATATCCTGCACCGGCACCCGGATTTTCTCCGCGCGGCCCGCGAAATTGCCCTCGGATATGTTACAGGAAAGGAGCTGACCCCTCGGAATGAAAATTGACCGCGACCGCCTGCGGCTCATCCTGCTGGGGGCCTTTTTCTGGGCGGTGCTGGGGGTTTTTACCTTTCGGCTGGTGCAGATTCAGATTGTGGACGGCTCCTATTACCTCGCCCAGCAGCAGAAGGGCAGCAGCCGCACGCAGGTCATCAAGGCGGCCCGCGGCGAAATCCTCGACCGCAACGGCAGCCCCTTCTCCTACAATGAACCCTGCTACAACATCCTGTTCGACCGTGCGCTTACCTCCTCCGACGCGGACAACGAGACGATCCTGCGGCTGATCCGGCTGCTGCGCGAGTCGGGCGAGCCGTGGATCGACAACCTTCCGCTGGTGATTGAGGGGGATGTTCCCGCCTTTTCAGGCGATGACACCGCCGTCAGCCGTCTGCGGGAGCACCTCGAAACCAACACCTACGCCCTTGCGCCCGACGTTTTTTACTGGCTGTGCGAGCGTTACGGCCTGCGGGATTACCCCATGCAGGACGCGCGGGATATCGGCGCGGTCCGCTATGAAATGGAGCGCAAGGGATATTCGCTCTCAACCCGCTACACCTTTGCCGAGGACGTCTCGCTCGAAACCGCCATCTACCTGCGGCAGATCGTCCACACCCTGCCGGGAGTGGAAGTGGCCGAAACCGCCAAGCGCGCCTACCGGGACGGCGGACTGGCGCCGCACATTGTCGGCCGGGTCGGGGCGATCTTTGCCGACGAGCTGGAGGGATACCTCAGCCAGGACAAGGGCTACACCCGCGAGGATCTCGTCGGAAAGGAGGGCATTGAGCGGACCTTTGAGCCGACGCTGCGCGGCACCGACGGTGTGCGCCGCATCGATCTTGACGCCTCCTACCATGTGATCGGCATCGAGGAGGAGCGCCCCGCCATCCCTGGGAATTCGGTGGTGCTGACGCTGGATAAGGAGATTCAGCGCACCGCCGCCGAGGCGCTCGAGGCCGAAATCAAGCTGCTCAACGAAACGGCCCCCGCCGGGGAAGGCCGGGAGGCCAACGCCGGGGCGGTTGTGGCGATTGACATCAAAAGCTCCGAGCTGCTTGCGGCCGTCACCTATCCCTCCTACAATCTCGAAACCTATTCCGCCGACTACGCCGGCAACGCCGCCGACCCGCTCTATCCCTTTCTGAACCGGGCTTTTTCAGGAATTTACGCCCCCGGCTCCTGCTTTAAGCCGGTGACCGGCATCGCCGGACTGGCCGAGGGGGTCATCACGCCGGAAACCCGGGTCAACTGCCAGCACGTCTACACCTTCTATGCGCCGGGCTATCAGCCCACCTGCCTCGGCTGGCACGGCCTTTTTACCGTCACCGATGCGCTGCGCCACTCCTGCAATATCTTTTTCTACGACACCGGACGGCAGCTCGGCATTGCCAGGCTGAATGAATACGCCCGGGCACTGGGACTCGGCTCCCCCACCGGCATCGAGCTTTCGGAGGCTTCCGGCACCCAGTGCAACCCGGACACCCCCTTTCCCGGAGACGCGCTGCAGGCTGCCATCGGGCAGCTCGACAACGGCTACACGCCGCTCCAGCTCGCCAACTACTGCGCCACCATCGCGCGGCGCGGCGTCCGCACCCGGCTCAAGCTGGTGAAGTCCGTCTCCTCCTACTATGACTGGACCGACGTGATGCAGGCGCCGAAATCCGAGGTTCTCAGCGATCTCGGCCTTCCGGAAAGCCTTTACGACCCGATTTTCGAGGGCATGATTCAGGCGACCCACGACCCGCGCGGCACCGCCTACAGCCGGCTGGGGAATTACCCGCTGACGGTGGCCTCCAAAACCGGCACCCCGCAGACCCGCGAATTTCCCAACTCGACCTTCATCTGCTTCGCCCCCGCCGAGGATCCCCAGATCGCCATCGCGGTGGTCATCGAAAAGGGGTGGCACGGCTATACCGGCGCGCCGGTCGCCCGCAAGGTGCTGGACGCTTATTTCTTCCCCGGTCAGGGGGAAGAGGCCGAAGCCGAAGCCGGGGCCGAAACCGAAGCCGGGGCCTCCGCCGGGAGCGGATTTTCCGCCGAAACGGCGTCTTCGCCCGGCGGTCAGCCGGACGGCGCCCCCTCTTCTGTGCCGGCCGGGTAACAGGCGGGCCGCCGCATTGAAATTTTTTCAGAAATTTGCGAAGTTCTATCTGTTCAAGCTGAATTTTTTGTGTTAAACTTGACAGAAAGGGGTCATCCGATGCCGAAAATTTTGTTAGTAACCTCCGGAAAGGGAGGCACCGGGAAAACCACCGTCTCGATGCTGCTCGCTCATGCGCTCTGCCGGCGTGACCGCAATGTTCTGCTGATCGAGCTGGACAGCGGCCTGCGCGGCCTTGACCTGCTGCTGGGCGTTTCCGACCGGGTGGTATACGACCTCTCCGATTACCTCTGCGGACGCTGCAAGCCGGTCAAAGCGGTCACCGTCTGCGATGTGCCGAAGGGCAACCTGCATCTGATCGCCGCGCCATCCGACCGGTATTTCGTTCCCGACCCCAACGCGCTTGCTTCTCTGCTCAGAGGGATGAGCGGCTGCTATGATGAGCTGATTCTCGACGCCGCCGCCGGACTGGGGCGCGGATTTGACGTTGCGGCTTCGCTCTGCACCTCTGCTCTGGTGGTCACAACGCCTGACCCGGTTTCGGTTCGGGATGCCGCCAAGGCGGTTTCCATGCTTCAGCGCACCCCGCCCCGCCTGATCGTCAACAAGTTTTCCACCCGGCAGCTCTCCGCCGATCTGCCCAACCTCGATTCGATCATCGATACGGTGGGCGCGCAGCTCATTTCCGTGATTCCCGAGGACCCCGCCCTCCCGCAAGCCGGAGCTCGCGGCGCCCTTCCCCCCGCTGCCTCCCCCGCGATGGGGGAGATCGAGGACCTCGCACGCCGGCTGCTCGGTGAACGGGTCCTTCTCAACATCGGCCGGCTACGGTAAGCGGACCGTTCGACATAAAGGAGGAGTTTTCTTGAACATCGCTTTGATCGCGCACGATTCCAAAAAGGAACTGATGGTCCAGTTCTGCATCGCCTACAGCGGCATCCTCAGCCAGCACAACATCTGTGCGACGGGGACGACCGGCAAGCTCGTGGCCGAGGCCACCGGGCTTCGTATCTTCCGCTTCCTCTCGGGCGAGCAGGGAGGGGACCAGCAGATCGCAGCGCGCATCGCCTGCAATGAAATTGATCTGCTGCTCTTTTTGCGCGATCCCTTGACCATGAAGGCCGGCGAGCCGGACGAGGCAAACCTGATCCGTCTTTGCGACGTCCACTCGATTCCCGTTGCAACCAATATTGCCACCGCCGAGGCGCTGATTCATGCGCTTGAAAAGGGCGACCTCGACTGGAGAAATATCGTAAATCCAAAGCGCTGACCCCCGCGCCTGAAAAGCGCGGCCCCAGCCAAAGAAATATCGCAAGTCCAAAGCGCCGGCTCACGCGCCCGAAAAGCGCGGCCCCGGCCAAAGAAATATCGCAAGTCCAAAGCGCTGGCCCACGCGCCCGAAAAGCGCGGCCCCGGCCAAAGAAAGACCATAAGCCGAGGCATTGAGCTTCGAAACTGCGTGATGATCGTGCGCGGCCTGTTTTGGGCCGCTTGGACTTCCCGCATTGAACGGCTGCGACGCGAAAGCAGTAAGCCGCAGATCCGCGCCCACAGAGAAGGGGGCCGCGCCGCCGTGTACGGCGGCATGGCTGCAAGCCCCCGGCGCGGTCCGGCCGAAGGACATTCGCAGAGCCGGGGGTGCAAAACGCCCTCCGACCGCCCCGCGTTAAGGGGTCAACGAGTGGAAAGGCTCCGTCCTTTCCAGAACAAGGGTGGCACCGCGCGGAGAATTCTCCCCGCCCCTTCTGAAAATTGAGGGGCGGGGTGTTTTGTTTTCCCCGGCTCCGCGCGTTCTGCGCCGCATCCAAAATGCCGCGGCGTGACGATACAAAACCAGAAACAGTTCAAAGGAGCGAATAGAAAATGGCAGACACCATGAACGGACTCAAGCGCACCGCCTACTGCGGAGAGCTTACCACCGCCCAAATCGGGCAGGAGCTGGTACTCGCGGGCTGGGCGGCCAAGCAGCGCAACCTCGGCAACCTGATTTTTATCGACCTGCGCGACCGCACCGGCATCGCCCAGCTCGCCTTTGATGACTCCAGCGACCGCGCCGCTTTTGAAAAGGCCGCCTCGGTGCGCGGTGAGTACGTGCTGATGGCCAGAGGGATGCTGCGCCGCCGCGAATCGGTCAACCGGGATATCCCGACCGGCGAGGTCGAGCTTTATGTCACGGAACTGAAAATTCTTGCGGTCAGCGAAACTCCTCCCTTCGACATCAAGGACGGCATCAAGACCAACGAAGAGCTGCGGCTCCGCTACCGCTACCTCGATCTCCGCCGTCCCGAGCTGCAGTCGGCCATCCTGATGCGGCACCGCATCGTCAAGCTGGTGCGGGATTACTTCGACCAAAATCATTTTGTCGAAATCGAAACCCCGATCCTCATCAAATCGACCCCTGAGGGCGCCCGCGATTACCTTGTTCCCTCGCGGGTGCATCCCGGCAAGTTCTACGCGCTGCCTCAGTCTCCGCAGCTCTACAAGCAGCTTTCGATGCTCGCGGGCTTTGACCGTTACCTTCAGATTGCCCGCTGCTTCCGCGACGAGGATCTGCGCGCCGACCGCCAGCCTGAATTCACCCAGATCGATCTCGAGATGTCCTTTGTCGATGAGATCGATGTCCAGACGGTCAATGAAGGGCTGATGAAGCGGATCTTCAAGGAGATTCTCGGCCGTGACCTCGAGCTTCCGCTGCGCCGTCTCCCCTGGCAGGAGGCCATGGAACGCTTCGGCTCGGATAAACCGGATACCCGCTTCGGCCTTGAGCTGGTCAATCTGACCGACCTGCTGAAAAACACCGAATTCGCCGTTTTCAAGGGCGCGATGGAAGCGGGCGGCAGTGTGCGCGCGATCAATGTCAAAGGCGCGGCAGGCGCCCTCTCCCGCAAGGAAATCGACAAGCTCGCCGACGTCGCCAAGCTCTTCAAGGCCAAGGGCCTTGCCTTTACCCGGGCAACCGCCGACGCACATTCCTCCTCGTTTGAAAAGTTCCTTACGCCCGATGAGGTCTCGGCAGTTCACGAGCGGATGGGGCTGGAAACCGGCGACGTGCTGCTGGTGGTGGCCGATCCCCGCGATTCGGTCGTTTTCGCCGCGCTCGGCGCGCTGCGCCTCAACCTCGCCAAGCGGCTGGCATTGATCCCCGAGGGCAGCTATGACCTGCTCTGGGTCACCGACTTCCCGCTTTTCGAGTACGACCCCGACGAGGGCCGCTACTTCGCGATGCATCATCCCTTCACCAGCCCAAACCTCGACGATCTGGACAAGATGGAGTCCGATCCCGGTCACTGCCGTGCGCGAGCCTACGATCTGGTCCTCAACGGTACCGAGCTGGGCGGCGGCTCGATCCGAATTTCCGATCCCTCGGTGCAGAGCCGGATGTTCGCGGCGCTCGGCATGAGTCCGGAGGAAGCGCAGGAAAAGTTCGGTTTTCTGCTCAACGCCTTTAAGTACGGCGTCCCGCCGCATGGCGGCATGGCTTACGGCCTTGACCGTCTGGTGATGCTGCTGCTGGGCAAGGATTCAATCCGCGACGTGATCGCCTACCCGAAGGTTCAGAACGCCAGCGAGCTGATGACCGACTGCCCGAACATCGTCGATTCGAAATCGCTCGACGAGCTCTCGATTGCCGTCACCAGAACCGAGGACTGAATTTTTCTGCCGCCCGGCGGCAGAGAAGCCGTCCCGTCAACCGGTGGGGCACCTCGGACCGTATGACACCGGCCGCATCCCGGCGGCAGAGAGGCCGTCCCGTCAACCGGCGGGGCACCTCGGACCGTATGACACCGGCCGCATCCCGGCGGCAGAGAGGCCGTCCCGTCAACCGGCGGGACGGCCTCTCTTTTCTTCGCTGCCGGATGTCCGGTGCTTTTCCCCGGGATGGCAGAGCGCCCGGTTGCCGCAGGTTGCACAGCCGCGGCCGCAGCCGCGTTTGGTCCGCTGCTCGGTCCGGCAGACCAGCAGTACCGCCGGCACTGTGACCAGCAGCAAAAAGATCAGAATAGCCATGGCGCTCCTTCAAATCAATAATCATTATTTTTATTATAATGATTCCAGCGGGTTTTGTCCATCACCGGCATGAAAAAATCCCGGCACGCCGCGCAGACGTACCGGGACGCAGACTTTAGGGTATTCAGCCTTCCGGAAGTTCCGCGCAGAGACGGGCGCAGAAAAGCTCAAACCGCTCGGGGCAAAACGCCCGGGCATAAAGCTGCTCGATCCGATCGGCCTCCTCCCGCGCGAGAGCGAGGGTTTCCTTTGCGAGAAGGGTCATCTGTCTTGCCGCTTTTCGGTGAAAGGCGATGCGGCTTTTGCAGGCGGCGAGAATTTCCCGGTCGGTGAAGCGGCGGGCGTTGATCACCCGCTGCGGATTCTTCACCGCCGGGAGCCTCTCGTTGACGGTGAAAAAGCCCAGCGAAAGATCGGGAAAGATCAGCTGCTCGAGCCGTTCATAAGGGGAAAAGGGGCTGTAGCCGCAGAGCATCCGCTGCGCCCGCTCGCCGCCCCGGCGGCGCAGCGCGGCGAGCAGATGCGACGCCGAGGGGCCGATTTCGTCTTCAAGCAGCACCACCCGCCCGAGCGATTCCATCGCGTCGGCGGCCGGCCCGCAGGCATGATCGGTGGTGGAAAGCAGACAGACCCCCTCCCGCACGTCTCCATGCGGCCGGGAAAACTCCTGCGCGGCGATCCGGTCGGCCTGCCGCTCGATCTTGGCCCGGTCGGTCGCCTCGTTCGCCATCCGGAAGCGGTCCCCCAAAAGGGTATCCGCCGCCCCCAGATAGCGCCGCGCCTGCTCAAGCAGCCGGGTGTTCTCTCTGTCCGCGGCGATCAGATCGCGGCGCAGCGCGGCAAGCTCCTGCTCATCCCAGCATTCTCCGAGCCAGACAACCCGCTCCACCGCGCCGGGATAACGCGGCTCGATCGGGTGGGGTCCGGCGGCGTCGATGACCGAAAATCCATCCCAGAAAGCCGCCTCAAGCAGCATGGGCGCCAGAGGATCGAGCACCCGGCAGACCTGCTGTCCGGATTCCTCGGCGGTCTCGGCGAGACGCACGATCAGCGCCGATCTTTTGGCGCGTGTTCCCCCCTTGAGCAGCCAGACCCGCGGGAAACGGTCCGGGTCGGCAAGCAGAGACAGCCGTGAAACAAACCCCAGCGGAGTCTGGGCGCTGAGAAAGAAACGCGGCGGGTATTGGTTCATCACCGAAAAACCTCCTCAAACAATCTGTTTCATGTTATTCCAATCCGGCACAAAATGCCACAACAGGAAACAGATTGATGAAACGGGAGGCGGTTATTCCAAGATTTTTCCGAGTTTGGGATAGGCCGAGAGGGCGCTGCGGTAAAAAACCTGTTCCCAATGGGCGGCCGGGACGCAGGAGGCGATCAGGGCAATATAGTGTTCGAGACTGACCAGCGGCCAGTCGGTGCCGAACATCACCCGGTCCCACTTCTCGGCAAAGGCGAGCCAGCCTGAAAGCTCCGAAACATAGTGGGAAAAACGGCCGCGGAAATCCGCCGTCTCGGGCCGTCCCACCGCCAGCCCCGAAAGATCGGTGTAAACATTGGGGTTCTTGGCCACCACCTCGGCGGCGTCAGCCATCCACGGACTGCCGAAATGGCAGATCACCAGCCGCAGCTTTGGATAAGCCACCGCCACCTCGTCGATCGCCAGCGGATGGGCGAAGCGCAGACGCCCGGTGCTGCTCGCGGTGTCCCCGGTGTGATAGGCAACCGTCAGGTCAAATTCCCGCGCCAGCTCATAGACGGGGGTATAGATCGGGTCGTAGGCAAAATACGGCTTGTAGCCAAGGTAGATCTTAAACCCCACGCAGTTCGGGCAGGCAAGCACCCGGCGGTAATCCGCGAGGGTCCGTTCCAGCCGCCCCGGTTTCAGCCCCTCGGGATCGACCCCGATGCAGAAGCAGACCTGCGGGGGATACCGGTAGTGGTCCGGGTCCGGCTCCCCGGCGAGGTTGAAAAGTCCCGCCCGACAGGGATCTTCATCGAGCCGTCCGGTTCCCATGACGACGCAGCCCGCAACCTCGAGCCGTTCAAATTCCCGCAGCAGGGACGGCAGATCGTTCCTCGGACCGCCCTGCTCCCCGAGCTGGTCAAATTTTTCGTTTTTATTGAGATGCAGATGTGCGTCTATGATCTTCACCACAAAGCCTCCCCCGCCTATTTGTATAATATCTACAGAATAACATGGAATTTTCAGAAAAGAAAGCCCCAAATCTTTTGACAGCCACCGTGAAGTGCGATAAAATAAAATAAAAGGAATTCCCAAATTCCACATCGAAAGGTGGTTTTTTTGATGGCAAGAGTTTATGAACCCGGCCTGCGGCTGCGCAGCCTGGTGATTTTCCGTAATTTGCTGGAGGACCCGGTCATCGCGGCGCTTCAGGATCTTTTTGACGAGCATGGGGATATCCCCGCCCGCGTCCGGCGCTATGCGAAATTTGCCGCCGCCCTTTATGAGCATGGCGACAACCTCTCGGATTATATCCTTTCGGCGGTCCTCTGCGACGAAAACCCGGTTATGGCGGCGCTGGCTCTCAACCGGCCGATCTCCCCCTGCTTTGAGGAGGCGTTCCGGCAGGAGCTCGGGCTTCTGGAGCAGATCAGCCAGATCGCCAGCGAGGACATGAAGGATCTCGTCGGCTACAAGGGCTTCCTGCCGTCCTATGAGATCACCGGGTACGATTTCCGCAAATGCTACGGCGACCGGCTGGTGGAAATTTCCCGCTACGGATACGGCATCTTTGTCCGCCACCGGATGTTCCTCTTCGAGAACCATCAGCTGATCCCGGTGCTGAACCCCGATCCGATCACCCTGAACTGCCTGCCCGGCTACGAGCAGCAGCGCCGCCAGGTGCTCGACAACACCGTGGCTCTGCTCGAAGGCCGCCCCGCCGCCAACGTCCTGCTTTACGGCGACAGCGGAACCGGAAAATCATCGACCGTCAAGGCGGTGGTCAACGAGCTTTTTGACCGCGGCCTGCGCCTGATCGAGCTGAAAAAGAGCCAGATCGTCGAGATTCCCGCGCTGCTTGACCGTCTGAGCGTCAATCCGCTGCACTTCATCCTTTTCATCGACGACCTCTCCTTCAGCCGGGACGATGACAGCTACGCCACCCTCAAGGCGGTGCTCGAGGGATCGGTTTCCTCCAAGACCGGCAATGTGGCGATCTATGCCACCAGCAACCGCCGCCATCTCGTCAAGGAAAGTTTTGCCGATCGGGATGGGGACGACCTCCACTATAACGACACCATCGCCGAGCTGACCAGCCTTTCCGACCGCTTCGGCCTTACCATTACCTTCGAGAAGCCCGACAAGGAGAAGTATATCGGCATCGTCGGCCAGCTTGCCGACCTGCATGAGATTTCGATGCCGCGTGAGGAGCTTTTCGCCCGGGCGGAGGCCTTCGCGCTCCACCGTTCGGGGCGTTCTCCGCGTGTGGCCAAGCAGTTCATCGAATCGCTGCTCGCAAACGGTGAAACGAATTGATGCAAAAGGGGTTGACATTTTTCAAATCCCGGCCTATAATGACACTATAATTAAACAGACCACAAATGCGAAGAAGGGAACAGTACCCGCGCAGTTGGCGTCTTCAGAGAGCTGTCGGTTGGTGTGAGACAGCGGCGCGTCCGCGGCGAAAATCGTCCCCGAGCAGGTGACCCAAAGGAAATTCTCCGAGTAGACTCACACGGTTAACGTCCGTTATGACGTTCGGCATTCGGCTGCTGGCAGCCCGATGTTCGACCGAGGGGCCGTCTTTTCAGGCGGCAACAAGAGTGGTACCGCAGAGCGCATGACATGCCTTTGTCTCTTGAAGATCAGGAGACAAAGGCATTTTTGTTGGTCTGGAAAAGAAAAGGGGAGCATTTGACGATGAAAAACAACAAGGAACTGTTTCTGATGAGCCTGCTGGCCACCGACGCGGCCGACGCCCTTTCTCGCTTCTGCGGTATTTTGGGACGCTGGGGGTGCTCTCTTGAGGGCATGAATCTGACCCGCGACTGGTCGGGCGACGCGCGCCTGACCGCTGTGGTGGGCGGCGGCGCCCATCAGCTCGACCGCATTGCACAGCAGGCCGCCAAGCTCTGCACGGTGCGTTCCGCCGCTCTGCTTTCTCCCCGCCCGCTCGGTGAGGATGAAACGCTGCACCTGTCACTGCGCGCCGGGTCGCTGACCCACGCCGAGGCGAGCCATCTCTGCGCCGCCCACGGCGCGATGATCTGCGGACGCACCGACAGCGCCCTGCGCATCGAGATGACCGGAGATCCCGCGGCCCTCGCCGGATTCCTCAGCGCCGCCGCTCCCTACGGGGTGCTGTCGGCCGGGGTGAGCAACGTTTCCACCTTCCCGATGGAGGAAGAGCTGCTTCGTGCGGCCTATTGATTTTTGCCCCGCTTGACTTCCGCCTTTCCGAACGGTAAAATAGGGGCAGTCTGCTCAAATTCCGCGGAAACGGGTCTTGTGACCGTCTCCCGCCGCCGGAGGAAGCTTCCATGCGAATCGTTGTCGTCTCGGATACCCACCGGAACTTTGACCGTCTTTACCGTCTCGCTCTCGTCGAAAAGGGCCGGACCGATCTTTTTGTCCACCTCGGAGACGGGGAGCAGGAGGTTGACGACCTGCGCGCGGCCTTTCCCGGACTGGCCCTGCTCTCGGTCCGGGGCAACTGCGACCTTTTTTCCATGGCTCCCGACCATCTGCTCTTCGAGGAGGGCGGAGTCCGGCTCTTTGCCTGCCACGGCCACAGCTTTTCGGTGCGGTACAGCCTCGACGGCATCCGCTCGTTTGCCCGCTCCAGCGGTGCCAAGGTCGCCCTGTTCGGCCACACCCACCGGCGCTGCTGCCTCAATGAGGGCACTCTGACCCTTATGAATCCGGGCAGCCTTTCCGAGCCGCGCGACGGAATTTTCAACAGCTACGGCGTAATAGAAATCGTCAACGGCCAGCCCTTCTGCCATCTGGAACAGCTTGCGGCGGATTAGGGGAATTTTGGAGATTTTTCCGTAAAACCCTTGATTTTCTCCCTTTTGCTCGGATTATATCCCGCGTTCTCCGCTTGACAAACTTTTCTTTTGTCCGTATGATAGGGAACAAAATTGAACAGCATCTTCGGGGCAGGGTGAAATTCCCGATCGGTGGTACAGCCCACGAGCCGCAAGGCAGATCCGGTGCGATTCCGGGGCCGACAGTTACAGTCTGGATGATAAGAAGATTACAGAGCCTGCGCATCAGCGGATGCGGGCGTTTGTTTGCAATGCTCCGAAATGAATTTTTCATTTCGGAGCATTTTTGCGGACGGCGCCCGCGGCGGCTGTCCCCGCGCACCGCCCGCCGGAAATTTTCCGCCGGGCCGCGCGCCTGTGCGCGCTGCCTCTCTGAGAAAGCCCCGAACTGCCTGTTCGGGGCTTTTTATATCAGGAGGTGTTTTGAATGGAGGACGAAAAATGGATGCGGCGGGCGCTTCATCTGGCGGAACGGGGCATCGGACAGGTCAATCCCAACCCGCTGGTCGGAGCAGTCATCGTCCGGGACGGCCGGACGCTGGGAGAGGGCTGGCACGAACGGTACGGCGGGCCGCACGCAGAGCGAAACGCGCTTCGGCACTGCGCCGGCTCCCCTGAGGGAGCGACGCTCTATGTCAACCTCGAGCCCTGCTGCCACACCGGCAGAAATCCCCCCTGCACCGACGCGATTCTCGAAAGCGGAATCCGCCGGGTCGTCGTCGGCTCCCCCGACCCGAATCCGCTGGTGGCAGGCCGCGGAATCTCCCTTCTGCGGGAAAGGGGGCTTGAGGTCGTGACCGGAATTCTCAAAGAAGAATGCGGCGCGATCAACGCGCCGTTCTTCCATTACATCCGCACCGGAACGCCCTATGTCGTACTCAAGTACGCGATGACCCTCGACGGAAAAATCGCCTCCCGGACCGGCGCTTCCCGTTGGATTACCGGGGAGGCAGCGCGGGAACGGGTGCATCGGGACCGCGGCCGTTACGCGGCAGTGATGGTGGGGCTCGGGACGGTACTGGCGGACGATCCTCTGCTCACCTGCCGGATCGAGGGCGGACGCAACCCTCTGCGGATTATCTGTGACAGCAGTCTGAACACCCCGCCGGACAGCCGGATTGTCCGCACCGCCCGGGAGGTCCCCACCCTGATCGCCACCTGCGTCGGAGAGCCTGCCCGGCTTTCCCCCTACCGGAAGGCCGGCTGCGAAACGCTGACCCTGCCGAGGGGAACGGATGGGCGCCTCTCTCTTCCCGATCTGACGGCCGCGCTCGGGAAACGCGGAATCGACAGCATTCTGCTGGAGGGAGGCGCGGCGCTGCACGGCGCGATGCTTGACGCGCATCTGGTCCAGCGGATTCAATGTTATCTGGCGCCGAAGCTCTTCGGCGGAACGGCCGCTCCCCCCCCGGTCGGCGGACAGGGTGTCGAAAGCCCGGCGGAGGCATTCCGGCTCCTGCGCCGGACGATCACTCCTCTCGGGGAGGACCTGCTGATTGAAGGGGAGGTGTGCGGCAATGTTTACGGGAATTGTTGAGGAAACCGGCATCCTGCGCTCACTGCGCCCCGCTCCCGGCGGCGGAGGGGTCCTCGCGGTCCGCTGCCGCGCGGCGCTCGACGGGAGCCGCGTCGGGGACAGCATCGCGGTCAACGGCGTCTGCCTCACCGTTTCATCCCTGGCAGAGGACGGCTTTTCCGCCGATGTGATGCCCGAGACGCTGCGCCGCTCCAATCTGGGGCTGCTTTCCCCCGGCACGCGGCTGAATCTCGAACGCGCGATGCCCGCGGACGGCCGCTTCGGCGGCCATCTTGTCACCGGACACATCGACGGAAGGGGCAGCATCCGCTCGGCCGCCCGTGAGGGAAACGCCGTCTGGTACACAATCGGATGCTGCCCCGAAATCCTGCGTTTGATCGTCCCCAAGGGCTCGGTCGCCGTTGACGGCATCAGCCTGACAGTGACCGATACAGGGCCCGTCTTCTTCAGGGTGTCGGTGATTCCGCACACCGCCTCCCTGACCAGCCTCGGCGGACGAGGGCCGGGAGATACAGTCAACCTGGAAAACGACTGTATCGGCCGCTATGTAGAACGCCTGCTGCAAGCCGGTATGGGTCAAAAGCCGGCCGGCGCCCTGACGGCGGAGGCCCTCTCCGCACTGGGCTTCTGAAGCGCCGGCAAATTGCGGCGGCTCCAAGGGAACGCCGTTGGATTCCATCATCGAAAAGGAGGAAGCAATCATGCCATACAACACCATCGACGAAGCATTGGAAGCTCTTCGGGCGGGCGAGCTGGTCCTTGTGACCGACGACCCCGGCCGGGAAAACGAGGGAGATCTGATCTGTGCCGCCGAATTCGCCGATACCGAACGGGTTAATTTCATGGCGACCCACGCCAAAGGACTGATCTGTATGCCGATGAGCGAGACGGTCTGCCGCCGGCTCGCCCTGCCGCAGATGGTGCCGGAAAACACCGACAACCATCAGACGGCCTTCACCGTCTCGATCGACCATATTTCCACGGCAACCGGCATCTCCGCCGGAGAGCGCAGCATCACCGCCCTGCGCTGCGCAGACCCCGGCGCCCGGCCGGAGGAGTTTCGCCGCCCGGGACACATGTTTCCGCTGCTTGCCCGCAGAAACGGCGTTCTGGAACGCGCCGGCCACACCGAGGCCACCGTCGATCTGCTGCGGCTGGCCGGCCTTGAGGAATGCGGCCTCTGCTGTGAAATCATGCGGCAGGACGGCGGAATGATGCGCACCTCCGAGCTTCTGGAATTTGCGGAGCACTGGGGTCTGCGGATGATTACCATCCGCGGCCTGCAGGAGTACCGCAAGCGCCGGGACAAGCTGGTGGAACGGGTGGCCGACGCGGCGCTTCCGACCAGATACGGCAGCTTCCGGGCGGTCGGCTTCATCAACCGGCTCAACGGGGAGCATCACGTCGCGCTGGTCAAGGGGGAGATTGGGGACGGGGAGAACCTTCTCTGCCGGGTTCACTCCGAATGCCTGACCGGAGACGCTTTCGGCTCAATCCGCTGCGACTGCGGCGGACAGCTTGCCGCGGCCATGGCGCAGATTGAACGGGAGGGCCGGGGCATCCTGCTCTATCTCCGGCAGGAGGGGCGGGGCATCGGCCTGATCAACAAGCTGCGCGCCTACGAGCTGCAGGACCGTGGGATGGACACGCTGGAGGCCAATCTCGCGCTGGGCTTCGGCGGGGATGAACGGGAATATTACATCGGCGCGCAGATTCTGCGTGAGCTTGGCGCAAAAACACTGCGGCTGCTGACCAACAATCCCCAGAAAATTTATGACCTCTCGCACTTCGGGATGGAAATTACGCAGCGGGTGCCGATCGAGATGCCCGCCACCGAACAGAGCCTTTTCTATCTGCAAACCAAACAGCACAAAATGGGGCATCTGCTGCATTACGGAGGCTGAAGCCCTGTTGTGTTTTTCCGATTAAAAGCTCAAGCTGAAAGGAGCGTTCCCTATGAACCGTATGGAAGGATCTCTCATCGCGAATGGACTGAAAATTGCCATCGTTGCCTCCCGTTTCAATGAATTCATCACCTCCCGCCTGCTCGGCGGCGCGCTCGACGGATTGCGCCGCCACGGTGCGGACGAGGATATGATTGACGTCGCGTGGGTACCCGGCGCGTTCGAAATTCCGCTTGCCGCCTCCAGGCTCGCCAGGAGCGGCCGCTATGACGCGGTCATCTGTCTGGGCGCGGTCATCCGCGGAAGCACCTCGCACTATGACTATGTGTGCAGCGAGGTTTCAAAGGGCGTCGCCGCGGCCGCGCTCGACAGCGGAACCCCTGTGCTTTTCGGCGTCCTGACCTGCGACACTCTGGAGCAGGCGATTGAGCGTGCCGGCAGCAAGGCCGGAAACAAGGGCTTTGAATGCGCCGAAGGCGCCATCGAGATGGCGAACCTTCTGCGTCAGTTCGCATCATAAGACTTCCACGGCAAAGGGGCCTCAAAATGCGATCCGCATTTTGAGGCCCCCGCTGTAGGTGATTCAGGGTTCCGCCGTTTCATCCTCCGGGATGGGGGTCAGGTAATCTCTGGTATCAACCGGCAGATGCTTGGACCTGAGCCGCTCGGTGATCGTTTCCTTGAGCAGCGCGTAAAAAACGCCGAAGGTCGGCACGCCGATGAACATCCCCACCGGACCGAACACCCCGCCGAAGAGCAGGATGGCAAAGACGACCCAGAAGGCCGAAAGGCCGGTCGAATCCCCAAGGATCATCGGACCGATGATATTGCCGTCAATCTGCTGGAGCACAAGGATAAAGACCAGAAAAATCAGCCCCTGCACCGGAGAGACAAAGGCGATCAGGAAGAATCCGGGAACCGCCCCGATAAAGGGACCGAAATAGGGCAGCACATTGGTAACGCCGACGATAAAGCTGACCAGAACGACGTTGGGCATCTTCATGACGGAAAGGCCGATAAAGCAAAGAATGCCGATGATAATCGAATCGACGATCTTACCGGTAATAAAGCGCCCGAACATCATGTGCGTGGTACGGGTCACCGACATCAGGCGGCGCACCTTCTGCCGCGGCAGGAAGGCACAAAGCAGCTTTCTGACCTGGGCAATGAACGTCTCCTTGGCGAGCAGGAGGTAGATCGATACAATTACGGCCACGCAGGCGGAGATCAGACCCGAGCCAAACTGCCACGCAAGAGAGAAGAGCATGGGCAGTCCCGCCGAAATCCATGCGAAAAGCCGCTGGATGCTGTCCCCAATCATCAGGGTGATCTGATCAATATAATCCCGCGGAATCAGTCCCTCGGGAATATTGTCGATCATGTTATTCACAAACCGTTCGGCCGCGGCAACATAATTCTGGAGCTGTCCGGCCAGGGCCGCGGCATTGCTCGCCACCTGCGGCAGAATGATAACCAAAAAGGAAACCAGCACCGCACTGGTGATCAGATAGGTCAGCAGCACCGAGAGGCCGCGCCGCAGCCGTCCCGGAATTTTTCGATAAAAGGCCGATTTTTCCAGCAGCTCTTCCATCCACATCATAACCGGATTGAGCAGGTAGGCCAGCACAAACCCGTAGAGGATCGGACGGATCGGACGGATCACCCTCAACAGGCCGCTCCAAACCAGCCCGAAGTTGCTCAGCCCCCAATGGAAGCCGATCGCCAGCAGCAGGACACCGAGCGCATAGGCCGATATGGTGTGGTATTTGGGGTTGTGTTCAATCTTCATAGAGCTGCCCTCCCGCAGGTTTTCCGCAGACGCGGATTCTGTTTCCATCATAGCATGCTATCGGCGGCAATGCCAGCCCCGGCGGGCTGATCTTTGCATTTTCTTTCAGGCGTTTGCTCACCGGGAAAGCAGCCGGTCCCATTCCTGATACGCGGCCTCCAGCGCCTGCTCATACCCGGAAATCTGCTCCGTCAGCTCGGTCAGACGCTCAAAATCGCTGGCGGTATCAGGGTCTGCAAGCCGGTCCTGCGTCTCCTGCACCGCCGCCTCCAGCCGGGCGATCTCCGCTTCCAGTTCGGCGGTTCGGCGCTTTTGCTCGGCTTCGGCCCGGCGCTGCGCCTTGGAACGGTAGTAATCCTTCGCCGAGGCGGATTCCTCCCCCGCGGTCTTGGGCAGGGGAATCTGCTTTTGTTCCCGCTCCCGTTCCTCCCGCAAAGCGAGCTGCCGCTGCATCTCCTCGAAGTTTCCCTCGAAGCTCTCGGCACGGCCGTCCGCCATCCGCAGGATGCGGGTGGGCAGACGGGAGAGAAGGTAACGGTCGTGACTGACAATGATCAGCGTCCCCTCATAGCGGAGCAGCGCCTGCTCCAGCGACTCCTTGGCCGGAATATCCAGATGGTTGGTCGGCTCGTCCATCACCAGCACATTCGCGTGCTCCATCATCAAAAAGGCGAGCTTGATCCGGGCGCGCTCTCCGCCCGAGAGAACTCCGATCTTTTTGAAGGCCTCCTCTCCGGCAAGCTGAAGCCCGCCGAGAAGGGTGCGCAGCTCGTGCTCGGTCGAGGAGGGAAACCGGTCCCAAAGCTCCATCAGCGCCGTCTTGTCGGGGTGCAGATCGGAGGAATCCTGCTCAAAGACCGAAAGGCGCACGTTGCGGCCCCATTCCACCGAGCCGAGCCGGTGGGGCAGGCGGCCGGCCAGCGTTTTCAGCAGGGTTGATTTGCCCGCTCCGTTTTCTCCGATGATCGCAAGGCGCTCCCCCCGCTTAACATGCAGGAAAAAATCCGAAAGCAGCGTCTTATGCCGCTCCCCCTCCCCGACCTCGAGGGTCAAATTCTCGGCAATCAGGATATCCGATACGGGCCGCAGCTTCGGCGTGAAGGAAAACTTCGGCGGCTTCATCGGCACGAAGGGCTTCTCCACCTCCCCGAGGTGCTCGATCATCCGCAGGCGGCTCTTGGCGCTCGATGAGGTGGTGGCCCGCACGATGTTGCGGTCGTGGTAATCCTGAAGCCGCGCAACCTCCTGCGTGTACCGCTCGTACTCCTTTTCCATCCGTTCGAGCCGTTCCTCACGCAGGGTGAGGTATCGTCCGTAGGGCGCCGGATAGGTGATTAGCGACAGGTTTTCGATCTCCCATGTGGCGGTGGTCACCCGGTCGAGGAAGTAGCGGTCGTGGCTCACCGTCAGGATCGCGCCCTTATAGCCGAGCAGATACTCCTCCAGCCAGCCCAGCATCCGGAAATCGAGATGGTTGGTCGCCTCGTCGAGGATCAGCAGCTCCGGCTGCTCGACCAGCAGCTTCGCAAGCATCAGCCGGGTGCGCTCGCCGCCCGACATCCGTTCCACCGGGGTGGAGCGCTCAAAGCCGCCGAATCCCATGCCGTTGAGCACCGTGTTGATCTTCACCTGCGCCCCATAGCCGTCGAGACTGAGGTACCGCTCCTCCAACGCCTGATATTTCCGCTCAAGTCCATGGTATTCTTCGCTGCCGTGATCGGTGAGGGCGGCCATCCGCTCTCCGGTTTTCAGCATCTGCTGCTCGATCTCGAATACCTCGCCGAGCGCCCGGCGCATCTCGCTTTCGATCGTTCCGTCGGGCAGCAGGCCGCCGTTCTGCCGCAGATATCCGATCCGCAGCGTGTCGGCGCGCGAGATGCTCCCCTCATCCGGCTCGTCCAGTCCGGCAATCAGGTTCAGGAGGGTGGTTTTCCCGGCTCCATTCGGCCCGATCAGGGCGATGCGGTCCCTGTCCTCTATTTTCGCGTTGATTTTTTCAAAAATTTTCTCGGCGCCAAAGCTTTTGCCGAGATCGCTGATGGTCATTAACATGAAAAATCCCCTTGCCGCGGCATCGTCCCCGGAATATGGGGCCGCTGCCGATCCGATCAGTATCCTCCGGCATTTCCGGCGCGTCCCGGAAAGCGGAGGAGTTTCCGCAAACTATTATAGCACGCCGATGCCCCGCGCGGAAAGAGCCGGGCCCAACTTTCTTGCCGGAGCGGCATAAAACCGCCTGAAACCTTTACTTTTTGCCAAAAAGAAAGTAGTATAGAAAAGCAGGGGGGAATCAAAATGGAAAATTTTCTCTTCACCGTCAATGCGGTGCTTCCGCTTTTTGTGATTATCGCGGCCGGCTGGCTCTGCCGGCGCAAGCGGCTGATCGTGGAGGACAACATCCGTTTTATCAACCGGCTCTGTTTCCGGGTCCTTTTCCCCTGCATCGGATTTTCCTCGGGTTATTCCTCCACCCTGAGTTTTTCCGACCTCCGGCTGATCGGCTTCTCGCTTGGAGCCTACGCCGCGAGCTTTGCCATCCTGCTGCTGGCCGTGCCTCATTTTGTCCGCGACCGGGAGCAGGCATGCGTCGTCATCCATGCGGGATTCCGCTCAAACATCGTGCTTTTCGGCATCGGGATGGCCTACAACCTTTTTGGAGAGGTTGGCGCGGGGCCTTCCATCCTGACAGTCGCCACCATGGTGCCGCTTGGAAATGTCATGAGTGTTCTGCTGATGAAAATTTATGACCGCGGCGAAGGGGAGCCGGTCAACGCCGCCGCCGTCATCCGCTCGGTGGCGACCCATCCGCTGATCATCGCCGCGCTGCTCGGAATCCTCTGCTCTCTCTCCGGCGTGGTTCTTCCCACGATTATCATCGAGCCGATCCGCGATCTCGCCGGGGCCGCCGCTCCCATCGCAATGCTCGGCCTGGGCGCGCGCCTTAATTTCAGAAGCGCGGCGGAGCACCGGCGGCTGCTGGCCGCCGGCTGTGTCATCAAGCTGATTCTGCTCCCGGCCGCCGTTGTCGCCGCGGGCTGGCTGCTGGGCTTCCGGCGGTATGAGCTGGGGGCGATCTTCATCGATTTTGCGATGCCCACAGCCTCGGTTGTCGCCATTATGGCCGACAGCGAGGGAGGGGACGCCGCGCTGGCCGGAGAAATGGTGGTCTTCACCTCGGCCTTTTCCTGCTTTACCCTCTTCGCGGGGGTCTACCTGATGCGGTCCATCGGGTTATTTTAATGCTGACGGCCGGCTGTGTCGGCATCGGGAGGAACCATGCTGCAAAAAAATCAAACCGTTGAACTTGTCATCGACGATATTGCCAATGACGGAAGCGGCGTCGGCCGCGCGGACGGGCTTGCCGTCTTTGTGCCCAACACCGCGGTAGGTGACCGCATCTCCGCCAAGATTGTCAAGGCAACGCTCCGGCTCGCCTACGGCGTCGTGCAGGAGCTTCTGTCGCCCGGCCCCGGCCGCAGCAGAGACGCCTGCTCCGGATGCCCCGTCTACCGCCGCTGCGGAAGCTGCTCGCTGCGCCATCTGACCTACGCGGAGGAGCTGCGCGTCAAGGGACGCTGGGTAAGCGAAAACCTCCGCCGGATCGGCGGAATCGACCTGCCCGCGCCCCCCTGCCTGCCCTCCCCCGCGTCCGACCGCTATCGCAACAAAGCGATCTACCCCATCCGGATGCAGAACGGGGAGCCGGTGCTCGGGTTTTATGCCAAACGTTCCCATCGGGTCGAGCCGGTCGGCGACTGCCTGCTCCATCCGGAGGTCTTTTCCGCCCTTTGCCGCGCCGCGCTCGGCTGGATTCGCAGGCACCGTATTTCGGTTTACGACGAGGAAACGCACACCGGACTGATTCGCTCGCTCTATCTGCGGCAGGCGGAGGCAACCGGCGAGGTCATGGCATGCATGATTGCCAACGGCCATTCCATTCCCGCCGAAGGAGCGCTGACCGAGGAGCTGCGCGCCGCCTGCCCCCGGACCGTTTCGATCATTCTCAACGTGAACACCGCCCGCACCAACGTCCTGCTCGGCCGGGAGTGCCGTACCCTCTGGGGGAGGGATTCCATTACCGACCGGCTCTGCGGTCTTTCTTTTGAGCTTTCCCCGCTCTCCTTCTATCAGGTCAACCGCCGGGGGGCGGAGCAGCTCTATGCGGCCGCCGCCGATTTCGCCGCCCTCACCGGGCGGGAAACGCTTCTTGATCTCTACTGCGGGGCAGGCACCATCGGCCTTTCCATGGCGAAGCGGGTAAAACAGCTGATCGGAGTGGAAATTATTCCAGAGGCAGTCGAAAACGCCCGGGTCAACGCTCTTCGCAACGGGGTGGAAAACGCCCGCTTTCTCTGCGGCGACGCGGCGGACGCGGCGCTTGCCCTCGAGCGCGAGGGGATTTCCCCCGACGTGGTGGTGATCGACCCGCCGCGCAAGGGCTGCGCCCCCGGACTGACCGAAACCATCGCGCGGATGAAGCCGGAGCGGGTGGTGATGGTCTCCTGCGACAGCGCCACCGCCGCGCGGGACGCCGCCTCTTTCAATGCCTTGGGCTACCGCCCGGTGAGGGTTCAGGCGGTGGATATGTTTCCAAGAACGGCACATGTGGAGACGGTATGTCAGCTAGTTCTGAGAAAACCGGCAGTACATATCAACATTGATGTGGATGTAGAGGAGATGGTGCAGGATAAAAGAGGGACGGCGACCTACGGTCAGATCAAGGAT
>Ga0129314_1000592_pt1 | contig 36149 bp, 29 predicted proteins | sample O1111metagenome_FD_94431 | JGI IMG/M metagenome (GOLD analysis project Ga0129314, IMG submission 94431) | Orangutan individual fecal microbial communities from fecal samples from Wisconsin, USA - O1111 metagenome | ecosystem: Host-associated > Mammals > Digestive system > Large intestine > Fecal... | reverse complement strand
TATCATGGGAGCCAGCAAGCGGATCTGTGAAATGATTATCCAGACCTTTAATAAGCACTTTGATACGGAATTTGTAGCGGTACGGTTTGGAAATGTACTCGGAAGTAACGGCAGTGTCATTCCGTTATTTAAAAAGCAGATCATGGAGGGGGGACCGGTTACAGTAACCCATCCGGATATTATCCGGTATTTCATGACCATTCCGGAAGCAGTATCGCTGGTGTTACAGGCCGGTGCCTATGCGAAGGGCGGAGAAATCTTTGTCCTTGATATGGGAAAACCTGTGAAGATCCTGGATCTTGCCAGAAACCTGATTAAACTGTCCGGCTATCGCGTCGGAGAGGACATCAAGATTGAATTTACCGGCTTACGTCCCGGTGAGAAGCTGTATGAAGAGCTTCTGATGGAGGAAGAGGGTCTTAAGGAAACCGATAATAAGATGATTTATATTGGAAAGCCCATCGAACTGGATGAAACCGAATTCTTCGTACAGTTGAAGAAGCTCAAAGAAGAGTCTAGGGATGAGAGTAATGATATCCGGGCACTGGTCAAAGAAATCGTACCTACGTATAGTTATAAACAATGTAACTATTCAGAACCCCATTCGTAAAACCGCTGCTAAAGCAGCGTAGTTTACCTCATGTGGTTACTTCGCCATATAAAATTGCTATTCTGTTTGAATGCAAGCATTCACAGAAAGCAATTTTGCATGGCTCTGAATAGCTACCAAATAATAGAAAGAAGGATGCAGTATGGAAAAGAAGCGGATTTACCTTTCTTCCCCGACCATGCATGGCGAGGAACAGGCATTTATCAATGAAGCATTTGCAACGAACTGGGTGGCTCCGTTGGGACCGAATGTCAATGCACTGGAGCAGGAAATGACAGCCTATATGGGTGGCGGACATGCCTGTGCACTGAGTGCCGGAACAGCAGCCATTCATCTGGCATTGCGCATTTTAGGCATCGGACAGGGAGATGTTGTATTCGCACCGAGCCTTACCTTTGATGCAACCTGCAATCCGATTGTATATGAAAAGGGAACACCGGTCTTTATCGATTCCGAAAAGGACACCTGGAACATGGATCCGGAGGCACTCCGCAAGGCATTTGAAAAGCATCCGGATGCCAAAGCCGTAATTGTGGTTCATCTGTACGGAACTCCGGCAAAGCTTAATGAAATCATGGCAATCTGTGAGGAACACCATGTGCCGCTTATTGAGGATGCGGCAGAATCCTTAAGCAGTACCTACCGTGGAAAGCAGACCGGAACCTTTGGAAGGATTGGTATTATCTCCTTTAACGGAAATAAGATTATTACCACCTCCGGCGGCGGCATGCTGCTATCCGCAGACGAAGAAATTACGAAGAAAGCACTCTTCCTTGCTACACAGGCAAGAGATCAGGCCAGATACTACCAGCATTCAGAGCTTGGCTATAACTACCGTATGAGCAATGTGGTTGCCGGAATCGGACGAGGACAGCTCCTTCACCTGGAAGAGCATAAAGCATTGAAGAAGGCCATTTATCAGCAGTATAAGGAAGCCCTTGCAGATATTGATGAAATTACCATGAATCCTTTAAATCCGGATGGAGATGCCAACAACTGGCTTTCCTGCATCACGCTTAAGGAGGGAAGCAGGGTAACGCCGAATGACATTATGGATGCACTCGATGCTGAAAACATTGAATCCCGACCGATCTGGAAGCCGATGCATTTACAGCCCATTTATGCCGGGGCAGAATTCTTTATGGCAGATGGTGAGCAGCTCAATACCGCGAAGGTAAAGGGCGATAACGGCGAAGACTGGGACAGAAGCGTAAGCGGTGATATTTTCCGCAGAGGCTTATGCCTGCCAAGCGACATTAAGAATACCGAAGAAGACATGCAGAGAATTATTGAAATTGTTAGAGGCTGTTTTGAATGATTTTCTGTAAATACCTGCATTCTTTGAATTATATAAGAAAAACATTTTCAATACGGTTTGAGCTTTATTTATGGATGAATTTAAGTAATGTAGCCTGCGGCACAAGCATACTTAGTTCCAGGGCATAGCGGAGGTGCTTAGAAGTTCATTTATTTCGTACGCAGGCAGCAAGGATTGGACATGGATGTCCAATCAAGCAGCAATCGAGCCCGGATGGCTCGTTGATGCGGTTGCGTCCGTATTTAGTTATAGTAAGTCGAAATAAATAGAACTTCTTAGCACCGGAGGTCCGCACTGGAACAAGTATGCTGTGCCAGAGCACTATATATACATCAAGAAGTTAATCACACAGAATTCAATTATGCCATAGGAGGTCTCCTCTATGTACAAGAACTGCATCAAACGCCTGCTGGATATCCTTTTATCCTTAATCGGAATCATCCTGCTTAGCTGGCTCTACCTGATCCTTTTTATCTTGGTACGGGTGAAACTGGGAAGCCCGGTACTTTTCAGGCAGCAGCGCCCGGGTAAGAATGAAAAAATCTTTACGCTATATAAATTCCGTACCATGACGGATGCAAGGGATGAAAATGGAAACCTTTTACCGGACGAGGTAAGACTAACTGCTTTTGGTAAAATGCTCCGTAGTACCAGTTTAGATGAACTGCCGGAATTGTTTAATATTCTCAAAGGGGATATGAGCCTCATTGGACCACGCCCGCTTTTGGTAAAATATTTACCTCTTTATAATGAAGAGCAAAAGCACCGGCATGATGTTCGTCCGGGATTGACCGGATTAGCGCAGGTAAACGGACGGAACGCTATTTCATGGGAAAAGAAGTTTGAGTATGATGTAGAATATGTTAGAAATCTCTCGTTTTTGCTGGACTGCAGGATTCTGTTGCAGACAGTAAAGGCCGTTTTTAAAAGAGAAGGCATAAGTAGTGCAACCGATGCTACAATGGAAGCATTTAAAGGAACACCGGAGAAATAATAGAACAGAAAGAAAGGGTAAAGCCGTGAATATTTTATTTTGTAGTGTGGGAAGACGATGTGAATTATTAAAAGATTTTCGGACGACAATGGGAGACAGGCTGAAAATTGTTGTTACGGATAACAGTCCCGTAGCACCGGCAATGGCATTTGCAGATAAGGCATATCTTGTGCCATTAATTACGGATCCTTCTTATATTTCAATTATTTTAGATATTTGTAAGAAGGAGGATATTCAGGCTGTAACAACACTGATTGATCCGGAGATCATGCTTCTTGCAAAACACAGAGCTGAGTTTGAAGCAATCGGAGTGCTGGTTCTTGCTCCATACGAAGAAACTGCAAGGCTGTGTTTTAATAAATATGAGATGTATCGTTTTCTGGTAGAAAAGAATATACCCACGATCAAAACGTATGGTACCTATGGGGAATTTATGCAGGATTATGAAGAGGGAGTGATTTCTTTTCCTGTTTTTGTGAAGCCCAGAACCGGAAGTGGCAGTGTGGGCGCGAGAAAAATTGATACCCCGGAGCTGTTAAAGCAGGTGACGGAGCAGGATGAAAGTCTGATTATTCAGGAATTAATGACAGGGCAGGATCTTGACGCAGACGTATATGTAGACACGGTGAGTCACAAGCCTGTTGCCATTTTTTCAAAAAGAAAACTCTCTACAACAATAGGTGGTGCCAATAAAACCATATCCTTTAAAGATGATAACTTATTCGGGTTTGTACAGAAAGTAATGTCAGTTTTACGATTTAACGGACCTTTGGATATGGATTTTTTCTATCAGAACGGACAGTACTATTTATCAGAAATTAATCCGAGGTTTGGAGGTGCTTATCTGCATGCATATGGTGCCGGGGTGGATTTTGTGAAATTAATCAGGGAGAATGTAGAAGGACGTGAAAATCCGGAAAATATTGGAAATTATGAGGAAGATGTAGTCATGATGATGTATGACAGTGTTGTTATAAAAAAGAAAAGTGAACTGGATGCGAATCTGATTACAGCATAGCCGGAACAATTCCTGAACTATCCGGGCAAAGATGAGGGTAATTATAAGGCGGTGTCCTAAACCGGTGGAGAATTCATCTGCTGGTTCGGGACGCTGTTTTAATGTCTGGATAACAGGTTCTGGTAGGCATCTACTACAATCTGTCTGCTGAAATGCTCTTCCACATGCTGGTGTCCGTGTATTCCCATATTACGGCGCTCTCCGGGTGAGCAGGAGAGTGCTGCCTGCACTGCCTTAAGAAGGGATTCTTTACTCCTTGCCGGAAACAGAATTCCACTTTGGCAGGTGACCGTTTCCCGACAGCCTGGAACATCTGTTGTCAGGACTCCCCTCCCACAGGCAGCTGCTTCCAGACATACATTGGAAAGTCCCTCATGATAGGAGGGATGAATGAGGATATGGCAATTTGCCATGACTTCCGGGACATTGTCAATATGACCGTAGTAGGTGAGGCGGCCCTGCGACTCTAATTCCTGAATCATGGGTTCATATGTGGAGCGGCTTTCTTCTTCATATTCTCCAACAAGTTCGAAATGGACATTGGAATAAGCTTCAGATATCTTCTGTACTGCATAAAGGTATTCCTCAATTCCTTTGTCTTTCATAATGCGCAGGACAGCTAAAAAACGAATTCCGTTTTCCTCAGAGGGATAAGGACAAAACGGATGCTCTTTTAAATTGACACCGGAGCCTGGAAGTAAATGAGCGTTTTGTAATGCAATTTTATGCTTTTGCATAAATTGCAGATTTCCTTCATTTTGGAAGAATACACGCAAAGCTTTTGCGGCAACATATCTGTATAAAAGTAATAATATTTTGCCGAGTAATCCTGGATTTTCCAATGCAGTGCCTAATCCGGTAATGTTCATTGCGTAAGGTATTCTGCAGCCTCTGGCAGCAATACCGCCATAAAGATTGGGTTTGATGGTATAAGTGAGTATAAGATCAGGGACTTCGGTTTTCAGAAGAGCCTGATACTGCTTCAGTAATTTGAGATCCTTTACAGGATTCATACCACGTCTTTCCAGATTACAGGAAACAATTCTGGCACCCAGATTCTCTAATTTGGTGCAGTTTTCATCAAATGGAACACTAATAAGAACCTCTGCTCCTTTTTGAATAAAAGAGGATATTACCTCTTTACGAAATAAAAATAAGCCGTTAGCATAATTTGACAGAATTAAAATTTTCATAGAAACCTCATCTTGGTTGGTGTTGCAATTACAAATTAATGTAACTATTCAGAACCCCATTCGTAAAACCGCTGCTATACGCAGCTTAAGTTTTACTCATGTGGTTACTTCGCCATATAAATTATGCCAAATGTCCTTACGAATGCATGCATTCGACGTCCATATTGTCATAATTTGCATGGCTCTGGATAGTTACCAAATTCATTATAAATATAAACCGGAGAAAAAGCAATTTGCATTGATGTTAATTTGCTTGGGAAAGCGGCGCCGCAGTTTTCAAAAGTGAGTTCTCTGTTGAAATATATAGACAGGTAGTGGTATAATATTAACATCTTTTTGAGATGTTATGTCTTTTAATGCGAAAGTGAAATGGAGAAAGAGAAGATATGAGTTTGTTTGAAGAACTATTAAGCAGGGAAACGAAGCTGTCTCTGGTGGGACTTGGCTATGTCGGCATGCCGATTGCAGTTGCCTTTGCAAAGAAGATCCAGGTTGTCGGATTTGACTTAAATGAACATAAAATTGAACTTTATAAAAACGGGATTGATCCAACGAATGAAGTCGGAAATGAAGTGATTAAGAACACAACCGTAGACTTTACGGCAGATTCTTCAAAGCTGCGGGAAGCAAAATTTCATATCGTGGCAGTTCCGACCCCGGTAAATGCGGATCATACACCGGACTTAACACCGGTAGAGGGTGCAAGCCGGATCTTAGGACAGAATCTGACCAAAGGATCTGTTGTGGTCTTTGAATCAACCGTATACCCGGGAGTTACGGAAGATATCTGTGTACCGATTCTTGAGAAGGAATCCGGACTTAAATGTGGTGTGGATTTTAAGATCGGATATTCCCCGGAGCGTATTAATCCGGGAGATAAGGTTCATCGCCTTGAAACAATTACGAAGATTGTATCCGGTATGGATGAAGAAACACTGGATACCGTAGCGAAGGTTTATGAACTGGTTGTGGAAGCCGGGGTATACCGTGCAGAGTCGATCAAGGTGGCAGAGGCTGCCAAGGTAATTGAGAACAGCCAGAGAGATATCAATATTGCTTTTATGAATGAATTGTCCATGATTTTTAATAAGATGGGCATCGATACCAAGTCTGTTCTGGAGGCGGCAGGAACCAAATGGAATTTCCTGAAATTTGCTCCGGGACTTGTCGGAGGGCATTGTATTGGCGTGGATCCGTATTATCTGACCTATAAGGCAGAATCTCTTGGGTATCATTCCCAGATCATTTTATCCGGGCGCCGGATCAATGATGATATGGGCAAATACGTGGCAGAATCCCTTGTCAAGAATCTGATTAAGGCAGAGATTCCGGTAAGAGGAGCCAGAGTAGCTATTTTGGGATTTACCTTCAAGGAAAATTGTCCGGATACCAGAAATACCAAGGTCATTGATATCTATAAAGAACTTGGAGAATACGGAATCACCCCGGTTGTAGTAGATCCGGCAGCAGATGCAGACGAGGCAAAGCGGCTTTATGGAATTACCTTTGAAACCATGGATGCTGTGAAGAATATGGATGCAGTTGTTATTGCGGTAGCGCATAAGCAGTTCCTTTCTTATACCAGAGAACAGATCAGTGAGTTCTTTAATCCTTCCTATGAAAAGAAGGTACTGATGGATATTAAGGGAATTCTTGACCGGAAAGAATATCTTTCCGATGATTATATTTATTGGAGATTATAAAATGAGTAAATGGGCAGAGCAGACAGGCAGTAATAAGAAACGGTGGATTCCTTTTCTGTTACTGGCAGCTCTGCTCTTATTTTTTGAAGGAATGTTTCTGGCTTACGGGCCTGGAGTGTATAATGATTCGGAGCAGTATCTGCAGATGCATATTCACCGGGAACCGCTATATCCCCTGTTTTTGTGGGTACTTCGTTTGTGTACTCCGGAACATTATCTGATTCTTATGGGAATCCTGCAGAATTTATTTATGGCAGTTTCTATCTGGCTTTTGACAGGATCTATAGCACGGAAGTTTTCAATTTCCATTGGCTGGCAGCTTCTTCTTGTTTTACTTCAGGTATTTCCTCACCTGATGACGAAATATTTTTCAGTGATGAGTGTTTTTATTACGAATTCGGTGATGAGCGAAGCTCTGACTTTTCCGCTATTTACGTTATGGGTGATGAATGCACTGGAGCTTTTGTGGGAAGGAAAGCGTAAGAATGCAGTGGGAATGCTGCTGCTCTCTATTCTTCTCAGTCTCACACGTAGTCAGATGATGGTTACGGTTCTGATCTTCTTTCTTGTGGAATTATACAGGATCATTTTTGTCTGTCATAAGAAAAGAATACTGGTTTCTGTGGTTGGGCTGGTTATATTGTTGGCAGCAGCTTTTGGTATACGTACCTTGACGGTACGATGCTATAATTTAGCTGTGCATGGCAGATTTATCAACAATACCTATGGAAATGTGAATCTGGTAACGGATATGATTTATGCATCTGACCGTGAAGATGGAGAAAACATAAAGGATGAGCAGACGAGAGCCTTCTTTTATGAAATCTTTGATAGGGCGTGGGAGATCGAAGGAAATTATCAGTTTGCAGGAAGTTCTTTGAGTCAGCGTGCAGAGCATATAGAGCAGAAGCATGATGATATTAAATTTTATTGTGTTGAGGACACTTTTTATCAATATTATGATCAGAATGTGACAACGGATTATATTACCCAGAACCTATTAGCAGATGAACAGGCAGCAGCAATTATGAAGGGGATCTTCCCGAAATGCTTCAAAAACTGGCTGCTGACCTACTGCGGAATTGTGTATTACGGACTGATCAGGAGCATTGCAGTAGTTCATCCGCTGATTAATTTTGTTGCAATGTTGATTTATGCATCCGCAATCGCAGTCACCATATGGTTGTGGAAGAGAAACCCGAAGAGTCCGGCGATTCCCATGATGTGCCTTTCCCTTCTTTTTATTGCAGGGAATACAGCGGCAGTGGCATTGACGATTATGTGTCTGTCACGCTATATGATTTATGGATTTTCCTTGTTTTATCTGTCATATCTCATGGTAGTGGCAGAGTTGCTTAGAACGTATCAATGTGATAAAATGGTAACTATTCAGAGCCATGCAAAATCTGATAAATATGATCGAAATGCTTGCATTTCGGAGCATATTTGACAGATTTTATATGGCGAAGTAACTACATGAGCAAAACATAAGCTGTGAAACAGCGGTTTTGCGAATGGAGTTCTGAATAGTTACGAAAGAAAAGTAATTAATATCGGCAGCTTATGAATGTGGCATGGATGGACAAACATACATACAGAGAGGATAACACAATGGGATATCAGAATCTTGTATTTGACAAAGAAAGTGTATTTTTAGTAACCGGTGGTGCCGGTTTTATCGGATCGAACCTCTGTGAAGCAGTTTTGAATATGGGCTATAAGGTACGATGCCTGGATAATCTTTCCACCGGCAAATATGAAAATATTGAGCCGTTTACACAGAATCCCCGTTTTACGTTTATCAAAGGGGACATTCGTGATCTGGATACCTGTATGGAAACAACAAAGGGCGTGGATTATGTACTGAATCAGGCCGCATGGGGAAGTGTACCCAGAAGCATCGAGATGCCACTTTTATATGAGGAAATCAACATCCGCGGAACCTTAAATATGATGGAAGCATCCAGACAGAATGGGGTTAAGAAGTTTGTTTATGCATCCAGCTCTTCCGTATATGGAGATCATCCGGTACTTCCGAAGAAGGAAGGACAGGAAGGAAAGCTGTTATCCCCTTATGCACTGACGAAGCATGTGGACGAGGAGTACGGCAGACTTTATAAAGTGCTGTATGGCCTTGACACCTATGGCATGCGCTATTTTAATGTGTTTGGGCGCAGACAGGATCAGAATGGTGCGTATGCAGCGGTGATCCCTAAGTTTATTAAACAGTTAATGGATGGCGAGACTCCTACAATTAATGGAGATGGCAGACAGTCCAGAGACTTTACCTATGTTGAGAATGTTGTGGAAGCCAATTTAAAAGCATGTCAGGCTTCTTCGGAAGCTGCCGGTGAAGCATTTAACATTGGCGCAGGCGGCAGAGAATTTCTCATTGACGTTTATCACAATATCTGCAAGGCTTTGAATAAAGAGGTTGAGCCTAATTTTGGCCCGGATCGTAAGGGAGATATCCGGGATTCCAATGCGGATATCAGTAAGGCGAGAGAATTGCTTGGCTATGATCCGGATTATGACTTTGCCAGGGGAATAGCACTTGCCATTGACTGGTACAGGGAAAACCTGTAAGGAGAAGCGGGAATGGACAAGCCGGTTAAAATTCTGCAGATTGTCGGATCCATGCATCCGGGAGGAATCGAGAATTTTGTAATGAATCTTTATGAGCATATCGATCGGGAACAATTTCCCTTCGATTTTGTTGTGCATAAGCAGCAGGCAGGAGATTATACAGAGAGAATCGAAGAGCTGGGAGGCAAGAGCTATTTACTTTCACGACTGACACGTAACCCGATTCGGAATCTTCGTGGAATCTACCGGCTGGTGAAGGAGAATCATTATGACATCGTGATCCGCCATACACCCAATGCTCTCATTGCACCACAGCTTCTTGCAGCTCGTCTGGCAGGTGCACATACAATCTGTCACGCGCACAGTGAGACGGACAGGCAGAAGGTGCTTCATATACTTGGAAAAGGATTGCTTAAAATTGCTGCTGAACGAAGAATTGCCTGTTCTGTAAATGCAGGAAGATGGATGTTTGGAAAGCAGCATTATGAAATCGTACACAATGCAGTAGATATCTCTTTATTTCAGTATTCAAGGGAAAAGGAAGAAAGCATCCGGAAAGAATTTCAGCTTGGAGAACGTCATATTTACGGCCATGTCGGGAATTTCGTATGGTCAAAGAATCATTTACTGATGCTGCAGATTTTTAAAGAAATTCAGAAACAGGATCCGGAAGCAGTACTGTTCTTTGTCGGGCAGGGAACCATGCAGAAGGAAATTGAAGAAAAAGTGCAGGAGCTGTCACTTCAGGACAGCGTAATTCTTACAGGCGTCCGCAAGGATGTGCCGGTATTGATGTCTGCGTTTAATGTATTGCTGTTCCCCTCGGTATATGAGGGACTTCCGCTTACTTTAATTGAGGCACAGGCAGCAGGACTGCCCTGCCTGATTTCAGACAGCATTACAAGGGATGTGATCGTGACAGAAGGGCTGGTGAAGCCGTATTCGTTGGAAAAACAGCCGGAAGACTGGGCTGTAGAAGCAGTTCGTATGGTGAGAAAGAACAGTGATTCCACCAGAGAATGCCAACGGGAGCAGATTGTGAAAGCAGGATATGATTTGGATGCATTGGTAAAATGGTATCAGGAGTATTTTACCCGGATTATTACCGGATAGAGTAAAATAGCCCAGGGAGGTATTTATGCAGAACAATAAAAAAACGGATGAGAATAAGCCGCTGCATGTCCTTCATGTGTTTGGCAGGTTAAATCGCGGCGGTGCAGAAAGCCGCGTTATGGATCTGTACCGGAACGTGGATCGTACCAGAGTACAGTTTGATTTTATGCAGCACACCACAAAGGTGTGTGATTTTCAAACGGAAATCGAACAGTTGGGAGGAAAGGTTTATCACGTTCCTCCTTTTCGTTTTTGGAATTATTTTTCCTATTGCAAGGCATGGAAACAGTTCATTAAGGAACATCCGGAGATCCGGATTGTGCATGGGCATATGACGAGTACGGCATCTATTTATCTTCCTATTGTACGGAAAAAAGGTGTTTTTACGATTGCACATTCGAGAAATGCCGGTGTGGATAAAGGAATAAAAGGTAAGCTTACGAAATTCCTGCGCCGGAATCTGAAAGAAAAATGTGACCGCTGCTTTGCCTGCTCGAAGCTTGCAGGCGAGGCTGTGTTTGGGAAAAAAGCGATGGAACAGGGAAGGGTAACGATCATTCCCAATGCCATTGACGCAGCGAGATTTACTTTTGATCCTGAAGTGCGCAGACAGAAACGGGAAGAACTACACATTCAGCCGGAAGAACTCCTGATTGGCGAGGTTGGCCGGTTTGATCCACAGAAAAACCAAAAATATGCGGTGGAAATTCTGGCAGAATGCAGAAAGAAGAATTTCCCGGCAAAGCTGATTCTGATCGGAGAAGGTCCGTTAATGGAGAACGTGCGGCAGCAGGTGGAGGAGCGCCAGCTTCAGGAACATGTGATTTTTACCGGATTGCAGAAGAATGTCGTGCCTTTTTATCAGGCGATGGATTTCTTTCTGCTTCCATCCTTTTATGAGGGGCTGCCGGGAGTGGCTGTCGAAGCACAGGCGAGTGGCTTACGGGGAATCCTGTCCGATGCAATTACGACAGAAGCAGCGATGACCACTCTGATGGAATTCCGGAGTGTACAGGAACCGGCCATAGTCTGGGCAGACCGGATCATTGCCTGTGGACATTATGAAAGACAGAATACATTAAATGAGATGCAGGAGGCTGGATTTGATGTGAAGAATCTGGCAAAGCGGTTACAGGATTTTTATCTGCGTGTGAGTGAAGATCATACACAGAAGTTTTGAGATGGAGAACTGAAATGGAGAAACGGAAAATTGTATTTCATTTAAACTGTCTGGAACATGGCGGTGCAGAACGGGTTGTTTCGAATCTGGCCAATCAGTTTGGCCGGGAAGGATATGAGGTAATCGTAGCAACAGAGTGGAAGGGAGAAGAAGAGTTTCCTCTTATTCCGCAGGTGAGACGGGAAATCGTAGGATTGAAACCGGGAGATGAGAAGAAATCCAGGGCTGCCAAGTTCCTGCTTCGCATCAGGTACTTAAGAAAGTTTCTTAAGAAGGAAAAGCCGGATATGGTAATTGCATTTGCACATCGGGCAATTTATCGGGCACTGTCATCAACCTGGGGAACAAAAATTCCGGTGATTGTATGTTGCCGTACAGATCCTGTCGGACATTATGATTCTATATCAGATAAGATTCAGATTAAATTGCTGTTTCCATATGCAGCGGGTGCTGTCTTTCAGACCTATGGACAACGGGATTTTTTCAGACCATATCTGCAGGATAATTCCTGTATTATATTAAACGCAGTTAATCCGAAATATATGGAAGTAGAACGACCTGTTGAGCGTAGGAAAGCAGTAGTACAGTCAGGACGTCTGGTTAGTATGAAGAATCAGGCAATGTTGATTGATGCTTTTGTAAAGGTTCATGAGAAGCATCCGGATTATATTCTCCAGTTTTTTGGTGGGGATTCCGGTGACGGAACCAAAGAAAAGCTGATGAAGAAAATTAGTGACTATGGAGCGCAGAATTATATTTTCCTTATGGGGGATTCGGATCAATTAGAAAAGGATTTGGCAGATGCTTCTGTTTATGCATTCTCATCTGATTGGGAAGGACTACCTAATGCACTTATAGAGGCTATGACGTTGGGACTTCCCATTGTGGCGACAGATTGCCCATGCGGAGGACCCGCAACCATTATGACGAATGAAATTGATGGTCTGTTAATTCCTGTTAAAGATGTAAAAGCTATGGAAGATGGAATTAATCGTTTGCTTGAGGATCGGATATTAGCTGAAAGGCTGGGGAACGAAGCCAGAAAAATTGTGGATCGGGTTAATGTTTCTTTTGTTTTTGAACAATGGAGGGATTTTATTGAGGATCGTGTACAGGCGTGGAATCGGTAAGACATCTGGTGTGTCTTGTTTTATCAGAGAATTGCAATAAGGAGCATTGGCATGTGTGGAATATGCGGCTTTATTTCAAAACAGAATATTACCAGGGATGAGCTTCATGCGATGAATGAAACCATGATTCATCGTGGCCCGGATGATGGCGGCGTAGAGATTTATCCTATGAAGCAGGGATATTCCATCGGACTTGCACAACGTCGTCTTGCCATTTTGGATTTATCTTCACTGGGGCATCAGCCGATGCATTCAGCAGATGGCAGAGTGAGTGTTGTTTATAATGGAGAAATCTATAACTTCCGGCAGATCCGTGAGGAATTGAAGGAATATCCCTTTATTTCGGATTGTGATACGGAAGTAATTATCGCCGCTTACTTAAAGTGGGGGATTTCCTGTGTGGATCACTTTAATGGGATGTTCGCGATCTGTTTGTATGACCGGGAAGGCGATACCGTATATCTGATTCGTGACCGCATTGGCAAGAAACCACTGTATTATGAGATTGAGGATGGCAATCTCTATTTTGGATCAGAATTAAAGCCGTTAATGAAACGTCCGGGATTCCGGGAAGAGATCCGTACCGATGTATTGCCACGCTTTCTTTATCAGCAATATATTGCGGAGCCGGACACGATCTTTAAGAATGTATATAAATTACGTCCGGGAGAAATCCTGTCCTTTTGCTATGGAGAGGTGAAAATCTGGAAATACTGGGATATTAAGAAGGTTTACCATGAAATGCAGCAGCAGCCTGTAAGGGACTATGCAGAAGCAAAGGAAACCTTAAAGGAGCTTCTGAAGGAATCGGTAAAGAGAAGAATGATTGCCGATGTGCCGCTCGGTGCATTCTTAAGCGGAGGCTATGATTCTTCCTTAATGACAGCCATTGCACAGGAAATTTCGGATACACCGGTCAAGACTTTTACGATAGGCTTTCCGGTAGAGCACTATAATGAAGCAGAATATGCCAAAGAGGTAGCGGAATTCCTGGGAACGGATCACACGGATCTGTATATTGATGAAGCCCGGATGTTTGATCTTGTCAGCAGCATTCCTGTATATTATGATGAACCCTTTGCAGATTCTTCCCAGATTGCGACCATGTTGGTATCAGAGCTTGCTAGAAAACGTGTAACGGTTGCTCTTTCCGGCGATGGAGGCGACGAATTCTTCTGTGGCTATAATGTGTATGATAAGGTTCATCAGGCACAGCGGCTGGACTGGCTGGGAGGAGTGACGTATGGTATTTGTAATATTCCGGGCGTCTGTTCGTTGAAGCTGGAAGAAAAGCTTCCGTTTTCCGTGCGTGCGATTGCCGGAAACCGTCCTGCGGAGACGAAAACACAGTTTGCTTATAATAAATATGAGCCCATTGTCCGTAGAATGGTTCAGGGTGAGCAATTATCCTGTTTTTATCCGGTAGAAAGCAACTATGAGGTAAAGGACTGGCAGATCCGCAGGATGCTGCTTGATATGGATACGTATCTTCCGGGGGATATTCTTTGTAAGGTGGATCGCGCCTCTATGAAATATTCTCTGGAGGCAAGGTGTCCGATTCTGGATAGAGAGGTTATGGAGTACTCCTTCCGGATTCCCCATGAGATGAAATATCAGCAGGGAATTAAGAAGAAAATTCTGAAAGATATTGCATATGATTACCTGCCGAAGGAATTGTTAGAGCGTCCGAAGACAGGATTTGCCGTACCGATGGATCAGTGGCTGCATGGTCCACTAAAAGAACAACTGTTATCCTATTCGGATAATACTTTCCTGAAAAAACAGGGAATTTTTGATCCGGAATATACGTCGATGCGGGTGGCACAGTATCTTGGAACCCGGGATGCCGGACCTTCAACCGGGGCGAATTATTCCAAACTGATGTGGGCGTTTTTTGTATTCCAACAGTGGTTTGAGACCTATAGGAGATAGATAAGATGCATATTGCCTGTATGATAGGATCCCTGTCTAAAGGGGGATCTGAGCGTGTAATGTGTAATTTGATACAGTATTTTATAGAACATAATCACCAGGTTACATTAGTTACTCAATATAAAAGGAATGACGAATATCCGTTGGATGATCGGGTAAATCGGATAATATCTGATATTAATCCGAAGAGGGTTGGAAATAACAGGGTGCTTAATTTCATCCGCCGCTTTCAGAAATTGCGAAATATCTGGAAAACGGAGAAGCCGGATGCTATTCTGGTGTTTATCGGAAAGAATAATTTTATGGCACTTTTAACGGCGTGGGGCTTGCGTATTCCGGTTGTGGTATCAGTACGGGCGGATCCTGATCAGGAGTATCCGAACCGATGGATGCGTTTTATGGCACGTCACCTGTTTAAGAAAGCTGCCGGAGTGATCCTTCAGACCAGAGAGTGTATGGAGTTCTTTCCGAAGGCTGTGCGGCAGAAATCGGTGATTCTTCATAATCCTGTGAACGAGGTATTCTTTGAGAATCCTTATGAAGGAGATCGGGAACACACAATAGTTACAGTAGGAAGAATTGATGAAAATAAAAATCAGGCACTTCTTTTACGTGCCTTTGCAAGGATCGCGGCGGACTATCCGGACTATCAGATCCTTCTTTATGGAAAAGGAGATCAGGAGGAGAACTTGAAGCGTCTTGCCGGTGATTTAGGAATTGCAGAGCGTGTCACTTTTGCCGGAAATGTATCCGATGTATCTGATAAAATTAGAAAAGCAGGTGTTTTTGTATTGCCCTCCAATACCGAGGGAATGCCGAACGCATTGATTGAGGCAATGGTATCAGGGCTTCCTGTTATTGCAACAGATTGTCCCTGTGGAGGTCCGAGAGATCTGATTGACCATGGCAAAAATGGATTACTGACCCCGGTTGATGACGTGGAGAAAATGAAAGAAAACCTGCAATTCCTGTTAAACAACTCGCAAAATGCATATCAAATGGGGCAGAATGCGAGGAAAACAACAGATATTTATCGGGAAGAAATTGTTTATCAGGAATGGATGGATTATCTGATGAGTGTGATCGGAAAAAACAGATAATCCAGTAAAAATCAGTAATTCGAAGCGGCTTATAAATGATCTCAAGACGAAAAACGGAGAAAAAATATGTGTGGAATCGCAGGATTCTGTAATTTTCACGGATCCGTGAAAATGCAGGAAGAAAATTTGGAAAAAATGAAACAACGAATGCTTCACCGTGGTCCGGATGCCGGAGGCAGCTATATATCAGAAGATGGCAAGGTGGCGCTTGGACATCGCAGATTATCCATTGTGGATCTTTCTGAAGCCGGTCTTCAACCCATGAAATCCCATAGCGGCCGTTACGTTATGGTTTATAATGGGGAGATCTATAATTATAAGAAGCTTTCCCAAAAGCTTCTCAAGGAAAAGAAAGTGGAACGGTTCCGGGGAACCTCCGATTCTGAAGTGATTCTGGAAGCATTTGAAGCATACGGGGTAGAAGAGGCGATTGCGCAGTGTAAGGGAATGTTTGCCATTGCACTTTATGATACGAAGGAGCAGAAGCTGTATCTATTGCGTGACCGTATCGGTGAGAAACCTTTATATTATGGCTTTATGGGAGATACCTTCGTGTTTGCTTCCGATGTAGCCTGCATTGCTTCATTGGATGGCTTTCAGAATCCTGTTAATAAAGATGTACTTGGTATTTACTTTATTCATGGATATATCCCGGCCCCCTATTCTATTTATGAGAATATCTATAAATTGGAACCGGGATGCATTCTTGAAATTAAATCACCATTTAAGAAATGTGGAATTTCGACCTACTGGTCCATCAAAGAGGTGGCACAACATGGACAGGAGCATCTGTTCAGGGGAACTTATGAAGAGGCAGTGGATGAACTGGAACGCCTGTTAAAAGCATCCATTCAGGATCAGATGATGGCGGATGTACCGGTTGGCGCTTTTTTATCTGCCGGAATTGACAGCAGTACGGTAGTTGCCCTGATGCAGTCCCTACATCCGGATAAGGTGAAAACCTTTACTATTGGCATGGAGGATGAAAAGTATAACGAAGCTGTCTATGCTAAGGAAATTGCGGCTTATTTGGGGACGGAACATACCGAACTATACATTACTGAGGAGGATGCCAGGAGTGTTATTCCGAAGATTCCCTTTATCTTTGGAGAGCCGTTTGCAGATTCTTCCCAGATTCCGACTTATCTTGTAAGCAGGATGACAAGAGAACATGTGACCGTATCTCTTAGCGGTGATGGTGGGGATGAACTGTTTTGTGGATATAATTCATATATGTCGGTCGATCGGCTGTGGAACAGAATTAGGCAGGTGCCGTATGGCATACGTAAGCTGGCAGGTGAACTGGTACTGCATAGTCCACTTGCCAATAAGGAAACATACCGGGTTAAAGGGACACTTCTTGGTGCCAGGGGAGCATCCGATCTTTACCGGTTATCCATGGAGAGGGAACCGATAATCAGGAAGATTGCGTTGTCTAAGAAAGAATTACCATATAAATACACCGAGTATGATCCGGGATTTTTAAGAGAAACGAACCATAATATCATGTTAATGGATATGTTAATGTATCATCCGGATGATATTCTTGTGAAGGTGGACAGGACAGCGATGGCAGTTTCACTGGAAACCCGTGTTCCAATGCTGGATAAAGATGTGGTAGAATTTGCATGGACCCTTCCGGTTGAATTTGAACGTCAGAACGGTGTAGGCAAACGGATCTTAAGAGATGTCCTGTACCGTTATGTTCCGAAAGAAATGATGGAACGTCCCAAAAAGGGATTTTCCATTCCGATCCAGAAATGGCTGAAGGAAAAGGAGCTTCGTGAGTGGGCAGAAAATCTGATTGATCGGAAGACACTCTGTCAACAGGGGATTCTCAATCCGGATGTCGTCTGGAAAATGTGGACAGACTTTATCGAAAAAGATGAATGGAGAATTCAGATCTGGTATGTTCTGATATTCCAGGAATGGATGAGTTATGTACTTTAATTCCTATGTATTTATCCTGTTCTTTCTTCCTCTTTCTGTGATGGGATATTTTCTGTTGCAGAAAAGAGGATGGAGAAAGGCGGCAGCTGTTTATATCATTGGAATGACACTGTGGTTCTGCGGATATGGAAATCCGTGGAATGCAGTTGCTTTTGTATTACTCATTTTTATGAACTATGGCTTTGTTATCCTGCTCAGGCATAAGAGGAATCATACAGAGGCTGCCGGCAGTGGTGAAAGGGTAAGTGATACGAAAAAAGGGAGCAGACAGAAAAAATGGGTACTCACAGCAGGAATTTTACTGGATGTTGTGATTCTGATTTCTTTCAAATTTTCCGGCAGGCTTCCTCTGGGAATCAGTTTTTATACCTTTCAGTTAATTGCGTATCTTGTGGATACTTATCGGGGAAAATGTGAAGACCAGACCTTATTTGAGTATCTGCAGTTCATGTGCTTTTTTCCACGATTCCTGCAGGGTCCCATCATGCTTCAGGAGGATTTTATTCCACAGCTCCGGGCAGAAAACAGGAGCATTCTTTCCTATGATCATTTAGGAAGAGGGCTTTACAGCTTTGCCCTCGGACTTGGAAAGAAGGTTCTGCTTGCAGATTCGCTTGCGAAAATTGTCAGTCAGGGATATGCAGATGTGACAGCACTGAATTCAACAGAAGCGTTGCTCGTTATGGTCTGCTATTCTCTGCAGCTTTATTCTGATTTCAGTGGCTATTGTGACATGGCATCCGGAATTGCCCTGATGTTTAACATAAATCTTCCGGTGAACTTTCATTCGCCATACAAGGCGGCTTCCATATCGGAATTCTGGGACCGCTGGCATATGACATTAACGAGATTCTTTACGCGATATGTGTATATTCCACTTGGAGGAAGCCGGAAGGGAACGGCAAGAACCTTACTTAATATCATGATTATTTTCCTACTGAGTGGTTTCTGGCATGGAACGAACTGGACCTTTCTTGTCTGGGGAGCACTCCATGGACTATGCATGGTTTTTGAACGGGTTACCGGATATGAGAAGTGGAAGCTTCCCCATGTGCTGAAGGTGGCATGGAACTTTGTGCTCACGACCTTTGCGTGGAGTATTTTCCGGGCAGAGTCTCTGTCACAGGCAGGACAGCTTTGGAACCGTCTTTTCGCCGGTGGGATCGGTAAGATCAGCGGACAAATAACAAGTGTTTTTAATGATACTATGGAAATCCGGCTTCTCGTCAGAATGAAGCTTTTACCGTTTCTTTCGGGACGTCCTGGAGTGCCGGCAGCAGCGATGACCGTGGTGCTTCTGATCGCCTGCTTCTTTATGAAAAATACCACGCAGAAGACAGAACAGATGAAATGGAATGCATGGAAGATGCTTGTAACCGTAGGGTTATTATTCTGGAGCGTGATGTCTCTTGCGGACATTACACAGTTTTTATATGTAAATTTTTAGCATTGATGGATAAATGCGGACAAAATGAAATTTGAATTTAATTTTTATAAGTCATAACCCTATTAAATGATGTCGGGGTCAAAAGCCCCCGACTTTGGTGCCTACGGATTGTTCCGTGCTACGCACTCCCACAATCCTACCCCCTATTCGCATATCGTGGGATTATCATCCCACTTTTATGCTCATATCGGGGCGGGTCAAAAGGTCTTTCACCCACTTATGAGCAAGCTTATGTGGGCTTAGACCTTTTGACCCTGGCATCATTAAATTAAAGTAAGAAGTGTAATTGGATAAATTCGGGAAAGGAGGATAGCAGGGTGAAAGCAGCTCAATCATCAGAGGATAATGCAAAGATTACAGAGTCTGAGAATAGCCGCAAGGCGAAACGTTGGTTTTACAGCACATTAGTACTGCTGACTGTTTTACTTAATGGTACTGCTGCCATGGTGATTTTCGTGGATCCTTATTTTCATTACCACAAGCCGTTGTCCTTTTTGTCCTACCGAATTTATGAGGAGCGTTATGTGAATGATGGAATTTCACGGCATTTTACTTATGATGCTGTGATTACCGGAACCTCCATGGCTCAGAACTTTAAGACAAGCGAGCTGGATGAACTGTTTGGCACGCATTCCGTGAAGGAACCATTTTCTGGCGCAGATTTCAGGGAATTGAGTGATAACCTTAACCGGACGCTGCAGTATGGGCAGGAGGTTAAGATGGTGGTAATGCCATTGGATTACAATGCTCTCCTTCAGGCTGCCGATTGGCAGAAATATGAGGAATACCCGACCTATCTGTATGACAATAATATATTTAATGACGCGCGTTATGTATGGAATAAAGCGATTTTTTATCATGGAGTGGTGGCAGATCTGTTGCGAACCGTAAGCGGAGAACCGTCGACTACCATGGATGAATATTCCTCGTGGGTGCATGAGACCGGGTTGGAGCATATCATGGCTTCTTATACCAGGGCAGACCAGCATCTGGTAGAAGATCCTTCCTTTAACGAGGAGGATCGCAGGATGGTGGAGGAAAACATTACAAAGAATATTGTTGATCTGGTCAATCGTTATCCGGACACGGAATTTTATTTCTATTATCCACCCTACAGTATCTGCTATTTTGACGGACTATATCTGCAAAATGAATTGACCAGGCAATTGGAAGCAGAACGGCTCACGACAGAGCTTTTGTTGCAATGTCCGAACGTAAAGTTGTATAATTTCTTTGACCAGACACAGATTATCTGTAATCTGGATTACTATAATGATACGGTGCATTATTCTGCGGAAGTAAGCTCCATGATTCTGAACTGGATGAAGGAAGGAACGGGACTCATTACGAAAGACAATTATGAACAGAAGCTTTTGGAAGAAGCAGAATATTTTAACCATTATGATTATGACAGTATTTATGCAGTACTGGGTGAGGTGACGCCATGATAATCATTCGTATGTCCGGAGGACTGGAACGGCAGATGTTCCAGTATGCCCTGTACATGAAGCTTACGGCGATGGGACGTGAAGTAAAATTTGATGATATCAATGAATATCGGGATGAGCGGGCGAAACCGATTATGCTTTCGGTGTTCGGACTGACTTATCCGCGGGCTACGTGGGATGAAATTAATGTATTTACCGACGGCTCTACAAAATTATGGGATCGTCTTCGGCGGATCTTTGGCAGACGAAGAACCAATATTTATCGGGAAAAGGGATATTATGATCCGCAGGTGCTTGCCATGGAGGAAGGATATCTGGATGGAAGCTTTCAGAGTGAAAAGTATTTTGCAGATATCAAAGGAGAGGTACGGAATGCATTTCAATTTCCGCATCTTGCAGGAATGCATCTTCCGGAAGCTGTTTATGATTCTACGGTAGAGCTGCTTCAGCGTATCAGAGAGACTAAGGCGGTTGGAATACATATCCGGCGGAGTGATTCAAGACCGAATGAGGAATTATATGAGAATATCTGTACACCGGATTATTATCGTGCAGCAGTGAATTATATACAGGAACGATGCCCGGATGCCACTTATTATATTTTCAGTAATGAACCAAAGTGGATTAAGGGATGGATGAAGGATCTGATTAAGAGTCAGATTACCGAAGACATGGAAAGAGAGCAGATTGTAGCGATCCGGAAGCGGTTCGTCATGGTACAGACGAATACAGAATATACTTCATATCTGGATTTGCTGCTGCTGCAGTTATGTAAGCATAATATTATCTCCAATTCAAGCTTTAGCTGGTGGGGAGCATGGCTGAATGACCATGCAGATAAAATTGTCATTGCACCGACACCATGGATGAATAATTCCCAGGGAGAGGAAATCTATACAGAGGGAATGGTTCTGATCAACGGAAAGGGTAAAGTGGAACACAGGGTAAAATAAATGGATATCATTCGTATGGAAGGCGGATTGGGAAATCAGCTTTTTCAATATGCCTTATACCGGCAGCTGCAGTTTATGGGCAGGACGGTTAAGATGGATGTGACAACCGAATATGGGAGAGAGCATGACAGACAGCAGATGTTGTGGGCATTTGATGTTCATTATGAGGAAGCCACGCAGGAGGAAATTAACCGCCTGACGGATGGCTTTATGGATCTTCCGTCGAGAATCCGCAGGAAGCTTACCGGGCGCAGAACGAAAAAATATGCAGAGGCAGACAGTAATTTCGATCCGCAGGTACTTTTGAAAACACCGGTATATCTGACAGGATACTTCCAGAGTGAGAAGTATTTTAAGGATGTGGAAGGAATACTGCATACGGAACTTGGGTTTTCTGACCGGATTTACGATGGGATTTCAGAGGTATTTGTAGACAAAATAAGGAATTATAAGAAACAGATTCATGAGACAGAATCGGTATCTCTTCATGTCCGTCGTGGAGACTATTTGGAGCATCCTGAAATATATGGTATGAGTTGTACTACGGAATATTATCAGGCCGGAGTGAGGTATATCCGTGAACGCCACCCGGATGCGGAAATTTTTGTATTTACCAATGATCCTGTCTTTACAGAAAAGTGGCTTCGGGAGAACTTCCTGGGTGATTTTACCCTGATACAGGGAACAAGTGAAGCAACAGGATATCTGGATCTGATGCTGATGAGTCAGTGTAAGCATCAGCTTATGGCAAATTCAAGCTTTAGCTGGTGGGGGGCATGGCTCAATGTGAATAAGGATAAGATTGTAGTGGCTCCTGAGCCGTGGTTTGGGGATCGGGACTTTCATGATATTTATACAGAAGGAATGATCCGGATTTCACCCCGTGGGGAGGTTAAGAAGCATGGTTGAAACACCGTTAATCTCAGTGATTATTACAGCTTACAATGTGGAAAAATATGTCAGGGAATGCATTGAGAGCCTTTTGGCTCAGACTTTTACTTCTATAGAGTTTATTCTGGTAGATGATGGATCTACAGACCGGTCGGGAGAAATCTGTGATCAATATGCACAGCAGTATGAGAAAATCCGGGTAATTCATCGTCCAAACGGAGGACCTTCTGCAGCGCGGAATGCAGGGCTTGCAATAGCCAGTGGAAAGTATATAGGGTATGTGGATGGGGATGACTGGATTGAACCGGAAATGTATCGGAAAATGTATGATGCCTGTGAACAGAACGGGGCTCAGATGGCGATCTGTTCCTACCGTCAGTGGGGAGAAGGGGCAGAAGAAATGAATCCTACCGGGAATGTGCTTGTTTTATCCAAAATGGAGGCCATGGAATTATATATTATGGGGGACAAACAGTATCATATTTATAATTCAGTATGGAGTAAGCTGTTCCTGCGGAGTCTGATTGATAATCTTCGTTTTCAGGAGGGGCACAAATCGGAGGATATCATGTATACAACCTGTACGCTGGGAAAAGTAGAAACCTGTGTATTTGTTGATGAACTGCTTTACAATTACCGAATTGACAGGACAGACAGTATTATGAACAGCAAGTTGGAAGAGAGAAGATTTGAGGATGAAATTCCGTTTATAAGAGAACAGATTGCATACCTTAAAGGATTAGGAATGGTTGATTTGTCCGAGAAGGCATCCTATCAGTTTTATCGTCGCCTGCTGTACTATTATCTGGATTTCAGAAAACGGAAAATGAATCGTGCTGCAAGAAAAATCATACATTTTTTGCGTGAGGAAAAATATAAAATCGTGCAGATTTACAGGAAAGAATATGTACCAATGGGAGACAGGGTAAGAATGCAGATAGCGCTTCATATACCGGTTATTTATTACCTTCTGTCTACGTTATATAGTCGGTTTATTATTCCGCTTAAACAATAGCAGAGGGGAAAGAAGAATGAAGAATCAAATGAATAAGAAAACATTGCAAAGAGGGATTCTGATATTGGTCAGCATGTTGTTTTACCTTTATTTTGCATGGCATGATGGAGTAGTGATCTGTGAAGATTCACCTACTTATATTAATATGAATATTACAAGGGAACCGTTGTATCCGTTACTATTAGAGATTATGAGACGCATATTTGGAGAGAACTATCTGTTTGCAACCGTTGTCTTTCAAAGTATCCTCGCAGCACTGGCTGCTGTAAGTATTCCTTTGTTTTTTAAAAGAGAGCAGAACATATCTTATATTTGCGAATGGTTTTTGATGATCATTCCCATGAGCTGCTCTCTGTTATGCCGGTTTGCTGCAAAAAGGGCATCCATGTATTCCAATAGTATTCTGACGGAAGGAATTGCCTGCTCTATGTTTTTACTGTTCACACGTTTCCTTTTGGACTATATTATATGCAGAAGAAAAAGATCTTTGTTTTATGCTGGATTTTTTTCATTTTTGCTGGTCTCAACAAGAAAACAGATGTACTTTACAGTTGTACTATTGTTCTTTGCAGTAATATATGTGAATTGGAGCAGGACACAGATAAAAAAAGGAATCCTGATTGCTTTTATGGGTGTTGCAGCAGTACTGATATCCAATAAAATCTTTGATAACATATATGGATATGCGGTGAGGGGCACAGCGCATACGCATTCCGGTGACGACAGATTTCTTGCAACGGTTGTGTTTTATACTTCAGAAAGGGAAGATGGGGAGCGAATTACAGATCCGGAAGCAAGGGAACTCTTTTATGAGATCTATGATATCTGTGAAGATCAGGGATATCTGAAGCATTCTGCGGGAAAGACATGGAAGCAGAGGGTGACTCATTTTGGTGATTCCTATGACCGTATACAGATTGATACCATGTGGCCTGCAGTGGAAAACTATGTGGGAGAACATTATGATTCAGAGGATGTGGCAAGGGAAAAGAAGGTAGATGAGATTACCCAGACAATCAGCCGGGATCTGTTGCCGGCGGTATGGAAAAAGCTTCTTTTGACATTTGTGGATAATGTGTGTTCCGGATTTGTTACCACGGTAGCGAAGGTTCATCCAGTACTTCTATGGTATACCATAATGATTTATTTTGTATATTTTGCAATGCTTATATATCTCGGAATATGTAACAGGACAGCACCGGCATTTTTGTTTGCAGCAATGACACTAATTGCGATATGCTTAAATGTAGGGTTGGTGTCCATGGTTATTTTTTGTCAGACGCGTTATACAATATACAACATGCCACTGTTTTATATGAGCCTGCTTTTAATGATCAGAGAAGTATATCATATGAAAAAAACATGCGTAACCTCCCATTCTTAAGATTTCCGGAAGGTTACGCATGTTTGCTTATGAAGGACAAGTATGATATAATATTCTGACCTATGCAGCAGTGTATAAATTTAGAAGAATAAAGGTAGAAGAATCATGAAACAGCCCAACCTGTTACAGAAAATAAATGAAATTTTTGATAAGAAGCAGAAGCGTCAGCTGGTGCTTCTTGGGTTTATGATTTTTATTGGAGGTTTCCTCGAGACACTCGGTGTCAGTACAATGATCCCGGTAGTTACGGTGCTTCTGACCCCGGAGAAGGTACAGGAATATATTGATAAATACGAGGTTCTTGGCAATATTTGTACTGCATTTCATATTACCAGTGTGAATCAGGTTGCAGTATCCCTGTTGTTGTTTTTAATGGCGGTCTATGTGATTAAGAATCTTTACCTGTTATTTCTGGTTTACCGGCAGAATACATTCATTACCCAGAATCGTAACAATATGATCAGCCGTGTTATGGCAGAATTTTTAAATCGGCCGTATGAGCAATATCTGGGAGCAGACATTCCAACGGTGTTCCGTATTACGGACAGCGATATTCCACAGACCTTTGCATTGATGCTGGCTGTTTTGTCATTGGCTTCCGAAGTGGTGGTATCGTGCCTTATTTTCCTTGTATTATTGATTCAGAATGTGAAGATGACTTTATTTGTCATGTTTGTATTTGGCGTCCTGACATTGGTCATTGTCAAGGTGCTGAAGCCCAGGTTAAACCGGATCGGGGCTAAGAATCAGGCAATTCAGTCCAGAATTGCCAAGTGGCGTATTCAGGCAACCTACGGTTTGAAGGATGTAAAGGTTCTGAACAGGGAAGAATTCTTTGTAAGAAACTATTATGAGACCGGTAAGGTTGGTGCAAATGTAGCCAGAAACTATGCGGTATTGAATAATACTCCGCGTCTTCTCATTGAAACCATTTTTATTGTCAGTATGTTAGGCTACATTACCATTTATATCAACGGCGGTGGAGATGTATCGCAGATGATGACAACGATCGCAACCTTTGGTGTGGCAGCGATCCGTGTGCTCCCAAGTGTGAACCGTATTAATACTTATATTACCGAGATCGCATATGCAACGCCGAGCCTTAACTTTGTGTATGAAAACCTGCAGCAGGGTATGAAGACGGATGCCATGCTGGCAGAGCGGAAGGCCAATTCCCAGAAAGAGAAGCTGAAGCTGGATGATAAAATTGAACTGAATCATATTTCCTTCCATTATCCGGATTCTGATAAGAACATTTTTACGGATGCCCATATGGTAGTTCCGAGAGGGAAGTCTGTTGGTATTATGGGATCCTCAGGTGCGGGAAAATCTACGATTGTGGATATTCTGTTAGGCCTTTTACATGCACAGGAAGGACAGATTACCTGTGATGGAGTGGATATTTTTAAGAATTATGAATCCTGGCTTGCACAGATTGGTTATATTCCACAGAGCATTTATCTGATTGATGAATCCATCCGTGAAAATATCGCATTTGGTATTGATGCGGATAAGATTGATGAAAAACGTATCTGGGAGGTGCTTGAGGAAGCACAGTTGAAGGAATTTATTGAAGAGCTTCCGGAGGGACTGGATACAACGATCGGAGACCGGGGAATCCGCCTGTCCGGCGGACAAAGACAACGAATCGGAATTGCACGTGCTCTGTATCATAATCCGGAAATCCTGGTATTTGATGAGGCAACATCGGCACTTGATAATGAAACAGAGGCAGCCGTTATGGAGGCTGTTAACAGCTTCCACGGTAAGAAGACCATGGTCATTATTGCACACCGTCTCAATACCATCGAGAAGTGCGATATTATTTATAAGGTTGAAAACGAGAAAATAGTGGAGACAGCATTATGATAGCGACAGAAGTCGGAGCCGGCGATGGCCTTGGCAACCAGTTATTTCGATATGTTACATTACGCTGCATGGCACTGGATCATCATATGGACTGGGGAATTGCAGGCAGTGAAACAATGGCTAATAATATGCATAGCAGCTGTGGCCTGTATTTCATGGATCTGGATTACGGAAAAGAAGTTCCAAAGGATCAGATGAAACGATATAACGAGAAGGAAGACCGGATTTTTATCGGAAATTCCAGACATGATCTGACTCATGGCTGTTACGTGACCGGAGTGGATGAGAACCTGCTGCACCCGGAGGACAATACACTGTATTGGGGAAATATGCAGGCGGAACGCTATTACATCAGGCATAAAGAAGAGATCCGGGAATGGCTTAAGGTTAAGGAAGAGTATGACTGCAGGGAATTTGGCAGGGACAATCTCTGTATTCTTCATCTGCGCTGCAGTGATTATCTGGATTGCCCGGAGCTGTATCTTCGGAAGAAATACTGGATGGATGGCATGCGGAACATGAAGAAAATCCGGCCGGATATGGAATTTATGATCATCACTAACGATGTCAGGGAGGCATCACGGATCCTTCCGGGAATTCCTGCTTATAACTTTGACCTTGCCAAAGATTACTCCATTATTAAAAATGCGAAATATCTGCTGCTTGCCAATTCCTCTTTTGCATATTTTCCGGCTTTTACAAGTACGACGGTCCAATACATCATTGCACCGAAATACTGGGCAAGACACAATGTATCAAACGGATACTGGGCATCTGAGCAGAATATTTACGAGGGATGGCATTATCAGGACCGTAAAGGGAAAGTGTTTACCGGTGAGGAATGCCGGGAAGAACTGGAACGATATAAGAAAACCTCAGCGTTATACAGAAGACGGAATGTTCCGTTAAAGGGAATTCGGAAGGGCACAGAGACGATTAAAAGCAATGTACGTTACCATATGTATCATGTTCTGCGGTTATGGCGGGGCTTAAAGAGAAAGGTAAAACTTTTATGGAAAAAATCTTAGAGCTGCCTGATGTAACACTGGCGGCAATGACGAGTGTGAAAATCTATGAAACCGTGAAAGCCCTGGAATACAGTATGAAGGGAGTTCATTTTGGTGAAGTTGTACTGATTACCCATCGAAAACCGTTCTTTTTGCCGAAAGGAATTACCTACCGCCATACGGATAAGCTCACGGATATTGATTGTTTTAATTATAAAACTGCCTACGAACTGGGAGATTATATTCATACTGATTATGTACTGCTGGTGCATTATGACGGGTTTGTGGTACATCCGGAAAAATGGCAGGATGATTTTTTAAAATATGATTATATCGGGGCACCCTGGCCGATTCCGGCAGATGGAAAACAGCATTGCTATCATGATATTTATGGTAACTGGTGCCGCGTTGGAAACAGTGTTTCCCTACGCAGCAAGAGACTTTTGGAGTTCCCTCGCAAGGCAGATTTAAAATGGGAAAAGGATGAAGAGGGATTCTTTAATGAAGATATCTTTCTGTGCTGCCGGCATAAGCATGACATTGAGGCTGCCGGAATGCAGATTGCACCGATTGAGGTCGCAAAATATTTCAGTCATGAGCATCCCATTCCGGAGATTGCAGATGTGGATGCACCATTTGTTTTTCATAAGTGGTGGGGAAGAAATGAACAGTATCCGAAATTTCAGAATCCATGGACAAGGCGTTGGATGAAATTAAAGGAATTGATCCGGCCATTATTATTCTGGCGACATGCAGGAAGGTAAAGGTATACGTATGGTTTACGATTGCATTCCATTTTTTAATGAACTTGATATTCTGAACCTGAGGCTTCATGTTCTGGATCCTTATGTAGACAAGTTTATTATTGAAGAAGCCACGGTAACGTTTTCCGGTGAGCCCAAGGAATTGTGTTTTGAAAAGAATAAAGAGATGTTTCGTGAATTCTTACCCAAAATCGAGTACATTGTGGTAGATAATTCGCCGGTTAATACAACAACACATCTGCGGGATAAATTTCAGAAGAACGCGTTGGAAAAGGGCCTTGCGGATGCAGGTGAAAATGACATGATCCTTTTAAGTGATGTGGATGAAATCCCGAATCCCAGAGTTTTGCAGGAGTTGAAGCAGAATTTTGATCCGGACAAGGTGTATCATCTGGCACAGAGAATGTTTTATTGCTTTATCAATATGGAAGAGGTATCCGGAAATCTGCTTTCCATTACCGGTGAGTTTCCGGGAGTAGAACGGAGAATGTGGCTTGGAACCAAAATTTTTGCAAAGCGAAGCATCCCAAAGGACGGAATTATCCAGCTCCGTGAAGCAAAGGTTACGGCACCGAATGCGGTTCGGGTTGCAGATGGAGGATGGCATTTTGGATATATGGGAAGCCGGCATGAAGCAGATGTGTCCAAGAGAATTGGAGATAAAGTCGTTGCGGCAGCACATCAGGAATACAATAAGCAGGACATTCTGGCAGAGGCAAAATATCGTCTGATGCTGGGGGAGGATATGTTTGGGCGGGATGCCCGGTTTGAGCGTGTGGAAGTGGATGATACGTACCCGGAATATCTGCTGCAGCACCGGAAGGACTATGAATATCTCATCATGCCCCCGATCAGTAAGGCGAAACGGAACTATATCAGAATCAGTATGAAAGTGAAGAGATTTTTACGGAAGGTATGCCGCAGAATACGCAGAATTTTTCACAGATAGAAAAGTATGAAATTACACTACTGTAAGATGCCGGAGGTAAGGAATGAATCAGAGAAATAAGATTGCAACAGTATATGGATTATGGTTTGCAGACCTTGTCGGAATTGTCATTTCCTTTGTGCTTGCGACGTATATCCGATTCCGGAATTTCCGGGATATGGAGGACAAGGGGATTCACTTTCAGGTATGTCTCCTGCTTTTGCTTGTCTGTACGATCTACAGCTTTTTCCTCGATTGGAACCGGAATTTCGTGAAGAGAAAGACGACAAAGGAATTTGTGGCAATTGTCCAATATGAAATTATTATGTTCCTTGGCGTGCAGCCGATCATGTATTTCTTAAAGTGGTCGGATAAGTTTTCACGCTGGGTGATGATTATCTTCCCTGTCGTGAATATTGTGGTCACATTATTGATTCATTTAGTGATTAAAAAGGCGGTAAAGCTTCATTACCGGTCGGAATCAACGAGAATTAAAGTCCTTGTCATTACCCAGAAGTCTCTGCTTGCAGAGGTTATGGAGAAGCTGAAAAAGGAACTTGACGTCAGCTATCAGATCGTCAATGCGGTATGCATGGAGGAATTAAAGCCAAATTTCCTGGAAGAAGCAACCCTGATGGCATTGGATGAGGTATTTATTTATGCTCCGGATATGCTGCAGAAGCAGGTACAGGAGATCATAGGAAGCTTTGATGAAATGGGCGTCAACTGTCATTTCTGTGTAGAACTGCCGGGAGCCGACAGCAACCGGACGAAGATCGACAGCTTTGGCAATTATCCGGTTATTACCTATACCAGATTCTGCAGCAGCTATAAGCGTCTGTTGATAAAGCGTGTAATGGATATCGTGGGAGGTCTCATTGGACTTCTGATCACGGCAATTTTCTTCCCTTTTGTGGCGATTGCGATCAAGCTGGATTCACCGGGACCGGTGCTGTTCTCCCAGATCCGGATCGGACGGAACGGCAGACGGTTTAAGATTTATAAATTCCGCTCCATGTACATCGATGCGGAGGAGCGGAAGAAGGAACTGCAGTCCCGGAATGAAGTTAAGGGACTGATGTTTAAGATGGAAAACGATCCCCGTATCACGAGGGTCGGAAAATTTATCAGGAAAACGAGTATTGACGAGCTGCCACAGTTCTATAATGTGGTTAAAGGTGATATGAGCCTTGTGGGAACAAGACCTCCTACAGAGGATGAATTCGAAAAGTATAACCAGTATTACCGCCGCAGAATCAGCATGACACCGGGACTTACCGGTATGTGGCAGGTCAGCGGCCGGAGTGAAATCGAGAACTTTGACGATGTTGTGAAGTATGATTTACAGTATATTGACAATTGGTCTTTATGGCTGGATATTAAAATCCTGTTTAAGACCATCTGGGTGGTATTTGCAGGGAAAGGTTCAAAATGACGGAAGACAGAATCAGAGTGTTGATGATTGTTCCTGAACCGCTGGTAAAAGGCGGCATTGCGTCCGTTGTAAATGGTTATCGGGGCAGCAGTCTGGAACAAAAGAATGAGCTTATTTATATTGAATCCTATTGTAACGGATCTAAATGGAAGAAGCTTGGGAAGGCATTAAAAGCGTATGTGGAGTTTCAGAAAGCCATCCGGAAGAAAAAACCGGATGTGGTTCACATCCATTCATCCTTTGGACCGAGCTTTTATCGTAAAATGCCGTTTATTCTTTTAAGCAGCAGCAAGAGGATTCCGGTGATCAACCATATCCATGGAGCTGAATTTGACCGGTTTTATGAACAGGCCTCCCCGCGAAAGCAGAGACTGGTACGGAAGATTTACAATAAATGCACCAGGCTGATTGTGCTTTCCGAAGAATGGAAAGAGAAGATGATGCAGATCGTTCCGGAAGAAAAGGTTGTTGTGGTTCCAAATTACAGCAGGATTCCAAGAAGCATCTGTCAGGAAAAAAGGAAGCCGCTGCAGATCCTGTTTATGGGGGAACTGGGACAGCGTAAGGGATGCTATGATATTCCGGAAATTTTTCAAAGAATATCAGGCCACATAGAGGATGCACGCCTTATTATGGCGGGAGACGGTGAACTGGACCAGGTCAGACAGGCATTTGCAGATCGGAACTTACAGGATAAAGTGGATTTTCCCGGATGGGTCCGAGGCGAAGAAAAGGAAAAGCTGTTGCAGGAAAGCTCTGTATTTCTGTTTCCAAGTTATCATGAGGGCATGCCGATGGTAGTGTTGGAGGCAATGGCCTATGAGCTTGGGATTGTCACAACAAATGTCGGTGGGATACCACAGCTGATTTTGAATGGTCAGAATGGCTTCTGCGAAAAACCGGGAGATACAGATTCCATGTCACGGGATTTGATGACTCTGCTGACAGATGAGGATCTGAGAAAAAGGTTTGGATATGCGGCTAGAGCACTGGTAGATGAAAAATATGGACTGGAAAGCCATCTGCAGAAGCTGCAGAAAATATACCGTGAAGTATGCCGGTAGCAGCAGGAGGTTTATATGGGACAGTTGGGACGTGTAATAAAAAGTGCAATTTGCATAATGTTCTGGAAATTTCGTTACGGATCCCGTATGAAAATTCCGTTTGTACAGAATCTGGACAGAGTTCATCTGGAGATATATAAAGAAGGAAGGGTGACTGTTGGCAGCCGTGTGCAGAACAGAGGGAATTTATACCTGATCTGCGACGGGAACGGGCAGCTGAAAATTGGTTCACATGTATTTTTTAATACCAATTGCAGTGTTACGTGCATGGGAAAGGTTACAATCGGAGATTACTGTAAGATCGCCAATAATGTAGTTGTGGTGGATCATGATCATAATTTTAAAAACAAGGGCAGTGAATTCCTTATTGGAGAGGTCTCAATTGGAAACAGAGTATGGATTGGTGCCAACTGTACCATTTTAAAGGGAGCACAGATTGGTGATGACTGTGTAATTGCTGCCGGAAGCGTGGTAAAGGGCGTAGTACCGGCAGGAACAATATTTTATCAGAAGCGGCAGAATATATCAGTGACAAGAGAAAATCCGGGAGAAAAACAGTAATACACCGGAAGATGGTGGAGATGGATCACGTATGGAAATAAATCAATATAAGGTCAGTATCGTTGTACCTGTTTATAATACTGTTAAATATCTGAAAAAGTGTGTGAACTCACTTATTGGGCAGACATGCCGGAATCTGGAAATTATTCTTGTGGATGACGGATCAACGGATGACAGCGGGGCATTGTGTGACTGGTTTGCCAATAAATATCCTCAGGTTCATGCTCGGCATAAGGAAAACGGGGGGCTTGTCTCAACCTGGCAGTATGGGGTGAAATACAGTACCGGAGATTATCTTTGTTTTGTTGACAGTGATGACTGGATCGATCAGCAGATGATTTCGGAAATGCTGGAGCATGTGACGGGAAGCGATCGGGAGATCGTTGCCTGTGATTACAGGATAGAGAGAGAGGATGGAACAGGTGAGCCGGTTTATCAGCAGCTGTCTCCCGGAGAATATAACCGTGAGGCACTGCTAAAGAAGGTATTACCCAATATTCTGGGGCAGGAATACCGTTATGTCACCATCTCGCGCTGTATGAAGCTGATTTCCAGAAAACTGGTTCTTTCCAACATGAAATACAGTGAGCCATCCATCCGTATGGGAGAGGATATGACACTTATGCTCCCCTGTCTCTTAGACAGTGAGCGTCTGGTGATTCTGGATCATAAGGCATATTATCATTATCTGTATGTCAAAGCATCCATGGTTCATCAGTATGATCAGGGATTATTTGAAAACAATAAGAGACTGCGGGCAATTATCAGCCGGGTGCTTGAAGATAAATGCTGTCATACGGAAGATGAGCAAATGCCGGACTATGCCTGGATGCAGGATCAGGCAGACAGGGAATACATTTTTCTGCTTCTGCTTGCGCTTAAGAATGAGGCAAGAGGAAATCCGTCCGGCTATAAAAAGAATATCCGGAAGATCTGTAATGAACCGGAGGTGAAGGAGCTGATACAGAATACCGCAGTGGAAATTCATGAAAAATCCAATTTTCTTCTGTATCTTGTTTTATTACATCCGAATGCGTTTATGATCCGGGTATTGAGACTTGCGATGATCTGGTATTATCGTTGAAAATGTAAGTATATGAATCGTCACCATGAACTATTGATTTATCTATAATGGAGTAACAAATGCAGCCGCTGATCAGTGTGATTGTTCCTGTTTATAATGGGGAACTATATTTGAAAAACTGCATAGAGAGTATTGAATCCCAGACCTATCCGACACTTGAAATTGTGATTGTGGATGACGGGTCTACAGACAGGACCGGAGAGATCTGTGAAGGACTTATGAAGGCTTATGAGAATATCCGGTATGTGACTATTGGAGATCTCGGAGTATCTGCTTCCAGAAATCGTGGAATTGCGCTGGCGAAAGGAGATTTCCTGACCTTTGTGGATGCCGATGACCGGATTCATCCCCAGATGATCCGACGCTTATATGATGCGATGGAACAGACGGGGAGTGATATTGCAGGGTGCCGTTTTACCATATGGAATACAGAGCGGGAGTGGGAGATCACTGCCAATTCGGTTCCTGTAAAGGCACAGACGAATCATGTATATCAGACGGATCAATATCTGAAGGAGCAGATTCTGAACGGAAACAGCCGCTGCTGGAGCAAGCTGTACAGACGGTCACTTCTGGAGCGGATGAATACGGATCAATGGTTTCGTGAGGGAATGACGATAGGGGAAGATATGCTTTTTCTGATGGATCTTCTTCCTTCGGTTTCAAGGATTGTGGAAACAGATTTCAGCGGTTACGGATATTACCGGAATCCACAGGGAGCCATGAACCGGACATTCCGACCGGAATATATGGATCAGATCCGCTGCTGGGAGACTGCCAGGGAGCAGGTACACAGAATACTTCCGGAGTGCGATAACAGGGTGGCTTCTATCGTAATGATTTCCATTATGCTGACGGTCGGAAAACTAGCGGCTCTTACGGGTGAGAACCGCAGACAGTATAAACAATACATCAAAGAATGCCATGGGAAGCTTTTGAAGGAGAGGCACAACAGAGAGGCTGTGAAACTGCTTTCCAAAGGCTATCGGTTTAAAGTAAGGTTCTTTGCGGCAATGCCCGGATTTTATTTATGGTGTTATCATTTAAGAAAGCATTAACGGGCAGTTGTACAAAGAATGCATAAAAAGGTAAAGAGAAGGGATTTTATGAAGGGGAATCATCAGAATCAGATTATTTTATACATGCATGCAGGCAGCGGCAATCATGGCTGTGAGGCGATTGTGAACAGCCTTTGTCATATGATTGATGAAGATGCGGTTTTGGTATCTTACCGGGGAAACGAGGATTGGCAGTATACCTTGAAGGGCCTGTGTGAAATTAAACAGGAACGCAGCTTTGAGGAACACAAGCTGGCGCATCTCTTTTATTATTTGTATCGTATGCTTACCAGGGATGCAGCGAGCTTTCTGCGTTACCGTTATGAGGATATTTTCAATAAACCGATGTCTCCGCTTGCAATTTCGATTGGGGGAGACAATTATTGCTATGACAGCATGCTTTCGGATCTGCGTCTTGCCAATCTTGCTTTTACGAAGAAGGGAACGAAGACCGTTTTACTGGGATGCTCCATTGAGCCGGAGCTGTTGAAGAGGGAACAGGAGACACAGACAAATCCGATTTTGGAGGATTTAAGCCGTTATCATCTGATTATTGCAAGGGAATCTTTGACCTATGAGGCTTTGTGTGATGCCTTTGAAAAAAGACGGGAACAGAGTAATAGTAACAATAACAGTAATAATAATAACAGGAATATATTGAATATCCGAAGCACATCAAATATACAGATTACACCCGATTTTCCCAGAATTGTTCAGATACCGGACCCGGCCTTTACCCTGGGATATGTCAGGAAGAAGGTGCCCGATGGATTCTGGAAGGGCAACACGGTAGGCGTGAATGTGAGTCCGCTTATTCAGAAAAGCGAATCTGTACCGGGAATTACAATGAAGTGCTATGAAGAACTGATCGAGTGGATTATTGAGCATACAGATATGCAGATTGCATTAATTCCGCATGTGGTGTGGAAGAATAATGATGACCGTAAGCCGCTTTCCGAGCTTTATGAAAAATATAAATCCACAGAGCGATTGGTACAGATCCCGGATGGAAGCTGTGAAGAACTGAAGGGCTATATCAGCCAGTGCCGTTTCTTTGTCGGGGCACGGACACATGCGACGATTGCCGCATATTCTACCTGCGTGCCGACACTGGTAGTTGGCTATTCTGTCAAGGCGGCCGGAATTGCACAGGACTTGTTTGGAAGTCAGGAGCATTATGTACTTCCGGTACAAAGTCTCAAGGATCCGCAGGATCTGGTATGTGAATTTCAGTGGCTGATGGAACAGGAGAATTCGATCCGGGAGCATCTGCAAAGGAAGATACCGGACTATCAGGAACAGGCACTCCGGACAGGAGAAGAGATTAATCATTTATGGGAAGAGTTAAAGCAGCAGCGAGAAATATCATATTCGGATACATCGGCAACCTGACCACCCAGCTGCTCGGGTTTGT